>PVBE012174361.1_pt1 | contig 27597 bp, 19 predicted proteins | sample 1631181 | NCBI WGS metagenome assembly PVBE01 (sample SAMN08397723, study PRJNA350692) | Marine metagenome, whole genome shotgun sequencing project. | isolation source: water | place: Pacific Ocean | collected 2012-04
GCGGATTCTCGGATCTCTTCGGCGACCTCTTCGGCGCAGGGGGTGGCCAGAACCCACGGCGAGCACCCCGAAAAGAGAAGGGGGCCGATCTCGAAACCACGCTACAACTCGATTTCGAGGAGGCCGTCCGGGGCTGCGAGAAACGCGTAGATCTCGACCGGCCCACCGGCGACGGCCAGACCCGGCGCGAAACCCTCAGCATCCGCATTCCCCCAGGTGTCGAGGAAAACGGCCGCATTCGGCTGGCGGGCAAAGGCGCTCCGGGTGCCCACGGAGGTCCGGCGGGGGATCTGATGGCCCGCATTCGAATTCGCCCGCATCGCTTCTTCAAGCGCGCGAGTCGGGACCTCTCCCTCGAGGCCCCCATATCGGTTCTCGAGGCCATCCAGGGTGCCGAGATCGAGATCCCGACCCTCGACGATCCGGTCACGCTCAGGGTGCCCCCCGGCAGCGATAGCGGAACCCGACTGAGGCTGCGGGGCAAGGGGGTCCCAAAGAGCGCGAACAAGCCAACGGGAGACCTCTACGTCACGCTGCGCATCAAGGTGCCCGGAGTTCTCAGCCCCGAGCAGACGAAAAGACTCAAGGAGATCCTGCCCGACGATGCCGCCCATTGGCGGCGAGAGGAGTTCTCCTAGGCACCCGCGAGGGGAGCCTCCCTACTGCTCTTCCGCTTCTTCGTCGCCCTCAACCGGAAACCCGTAGCCCGCCAGATCTTCTTCGGTCGCCAATGCGGCCCCACCGCTGCTCCGGCTGGGAGCCTCCGGCCCGGCTTCCTTGCGCTCACGCATTTCCTCGCGCTTGTGGGCGGCCTTTTCGGCCTTCTTGACCTCGCGCAATCGCTTCAAGACGCCGGTTTTGCTTCTTTTGCCCATATTTTCTTCCTCCCCAGCCTCCCAAGAGGCCCGAACCGGCGGGCAGACTACCACAGCCCCCCCCAACCCCTCTACCCGTACCTGCTCCGGTCGACCTCTCATGCATCCGCGGCCGGATAAACCTTTCCCCCCGCGGGAATTTCCGAACTGCTATTTCGCCGGGGGTGGGACGTCTGATAGGATGCCGCCACCTCACGACGTGGCGAGCCCCCCCCCGCCGTTTCGAGGCTAGGAGTGCAGTCGGCAGCATGCCCAAGCGCAGAGATCAGGTCAGGATGGAGAAAGGCGAACTCTGGGACTTCATCGCGGAACAGAAGACCGTCCAGGTCGCGACCCTGAACCCCGATGGCAGCCCCCACCTCATGCCCCTCTGGTTCGCTCTCGACGAGGGTTGCGTGATTCTTGAAACCTTCAGCAAGTCCCAGAAGATTCGAAATCTCGAACGCGACGCCCGCATCACCTTGCTCTTCGAGGATGGGGATGAATACGCCAGACTGCGGGGCGCCTCGATCTACGCCCGGGCGGAACTGGTGCGCGATGTCGAGAGGGTCCACGACCTCCACATGCGAGTGCTGCAACGCAATACCCCGGAGATTCCCGTCGAAACCCTCGAGAAAGCGACCCGGGCCATGGCTCCCAAGAAGACCGCGATCCTGATCAGACCGGATCGGGTCATCAGCTGGAATCACGCCAAGCTCGCAGGCATCTACTGATGATGAGACTTGCCATCCTCTCAGCGCTAGGGATCGGCCTGCTGCTATCGGGGTCGGCCGGGGCACAGATCACGCTCATGAATACTGGCGAGGATACCCATGTATGGGAATACCGAGCCGATTTCACCACCCTCTACCAGACCCGCACCGCCATCACGGGCGGAGGCTCCATCGACACCCTCGAATACGAACTCGGAATCCGGGGCGGCGGCCCGATGAGCGAGGATCTGCGAGTCTTCCTGGATGCGAGTTATCGCCATCGCGAATATGACTTTGGCAGCGCGACAACGGCCGCCTGCTCGAATCCCGCGGCCTGCTTTCGCAACGATCCCTGGCGGGATGTCCATCGCCTCGACCTCGTGATCGGCGCCGGGCTGACGATCAACGAGTCCTTCGAAGTCCAGTTGCTGGCACCCATGCGCTGGAACGCCGAGACCCACTCGGAAAAAAACGCCATGACGGCGGGCGCCGTCGCCCTGCTGCAGTGGCGATCGACGGACCGCCTGACGGCGGGGATCGGGCTCGGCGTCCAGAATGAGTTGGAAGAGGATCTCAGCATCTTTCCGGCGCTTTCCCTCGATTGGCAGATGAGCGATCAGCTGAGATTGATCACCCGGGGAGGCCCCTACCAGGGAGGAGAAGTCGCCCTGCTCTGGACTCCCAGCGATGTCTTCCAGGGCAGCCTCTCGGGCGGCTACGAACGCTCGCGCTTCCGACTCGACAATCGCTCCCCGAATATCAAGGGCGTCGGAGAGTCGACCTCGGCCCCCCTATTGGTCCGCATGGATCTCGCCATGAATCCCCAACTCCATTTCTTCGTGGAGGGAGGCGTCGCGGTAGCGGGGCAACTCCGGATCGACGACGCCAGGGGCAACCGACTCAGCCGCGAGGACTTCGATAGCGCGGGGATCATCCGCGGCAGTTGTCGCCTCTACTTCTGAGCGACCCACCCCGCGCCCGCAGTTTCCGAAGTGCCGTTGAGAAACGCTATTCCCACGCGCTATTCCAGCCCCGCATCGGCCCGCTGGGGAACATTGGGCATCACGACGCCGGCGAGTTCCTCGAGGCAGCGGACGACCTGACGGCTATAGCCGAATTCGTTGTCATACCAGACGTAGAGCACGCAATACTCCCCATTCACGATGGTCGCCTGGGCATCGACGATACCCGCGAAGCGATTGCCCACGAAATCGCTCGAAACCACTTCGCTGGAGTTCACGTAATCAATCTGATTCTGCAGATCGCCCTGCAGCGAGACCATCCGCAGATAACTATTAAGTTCATCGACCGTCGTTTTGCGACCGAGATGAAGATTCAGGATTGCCAGGGAAACGTTCGGCGTGGGAACTCGAATGGCATTGCCCGTGAGCTTTCCCTCGAGTTCGGGAATCGACTTCGAGACCGCCTTGGCGGCACCGGTCTCGGTAATCACCATATTGAGGGTGGCCGCTCGTCCCCGGCGCTCCTTCTTATGGTAGTTGTCGATCAGATTCTGGTCATTCGTGAACGAATGGCAGCTTTCGACGTGGCCGGAGGCAATGCCGAATTCATCGCAGACGGTCTTGAGCACCGGGACGATGGCATTGGTGGTACAACTGGCGGCGGAGATCAGCGAACCCGCATCCCTCAGCCCCTCGTGATTCACCCCGTAGACAAAATTGGGAACATCCCCCTTGCCCGGCGCGGTCAATACGACCCGGGCCGCTCCGGGTGACTTCAGGTGGAGGCCGAGTTCTTCCCGCGTCCGCCAATTCCCCGTATTGTCTATGATCAGCGCGTCGCGAATGCCATGCGCCGTATAGTCCACCTGGTCCGGCCCGTCGGAGTAGATGACTCGAATCAGGTTGCCATTCACGATCAGGGCCTGCTCGCCCTCATCGACGCGAATCGTTCCCGTGAAATGCCCGTGCACCGAATCCCGGCGCAGGAGGCTGGCCCGCTTGGCGAGATCGTCCTTCGCCTTGCCCTTGCGCACGACAATGGCACGCAGTCGCAGGGCATCGCCGCCGCCGGTCTTGCCCACCAGGATGCGTGTAATGAGGCGACCGATACGACCGAAACCGTAGAGAACGACATCCTGGGGCTCGGTACGAATCGATCCCCGCCCATTGCAATTCTCCGCCAGTTCCCGGTTGACGAAGTCCGCAACGCTTCCCTCCCCCTGCTGGCTCCGCAAATGGGTAACGAGATTTCCGACATCGATGCGGGCCGGAGAAAGATCGAGTTCCGAGATGGCGGCGAGAATCGGAAAACTCTCCTCCAGGGTCACGGCCTGCTCCGCGATCTCTGCGGTCTTCTCGTGCAATTGAATGATTTCGATCGGCGATTTATTGACGAGGGAATGGCTGAAGATCGTGATGATCACGCCCCGGTCGCGATAGAGACGACCGATCAGGGGAACCATATCCTCGGCGAGACGCGACAAGCTCGTCCACTCGGTCAGGTGTCGATCCATCCGCTCACTCATGCGTCCTATTCCTCGCTGACTTCTGATCCAGATTCTCGCGCCGACGCACTTCCTTCGGCCGAGCGGGGCGCCATCCCAGGCACCGTTGCGGCCGAACCGACCCGGCGGGAAGAGGGTCGATTCCGACTCCTGATATGCGTTTGCCGATCGGGCTTCGAGAAAGCGGATAGAGACCCGGCCGACTTCAGGCCAAGCTAACAGAACCGGACACTTACGCCAGAATAATCTCTACCCGCAGGGCACGGGCATCGATTTGATGCAGCCCCGCAGGAGGGCCGGCGGCGGCGAGCGAGGCAATCCCCGCCTGCGGGCAATCTCCGGGCCGGGTCGACTTCGCTCGGGCAACGCGGCAGAATCCTCCGGATCATTCGGGCCGGGGATGAAATCATCCCGGCCACCCCGCCAAGTGGGCAGCACGAAGTGCGGGGCAGAAAGCAATACCGGGGCCTCATCGCGCCCGGGCGCGAGAATTTTCGAGCCGGAATCGGAGAAAGCATGCACATCGCCTATACGGATCAGCAGGAGGATCTGCGCCAGGAGCTTCGGGCGTATTATGCCGAGTTGCTCACGCCGGAGATTCGCCGAGCACTTCACGCTGGGCAGGGAACGGGCGAGACCATGCGCGCGGTCGTGCGGCAGATGGGTAAGGACGGATGGCTGGGAATCGGCTGGCCCGAGGAATACGGCGGCCAGGGCCGCTCCGACATCGAGCAATTCATCTTCTTCGATGAATCGATGCGTTCGGGCGCCCCGGTGCCGATGCTGACCATCAACACCGTCGGCCCCACCCTCTATCGCAACGGCAGCCCCGAGCAGAAGGAGTTCTTCCTGCCCAAGATCCTGAAGGGGGAAGTCCACTTCTGCATCGGCTACACCGAACCGGCCGCGGGAACGGATCTGGCCGCCCTCACGACCCGCGCCGATCGGGATGGCGATGACTACATCATCAACGGGCAGAAGGTCTTCACAAGCCTCGCCAGCGATGCCGACTATATCTGGCTGGCCACACGCACGGATCAGGACGCCCCCAAGCATGCGGGAATTTCGATTTTCCTCGTCGACATGAAGAGCCCGGGGATTCGCGCCGAACCCATGTCCCTGCTCTCGGATCACAATATCTGCACGACCTATTTCGATTCTGTCCGGGTGCCCGCCTCGGCGCTCGTCGGTGCGGAGAATACCGGCTGGAAGCTGATCACGAGCCAACTCAACCACGAACGGGTCACGATCTGCTCGCCGGGCATGCTCGAGAACGCCTACAGCCGTGCCCTCGCCTGGACGCGAGAAACCCGCCTGGCGGACGGCCGCAGGATCATCGACCAGGAGTGGGTGCAGATGAACCTCGCACGCATCCACGCGGGCCTCCACTACCTGCGCCTGCTCAACTGGAAAGTGGCCTGGGCGGGCACCCAGGGACAACTCGACGTCGCCGACGCCTCGAGCATCAAGGTCTTCGGCACCGAATTCTTTCTCGAGGCATTTCGACTGCTGATGGAGATCATGGGCGAGCGCGCGTACCTGCAGAGGGGATCCCCGGATGAACTCGTAGGCGGAGACATCGAATCGCTCTATCGGAGTCTCCTGATTCTCACCTTCGGAGGAGGAACCAACGAAGTGCAACGAGACCTGATCGGCCTCTTCGGCCTGGGACTTCCGCGCGTTCCGCGCATGTAGAAATTCGAGGGTAGATAATGGACTTTGTCATCTCCGAGGATCAACTCGCCTTCGCGGGCCTCGCGGCCCGTATCCTGGCCGACGGCGCCAGCCATGAAAAATTGCGCGAGATCGAGAACAAGCCCGGGCCGCGATTCGATCGCGCGTTATGGGCGGAACTCAGCCGGGCGGGGCTGCTGGGCATTGCAATTCCGGAGGTCTACGGCGGCTCGGAACAGGGATTCTTCGAACTCGCCCTGATCCTGGAAGAGGCCGGCCGCCGAACGGCAGCCGTTCCCCTGCTCGAAACCACCGTCCTCGGGGCGCTGCCCATCGCGCAATTCGGCAGCGAGGAGCAGAAGGCGAGTTGGCTTCCCCGCGTGGTCGAGGGGGAAGTGGTGCTGACCGCCGCCCTGATCGAGGATCGAGGCGATCCCGAACGACCCGCGACCCGCGCCGAAAAGCGAGACGGGGGCTATCGCCTCAACGGGCGGAAGACCTGCGTGCCCGCCGGATCGATCGCCGATCGCATCCTGCTGGCGGCGACCCTCGAGGAGGATGGGATCGGCTTATTCCTGCTGGATCCACAAGCCGAGGGCGTGAAGTTGCAGCCCCTGCGCACCACCAGCGGCCAGCCCGAGGCGAGTCTCGAACTGGTGGACGTGAGCATTGCCGAGGGAGATCGGCTCGGAGCCTCGCAGTCGGGGAGCGAGATGCTCGCCTGGCTGCGGGAACGGGCGACCGCGGCCCTCTGCGTCATGGCCCTCGGAGTCTGCGAGGAGGCCCTGCGCCTCACGGCCGACTACACGAAGGAACGCAAACAATTCACGCAACCCATCGCGACTTTTCAAGCCGTCGGCCAACGCCAGGCCGACGCCTACGTGGACACCGAGGCGATTCGTCTGACGAGTTGGCAGGCCTGCTGGCGAATCGGTGCCGGACTCCCCGCGGCGGAAACCGTCGCGGTCGCGAAGTATTGGGCCGCCGCTGCGGGCCAGCGCGTAGTTCATACAGCGGCGCATCTGCACGGCGGCATGGGGGTCGATCGCGACTACCCGCTGCACCGCTATTTCCTATACGCCAAGCAATTGGAGCTCAGTCTCGGAGGCTCCAGCTTCCAGTTGAGAACCCTGGGCAAGATGTTGGCAGATGGCACCGCCTGACCAAGCGACCCCCAAAGACGGAAATCCGGATGCAACGCGCTTCTCGCAGGAGCCCGTGAAGAAACGGCCTCCGTCCACACTCCCGATCCTCTTCAGCGTCATTATCCTCGACCTGATCGGTTTTGGAATCGTGATTCCGATCCTGCCGGCCTACGCCAAGCAATTCGAGGCCTCCGCCAGCACACTCGGTCTTCTGCTGGCGACTCACGCGGCGCTGCAATTCCTTTTTTCCCCGCTCTGGGGTCGCCTCTCGGATCGCATCGGACGACGCCCCGTGATGCTCATCACGATCGCGGGAACCTCCGCGTCGCTGCTATTGCTGGGCCTGGCCGACGATATCACGGGGCTCTTCATCGCCCGCATTCTCTCGGGACTCTTCAGCGCCAACATCAGTGTGGCGACCGCATACCTGGCCGACAGCACCCAAGAATCCGAACGCACCCGCTGGATGGGCATGGTGGGAGCCTCCTTCGGGGTGGGCTTCGCCCTGGGCCCCGCCCTGGGTGGATTCCTGGCCCCCTACGGCCACGGTCTGCCCATGTTCGTCGCCGCCGCGATGGGGGCGGGAAACTTCGTCTGGGCGGCTTTCGCCCTGAAGGAGAGCCCGGAGCACGAAAATCGGATCGTCGAACGCGGCGCCTTTTCCAGGGCCCTGAGCGATCCCGTGACCTTTCGCCTCTGCGCCATGAACTCGATCTTCACGCTCGGCGTAGCCCAGCTGGAATCCACTTTCTTCTACATGATGAACGATCGTTTCGGCTATGACGTGCGCCAGGTGGCCTTCATCCTCGTCGCCATGGCGGTGCTGATGGCGAGCATCCAGGGTGGAGCCATGCGAACCCTGGCCGCCCGTGCGGGCGAAAGGAAGCTATTGCTCAGCGGACTCTTCCTGATGGCCCTGGCCTTCCCCACCCTGCCCCTCGCATCCGGGGTGGGATGGTTGCTTCTGCCCCTCGCGATCGCCGCCATCGGCCGCGCGATCACACAGCCCCCGATGAGCAGCATGGTCTCGATGCGGGGCGACGCTTCGGATCGTGGAGCTCTGCTCGGAGTCTTCCAATCCAGTGCCGCATTGGCGCGGATCCTCGGGCCCGTGGTCGCCGGCCTGCTCTACGATTTCACGCTGGGCGCACCCTTCTATCTGGCGGGCGCTCTCTTCGCAATCGGTGCCCTGCTGGCCATGGGCCTGCGGGACGTGGACGCGCCGAAGCCAGCCTGAGACGCGGAAGAGCCGCTTCTCTCGCGAATTCCGGCGCGAATCCCAGACTCGAAGCCATGCATTTGCGCGGCCCGTGGGGGCCGATAGACTGCTTGCGGGGGGAATGGGGAAGAATGGGCCTGGCCCTGCTGCGCGCAGACGAACGCGAGCTTCATCGTTCGGGTCGATCCCGCTCGGACTTGGATCGGCCCCGGGATGCGACTCATGAGGTGCGAGCATGAGCGAGCACCGAAGACCGACGATCGCCTTCAGCGACGCTCCTCGGGGCCGATGCCGCTGGTGCGGCGAGGAGATTCTCCACCGGAGTGGAGCGCAAAAGGGGGAAGTGAATCGACGGCGGCGCTGGCACGAGCGTTGCGTCGAGATCTACAACCGCAGCGATCCCCGGGAAGCGCGGCGCCTGGTGCGAAAACGCGACCGCTGCATCTGCGCCGAATGCCACCTCGACACCCGCGCGCTGAAGCGCGAGCTGCGCGGACGGGGATCGGCGCAGCGGCTTCGCGAACGGGGCTTCGTGCCCCGCCGCTCCCTCTGGGAACTCGATCATATCGTCCCCCTGATCGATGGCGGTGGCCACGAGATCGAGAACCTCCAGACCCTCTGCACACCCTGCCATAAGCAAAAGACGACCCGCGAGGCGCGGGAAAGAGCGAAAAGAGAAGTGGCGCCCGGGCGGGAAAGCTGCACCCGGGAAAACTCGACAGACCGATGCGAGGCCGGGGCGCCCGAAGTCGAGGCGAATTCCCGTACGGCCCGGGGGCAAAGATCCAAAGCGAGAGCAGAGGCCGCGGGGTCGCCGGAGAAACCGCGCCGCAAGAGGAAGAAGGGGCGGAGGCGGCGAGACGAGGCCGACCCGAAAGCGGCCGACCTCGACGCCCTGCTCGAAGAAGCGACCCGGACCAACGACCGCGTCCGGCGCGAACTCTCGAAACTCAAGGAAAACCCGGCGCCATGAGCCGATCCGGCGCGCAGCCGGGCCCGGAAGCGACGGCAGATAGGGCTCCCGACGTCGCTGCGTGCCTGGAAACATCCCGCTGCTGGGCTGCGGACCCCTCGATTCGTTAAGATCCGGCCCGGCGCGGGCTGCCCGCGTGCAATCGCAGCAGGAGATTCCCTTGTCCGATCACGCCACGACCCACGCAGAGGCCCAGGAGCGAATTCGCGCCTGCGCGGACCTCGAGGCGCTGAAGGAGGTCGAGCGCGAATACCTGGGCAAGGGGGGCCTGGTCGCACAACTGCTGGCTTCGATCTCCAAGGCCTCCCCCGAAGAACGACCCCAGGTGGGCAAACGCGCCAATGAACTCAAGCAGGCGGTTCAGGAATCCCTCGAGTCGCGTCGGCGCGACCTCTCCAACGCCCACATCGAATCCGAACGCCGCGGGCAGGGCTTCGATGCGAGTCTGCCCCCTCCCCGTCTGCAGCGGGGTTCCCTCCACCCCGTCACCCAGGTCACGCGAGAACTCGAAGATCTCTTTCAATCCATGGGTTATCAGGTCCTTGATGGACCCGAAATCGAGACCGATCACTATAATTTCGAAGCCCTGAACATTCCCGCCGACCATCCCGCGAGGGATAGCCACGATACTTTTTTCTGCGAGGGCACGGGCCACCTCGTCATGCGCACCCATACCTCCCCCGTGCAGGTCCGGGCAATGGAAAAATTCGAACCGCCCTTCCGGATCGTCGTACCCGGGAAATGTTTCCGCCACGAATCCACGGATGCCAGCCATGACCATACCTTCCACCAGATGGAGGGATTGGTGGTCGACCGCGACATCTCCGTGGCCCACCTCATCGGAGCGATGAAGACCCTGCTCCAGGGCATCTTCGGCCGCGATCTCGAGGTAAGACTGCGGCCGGGATTCTTCCCCTTCGTCGAGCCGGGCTTCGAACTCGACGCGCGCTGCCCCTTCTGCGAGCAGGGTTGCCGGGTCTGCAAGAGGACGCGCTGGATCGAACTCCTGCCCTGCGGCCTGGTGCATCCCAACGTATTGCGGGCCGGGGGAATCGATCCCGACGAATGGTCGGGCTTCGCCTTCGGACTCGGCCTCTCCCGCCTCGTGATGCTGCGCCACGGCATCGATGACGTGCGCCATCTTCTCGCCGGAGACGTGCGCTTCCTGGAGCAGTTCTGATGTACGTATCCTATCGCTGGCTCGGCCGTCACGTCGATCTCGAGGGGATTTCTCCCGAGCAACTCTGCGAGGATCTCACCCTCTCGACCGCCGAGGTGGAGGGACTCGAAAAATTCGCACCGCAACTCAGCGACGTCCGCGTAGGCCACGTCGTGGAATGCGGCCCCCATCCCGACGCCGATAAATTGAGCGTTTGCAGCGTCGATCTCGCATCCGAGGAGCGGCTGCAGATCGTCTGCGGCGCGCCGAATGTGGCGGCCGGCCAGAAGGTCGCCGTCGCCGAGGTCGGCTGCGTGCTGCCGGGCGATTTCAAGATCAAGAAGTCCAAGATTCGCGGCGTCGAGAGCCGCGGCATGATCTGCTCGGTGCGCGAACTCGAACTCGGCGACGAACACGATGGCATCTGGGTCCTGCCCGACGAAGCCGAAACGGGACTTCCCGTGGCCGAGGCATTGGGGATCGACGATTGGGTCATCGAAATCGACAATAAATCCCTGACCCACCGACCCGATCTCTGGGGACATCGGGGAATCGCCGGAGAGATTTCGGCCATCTACGACCGCCCCCTCGAGGAGATGGTCTTCGACTGGCCGGAATTCGGGACTGGAGACGCCTATCCGATTCGCATCGAAACCCCGGCCTGCTCGCGCTATATCGGGCTGCAGATCGATGGCGCCCGGGCCCTTCCCGCCCCGGATTGGATGCGTTTCCTGCTATTGGCCGTCGGACAGCGCCCGATCGATTGTCTGGTCGATCTCTCGAATTTCGTGATGCTCGACCTCGGTCAACCCAACCACACCTTCGACCGCCAACGGCTACACCCCGACGGCGTCGAGGTCCGCATGGCGCGGGAAGACGAAGTGCTGCAGACCCTCGACGGGGAAGAGAGACTGCTGAAGACGAGCGACCTCCTGATCTGCTCCGGCGGCGAATCCGTGGCGCTGGCGGGAATCATCGGGGGCGAAGAGAGCAAGGTAGGTGACGATACGAGTTCCCTGCTGCTCGAAATCGCCACCTTCGATCCGGTCATCGTCCGGCGCACCTCGGCACGCCTCGGATTGCGAACGGATTCCTCGGCTCGTTTCGAAAAGAGTCTGGACCCGACCCTACCCGCCCGGGCGGGCGCGCACTTCGCGCGACTGCTGGCCGAGATGCAGCCCCAGGTGCGCTTCCCCGCGCCCCCGACCGATGTCGGAGACTGGTCGGATCCCGCCCGGAAGCTGAACTTGCGCGGGGATCGCGTGAGGCGAGCCCTCGGCAAGGAAATCCCGGATTCGGAGATCGCATCGATCCTGACGCGCCTGGGATTCGGAGTCTCCAGCCTCGCGGATGGCTTCGAGATCTCGGTCCCCTCCGCCCGAGCCACCAAGGATATCGGCGAGGAATGCGACCTCATCGAAGAGGTGGGACGAATCCACCGCTACGGGGAGATCGAAGAGAAGAGTATGCACGCGGTGGTCGCGCCGCCCGCCGCCGATCCCCGGCGCATCCTGGTGCGCAAAATCCAGGACCGCCTGGCCGGCGCCGGCGGATTCCACGAGACCCTCTCCTATTCGTTCATCGGCGATGCGCTGCTGAAGAAATTGGGGATGCTGGATCTGCCCCATGTGGCCATCGCGAATCCGGTCGCCCAGGGAGAGGAGCGGGTCAGGCGCGGGCTGATCCCCAGCCTGCTGGCGGGCCTCGAAGCCGGCCGGCGCATACGCGAGGACGTGCGCCTCTTTGAAATCGGCAAGGGATATCATCCCGAAGCCGCCAATGCGGCGGGCGAACCCCTCGAGCGACACCTCGCGGGCCTCGTCTGGGCCTCGCTGCCCCCGGCTTCCGGAACCCGCTTCGATGCCCATATCTTCAACCAATTGCATGGGGCCGTGACCGACCTCATCGATTCCCTGGAGATCGCCCCCATCCGATGGGAACCCTGCGACGCTCCCCCGTCCTGGGCGCATCCCGCGAAGACCCTGGAGGCGCGCCTGGCAGACGGCGGAGCCCGCCTGGGCCTGGTCGCCGAACTCGATCCGGGCCTGACCGCGGATCTCGGGCTCAGCGGAGATCTGGCCAGCGAAGTGGCCGCGGCGGAAATTTCCCTGGATGCGCTGCTCGAAGCCCCCCGTCGCGGCTCCCGCTACCGCCCCCTGCCCCGCTATCCCGGAATCAAACTCGATGTGGCGGTATCCGTCCCGGACGAGACCCCGTCCGCGAGCGTCGAAGCGGCCATCGCCCGGGCGGGACGATCCGATGTCGCCGATATCGAAATCTTCGATGTCTATCGGGGCGAGAGCGTCGGCCCGGGACGCAAATCCCTCGCCTACCACGTCCTACTTCAGTCCGGGAAGAAGACCCTGACCGAGAAGGACGAACAGAAATTCCTGAAGCGATTCGAAAAACTGCTCGCCGAAGTCGGCGCAGAACTTCGCCGGGGCTGACGAGCCGCTTCAGTGTTCCTTGGCGAGTTGAATCCGCCGATGCTTATGCTTCACCGCAAAGTCGGCGACGTGGGAAGCACACCAGGCATCGGGCTTGACGAGCACGGGAAAGCCACTCCCCGCGACCATGCCGGCGAGTTGTTTGACGTAATTGCTGGAGTCGTAGCGGGTGTCGGGATTCGCATCCACGTGAACCCAGATCTGCTTCTTCTCGACCGGAAGATCGAATTCGAGATTCATCTTCAGGGCCAATTCGAGGCTCAACCAGGTCTCCATCGAGAGCTTGTCGAAGAGGGACATCTCCTTGCGATCGAAGATGCGGGTATAGAAAACCCGCCCCCCCTTGCCGGGATTCAGCACGCAGACGACCGTAACGAATTCCATCCTTCTGACGGTCTTCTGGGCGTCGGTCCCGATGTGGACGACCTGCCCCTGGCGCATCAACTGTTCGACCGTCGCCATCAGATCCAGCAATTCGGCCCCGCCCAGGGTCCACCAGCGACCATCCGCGCGGGCGACTTCCGGATCTTCCGGCCGCTTCATGGCCGCTCCGCCCCGGCGAAGAGCTTCGCGAGTGCCGCAAACCGCAAGCCGATGAAGTCGGCACGCGAACCCGGGCGCCCGGCTATGACAAGCCTCTGGGGTCGGGGCCATGGTCGCTCGGCCTTTCTCGGCATATCCCTTCCTCTCCGCATCCGGCGAGCGACACTTTTCGGATCGCCCCACGTGGACCTGACAATGTTGATGGGAATGACACGCAACGTCAAGTACGGTTCCCGGCCCGAAAATTGGCCCCGATCGGATCGCGTCGCACGGGGCGACCCACCGCAACTCGTGTCTTTCGTCGGCCCGACGACTACACTGATCGCCCAGGGGGCGCATGGCCTCATAGGAGGATTCCTGATGGATCTCGGTCTCGTACTGACCGGAGGCAGCGCGCGCGGCAACGTCGAACTCGGCCTGCGCGCCGAAGCCGCCGGTTTCGACGCCGCCTATGCGTGTGAATTCTTCAACCAACAGACCTTCCCGATCCTGGGGGCCCTGGCCCAGGCGAGCGAGCGCATCCGCATCGGAACGGCCATCGCCAGCGCGTTCGTCCGCTCGCCCCTCACCCATGCCACCGCCGCCATGGATCTCGATGAACTCTCGGGCGGGCGCATGATCCTCGGCCTCGGCAGTGGCACCTCACGCATGAATGAGGAGTGGTTCGGCACACCCTTCTCGCGCCCCGCCGCGCGCATGCGGGAGTTGGTCGTCCTCCTGCGCGAACTCTTCGCCGCGGCCAGCGGTATCGGTTTCGCTTTCGAGGGCGAGTTCTGGAAACTCGCGATTCCCGTCTACAGCCGCCCCGGCGTGGCCCGGGAGACGATTCCCCTCTGGGTCGCCGCAGTGAATCGCGGCATGATCCACAGCGCGGGCTACGCGGCCGACGGCCTGGTCGGCCACCCCATTGCGACCCGCCGCTGGCATCGCGAAGTCACCCTGCCGGGCCTGCGCGAGGCCGAGGCAAAAGCCGGACGCAAATCCGGGGCCTGCCAGCTCATCCCCTACGTCCTGACCTCCCTCAACGAAGATCGGGACGTGGCCATTCGCGACGCCAAGGGCCAGATCGGTTTCTACTACACGGTCTCGGTCTACCGCTCGATTCTCGAATACCACGGTCTTCCAGAGGTCGCGGATGCCTGTCGCAAGGCCCTGGCGAGTTTCGACGTGCGCGCCATGGCGGAGGCCATTCCCGATGCGCTGGTCGACGAGATCGCAATCGCCTGCCCCCCGGACGAAGCCCGGGAAAGACTCGAGCAGTGGAAGGATCTGGCCGGGGAAGTCATGCTCTACGCGCCCCAGGTCGGAGTCCCCCCGGAGCGGGTGGGAGCGAATCTGGATCGGATCCTCGATACCTTCAGGCGCTGATGGAGGAACCCTGGCAGGCGGGGGCCACTTCGCTCACAAAAAGCTGCTGAATACGGGCGGCCCCCTCTTCGTCGGCGAGCCCGCCCCCGGGCCATACGAGTACCCAATCGGGATCGAATCGCCTTCGCAACTGCGCGAGTTCTTCGATCCAACGCGACGACTGCGGTCCATCTCCCTCGAGAGCGGGGTAGACGAGGACACGCGGGCGATGGGAAGCCGACTCCTCGCCGAGCGGATTCGCCCGCTCGCGCTCCGCGGTGAACTCTTCGATCCGGCCCCAATGATCCGCGTGGGCGAGGGGGGGAGGCGCGACTCCCGGGGCCAACCAGAGCCGCGGATGGGGGCGCTGGGCCGGGCGGGGAGTGCATTGGAGTTCGGGGAATTCGAAGCGCTCCCCCGCATGGGAAAAGGCCTCGCCCGACCAGGCCCGCAAGACGATTTCGAGGGACTCGGAGAAAGCCTCGCCCCCGGGTGCCCACTCGAGGCGTCCCCCGGAGAGCAGGTCGAGGACCGCGAGATCCTCGGCCAGGCGCAGGGGGTGGAGGTCGGGGGGCAGGGGGGCCCAGAGTCCGACGGAAATCGATTCCGTGCGGGCGGCGAGCCAGGATGCTGCAAAGAGGGAGCGCCCGGCATCCGAGGCCCGGGTCGAATCCCCAGCCGCGCGAATCCAGGCGGCCCGGTAGCCCTGTTCCTCGGCGCGAGCCAGCCGGCGCAGACGGTCTCCGGGACCCCGGGCCGGGCCCGCATCGAGCGTTTCGATGACTCCGAATTTCATGCTCGCCCCCGATATGGACGCCGGATAGGTGGATAGCCGGATAGGTGGATAGCCGGATAGGCCGAAATCGGGCCCCCAGAAATTACCATGAAAGAACCGCCCCGCCCGGACCCGCGGGCGGCGCCCTGCAGCCGCCCGCTCGCGGGCCCGGGCCGCCCATGCTATTCGGATAGCCGATCTCCCCGTTTCGGGGGCGACCGGAAATCGCGACGGTCGGGCGGCCGGATTCATGCCGAATCCATGGCGGAGATCCGCAGGGGGAAGGATCCCATGATCCACGGCGAGACGAATAGGCCCGGCATGGCTCCCCCCTCGATCTGCGCGGCCAGCACCGAGCGGAAGAGAAAAGCGTGACTTCGCCCGGCGATTCTTGTCTTGCATCGACGGCGCGCATGCGCCGGAGGGGCAATGGCTGCGCGCTATTGGCCCTGGCCGCCGGTCTCCTCGGCGCCGATGTCCCCGCCCACGGGGCCTGTCTGCCCGCTTCCGGCCAGGTCACCGCTGGGGATGCCGTGAGCTGCAGCGGCGAGAATGCCGCGGGCTACGCGGTGCCCGAGGGGATCGACGAAGTGAGCGTCGTGGTCGAAGAGGGAGCCCTTTTCGATTCGATCGGAGATGGCGTTCGGGTCAACGATCAGAGCGCGATCACGAATCGGGGTGAAATCGAAGTCAACGGGCCGGGGAGTGCGGGGATCGCCGGGGGCGACGGGGATGCGGCGGTCTACGAGAATGCCGCCGGGGGAACGCTCAGCGTCCACAGCCCCGATGCCTTCGGCTTCCGGATCGGCCAGCAGGGGCGAGTCACCAACGCCGGTCAGATCGATGTACTCGGAACCGGGAGCATCGGAATCGCCACGGGCAACTCCGCCGGAGTCTTCCAGGAGGGCGGCCTGGACGTAGCCGGGGAGCGCGGGATCGGGGCGAGTGTGGGCCGGGGTGCGCACTTCGAGAATTCGGGAGAACTCACGGTCTCGGGAGTCGAGGCCCGGGGAGCATCGGGAGATATCGGCGCCACGCTCGTCAACCAAGGCACGATCCGCCTGCAGAGTGCCAACAGCCTCGGCTTCGAGGGCACTGCGAATACTTCCCTTAACAACATCGATGAAGGGCGAATCCTGATCGATGCCTCCGCGACCGGATCCGTGGGAATTTCCGCCGGCGATAACCACGGGGAGGTCGCGAACCTGGGCGAACTGATCTCCGAGGCGGCCGGCAGCACGGCAATGAGGATGGGCAACGACGGGGATGCCAGCGGCAACCTCGGAACCATCACTTCCAACGGTGCGGACTCGATCGGAATCGAAGCGGGGACGAATACCTTCCTGATCAACGATGTCGGCGCCCTTCTCGAAGTCTCGGGGGCCCGCAGCACGGCGATCCGGGCCGGGGCGGATAGCTCTTTCAGCAATTTTGGAGAAGTCCGGGTAGGCGGCCTCGATAGCGTCGGCATCCATATCGACGGCTCGAGCGATATTGACCAGAGCGATGAATTTCGCAATTTCTTCAACGGGCCAAATTCCGGCGGCGATGGCGAAGGCCTGCTGACGAGCAGCGATGCCGAGAGCGGTCCACTGGTATTCATCGAGGCGAGCAGCAACGGTGCCGAAAGCCGGCTGAATAATGCCGTGGGCGGGCGCATCCTCGCCGACATCAGCCGCGGCGACGAGTCGGGGCGAGGCATCGCGGTCCAGGGCTCGGACGGCGTAGACGTCGTCATCAATGCCGGACTCATCCGGGGAAAGATTCTGCTCGCCGGCGGCGACGACCGCTACGAGACCGCAGCCGGGGCCGAGTTGGAGGCGGTCGGCGCGCAGCCTCCCCTCGATGGCGGGGCGGGGCGGGACGAGATCTGGCTCGTGGGGGAATCCGACGAGAGCGGGAGCTTCGATGCCAGCCGCATCCAGAACTTCGAAATGCTTCGCGTCGAATCGGGGACGTGGCGAATCGTCGATCAGGCGGAAGTATTGGATCGCGAGGCCGTCGACCTGGTGCTGGGCCGAGAGAGCACGCTCAGCCTCGATTCTCCGCTTTCGATCGGCGGCGATTATTCCCACGCGAGCCCCTCCCTGGTTCCGCAACCGGGGGATCCGCAGCCCCGGGTACGCGCACTGGTCAGCCCCGCGACGAGCGCCGGGCCGATACTCCAGGTGACGGGATCCGCCGATCTCGGGGACGGGGATCTCGAAGTCGCGGTCGGCGGCGGCTTCCAGGGCAGCCTGGACGCCACCCTGATTCGCGCCGACGGCGGAATCATCCGGGAATTCGACACGATCACGCTGCCCGAAGATCCGGATGTCCAGATCGAAAATCTCGCGTACGGATCCGATGCTCTTTCGCTCACCGTCATCGTCGCGGGCTATTCGGAGATCCAATGGTCCATCTCCCAGGCCCTGGTGGCCCTCTCGTCCGCCCCGAGCACGGATGCGGATTTCGAGGCCTTCCTCGCCGAATTGGAGACCCTCAACATCCCCGACTACAAGGCCGCCATGGACGAACTCTCCCCCGAGGCCTACGACGCCCACGCCACCGCCGTGCTGAACCTGGGCCATCAATTCATCGAGTTGCTCCTGGAGCACCCCCGCTATTGCGAACCGGCCTCGACGCGAAGCGGCCGGGACGGGTCTACCGCGCCCCCCTGTCGCGAGCGACACCTCGACCTCTGGCTCAGTCCCTATGGGCGCACGGGCGATCGAGAGGGAGCCGCCGGGCATACTTCCTACGACGACTCGGCTGCGGGCCTGGTCTTCGGTTTCGACTTCCCCATCACTTCCGACCTCATGCTCAGTGCGGCCATCGGGAGCAGCCACGGCGAGATCGACGTGGCTGGCGTGGGCCGTGGACACTTCAACGGTTTCGATCTCGGACTCTATGCGGGCTACCGGCGCGGCCCCCTGCAAATCGCGGGAATCGCGAGTTATGGCCACGCCTGGCATCAGCAGACCCGCAGCATCGAAGCCACCAGTTCGCTGGCGAGTGTCCAGGGGAAATACGGGGGCGATCGCATGGGCGTGCATGCGCGGGCCGAATACGAATACGACGCGGGGCTCTGGCTCGTCACGCCCCGGGCCTCGGTCGATTATACGTTGCTGACGAGATCGGCCTTCAGCGAATCCGGAAACTCATCGGCGCAACTCTCCGTCGATGACGAAGTCGATCAGGTCGTCACCCTGCGCGCCGGTTTCGAATTCTCGGCGATTCTCAACAAGGATCAATATTGGACGGACCTGCTCGAAAATCTCGACGGCATCTGGCGACCGACTCTCGCCCTGGACTGGAGACAGATCGTCGCGGGTGAAGATCGCGCCATCGAGGCTCGTTTCAGCCAGGCCCCGGGCCAGGCCTTTCGCGTCCAAGCCGACGGAGCCGGACAGGGCCTCGAATTTTCTGCCGGCCTCGACTGGACACCCCGGGCCGCCAACCGGCTGACCTTCGGCCTGCACTACGACGGCTTTCTCAGCCGCGAATCCGCGGCGCGCAGCGTCGAGCACGATTTCATGGCCCGGATGCGCTTCAGCTTCTAATCGAGTCCCATCATCTTCGCCACTCCGAAGCGATGGCCCGCGGTGAATCCCCCGTCCACGGCGAGGGCGTGCCCGGTCACGAAGGAGGATTCCTCGGAGGCCAGGAAGAGGGCCGCGTGGGCGATCTCCTCGGGTCTTCCGAAACGACCGAGTTGATGGGCTTCGCGAATTCTCTCGCGCACCTCGGACATCCCCTCCGACTCGAGGGTGGTACTGAAGAGGGGCGTCTCGATGAAGCCCGGACAGACGGCATTGACGCGAATCCCGCGGCGCCCGTAATCAATCGCCATATTGCGCGTCAGCAGAATCACCGCGCCCTTGGAGGCGTTGTACGCACTGCCCCCTTCGAAGCCCTCGATGCCCTCGATGCTGGCGAGATTCACGATGCTTCCGCCCCCGCGTTCGAGCATGCCGGGAATCGCGGCCTGACAGGCGTGCAGTGTCCCCTTCAGGTTCACGTCCATCACCCGATCCCATTCCTCATCCGGAATCAGATGGATTGGCCCTCCCCCGGCAACCCCCGCCGAGTTGACGAGAATGTCGATGCGGCCCCATTCGGATTCCAATTGGGCGACGGCCGCCAAAACGGCCGCTTTGTCGCGCACATCCACTTTGCTGAGAGGCGCCCCCCCCGCCAGGCGCGCAGCCTCTCCCCAATCGCCATCCGACAACTCCTGCACATCGAGACCGGCGATGCGGGCTCCCTCCTGGGCAAAGCGCAGGGCGATTGCGGCCCCGATGCCAGAAGCCGCTCCGGTGATCAACGCCGTCTTTCCCGCCAACCGGGACATATTCTCTCCTCCTAATTCACTTGCCCGTTTCGACTGCAGTCGGGACGCGAATTCGCGCTCAGGGCTCGGGCACGGCCGGACTCGGATTCCGAGCCCGGCGAATATGCTCGAGTCGGATATCACAGGCACGCCTCCAGGGATCTCCCTCGGCGGCCAATACGTAGAATTGATTGTCGCGAATCGCCTGTACGGCTCGATCCGCCAATACCAATGGATCGATACCCGTGGGAGTGGCGGCCTCGATCGCGTCCTCGACCAGATCTCGCTCGGCCGATTCGCCCTCTCCGGGCTTGCGACCCAGGTGCGGAGGACGGTTGCGATCCCCCCTGGCGATGGCGGTATCCACCAGTTCCGGGCAAACGACCGAGACGCCGATCGCCGAATTCAGCGCCTGCATCTCGAAGTAGAGGGTTTCGGAGAGTGAGAAGACCGCGGCCTTGCTCATATAATAGGGTGCGGTGAACGGGGCCGTCGTCACGGCGGCCATCGAGGCGGTGTTGAGGATATGCCCTTCCTCACCGTGCTCCAGCATCCGGGGAAGGAAACTCCTCAGGCCGTTGATGACGCCCCATACATTCACGCCGAAAACCCAATCGTAATCCGATTGGGGTGCCTCCCAACTGCGACCCGCCGCAAAAACCCCCGCATTATTGCAGAGGACATGAACATTTCCGAACTCCTCATCCACCCGCTGCGCCAGGGCATCGACGGAATCGGCCTGGCTGACATCCGTGGGGAGGTCTAGAACGCGATATCCCGCCTCGCGAAATTCCTTCGCGACCTCGGCCAGGGGGGCGGCTTCCACATCCGCCATCACGACCCTCATTCCGAGATCGCCGAGTCGCCTGGATAATGCGCGACCGATCCCGCTCGCCGCCCCGGTGACCACCCCCACCCTGCCCTCGAATTCTCGCATACGCGACCTCCACTGCGCCCGTCGCGGCGCGTCCAGAGGCTAACGCGATCGGCATGCATTGGCCTCCTCCCCGGACTGTGGAAGCGCAGTCGGGAGGGTTAAACTCTCGAATGGAAGCCAGCCCCGGGCGCGGCTCCGGGATCCCCCAGCCCGATGACGATGAAGGCAGAGCGCAATTTGAGTACGACGGAAGAGATTCGCCAGCAGTTGATCGGGCCGGGCGGCCCCTTCGAGATCTGCGAAGAGGAAGTGCGCGGTGAGCGCATGAACGTCTTCAAGAACCGACCCCGCTCCATGCGGGATCTTTTATTGGAGTCGGCGATCCACGGTGAAAACGAATATATCGTCCACGGCGAGCGCCGGATTCGCTATCGCGAGCACCTCGAGTGCGTGGCCCGTCTCGCCCGGGGACTCTCCGGGGAATACGGAATCGGCCCCGGGGATCGCGTGGCCCTTCTCGCCGCAAATAGTGCGGATTGGGTCATCACCTGGTGGGCCGTGGCCAGCCTCGGCGGAATCCTCAGCGCCCTGAACGGTCTCTGGACCCCCGACGAAATCCGCTACGGGCTCGATCATAGCGAGCCTCGACTCCTGATCGGAGACCGAAAGCGGTTGGATCGAATCCGGGAACTCGACCTGGACATCCCGACACTGGAAATCGAATCGGGCTTCCCCGCCCTGCTCGCGGGAATCGAGACGGCCGAAATGCCCACGCAGCCGATCGCCGAGGATGATCCCTGCCTGATTCTCTACACCAGCGGCACGACGGGACGACCCAAGGGAGCGGTGGTGAGTCACCGCGCGCTGGTGGGATTCGTCAAGACCCAATCGCTTCATGGCCTCGAGCGCTTCATGCTCGCCGCCCAGGCTGCCCCGGCCGCCCCGACTGGAGACGAAGCGCCGCCCCAGCAACCCTGTAGCCTCGTCACCGTCCCCCTCTTCCACCTCTCGGGACTCTACGCGGCGGCCATCATGATGCTCGCCCAGGGTGCAAAGACGGTCTACCGCGACGCACGCTTCGATCCCGAAGACGTCATGCGCCTGATCGAGAAGGAGAAGGTGACGGCCTGGAGCGCCCTGGGCAGTGCCGGACCACAACTGCTCAACCATCCCGCTCTCGGTCGCTACGATCTCTCGAGCCTGCGCAATATCGGATTCGGCGGAGCGCCGACGAGTCCGGATCTGCAACAGCGAATGGTGGAGGCCTTTCCCAATGCGCGGGGCAATATCGGGCTGGGCTACGGACTCTCGGAATCCGGCGGCATGGGCACGACCATCGGTGGCCGGGCGTTGGAGGAGCGTCCAGCGTCGGCCGGCCGAGGGGCGCTGGCACATCAGATCGAAATATGGGATCCCGACGGAAAGCGCCTGCCCACGGGTGAATACGGCGAAATCCACATTCGCAGTCCCTACCTGATGCTGGGCTATTGGCGCGATCCCGAGGCGACCGCCGAAGTCCTGAAGCCCCACCTCTGGCTCGCGACCGGCGACATCGGATGCCTCGATGAAGAGGGTTACCTCTTCATCAATTCCCGGGCCCGGGATATGATCCTGCGCTCGGGCGAGAATGTATATCCGGTCGAAATCGAACACCGAATCGATGCCCATCCCGGGGTTTCAGAGTCGGCGGTGATCGGAGTCGATCATCCGGAACTCGGTCAGGCCGTCAAGGCCGTCGTGGTCCTGTCGCCCGAGGCCGAAGTCGATGCCCCCGAACTGACAACCTGGGTGGGTGAAACACTGGCGGGCTACAAAGTGCCGAGCGAGTGGGAGATTCGCAGAGAGCCCCTGCCGAGAAATGCGGCGGGCAAAGTACTCAAGAAGGTCCTGACGGGCGAGGCCGCGCCCCCCCCCGATATCGCCTAGCGGCTCTTTCGTTTCGACCCAGCGACCCGGCCCTCCTGGACCCCGTTTTTCTGGAGAACATGAATGGAAGCGAATCGACCCGACGAGTGGGCCCTGGCCAATTGCCTGGTCGTCGACCTCTCAACGGAGATCGCCGGACCCTATTGCAGCAAACTCCTGGCCGATGCCGGCGCAGACGTCATCAAGGTGGAGGATCCCATCGCGGGGGACCCCCTGCGGCGTTGGGTCGCCTCGAATACTCCCCTGCCCGAAGGCGAGGACGGCGCCCTCTTTCAATTCCTGAATGCTTCGAAGCGCGGCATCGCCCTGGATCTCGAACAATCCGCGGGGCGCGGGGACCTCTTCGAATTGGTCGGCCGGGCCGATGTCCTGGTGGAGAGTTTCGGGCCCGGGGGCCTGGCGGAGCGCCAGATTTCCAAAGCGGCCCTCTGGCAAAAGAATCCGGGCCTCTCGATCGTCTCGATCTCGCCCTGGGGGCTCGAGGGCCCCGAAGCGAGCCGCCCCGCCACGGAATTCACCCTGCAGGCGGCGACCGGATCCATCGCCTACCGGGGCTTGCCCGACCGAAAGCCGGTGGCCGCCGGGGGGCGGATCGGCGAGTGGGCCGCGGGCTCCTATGCGGCCGTCGGAGCCATGAGCGCCCTGCTCTCGGCGCGGACGACCGGCCGCGGGCAGCACGTCGATCTTTCGATCTTCGAGACCATGCTTCTCTGCCTCACGGTCTACCACGACCTGAACGGCCAATGGGTCGACGGCCCCCTGGCCCGCAGTATCGAAGTTCCCTCGATCGAACCCACGAAGGATGGATACGTGGGAATCTGCGCCATCACGGGACAGCAATGGACCGACTTCTGCTCCCTGCTGGAGCGACCGGAAATCGGCAAGGATCCGCGCTACCTCGACGGCCGGGCCCGAATGCAGCATCTCGATCTGATGCGCGAGATGATCCAATCCTGGACCCAGGAGCGAACGACCGAGGAGATCATCGAGCTCTGTAGCCTGCTGCGGATTCCCGCCGCCCAGGTCGGCCATGGCCGGAGTCTGCCCGAGATGGAGCAGATGAAGGAGCGGGGTGTCTTCAGGCCCGGCCCGCATCAATTCCTGCAGCCCCGCCCCCCCTACCTGCTCGGGCGGACCCCCATGCGTCCGCCGACCCGCGCCCCCCGCCTGGATGAGCACGGCGACGCGATCCGGCGGGAAAATGCCGAGTCCGGTCGGGGCGGCGGACGCATCGAAAAAAAGGTCGACCCCGATGCCAACCCCCTGCCCCTCGACGGCCTGCGGGTACTCGACCTGACGGCCTTCTGGGCGGGACCGGTCGCCACTTGTTATCTGGCGGATATGGGCGCCGATGTGATCAAGGTCGAGTCCATCCAACGCCCCGACGGAATGCGCTTCGCCGGCGCGATTCCCAACGAGAGCCTCTGGGAGTGGTCGCCCGTCTTCCACGGGGCGAATCCCGGCAAGCGGGCCATCACCCTGCAACTCGACAGCGACGAGGGCATGGCCCTCCTGCACCGATTGATCGAACGCTCGGAGATCCTGATCGAAAACTACTCGGCGCGGGTGCTGGAAAATTTTGGCCTGGGCTGGGAAGAGATCCGGGCAATCAATCCGGGCATCATCATGGCTCGTATGCCCGCTTTTGGACTCGACGGGCCCTGGAGGGATCGCCCGGGCTTCGCAATGACGGTCGAGCAGGTGAGCGGACTGGCCTGGCTCACCGGCTACCGGGATCTCCCCCTCGTCATCCGCGGCGCCTGCGATCCCATCGGCGGAATGCACGCGGTCTTCGCCCTGCTGATGGCCCTCGAGCATAAGAAGCGAACGGGCGAGGGGCAGTTGGTGGAAATCCCGCTGGTCGAGGTCGCCATCAATATGGCGGCCGAACAGGTGATCGAATTTTCCGCCTACGAGCAACTTCTCGAGCGCGATGAAAATCGTGGACCCGTCGCCGCTCCCCAGGGCGTCTACCGCACAGCCAACCCCGAGGATCTTATCGCCCTGGCGATTCCCGACGACGAGTCCTGGGCGGCCCTCTGCGAATTGATGGGTCGCGGGGAGTGGCTTCAATCGGAAAGCTACGCGAGCGCGGCCGGACGTCGGACCCACCACGACCGCATCGATGAGGCGATCGAGGCCTGGCTTTCCCAGCACTCTCGGGAGGCCGTTCTGCTCCAACTACTGGAGGCGGGAATTCCGGCCGCCTCCCTCATCAACCCGCATTCCCTGATGCCCAATCCACAATTGGAGGCCCGCGCCTTCTTCCAGATCATGGAACATTCCCACGTTGGCAAAGCCCGCTACCCGGGATGGCCGATGGCTTTCTCGGGACTTCCCCGGGCATTGCATCAGCGACCTCCCCCGACGTTGGGTCAACACAACGACGAAGTGCTCGGAACCATCCTCGGCCTGGATGGGGAAACGCTCGACCGGCTGCGAAAAGATAAAGTCATCGGCGAGCGTCCCTCGTTCATGTGAGACGAAAGAGCGGGCCTGAGCCGCCCTCAGCATAAGCTATGATCGCCGGCGTGCCCGATCTGACTCCCCTCCGATCCTCCTTCACGATCGCCCTTCTATCGGCCGCCTGGCTCTTATTCATCCTCCCGGAAACCGGATCGGCGCTGGAATACGAGCAGGCCTATGGATCCTATCGAGCAGCCGTCGCGGAGCGGGACCTCGACACGGCGCTGATCTACGCGCGCAGGGCCCATCGGCTGGCCAGCGAGGAATTGGGGGGGAGCCACGAAGAAACGGGCGTCCTGGCCTACAACCTCGGTGCACTCAACTACCAGTTGAAGCGCTACCGCGACTCCGTGAGCCCCCTCGAGCAGGCCGTCAAGATCTATCGGGAGAACCATGGGAAATGGGCGGAGAAGAATCTGCTGCCCGTTCGCAAGCTGGCCATGGCCCAACTCGCTCTGGGGAACCTGCCGGAAGCGGAACGCCATTACGTACGGACCATGGAAATCCTCGAGAAGCATCGAGGACGCAACAACCCGGAGATCGCCGAAATCCTGCTGCACCTGATGCCCCTCGCCCGCACCCTCGAAGAACCAAAGAGAGTCCGCACCTACGGTCGCCGGGCTCTTCACATCCTCGGCCAGACTCCCACCCGCAAGAAATTGGAGGTCGGCGAAATACACGTGAATCTCGCGGCCTCGGCGATGATGCTCGGTGACGCCGGAGAGGCCAATCGGCACCTCGGCTGGGCCCTCGAAATCTTCGAAGCCGAACTCCCGGCCGACGACAGGGAATTGAAGGAGTTCTACCGATTCGCTGCGGGTGCCTACGAACAATTGGGCAGGACCAAGTCGGCTCGAGCGCTTCGCCGCAAATTCCAGGAATTCGAGCCTTGACGCAGAGACCCGACAACAGCCCGGGGAGTCTTCCATGCGAGTGAAGAAATTCGGGATCCATCTCCTCGCTGCGGGCCTGCTCTACTTTCCCGTGGCGGCCAATGGCCAGGAGGATCCCGACATCTTTTCGGTGGAGACCAATTCGCGGGGAGATCTCGTCAGCGGCAGCCTCGACAAGGCGATCCTCGACGCCAATGCGGGCTCCAATAGCGCCAACTCGATCGTCTTCGAACCGAATGAACTCAACAATCTATCCCTGGTATTGGATTCGGAACTTCCGGCGATCGATCTCCAGGCCGCGAATCCGGACGTGAGCCGCAGCGTCGACCTGACTGCCAGCAGCACGACAAATTTCCTGATCTCGGTGGGAGACGACGTTCCCGAAGACTTCGTCCTGCTACACGTGAAGTCCGGGGAGGCCAACCTGGTCGACCTCGACATCTCGAGTTCGGAGGGGCGCTACCTCATCGATAGCGGCGCAACCCTCGGCCTCGACTACGAATCCGACCACACCATTTCCGCGCCCATCGAGGGGGAGGGAAGACTCGTCAAAAAAGGGGATTTCGACCTCAGACTCGCCGGAACGAATTCCTATAGCGGCGGCACCGAAATCAAGAGCGGAAAACTCCTTGGAGATCTGGACTCCCTCTCGTCGGCGGGAGATATCGTGGTCGAGAAGGATGCCGTCCTCAGTTTCGAAGACACGGACGACCATACCTTTCACCTCTTCAGCAATTTCGTGAGCGGAGAGGGGAAGGTCGTCAAGGAGGGCAGCCATACGCTGCAGATCAGTTCGAGCGGAGGCCTGGAACACGACGGAGGTATCGAAATCCGCGGAGGCGACGGCAGTCGACTGCTGGGAGATACCGACACCATCAGTGGCAATATCAGCGTGGGCGGAGCCGCCCGCCTTGAACTCAGCCAGGGCGCCGACGGGGTCTACGCCGAGGACATCAGCGGCGAGGGCATGCTGGTCAAATCCGGTACCGAACTGCTCGAATTGAGCGGGCAGAACTCCTTCAGCGGGGGCCTCTTCATCGAGAGCGGCGACCTCCAGGGCAACCATTTGAGCATCCCGGGCAATATCAGCCTCGAGGACGCTACGACCCGCATCATCTTCGATCAGGAAGCGGTCGATGGTGAACATTCCGGCCTGATCAGCGGCACGGGAAGCCTCGAAAAAAGGGGGACGGGGACGCTCACCCTCCTGGGGTCGAGCCAGCATAGCGGGGGCACCCTGATCACGGAGGGAATCCTGCGAGGCGACGCCGAGAGTCTCATCGGCCAGATCGAAGTCGAGGCCGGGGCCAGCGTCGAATTCGCATCCGCTTCCGCCCAACGATTCTCGGGAACGATCACGGGAGCAGGCAACTTCGCCAAATCCGGGGGCGGCACCCTCACCCTGGGGAGCGCCCAGGACTATACGGGAACGACGCGGGTCGATACCGGAACCCTGCGACTGGAAGCCAATCTGGAGAATACGACTTCAGTGCGGATCGCCGAGGGGGCGCGACTCGAAAACGGCCTCTCCTCATTGGAAATCGGCGGGATGCTCGAAAATCATGGACAACTCGCGGCCGGCGGCGAGAACGATACGATCCACCTGGTCGGAGATGCCGAATTCAACTCGACCTCGACCCTCGTCATGACATTGGGCGATCAGCCGAGGGCCGGGACGAACCCGCAATTGCATCAGGCCTCGAGGATCGAAGCGGACGGCAGCGTCTTCATCGACGAAATGGACGTGGAGCTGACGATCCTGCCGGGGCTATACCCCCTGGCATCCGAAGGGGCATTCGAATACGTA
>PVBE012777399.1_pt1 | contig 27595 bp, 21 predicted proteins | sample 1631181 | NCBI WGS metagenome assembly PVBE01 (sample SAMN08397723, study PRJNA350692) | Marine metagenome, whole genome shotgun sequencing project. | isolation source: water | place: Pacific Ocean | collected 2012-04
GCCATAGAGAAATTGGCGACAGCGCTGGGTGAGGACGATGCCGCAGGAGCTGCCCGCGAGCGGCTCCTGAGCCTGGAGGCGGACAATGCCATGGTCCAGCTTGCACGCTTCGAGGGGGAGTGGGGCCAGCCGCAGCCTCCCCAGCAGCGCCTGGTTCAACTCGCACAGGTCTGGGACGCGCTCCCTGACGCGCTCTCACCCCGTCAGGCGGGTCGGTTCCATGTCGTCCGCGCAAGGCTCACCGCCCAGCTCGGGATGGACGGTGTTGCGCGGGATGCCTGGCGGCGTGCTCTGGTGGAGGACCCCACCCACCCGGTCTACCTGTACCGAGCCGCCGTCGAGGCGGTCCGTGACAACCGCCTGATCGCTGCGGAAGACGATCTTCGCAGGTGCCTGGAGTCTCGCCCCTGGGACAAGGACTGCAGGCGCGGCATGGTGCAGGTCCTGATTGACCTGGACCGCCTCCAGACCGCAATGGATCTGGTCAAGACATGGGGAGGGCCTGGCGTGGACGTGGCGACCCTGGAGGCCTGGGCCATCCTGGCGGCAGGACGCCCGCAGGATGCCCTGGATGCGCTGGGGGCTCGGGGACGTGAGGGCGGAGTGGCGGAGTTCGTAGAGAGCATGGCTCGGGCTGCGCTTGGAGCCCCGGGTGCGGGTCAGACGCTGGCGGCTGTGGTGACCTCGCTTGCGGGGTCGGATGACTACCTCGACCGCGTGCTCGCTGGGCGGGCCGAGGCGGCGCGTATGCCGCTGGTTCCACGGGCACAGGCACCTCAGGTGGAGGCACGGGCGGTGCAGTTGGCACCCTCGGACCCGGAGGTCCATGTCCATATTGGCCACTATTATGAGACCAGCGGACGCCGCTCCGATGCCGGGGATGCCTTCGATCTCGGTGCGCGGATCGGTGTCGAGAGTGGCCGGGCACACCACGCCCGAGGGCTCTTCTACTTTGATCCCAGGGGCAATATGGAGCAGGCTCGTGGTGCCTGGAGGCGCTACCTGGCGCTCCAGCCAGATGGTGCCCGCGCCGACCGGACCCGCGAGCGGATGCGCCCGCGATGAGAAGTGCACGGCGTTTCATGGCGGCTGGTGGCTGGCGGGTGTACAATCCAGTGAGGTTCAGGCACGGACCGGAGGTTGGCATGCGCCTTTGTGCCGTGTTGTGGTTGACGATTGTCGCCGGTTGCTCGAGTAGCAAAGCGGACCTCAGTGGGAATGAGGAAGACGCCGCGTTGCCCGCCGAGGCGGATGACGCAGATGCTGAGCTTTCCCATGACACGGGTGAAGTGCCTCCGGTGGCTTGGGAGCTTGCCGGCAAGGTCGTGCTGGACGCAGACCTGATCGTCGAGGCGGAGAGTACGCTGACGATTCGTGTGCTCGGTGAGGACCGCATCGTTCTCTGCGAGGCAGAGTCAACTATTGAGACGGCCACGGCGATGGCCCCCTCGCAGTTTCCAGAGGAGGAGCTGCTGGGCTGGTGGCGCCTGTTTGTGGAAGCTCCTGCAGCAGATGCAGATAGCTGCTTTTCGGGTTCCTATGACTTCCCGGTTCCAGTCCCGATGCTGATCGGTGTCGGCCCGATGCACCCAGAAATCGCTGCTGCGGCGGGTGCGGACATCGAGCTCGGTGACATCAGCTCTCTCAATGGTGCCTATGCATCGATGGATGGTGGGGAGACACTCTGGGTCTTCGGCGTGGTCGGAACTGAGAGCGCTTTTGATGGGCTGGAGGGACCGCAAGAAGGCACGCCACTGACGGACGGGGCCTGGACCATCGAGCCGGTCTACCCGTTCCCGCTCTGAAGTCCGCCAGGTCGGAACCGACCAGTCTGCGCGCAGTACCACCAGTCCGGAGAGGCGTGGCTCTCATGTTCAGGGGTGCATGCAGCCCCCACGGTTCCCACTCCGGGGACCAGGAGATTGTCTGGGATCCCGTCGGGGAGCCAGGGCACTCCTCCGGGGTCTCTGCCCTCTAGCTCCGATACGGTGGGCAGCGTTCCTGTGCGCGCCTGCCCAGCGAGCACAGCCCTGGACATCGCTTTTGCCTGGGCGGTGACCTCGGCCCACTCCACATCTGTGGGTGGGCGGGGGAGCGGAGGGGGGAGCGGAGGTGCGCTACTGGACGGAGGACCTCTGTAGGCGGCCCAGGTCAGGGCGCCGGCAACGGCTGCAGCCGCAGCCCAGGGACCCAGTCGGCGCTGCCCCATCGGCTACCCGTGTCCGGCATCCGCGGTGCCGTCGATCTTCTCGATCTTGAACACCTTGGCCATGATGACCGCGAGGAGTGCAGCTCCGGCACTGAAGACGGCCCCCATCTTGGCGGGACCGAGGTAGTCCGCGGCAGCTTCGGTCCCGAAGGCCTCGCCGGCCACGAACAATGCAACAGTCAGACCAAGTCCGGCCACTGCGCTTGCGGTGATCAGGTGTGTCATTCCCATGCCATTGGGCAGGGGGAAGCCAACCTTGGCGCCGATGCCTGAGAACAGGGTGATGCCCAGGATCTTGCCGACCAGGAGCGCGGCGAGAATTATCCAGGTCACGGTGTTCATGGATGAGAACGACACGCCTGCATTGGCAAAGGCAAAGAAGAAGAGCCCGAAGTCCACGGGGAGCTTGAGGTTGTGCTCGAAGTTGTGGAGCGGACTGTGGGCGTGTTCATCTCCTTGGTGGCCCTCATCCACCTCATCTTCCGCAGCGAAGAGTCCGGTGTCGTGCTCGGGCCCGGGCAAGAAGGGCACGATGGGCACCAGGGCGAGAGCTGGGTGCAGATGCGCAGCAGAGAACCCAATCCAGCTCAGCGTGCCGCCGAACAGGATGTAGGGCAGCCAGGTGTTCACCTTGAAGCGACGCAGCCCATAGGCCACGGCCATGCCGGGAAGGGTGAAGTACAGCAGGTTGATGGGTGCTGGGGTGTTTGCCGGATCCGGGTAGGCAACTGCGATGATGCCCAGGCCGATGGCATCGTCTGCGACGGCGAGCAGCAGCAGGAAGTTGACCGCTGGGTGCTTGTTGCCGAAGATCATGCGGGCGACAAGCCAGGCCAGAGCGATGTCTGTGGCTGTGGGGACACCCCAGCCATTGGCCACAACACCGTAGTCCTTGTGGCCTGCGTAGAAGAGGTGGGTGAGCGCGAGGTAGACTCCAACGGGCCCCAGGACGCCACCGATGGTGCCGAGCAGCGGGTTGACCGCCTTGCTCGGCGGGTTGAGGTCTCCGCCGGGAAGGCAGGCCTCGGTGATCTCCTTGGCCGCGATGCCGAAGAAGAAGACCATGAAGATGTCATTGATGAGGTAGTGGGCGGTGATCTCATGACCCATCAGCCTGGCCTGCTCTCCAAAGGGCATGGCATGGATGAGGTGTTCATAGGCTTCATGGTTCACATTCGCGACCACCAGGGCCACGATGACGCCGAAGATCAGCGGGAGTGAGAACTCTTGCAGCAGGTTGGTGATGTTCTTGACCCGGCTCATGTGCACCTCGTTTCGCACCCACTGTAGGTTGCGTGGGCCTCGGGAGGATAGCGCAAGGAGGCCATTGAGCGGAGCAGTACGGCAAAAGCCTTGTTGCCACCGAGGGTCTGGAAGTCTGCTGGTATGGGGTGGTAGGCGCGCACGCGCACTGTTGGTGGGATAGGCGGACAGAAAATGTCCTTCTCATGGCGGATTACTGGGCTACACTACTGAGTAGTTGTTCAGGAGGGGACCCAATGGTGGCCCATATGTTTCAGATTCCGAGACTCGAGCAGACGGTGGACGGGCGCGTTGCAGTGACCCGCTGGGGTCGCATCGACAACACCTTGCTCCGCGTCGGTGACCGGCTCGTGCTTGGTGCTCCAACCGCCGACAGCCTCCTGGTTCTGGTTCCTCGTGGCTACGGTCGGCCCATGCTCGGCCGTCGCGGCAGTGTGGGGCTGGTTGCGGAGCCCTCTGGAGTTCCGGTGTCTACTCAGCGCTGGTCTGTTGCAGGATCGGTTCAGGCGGTGGAGCGTGAACTGGAGCGTGGTGGTGTGGGTGCAGGCCAGAGGTACGTGGCGTGTCGCCTCGAAGGCGGGGACATTGCTACTCTTGCAAAGGCCAGGGCCCTCTTCGCCGATGGCCCTCTCTCTGAGCGGGACCTGATTCGCTTGTGCAGTGTGGCGGCTGTGGCGCCCGAAGATCTCAACGTACAGGTGGCTATTGCGGCTGCGTCGGACCAGGCCGCAGCCGAGGCGATCCTGTGTGATGTGCCCCTGGGTGCGATCCGCATCGAGATGCCAGCAGGACTTCCCCGTGCGGAAGCTTCAGGCATGGTGGTCCCGGGCCCGTGGCAGCCTCGGGTCCCGGCGGCTCCCGCCCAGTTGACTTTCGAGGACCTCTACGACCTGCCCATTCCCCAGCCGCGTGTCGCTATCGACCAATTTGAGCACGACGATGCACAGCTCTCACTGTTCGACCAGAGAGAGACTGGCTGAGACCTGGGGCTATCTCCCCAACATGAAGAGGGCCGCCCTGGGATGGGCGGCCCTCTGCTGTCTCTGAGGTGGGGCAGACTCCAGCGCGGTGGACGATGTATCGAGGGTGGCGAGACTCGATACTACCGCGCTGGAGCCTGGGATAAGGCAGGGGCCCATGGGGCCATCATGACAGCTTCGCCTGAGCCTCCTGCTACCGGGCGGCAGCGGGCGGTTTCGGCCTTGGGTTGAGAAAGAGAGGGGGGCCTGAACAGCTCCCCTGAGGGGCTCAGGAACAGCCGCTCGTAGCTCCGCAGTTGAAGCACTTGTAGCAAGCACCTGAGCGGACCATGATTGAGCCGCAGCCGGTGCACGGAGGTGCATCGGCCTGTGACGTAAACACGGCCTGTTCGAGGTTGGACTGTCCGCCGTTGTTTGAGGCCTGGGTAGCGTCCGTGACGGACGGCACCTCAGCCACGGTCTCGGCAGTGTCCATCAGTGGTGTGTCCGCCTTCTGCCCAAAGCGCAGATCCAGCCAGCGGAAGATGTAGTCCATGATGGACTTGGCGATTGGGATCTCTGGGTTCCCGGTGAAGCCGGAGGGCTCGAAGCGCATGTGTGTGAACTTCCCGGAGAGCGCACTCAGAGGTACGCCGTACTGAAGTGCGAGGCTCACGCTGGTCGCGAAGGCATCCATCAGGCCGCTAACGACGCTGCCTTCCTTGGCCATGACCAGGAAGATCTCGCCGGGGCCGCCGTCCTCGTACATGCCCACTGTGATGTAGCCTTCGTGGCCTGCCACAGAGAACTTGTGGGTGATTGCCTGACGCTCGACCGGCAGCTTCCGCCGCACGGGCCGGTATTCCACGCGCTCTTCCTTCGTCTCCTGGTCATCCATGCTGGTGTTCAGCGGCTGGGTCCGCTTGCACCCGTCCCGGTAGATGGCGACGGCCTTCAGGCCGAGCTTCCAAGAGGCCAGGTAGATGTCCGCGATGTCCTGGACTGTGGAGTTCGTGGGCACATTGACGGTCTTTGAGATGGCGCCACTCAGGAAGGGCTGGGCGGCCCCCATCATCTTGACGTGGCCCATCGGAGCGATGGACCGCTCTCCGTTCCGCGGCTTGAACGCGCAGTCGAAGACCGGAAGATGCTCATCCTTGAGGAATGGGGCACCCTCGATGGTGTCGTGGGTCTCCAGGTATGCGCCAATCGCTGCCTGCTCGGTCTGGGAGTAGCCCATGACACTGAGCGCAAGCGGCACGGTCTGGTTGACGATCTTGAGCATGCCGCCGCCGACCAGCTTCTTGTACTTGATGAGTGCGATGTCCGGCTCGATACCCGTCGTGTCGCAGTCCATCATGAAGCCGATGGTGCCAGTGGGAGCGAGGACGGTGACCTGAGCGTTCCGGAAGCCATGCTTCTTGCCCAGCTTCTGGCACTCGGTCCACACGCTCTTGGCCGCTGACCGCATGCTATCGGACACACCCAGCTTGGGGATGGCCGTGTTGGCCTTCTTGTGCTTGGCGATGACACGCAGCATCGGCTTCTCGTTTCGCCGGTAGCCAGTGAACGGCCCCCGGAGCTCCGCGATGCGCGCAGACTGGGCATAGGCCTCGCCGTGCATCAGAGAGGTCACGGTGGACGCGAAGTTGCGCCCTTCATCGCTATTGTAGGGAAGCCCCTTGGCCATCAAGAGCGCGCCGAGGTTGGCGTAGCCAAGCCCTAGCGGTCGGTAGTCGATCGAGTTCTGCTCGATGCTGGGCGTGGGGTAGCTGGCCCTGTCGATCAGGATCTCTTGTGCGGTGATGGTCGTGCGGACGGCCTCCAGGAAGCGGTCGGTCTGAATGTCGCCAGCCTCGTTGCGGAACTTCATGAGGTTCAGGCTAGCGAGGTTGCAGGCTGAGTTGTCCAGGAACATGTACTCAGAGCACGGGTTGGAGGCGTTGATCCGATCCGTGTTGATGCAGGGGTGCCAGTCATTGACCGTGGTGTCGAACTGCAGGCCAGGGTCACCACACTGCCAGGTCGCATCCGCGATCTGGTGCATGAGGTCACGGGCCTTGTAGGTATCGACGACCTCTCCATTGGTCACCGCGCGCGTAGACCAAGTGCCGTCGTTTTCTACAGCTTCCATGAACGCGTCCGTCATCCGGACCGAGTTGTTGGAGTTCTGGAAGAAGACGGAGTCGTAGGCTCCGCCCTGCACATTGAAGCCACCATCGTAGCCGGCGTCGATGAGGGCCCAGGCCTTCTTCTCCTCTTCGACCTTGCAGTTGATGAACTCTACGATGTCGGGGTGCTCGATATCCAAGATGACCATCTTGGCTGCCCGGCGGGTCTTTCCGCCGCTCTTGATCACGCCGGCGAAGGCATCAAAGCCGCGCATGAAGCTGACCGGGCCGCTGGCCGTACCGCCGCCCCGCAGCTTCTCCTTACTGGACCGGATGGGGGAGAGGTTGGTGCCGGTGCCAGAGCCCCACTTGAAGAGCATTCCCTCTGTGGTGGCCAGGCCCAGGATGCTCTCCATGGTGTCATCGACGGAGTTGATGAAGCAGGCGGAGCACTGTGGGTGGGCCTCGACGCCCACGTTGAACCAGACCGGGCTGTTGAAGGCCATGTGCTGGTGGAGGCAGAGCCACGTCAGATCGGCCTTGAAGTTTTCGGCGGACTCAGTTGAGTCGAAGTAGCCATCCTCGATACCCCATTGGGTAATCGTGTCGGTGACGCGGCCGATGAGCTGGCGGATGCTGGTCTCCCGCCCGTCCGTGCCCAGGTGGCCCCGGAAGTACTTGGACACCACGACGTTCGTGGCGGTCATGCTCCAGGGCGTGGGGATCTCAACACCGTCTTGTTCAAAGACCATGTTTCCGTTCGCGTCTCCGATGGAGGCGTCGCGGGTCTCCCACTCGACGGTGTCCCAGACATTGGCGCCCTCGGGGGCAAAATTACGGGTCCAGGTCAGGCCAGTCTCGGCATCCAGGTTCTGCAGCGGCGTGGTATCGGCAGCGTTGTTTCTGATGTCCATGTGCTTCTACTTGTTCGGTTTGGTGTGGGCAGGGACGCACGCACCCAGGCCCAGACGGGGATGTCTGGACCAAAGAACCGATGTGCCGGCGACTCGAAGCCGTCGGGTGGCGAGAACTCGGTGGTGCAGGGGGGAATGCATTCTCGAACAGATGAGTTCGTCATTGGGTGTGCCCGGAGCCCGGCGCAGCACCCGCGACTTTGAGTCATCGGGGATTGTCCTCGAATGTCCTTCAGTTCTACCGGGTCAAATGGGGCAGGTCAACCCCGCACACACAAGATGTGGTGGATAAAATTTTCCACAAGCACTACATATGGTGTTCGTAGGGGGGTGTGGATAAGTTCCACATAGTTCTCAAGGGGGTGTAATCACAGGCATTACAGGGGGGTGTGACCTGTGGATTTCCCGGTGTTCCACGAGGCAGAATTGGCCTGAAAATTGCCTACACACGGACCTGGGGCCGTACCTTGTGGGCCATCTGTGGAAAACTGCACCGGGGCAAAATGACATCACGGGATAGAAACGCCCGAGGGGGGGGCAGCGTGGTCCGAGGCTTGCGCAAAAAACTGGGTGATTGGTTGCGTGGAGGCATCGAGAACCAGCCTCTTGAGCAGGTGATCCGAGCGCTCCAGGCCGACAGTGCGCCTCGGCGCGTTCGTGCGTTTCGAGAAATGGGTGCTCGGGCTCACCGGGGAGCGGATGAGATCCTCGAGCAAGGTCTAAAAGATCCGGTGCCGGGTGTTCGCCGGGCCGCAGGGTGGGCACTTGGGTGGCGGGAGGACTCCTGGGCAGGGGTGTCCCTGCTCCGTGCCGCTCGCTCCGAGCGGTGTGACGCTCCGCGCTGGACTATGGCCGTGGCGGCGGTGCGATGCGGCGTGGGGGTTTTGGAGGCCTGGTCCGTCGTAGAGGCGGCCGCTCGCCGTCAGCTCCACACTTTCTCGGGCCCCAGAGCGCCGGGGCCCCTCGCGGGTGTTGGAGTCTCGGACATGGATCTGCTGTGGACCGCAGCCCTCAGCCCGGGTTCGGCCAACCCTCGGGAGCTGCTCCCTGTGGACAAGGAAGCAGCCAGGGTGGGCGCTCGGGCAAGGGTGTCGGAAGATCCGGAAGACCGCCAGGCGCTCTTGGACCTCGCGGTCTTCGAGCACCCTGATGACCTGGATCTGTTGCTGAACGCCATGGGCTCACAAGGCCGCAGGATGCGTCACACCGCAGCAGCGGCCATCGGCTTGAACGGCGACCCAAGAGGCTATTCAGCGCTCCTGGACGTGCTCAGAGCCATAGATGTGGACCCCGGGCACGGGTTTGCGGGGCGTGCAGCTGCCGCAAAGGCGCTGGGTAGGCTGGGGCTCCCCGAAGCTGCCCGCCCTCTGGCTACAGCCATGAGAGATGAGGCTTTGGACCACGAGGGCCGCCCAGGTGCTGGCCTCGGCATCCAGCGCCCGGTGCGCGCCAGCATGCTCCATGCTCTGGGCGAGGTGGGGGAGGGGAGCAAGGGGCGGCTTGTGGCTGGATACCTTGGCAACACCTCCGGCACCTCCACCGGCGGCTTCTACCTCCCCGCCATGGATGCACTGGTCAAGCTGGAGGCGGTAGACGCAGCAGCAGAGCTACTGGGCAGCACCGAGGTGGTTGCAGCCAATGCGCTCGGTGTGCTCGGTGCCCTGGGTCAATCAGAGAGGATCCAGGGCTGCCTCGATGACCCACGACCTGCAGTCGCCGCCGTCGCAGCAGCACTTCTGGCCACTGACTAGTTCTCAGTCGCTTGTGGAGGTCGCTGCCGTACCGGGAGTGCCGTCCGCATAGGGACTGTTCATCAGCGCGTTTTCCAGTCGGGTCGTTCCGGTGCGCGTGATGTTCACCTTGAAGATGTCGCTGATTCCCTTGGAGTACGCGATCTTGTTCACGAACGAGATGGTGATGTAGCCACTGTTGAAATCGCCAGCTGGATTGGTCAGGAACCCCCGGGGGGAGAACACGATCGAATTGCTGCCTGCTGAAGTAGAACCTGAGATCGTGTCCCACTCCAGGATCGAGACCCGGCGGAGGTAGTCATCGGACCCCTTGGCAATATCCCAGGTCCCTTGCTCCCCGATGTTCTCGGTGGGCAGGGTCTCGAACTCGTCCGCGTTGAGGTCCTTATTTCCCATCTGGATGTAGTACTTGCCTTCATTTCCGGTAGAGAGGCTGGCAGGGCTGGAGTCGTAGTCACTCAGGAGGATCCGGCACTCCTTGTTGGTCTCGATGGCCAGCATCCTGCACAAAGAGACATGGCCCGCAAAGCGTGTCGCAGCCTTTTTGGCGCGGTACCGGGGCATGGTGTCGCGAGTCATACCAAAGCCCAGCAGGGTGACGACCAGGAAGATCGCGACCACGAGTACGAGTTCGATGAGTGTGAAGCCGCGGCGGGGCCGTTGCATCTGCCAACCTTGGTGAGCGCCTGAGAGAATTGTAGGCGGATGAGGGCCTGGCAGCAAGGCGAGGGTTGATTTCGGTGCTCCTGTGCCCTTGACGGTCCAGTGGGGGGGAGATAAACGCGGGTGCTCACTGCGTTGGCCCACAGCCGCAGGATGTCTCACGATTTCCGGCAACCCAGGCCCAGGCAGCAAGAACCAATCATCGTGCATCACGCACAAACCTTTCTTCTCTCCCCCATCAAGGAGGACCAGACCATGGCCCGATACCGAGGCCCCCGAGTAAAGGTCTGCCGCTACCTGGGCACAGTGCTGCCCGGGCTTACCACCATCTCTGTGCTCGACCGTCCGTACCCGCCGGGTGAGCATGGCATGGGGCGCAGAGGCAAGAAGTCAGACTACAAGATGCGGCTGCTCGAGAAGCAGAAGCTGCGCTTCCACTACGGCGTGCTTGAGAAGCAGTTCAAGCGCTACGTCTCCGAGGCGGCCCGTCAGCGCGGCCCCACGGGAAGCATCCTCATCACGCTGCTCGAGTCCCGCCTGGACAACATCGTCTGGCGACTCGGACTGGCACCTACCATCCCAGCTGCACGGCAGATGGTGGTTCACGGTCACATCACCATCGATGGCAAGCGGGTCGATCGGCCCAGCTACCAGGTGAAGCCCGGCAGCGAGATCGCGGTCCGAGCGAAGAGCAAGGACACGCCCTTTATTCAGGAGCGCCTCGAGCAGAGCACCACCCGCGTGCGCCCGAGCTTCCTGGAGTTTGACCCGGCCAAGGCGGTCGGCACCCTGGTGACCGCTCCGGATCCCGCAGAGATGCCGCTGGAGATCAACCCCCAGGCGGTCGTCGAGTTCTACAGTCAACAGCTCTGAGCTGACGGGGCGCCACGGGCACCCACACAAAGAAAGAAGCGCCCCCTGGATTCCAGGGGGCGCTTCTTCTTGTGGGCCTCAAGGGCCCGGCTCTACTTGATCTCGCGGTGCAACGTGTGCTTCCGCATGAACTTGTTGTACTTCATCAATTCGATGCGACTGGGTGTGTTCTTCTTGTTCTTGAAGGTCGTGTAGCGGCTCATGCCAGGCACGCCGCTCCCTTTCTGCTCGGTACACTCGAGCGTGATGACCATCCGAGCACCCTTTGCCTTCTTGGCCATGGTGAGTCTCCTCTTTGCGCCGTCCTTGGCGCGGTGTGTCGGTTTGGGACATCGGCCTCTATAGATGACTGCCCGCTCTGTCAAGGAGAGCGCTCACAGTGCGCACCGACTATGTTCCTCTCGCGCGATCGCGCGAGAAAGCGGTGCAGTAGGTGGTTCACGACAAGCGCAAGCAGGGCAGGAGATTGCTGAGTGTCGCCGGGGTGTTCACCTGGGTGGCTCTCGCGTGGGCCCTCGGGGGCTGTGGTCCCAAGCGCCCCCAGCAGCCGATTCAAGGAGAGGTGGTCAAGTCCGTCAGCTTCCGTGGGAACAGTGGATTCTTCGGCGACGTCACTGACTCGACTCTGCGGGAGGTGATGGAGCAGCGGCAGAGCGATGCCATGTGGTGGATGGATCGAAACGAACGGGCCGTGACCCTGGACCGCAAGATGCTGGCCAAGGACGCCTGGCGGATTGAGACCTGGTACGCCAACAACGGGTACTTCGATGCACGCGTGCGTGGCTGGGACGTGCTCACCATCAAGAAGGGGAATCGGCAGGAGCAGCAGCCACCGGTGGTCAAGGTGGTCGGCTACATCACCGAGCGCAAGCCATCCATCGTGAAGCGCATCGAGTGGGAGGGGTTGGGCAAGCTGAAGTCCCGGCCCGGGTCCAAGCTGGTGGTGACCTTCTACAAGGAGCTGAGAAAGTACTCGGCCATTCAGGAAGGAGACCGGTTCACCGTGGAGGCCCTCCGGGAGGTGGAGGAGCTCACGCTGCGCAAGCTGCACGACCGGAGCTATGCATTTGCTTCAGTTACCTCACGAGTCGAGGTCCACCCCGAGAAGCGGGAGGTGGAGGTCATCCTGGACGTGGACCAGGGGCCGTCCAGCAAGTTTGGAGAGGTGACGATCACCGGCGACTTCGGCATTCCCCGCGCGCTGGTGCTCGAGCAGATCGACATCAAGAAGGGCAAGACCTTCAAGGCCAAGACCATCTCCGAGACGCAGCGCAAGCTCTTCGCGTTGGGCATCTTCAGCGTGGTGAACGTGGTTCCGGACCTCTCCAAGAAGGATGAGGCCATCGTCCCTGTTCGGCTGGAGCTTGGGGAGAGCAAGTACCGAAAGGTGAGAGTGGGTGGTGGTTTCCTCCTTGAGAACGGCAAGCAGGACCTGCACGGCACGGTTGAGTTCGAGCACGTCAACCTCTTCAAGCGACTGTGGAATTTCAACGCCACCGCTCGCCCTGGCTACGCCTGGATCACCACGCTCTCCGAGGTGGTCGAGGACGAGGACGAGGACGAGGAGACCAGTATCGAGCAGAGCCCCACCGCAGAAGTGGACCTCACGCTGACCATCCCACGTTTCCCCGCCAAGGGCTTTGAGCTGAAAGGCGACATCGACCTGGAGTACGGCGTCGAGGAAGGGTACAAATTCTTCTCGCCAGAGGTTGGTCCGTTCCTCAAGTGGCAGGTCAACAAGAAGCTCAGCTTCGGCATGGGCTATCGGCTGAAGTTCTTCAAGTACTACGACCTCGAAGCAGATGCGGCGCTGGGTCGTGGGCGCTTCGGACTGAATTTCACCAACCCCTACCTGCTCTCCTACATGAACCAGCAGGTGACCTGGAACGGCAGAGACCATGTCTTCTTTCCAGAGCGCGGTGAGTACATCGTCTTCGACATTCGTGAGGCTGGTGGCCCATTCTCGGGCGGATTCAACTATCTGCACCCCGACCTGGACATCCGGGTGTTCCGGCAGGTGCCCAAGATCGCTGGGAGATACCTCAGGACCACCGCTGCATTTCGGCTCTCAGGGGGGGTGATGATCCCCTATGAGTCCGGATTGAACGAGGACGGTCGAGATGAGGTGCCATTCGCCGAGCGACGTCTGCTTGGTGGCTCCAACTCGGTACGCGGCTGGGTCCGAAACCACCTGGGGCCCTATGTCTGCGATGCGGAGGCCTACGAAGGGGATCTGGACCTCGGCCGGCCGTCAGATGTGCTGGCTTGCGCAGGCCGACTGGGGAAGCCCCAGGTGACGGATGCCATCACCCCGATCGGGGGTACCACCTATGTGAATGCGACCTTCGAGCTCCGCAAGTACTTCATCAACAAGATCGGCCTGGCGGTGTTCAACGACTGGGGAATGGTGTGGAACGAACTGGACGATGTGAAGCTCACCCACCTTGTGCCCAGCGCGGGCATGGGTGTGCGGTACAAGAGTCCAATCGGCGCCATTCGGCTGGACAGTGCCTATCGCTTTGACACCGAGCCCATGTTCACCCTGGAGCCCCAGTTTCAGATGCACTTTGGCCTCTCGGAGGCGTTTTGATGGCGCGCCTACGACGAATCCTGAGGTGGGCAGGCAAGGCCCTGCTCTGGACCACAGGGGTCACCCTTGTGCTCATCCTGACCGTGATTCTGGTGTTGATATCCCCGTGGGGCAACGAGCAGATCCGAGCGCAGGTCGAGAGTGCTGCGCAGCCCTCCTTCCCCGGTGGCTCGCTGGTGATAGGCGGCCTGGACACAAACCTCTTCGGCAGTATCGCCCTCGAGAACGTGGCCATACGCGACAGGCAGGGCAAGACCCTCATCGGCTTCGAGCGCCTGGAGCTTGGCTGGGAGCTCGGCGGGCTCATTCACGAGAAGCTGGTGGTCGATACGCTCCGCCTGGAGCGTCCCGTCGTCGACCTCACGGTGCTCGAGGACGGGACGCTGGATCTGCAGAAGGTGCTGGGCCCACCCAAGCCGGATGAGCCCTCCGAGCCTTGGACCGGACTGCCCATCGATCTACAAGTGCCCTCGGCCCAGATCCTGGATGGAGTGGTTCTGGTAGGCGGAAACACCACCCACACGAAGATCGATGGGCTGGGCCTGGACCTCGGTGTGGCGCTGCAGGGGCCGACCGTACATGTCGACCACCTGGAGCTCAAGGTCCCGGTGAAGGCTCCCATCGTGCTGGATGTGTCCACACAGGGAGAGGTCATCTTTACCGGTGCGGATGTGGTGATTCCGGAGCTTGCCGTCTACCTCGGGGAGACGATCCTCAAGCTGGAGGGGCGGACAGACGCTGTTCAGAGTGTGCCGATTCTCGATCTCGGCGTCTCCCTGGAGCCTCTTGCGCCCTCCACGCTCGAGGCGGTGGTGGGCGAGCCCGTGCTGGCTCAGCCGGTGACCTATGCGGCCCGACTCACCGGCCCACTTGCCGACCTCCGCCTGGAGTCCACTTTGAGCTCCGAAGGCCTGGGAGCACTGGGCCTGGATGTGAGCCTGGGTCTCGAGTCCGACCCTCTCTCCTGGGATGTGACCCTGGCTCCAGAGAGCTTCCAGGTAGACAAGCTGGCCCTGGCTGTTCCGGTGCCTGTCACCCTGGATGGCTCCTACGGCCTCAAGGGTACAGGCGTGGAGTGGCCTGCCGGAATCGAGGCGGCCATCAAGATCGATGGTGGGGAACAGGTCCTGGGCGGGGAGGCGGTGGCGGGGTTGGTCCTCGATGCCAGCCTGTCCGGCGGGCGGCTGGACATCGCGAAGCTCTCTGCGCGCCACAGCGTGGCCTCTGTTGATCTGGGCGGCTGGGCAGACCTGATCCGGAGTCGGGCAAGCATAGATCTGAGAGCACAGATTCCCAATGCGGGTGCCCTCTCGACCTATGGTGTGACGGGTATGGGTGGGAGAGCCGGCTTCAAGGGCCATGTGGATGCTTCCTGGGCCCCGGATGTCGATGTGGTGGTCGACGGCGACCTCACGCTCGCCAACTTCCTGGCCTCCGGTACACGCATCCGGGAGGGCGCTGGGCCCATCCGTGTGGAGGTGCACGGAGACGATGTGGAGGGCAGCGGCTCCCTCCATCTCCAGGGTATCGCTGCCTCGGGTGCGCAGGTCCGGTCGGTGAAGGTGAGTTTCGAGGGCGGCCAGACCGCGAAGGGCGATGTCCGCGTGGATGCCGGCCTGGAGGTCGACCATGTGGTCATGGCGGATCGGCTGTTCGAGATGGACCGCCTGGCTGGCACCCTGCGTGCCCGCATTCCCGCCAGGGGTGATCTGATGGCCAAGGCGGACATGGACGTGCAGACCTTCCGCCTGAACAAGGGCGCATACACGGTGGACGGTGGCCCGATCGCCTTTGAGGCCAAGGGCGATGATGTGTGGGCCAACCTGGACCTTCGACGCGGGGGGGCACCGTTTCTGGTCGGGCGCATCGAGGGCAACCTGGACACCGGGCAGTGGGGCATCAAGGGCTTCCAGGTTGCGGTGAAGGCCAAGGACGGGTTGGTGGCCCAGCAGGACATCTCCTTCACCCTGGGCAAAGATGGGGCGGAGAAGGTGCTCTTGTCCATCGGCAACCCCGGGGGGCGTGGCCACATTCGCCTGGAAGGGCGGGCCACGGGCAACGATCCAGACCTCCATCTCCAGATGAAGAAGGTCAACCTCTCCTATGTGGTGGAGATGATCCACGAGCTGATGGGCGTGGGCCCTGGCGGGAAGAACTTGCCGGGGAAAGGCAGTCCCGACCAGCCGATTGTGGAGGAAGAGGATGATTTTGCCCCTGTCTTCCCCGGAGACAAGCCGGCACCTGAGCCTGCCCCCAAGCCGGATCCCAAGGTGGCCAGGGTGGAGCAGCGATCGAGCGAGTCACTCCCGATGCTCGCCGGCCTGGCATCCATGGATGTGCGTCTGCGCAAGGAGGGCGGAGCCTTTGTCGTGAACGGCTGGGTCGAGCTCGATGACCTCGTGGTGCCCGGTCAGGTCGATGGCGCGGACCTGCGAGTCCGGCTGGACCTGGGGCAGGATCAGGCCAAGGTCAAGCTCCGGGTCGCGACGGGGGATGACCTCCTCCTGGTCTCCGAGGGCCAGGTGCCCATCTCCCAGAGCCAGGGGAGAGTGGAGCTTTCGTGCGGGGGGAAGATGGACCTCCGCAGCATAGTGCCTGCGCTGAAGCTCAAGCAGCTGGCCAAGCATGTGCCAGCCGTCTCGGGTGTCCAGGGACGCGTGAGTATGGACCTCCGGGTGCGGGGCGATGCGTGCAATCCGGACATCGATCTGGTGGCCGCATCCGATGTTCCAATCGGGAGCCAGGGAGAGCGGGCCCGGGTGGATCTGGAGCTACAGCGGATCGGCGACAAGCTGGTGCTCAGGACCTCTGTGGAGGAAGACCAGCGGCGGATGGTAGTGGTGAACTCGGAGATGAAGACCCACCTGGCCAAGGTGATTCGCGCGCTGCGAGGTGGAAAGGAGGATGTGAAGGTGGACGACCCAGCCACTTGGCTGGAGTCCTTCGATGCCTCCGTGGTGCTGGAGGCTGTCCCGCTCGAGGAGGTCGCGCGCCTCACGGACATCACCCACCCGATCCGGGGGATCCTGGGCGGAGGACTGAACATTCGGGGAACCGTGGACAAGCCGGAGATCCGTGGAGGCCTGGTGGTCGTCGACGGACGCATCGGTGAGGTAGACCTCAAGCGAGGCACGGTGGAGATCAGTCCCTCTGGGGAGGGGTACAAGCTGGGCACAGATCTGGCCTTCCAGGGTGGGGGCGCGCTGGGCCTGCACGGCTACCTGCCGCTGAACCTGGGCACAATGGATCTCAAGCAGCCTGGCCTGGACCTTGTCATCACCGGAAGTGGGGTGCCGCTGGCTCTGGCGGCAGGTCCAGGGGGCATCAGCGATGCGGATGGCCTGCTTGCCCTGGAGGGCAAGGTCACAGGCAGCCTGCAGTCGCCCATCCCAGCCCTGGGGGTGCGAACGGAGGGGGCGGCCTTCACGCTCGGTAGTATGGGGCTTCGGTATGAGCCGGTGAGCCTCGATATCGGTTTCACTCCTGAGCGGCTGGATATCCGCAAGTTCGACATCGGTGCCAGGCAGCTGTGGGCGCTCAAGCCCAGAGATGGTGTGCTCAGGGTCCGGGGAGCTGTGGATCTGGATGATGGCGAGCTGACGAATGTGAACCTGACCGCGCAGATGGAGGACTTCTGGCTGTCGAGTATCCGGCTGGCGACCCTCGCCGTCTCCGGGGACCTGAGCATCAAGGGCGCCTACCCGGATCTCAAGGTCCGGGGTGCACTCCAGGCCGACGAGGCCCGGTTCGTGGTGGGTGAGGCGGACCTGGCGGACACCAGTGGCCTGGAGATCGACTCGAGTATCACCATCCATCGGGAGAAGGTGGAGGTGGTGCAGGTGATCAAGGAGGAGGAGAGCCCGAGCGTGATCGACAACTTCGATGTCGCCCTCGACGTGGACCTCAAGCAGAAGGTTGCGCTCAAGGCCGACATCCCACTCTCCAGTGACTTCGGGAAGCAGTTCTCCCAGCTTGCGGCCTTCACCATGGACATGGGGCTCGATGGGCTTCTCAAGATCACGAGCAAGAAGGGCCAGCTTGAGGTGGCCGGAGAGGTGCTGCCGCTCCGGGGCTTCCTGGAGGTCCTCGGCAAGCGCTTCGACCTGCAGGAGGGGCGGATCATCTTCACCGGTGCAAACTACGCGAGCCCTGCGCTGGACCTCTCCGCCAGCCACCAGGTCGGCCAGTACGGATCCGTGGACATCAAGATCACCGGGGATGTAGACCAATCAGTGATCGACTTCAGCTCCTCGGACTACCCGGACCAGACGGACGTGATGTCCATGCTGCTGTTTGGCAAGCCCACCTCGGCGATGTCGGAGACGGAGGGCGAGAGCGGCTCTTCGTTGCTCAGCGCGGCACTCTCTACAGTGGGCGGGCAGGCGGCGCGCTCCAGTGGTGCGGCCTTCCTCCAGAATGTGTCGGTGGACCCGGGCTCGGGTGCTGTGAAGGTGGGCTTCCCGCTCTCTGACAAGGTCTACCTGGCCATCGAGCGGCTCCAGCCGGAGTCGGAAAGCGACAACACGACGCAGGCTTCGATCGAGTGGATTCTTGCTCGACGGACCTATGCGGAGCTCATCACCGGAGATCAGGGCAAGAGCTCTGGGGACCTGTACTGGCGATGGCGCTTTTGAACCGCTGGCGCAGCCTTGAGGACGGGGCCAGCCTGGTGCTGGTGCGCCGTGCTGTCGGCCTGATTCTGGCCTGGGAGGTGGGCCGCTTCTTCTTCAATGGATGGATTGAAGGACTGTATGGCGAAGGGCAGTTCCACTTCTCCTACCTGTTCCTGGACTGGGTGAGGCCTTGGCCAGGTGTTGGGATGAAGGTGCACTTCGGTTTGATGGGTGCTCTGGCCCTCGGCATGTTCCTGAACTGGAAGCCGCGTCTATGCAGCGGATTGCTCGGGCTTGGGTGGGCCTACGTGTTCCTGCTGGATCAGGCCAACTACCTGAATCACCTCTACCTGGTCATTCTTCTCTTGTGCCTGATTGCGGTGGTGCCGGTCCGAGAGGGGCGGGTGCCTGGCTGGGGCCTGGACCTCATGCGCTTTGAACTGGGGGTGGTCTATGGCTTTGCTGGGCTGGCCAAGATCAATTCGGACTGGCTTGCCGGGGAGCCGCTTACCCAGTGGCTGGAGCTCCGCAGTGAGATGCCTCTCATCGGCGCCTGGCTGACCTCTCCTGAGGTCGGTCTGGGTCTGAGCTGGGTGGGGCTGGTTTTCGACATCCTGGTGGTGCCAGCGTTGCTCTGGAGCCGGACACGGTCGGCTACGTTTGTCCTCGTGGCAGTCTTCCACCTGTGCAATGCGCTGCTCTTTCACATCGGTATCTTCCCGTGGCTGATGCTCTGTGCAACGACCCTGTTTTTTGCGCCGGACTGGCCGCGACGGTGGCTGCGCAAGCCGCCCCTGGAGCTGACACAGGACCGGGTCGCCTGGGGCATGGGTCTTCGCGGATTCCTGGTGGTCTGGGTGCTGGTCCAGATAGCCTTGCCCCTGCGGCATTTTGCCTACCCAGGCGATGTGGCATGGACAGAGGAAGGCCATCGCTTCTCCTGGCGTATGAAGCTCAGGAGCAAGAAGGGTCGCGTCTTCTTCCATGTGCTCAACCGCCGTACGGGGGCTCAGCAAAAGGTCGATCCCTGTACTCTTCTTCCCCTGCGGCACTGCCGGAAGATGTCCACGCGACCCGACATGATCCTTCAGTATGCCCACCACCTCCGAGATCAGCACACAGCCCAGACCGGTGCGCCAATCGCGGTCCATGCAGATGCAATCGGTCGCCTGAACCAGCGCCTGCCTCAGCGCCTGGTAGACCCCATGGTGGATCTGGCTACGGTCGACCGAGGCCTGAGACCGAGCGGATGGATTGTGCCCCTGCAGGCCCGGACGGACTGAGTCAGGGGCAGGCTGTCCGAAGGCAGATGGTCTCGACCTCCACAGTGCTCGGCATCCCCCGCAGGTACTCGGTTGCAGCCTGAGTTGAGACCGTGGGATCGATTGCCAGGACCATGGCCCCGCTGGTGGCACGTCGGGTCGCATCCGTCCGCGTTGCCTCAGAGTGGGCTGGGATCAGGATGAGGAAGGCCTGAAGCGGGCGAGACCCCGCAGCGCGAGGCTGGGCGAGGAAGCCCTGGACGGCTCCAGCACGAACCATCCGACCCTCGGCCAACCGGGAGGGGGCCTTGCTCGGTGGAAGAGGGGTCGCCGGCTCAGTGCAGGCCAGGGCAGTGAGGAGGAGGAGCATGCCGGTGGGCTAACCTGGCTTGTCCCTGGCTCGGTGAACGGGCCTACAGGCGGAGGTGCACCAGCTCCTCGATGTTCCCCTTCTTGGCGCCGGCGATGGGTGAGGTGGTGGTCCCGAGCCACGCTGCGCCTTCCGCCTCTGCAGCGGTCCGAACTCCCTCGATGGCTGCCTGCCGGACTGCGGGGTCCTTGACCACGCCACCCTTGCCCACGCCCTCTCGGCCGGCCTCGAACTGGGGCTTGATCAGCAAGACGGCCTCACAAGCTGGTGCAGCGATGCGTCGGATTGCCGGGAGAATCTTGGTCAGCGAGATGAAGGAGAGGTCTCCCACGATGAGGCTGGGGGGCTCTGGGAGAGACGAGAGGTGCCGCGCGTTGGTCCGCTCCATCACGACCACCCGATCGTCCCCTCGCAGCTTCCATGCAAGCTGCCCGTAGCCGACGTCCACGGCGAAGACTCGAGCCGCCCCTCGCTGCAACAAGCAGTCGGTGAAGCCTCCTGTGCTGGCGCCGAGGTCCGCGCAGATCTGTCCGCCAGGGTCTACTCCAAATGCATCGAGCCCGGCAGCGAGCTTCATGCCTCCGCGGCTGACGTATGGGAGGCGCTCACCGCGCAGTCGCACCTGTGCTCCTGGGTCTACCATGGCACCAGGCTTGTCCTTGACCATGTCGGCGACCAGGACCACGCCGGACCGGATCAGAGCCTGGGCCTGCTGGCGAGAGTCCGCGAGTTGAAGGTCCACCACGAGCTTGTCGAGGCGGATCCGAGTGGCCATCAGTGGTCTCGCTCGACCGTGAAGCGCGCGAGGGCCTGCAGCGCCTCCGGTGCCGGTAGCGTGGCGGCCGCATCGAGTGCTTCCTCCAGCAGGATGAGGGCGCGCTTGTGTGTCTGGTCCACACCCATCAGCCGCACATAGGATGGTGGCCCGTCGTCACCGGCATCCTCCTCGGCATCGAGGACATCGTCGGCCATCTGGAAGGCCAGGCCCACGGCCTCACCGTAGCGAGTGACGGCGTCGAGCTGCTCTGGGGAGGCGCCGATGGCCACCGCGCCCATTCGGCAGGCAGCTCGGATCAGCGCGCCAGTCTTGCCCTGGTGCAGTGCCATCAGCTGGTCTACCTCGGTGACCTCGCCGCCCAGTCCCACATCGGCAGCCTGGCCGCCGATCATGCCCGCGTGTCCTGCGGCTTGGGTCAGCTCCTGTACGAGGAGGATCTGAATCTCAGCAGGCAGGTCGGTCTCAGTCAGCGTGTGGAAGGCCTCTGTCAGCAGCGCATCGCCGACGAGCAAGGCGGGTCCGTCCCCGTAGACCACATGCACCGCAGGTCGACCGCGGCGCTCGGCATCATCGTCCATGCAGGGGAGGTCGTCGTGAACCAGAGAGTAGCTGTGGATTAGCTCCGCAGCCGCACCCACGAGGATGATGTCCTCGTCCACACTGGCCTGGTTCGACTCGGCAGCAGCACAGGTGAACAGTGGGCGTATGCGCTTTCCGCCCGTCCGGAGTGGGTAGAGCACAGCCTGCTGGAAGACCGGAGGCCAGGCGTCCTGGAAACGCGAGAGCAGGCAGGCATCGACGCGCGCCCGATGGCTCTCGGCCCAGTCGGCCAGTGAGAAGCTCATTCGGTTGGGGCACCCTCGACTGGTGCCGGCGGGGGCGGGGGTGCGGGGGAGCACGCGGTGAAGTCTTCATCAGTCTTCAGAGAGGCCAGGCCCAGGCGGTCTGCACCCGCATCTCGGGCGGTGTCGAGGAGGGCCACCACCTGCTCGTAGCCAGCATCTGGATGCGCATCGACGAAGACGGTCTTCTTGGCCTTGGCCCGGAGCCTGTTCTTCAAGGTGTCTCGAATCTCATCGAGGCTCAGGATGCTGCGGTTCAAGGCGGTCGTGCCGTCCTTGCACGCAGCGATCAGCAGCTGATCCTTGGGGAGGTCCTCCCGGTCCACTGTCTCGGTCTTGTCCGGCAGGTTGACTGCCATCTCGAAGATCATGATGGGGGTGATCACCATGAAGATGATGAGCAGGACGAGCACCACGTCGATCAGCGGAGTGACATTGATGTCCCTCGCTGCTGCCTTTCCCTTCTTGAGGGATTTGCCTGCTCCGCTGGCCATTCCCTACTCCTTGTCCTGCTCGGTTGCCAGGAGCATGGTGTTCATACCACCAGCGTGGATGACGTCCATGATCTCCCGGACGTCCCGCCAGGAGAGGCCCTTGTCTCCCTTGACCAGGAGGCTCCGGTTGGGCTTCTCCTGGTAGGCCTCATTGATGTCCGTGATCAGGTCATCTTCTGTGGACCGGTTGGTGTCTACGTAGATCTCCGGCGGAATCCGGGGCGGGGCACCGCCTCCGGCCGCTACGACCCGCCGGTCGCTCTTCTTGATCGAGACCACCAGGTGCTGGCCACCATCTCGAACCTGGTTGGCCGTCTCCGTTCGGGGCAGAGGCACCGACACGCCAGAGCCCAGCAGGTGGGTGATCACCATGAATATGATCAGCAATACCAAGACCACGTCCACCAGCGGTGTGACGTTGATGTCGGCCATGGGGCCGCCCCGGCGATCTCCTACCTGCATTCCCATTGTGCTAGTTGCTCTCCTCGTAGGGGGGAAGGGTCTGCTTCTGGCACCAGTCGACGAACTCCTGCACCGAGACCTGCATGTCGTCAGTGATGCCGTCGATCTTGGCGGTGAAGTAGTTGAAGAGCCACACACCAAGGATGGCCACGGAGATGCCGATGGCGGTGGTGATGAGTGCCTCGGCGATACCGGAGCTGATGGCTGAGAGGTCGCCACCGCCTGCCTCACCCATGCTCTGGAAGGCATTGATGATTCCGAAGATGGTACCGACCAGGCCTACGAATGGGGCGGTTGCACCCGTGGTCGCCAGCATGTTCAGCCCCTTGCGCAGGTTGGTGCCTTCCACGATGGAGACGCGCTCGATGCCTCGCTCCGCAGACTCGATGCCGTGGGCGTCGGGACGGGCGAGGAACTCGGTCAGCCCCACCTTGAGCAGATGGCCGAGGTAGGCCGCCTCGTAGGCGTCCTGGTTGATGATCTCGAGAGCGCCCGCACCGTCTCCAGATGAGAGAGGTACCGAGAGGTTCTCGGCGAGGGTGCGGGACTGCTTGCGAGCCTTGGCCAGTGCCAGTGTCCGCTCGATGGCCACGTAGACACACCACACGGCCATCAGCATCATCAGCGCGAGCACAATGCGAACCGGCGTACCGGTCGCGGCCCAGAGTTCCTGTGGAGTAAAGTGCATAGCTACCTCAGTTGAGCTTGAATCGGAGCGAAAGGAGGAACTGGGCCTTGATCTTTCGGCCCTGCTCCTTCATTGGGTAAAAGCGCCACTGCCAAGCAGCTTTCTGCGCCTCGTCATGGAAAACCTTGGGACACTTCTCGATCTTGATATCGTAGGGCTTGCCCTTTTCATCGATGAAGAAGCGGACCTGACAGCTGCCCTCGAGTCCCAACTGCATGGCGCTCTTGGGATACTTTGGCTTCACCCGCTTCTTGGGCTTTACCTCGGACCAGTGGTAGGCCCGGACACCTGTGCCGCCGAGCTGTCCGCCCAGCACGCCGCCGATCACACCGCCGACCACGCCGCCGACCACGCCGCCGACCACGCCGCCCTCGACGCCACCCTCCACGCCCATCTCTTCGGGCTTCTCTTCGGGCTCGGGGACTTCCTCGGGGATCTCGACCGGATCGGGCTCGACCTCCTCGGGCGTTTCCTCCTTCTCTTCCTTCTCTTCCTTCTCCTTCTTCTCACCACCACCTGCTGGAGGGGGAGGGGGTGGAGGAGGGGGCGGTGCGGAGTCGAAGAAGGTCACTTCGACGGGGAGGTCGTCGATGACCTCGTGGGCCACGCTAGCGCCGGCCCAGATGAGGGCTCCAATGAAGCTACCGTTGACGAACAAGGACAGAAACATCGAGCCCGCCGCGCGGCTCTTGTCCTGCTTTTTGTCCCGACCGACGGTCTCGAACATCGTGCTTCCTCTCAGGGCCCTGGGGCGGAGGCGATATAGCCTACTCGCACCCTAAATGGAAAGTGTACTGTGACAAGGAAAAGTTCATCCTTGTCCGAGGACTATCCGCCTTGCTCTACATCGGGCGCTTGTGCCGTGAGTTCGGTGATCCGTTGGTCGGCGCCGTCGAGCAACTCCTGGCACTCTCTGACCAGCTTTACTCCAGCCTCGAAGACCTGTAGTGAGTCATCCAGGGGCAGCTCGCCGCTATCCAGCCGGCGGACATGATCCTCAAGCTCGCTGAGGGCATTCTCAAAAGTGCGGGGGGCATCATCAGCCATTGGGTCCTTCCTCTGCTCGTTTGAGGATTCGGTCGAGTCCATGGGCGCCCAGGCCCACAAGAGGACGTATCACTCCGAGCGGGAGAATGGAGGCGATGGAGTAGGCCCATCGGATGGGCCGGCCCGGAATGCTGCGAGGCTTGTCCGCCAGCATCGCATCCAGGGCCTGCGATGCCACGCCGCTGGCATCCTCGAAGAGGAAGCCCATGGGGCGCGTTGCAGAGGGGTCTCTTTGAGGGCGGGCGACGGAGAAAAACTCGGTATCTACCGGTCCGGGAGCCAGCAGGTGGACCCCCACCCCGGTTCCCATGAGCTCGATTCGGAGTGCCTCGGTGAAGTGATTCACGAAGGCCTTACTGGCGCTGTAGACCGCGAGGTTGGGGGTGGGGACCAGCCCTGCAGTGGAGCCCACATTCAGGATCCAGCCGTGGCCGCTACCCAACATGTGGGGCAGGAACCCGTGGGTCAGCTGCACCAGGCCTCTGCAGTTCAGGTCGATCATCTCACCGAGTCTGGTGAAATCCTGGTCCTGGAACCCGGAGGCACAGCCAAAGCCCGCATTGTTGACCAGCAGGTCGACGGGGCCCGCGGCATCGATCAGTGCCTGGACCTCCTCTGTGCAGGAGAGGTCTGCTGCATGTACCTCAGCCACTGCACCCAGCTCCGCTGCCAGCGCCTCGAGCCGTTCCACTCGACGAGCCACCAGGATGATCCGGCTGGCGCCGCGTGCTGCAATTTCTCGGGCGAAGGCGACGCCAATCCCGGCAGAGGCCCCGGTGACCAGTGCTGAAGCACCACTCAGGGGCCCCACGCTCAAGGAGCCACAGTGTCCAGGCGCTCGATCTGCACCACCTGGTAGGAGAATCGGGCTCCCTTGGAGATGTCAGACCCCACCAGGACCTGCTGACCCTGGGTGTTTACCGCGATGCGCTCCGGGGCGATCTTCAGCCGCTGTCGCTTGTCATCTCGGGTGATGTAGAGCATGTCCAGATTCTGGCCAGTCTTGATCGCCTTGTCGATAAGCTCGCAGACCTCCCTGGGGCTACGCCGGGTTGGGAGGGACCGCCGCTTCCGTCCCTTCTTGGACGGTGCACTGGTGCCAGGTACGAGGTGGACCAGGGTGGGCTCGGTGTCTGCGGCGTGAGCACGCGTGAGTGGGTCATCCCGGTTGTCCCGTGCTTCGGAGACACTCTGGAGCAGTCGGGACCTTGCCTCGACCACCTGCGGGTCGTCGGGGTAGGTCCGGGTCTGGGCCGAGACGGCAAAGCCATTGTCGCTGAGCACCTGATTCAGCTCCGCTATGCGGCTTCGGTCCACGGCGTACATGCCAGGGACGAAGCGATGCAGCAGGTAGGGCTTGAGTGCTCTGGCGGACTCCAGTCTTCGGATCTGGGAACGGTGAACCGTGAGGATGGTGACGTCGTGGAACTCTACGTCGCCGTGCTGGCCCATCCATCCCCGGAGTGTCTGCTCGACGTTCTCGGGGAGACCGATCTGACTGTTGTCCCGGAGGAACTCGAAGATGTCCTCACGTCGCCAGCCCTTGGCCAGGGCTTGCTCGATGGTGACCTCCGTGATCCGGTAGGTATTGGCCCTGTCGCAAGCGGTCAGCTCACCGAGCTCACCGATCCGGAAGAACAGGATCGGTGCCATGCCTGCAGGTGCCATGATCTCGAAGGAGGGCGTCAGGTAGAACTGGGTGAAGCCCTCGTCTTCCGGTGGGGTCAGCAAGCGCTGTGCCCGGGTGGAGAGGCGATAGAACTTCTCCTGGCCCCACTGCCCCAACTCGAGCATGCCGGAGTGAACCAGGGGAGTGAAGCTGTAGCCCTCTCGCTGGGACGAGCGCGGAGAGGCCCACTGCCCCTTGTGGTAGCGGTCGCGCCAGTCCTCTCCTCGCATCCAGCGGCGGTACAGGGCCTGCAGGGGACGCTCGGGAACCCAGCCTCCCTTCACGTCGAGGACGGTCCACAGGACCCACTCGGCGCTGGAGAAACGCTTGTCGAGGGCGGCGAAGACCAGGTCTCGTTGCTCCTCGGGATCGAGCTGCAGCCACTCCTCGACCACCGACCGGTTCACGCTCAGGCGGTCCCCTCGGAGCTCTACAAGCCCGTGCAGCATCAAGAACTCGATGTGGAAGCTGAAGAGGTCGCTGTCCGGATCCCAGATCTGCGAGAAGAACTCATCCATCTCGTCTTTGTGGACCTTGAAGATCTCCTGGCGCTGAGTCAGCCGTGGGGGGTGCTGATCGATGTAGGTAGCCAGGGTCGTGATGGAGAAATCCAGGGGCGGCGCGAAGGGCTTGTCATCGATGATGCGAACGTCTTCGTGCTCAAAGCTGGGCAGGATGAGATCTTCCCTGAGCGGCTCGATGAGGAAGCCCATCATCGGCTGGGGGATGAGGTAGAAGAAGTTGCCTTCCTTCTCCTGGGTTGCAGCCACCAGGCCTTTGGTGCCGAGATTGGCCATGACCTTGGCCCACTCCCGCTCGTTTCCTCCGAGTGAGACGATGAGCTCCTGGTGGAACTCTGCGTGGTGTGCCAGACCGCCGCACTGGACCAGTATGGCCAGCGCCTGTCGATCCCGCTGGTGAATGCCTCGGACCAGGGATGCCAGTCGATTGCCCTGTGCGATGGCCTTGACCGTCAGCTGAATCATCCGGTCCCGGGTGGGGACCCGATCGGGCTGTCCGCCCATGCCGTCGTAGATGTTGGCGACATACTGCTCGGGCAGCTCACTGATGTACTGGCTCAGCTCCTCGAGCTCTGCGCGAGTGAGGCGCCGGCGCCGTGCTGGACCGCTGGCCGGGCGCCCGCTCTCCGGGTGGACAGCCATGCGTCGGTTTGGAATCCGGCCCGTGGGGGGCAGGGTGATGGAGGGTCCGATGACCTCCTGGTTCTTCCAGCCACGCCCACCAGAGCGTGCTGCACCTCTGCCATTGGCGGCGGCATTTGCCTCGCCAGGTGAGTTGCGGCGGCGGCGGCGGCGGCGTCGACGGCGACGCTGTGGCTGGGCGGTCTCTGTTTCTTCCATATTTTCCTCTACAGCGTGACGCTGGAGCGGCGCGGCCTCATCCCGGTGCCTGCTCTTCAATGTGGTAGCGGTAGCCCTGCTCTGTGAGGAAGAGCTGCCGCTTCATGGCAAATTCCTGTTCCTTGGTGTCCGAGGTAACCACCGTGTAGAACTGGGCAGCCTTCTCCTTGGGTCGGAGAATGCGGCCAAGTCGCTGGGCCTCTTCTTGTCGGCTCCCGAAGGTGCCGGAGATCTGGATGGCCACGTTGGCATCCGGGAGATCGATGCTGAAATTGGCGACCTTCGAGACGACGAGTAGCTTGATCTTGCCGGTACGGAAGCCCGCGAAGAGCTTCTCGCGCTCATCGTGCCGGGTCTTGCCGGTGATCAGCGGTGCGCGGTAGCGCTTGGCAATACGCTCGAGCTGGTCCACATAGGTTCCAATGATGAGGACGTTGTCCTCTTTGTGGCGTTCCACCAGACTGTCGAGCACGTCGAGCTTGGCGGGGTTGTCGCTGGCGATACGGAACTTCTCCTGCTCCCTGGCGCTCTCGTAGCGCTCACGTTCGCCGTTGATGAAGGGAACACGGACCTCGGTACACCGGGTGTCTGCGATGAACCCATCCTTTTGCAGCATCTGCCAGGGGAGGTCATACCGCTTGGGTGCGACAAGGCTGAACACATCACCCTCTCGCCC
>PVBE012345263.1_pt1 | contig 27594 bp, 16 predicted proteins | sample 1631181 | NCBI WGS metagenome assembly PVBE01 (sample SAMN08397723, study PRJNA350692) | Marine metagenome, whole genome shotgun sequencing project. | isolation source: water | place: Pacific Ocean | collected 2012-04
CCACTTCGGCTCGCCTCAACTTCTGGATGATCTGCTCCGGCGTATGTCGCTTCTGACCCATCGGTATTGCCCCTTTCAGTTGGCCCAGGTACACCCAGATACTAACACTGAACCTGGACTCGCTTTAGGGGGTAAGGCCAACGTAGCATCACAACGAACGGATCACCGTTCGGCTAACGCCGGGGCGCCCAGTCCCATATGGGCAGTCCCGGATAGGAGGACCAGCCTACCCGTGACCAGGTACTTCGCCCTATCTCTCGCGTCTCTCTGCGTTCCCGTAGGCAGTCTTCCTTGCGCCGCGGACAGCTTCGAGTCCCGCTACTGGCATGCGCTCAACGCGGGGCGCGACGTGTCCCCCCTGATCCCAACGTTGGCGGCGCTGACACGGGCAGGGAATCAAGGACAACCCATGGACGCGCTGCGGAAGCAGGCCATGGGGGAACTCAGCGAGATCGAGGCGGCCGATCTGCTGCCGTCTGTGCTGAACCAGGTGTCGACCATGGCCCCACAACCGGGAGCCGATTGGCCATCGATGGGAGGGGGGCCGACCCATTCGGGCGCGACCCCAGAACCAGGGCCCATTGTCGGCGAGGAGGTGTGGCGGTATCCCGTGGGATGGCCTTGGCACGCGGCACCGCTTGGCGAGGACGACGCCGTCTACACCGCCTCGCCAGGGCTGGACACGTCGATGCTGTGCCTGGACCGGAGGACGGGCCGGCGAATCTGGGCGGCGGAGAATCCTCACTGGGGGTCCGGTCGGCAGAGCAGGGCCTACTCAACGGTCGTGCCATTGGGGGATGAGGAACTGGCCGTCTGGAAAGAGAGCTTCGACGGCGCCCGCCTGCCCCAGTGTCTTTGCCTCCACGTGGATCTCGGCCGCACCGAGGAACTCCGGGACTTCGGGGTAGAGGTCGAGCGTGCGAAGGCTGTGGACCGTCGCGGGGAGGGGCTCTCCACATGGCTTGCGGGCGGTGAGGAAGTTCGCTTCGGAAGGGGCGTCGGACTGAAGCCAGCCGGCCTCCTGGCGGATGTCCCAGAGCAGCCAGAGCCTTCCCCCGGGTGCCGACGGCCGGCCCGGATCGACCCGCATCCGAACCGTCACTTGCGCTCCCACGCGGGCTCTGGTCCCGGAAAGGGCCTCGATCCGCATCTCGATCTCCTGGTCCAATCAGCCGTTCCGTCGACCGCTTTGCCGAGCTAAGGCCGGACGCTCCGCAGTGGATTGGTGCGCGAGAACGAACCGGCCGCCACATTACCGATCTTCAGCCAGGACTTGTACGGCGTGCCGCCCTCGCCGGCGCTCCCGAAGTCGCAGAGCCGCAGCTCTTTGCCTTTGCCATCGCGGTATTCCAACAACAGGATCGGCTCGATGCGGCCATCCCACGTGACGTGGCGGCCCTCCAGCGTAAGGGCGTCCAGCTCCGGCAGGTCGTCCGGATCGACGTCGTTGAACCGCCGATCATAGGTCATCAGAATCGGGCCGCGATACATGGAGACGCTGCCGCGGCATTGCTCTTCGCCCACCCAGAAGTGCTCGGACATGTCCAGTCGCATTTCCACGCGGTCCCCCTCCTCCCACCGCCGGTCAATAGAGCAGTAGGTCCCGGCCGTGACGTGCGTGACCGGCTCGCCGTTCACGCTGAGTTTCGTATCTGCCGACCAGTAGGGGATCCGCAGGCTCAGCCTGAAACGTGTTGGGCTTGATGGGTGCACGAGGAGTCCTATGTCTCCGTCGACCGGATACGTGGTGTCCTGGGTCAGCTTGACGGCACCCCCGGCCTTGAGAGTGGCCGTCATGGTAGACGGACCATAGTAGTTGAGCATGATCCCATCGTCGCGGTCGTGCATGACGGCCCAATCGCTGATCATGCCCAGACCGCGGTGTCCGTTCACGCTGCAGCAGTTCAGCTCGGGCGTGCCCTCTCGCGAGTGGCATGCGATGGCGTGGGCGGAGGCCCGGCGGACGCCGTCCATCGGCGTATCGTAGGCGACCCAACGCCCGGATACCGAGTGCATGCCGATGACGGAGTTGAGCGTCGACAGCTCGATCTCATCGGCCACGACGGAGTCGCCGGTCAGGCGCAGCATCTCAACGCTCATCGCGATCCAGGCGATGGTGCAGCAGGTCTCGATGGGCAGAGCGAGGTACGGGTTCCCCCGGGCACGTTCGCCGCTGCTGAACCCACCGCTGTTATGGCGGTCCAGCTTCACGATGCTCCAATAGATGTGCTCGAAGGCGTCGCGATAGCGTCGATCCCCGGTGATGTAGTAGAGTTCCGGCACCGCCATGATTGGGTGCAGGCTTTCCCACCTGGGCCGGGGCGTCTCGTGGAACTCCTTCCCCGCAAGCGCCTCGCGCACATAGTCTCCAGCCAGTGCCCCATCCGGTCCCTGTGCCTCGAACTCATCCACGACCTGTTCGGCCAGTTGCAGGTACCGGGCAGCTCCCGTCTCCTCGTGCAGCAGGCAGAGGGCGTGGGCGGGGGAGAGGTTGGTCTCTGTCTTGTCGCCGGCATCCACCAGTCGCCTGCCCGTGCCCAGGAACGTCGTGCAGAGCAAGTCGGCGATCCGCCGGGCGCTGCGCCAGGCGTTCTCATCGCCGGCATGCTCGGCCCAGAGCATCAGGCCCATCATGATGTGGTAATGCCCCCACAGATCCCACGTGCTGGTGCCGCCTTCAGGCTCGACGTCGATCCGGCTTGTGGGGAGGTCGGGGACCCCCAGGATTCCCGAGCCGCCGCCAGAGCTGCTGTTGGGCGCCCTGCCGGTCATCCGCGACTGCCGAGGCCAGGGGCCGAGGTATCCATCATCGGCCTGGCAGGCGATCAGGTCAGCGACGAAGTCGGCCATGACGCTCTCAAGTTCGGGATCACGGGTCAGCCGCAGCACCTGCACGGCGCCGGTCAGGTACTTGCCGGGGAACTCGCCGGCAAAGGCCACGAGGTCGCGCAGCGGCTGCCGGTCGCGGTCTCGAAGCATTTGCAGGATGCCCGGGTTCGAGGAGGGCACGACCTTGATCCACTGCTCCGTAACTCGATCGAGATAGTGCCCCAGCCAGCCGTCGAAGGTGAACTCGATCTCCGGAACACGCTCGCACGTCGGCGAGTTCTTCATTCCAGCACCCGTCCATGCTGCGCCGCCCTGCTGGCGCAGCGTCGATTCGCGTCTTCTAGTATGCCACGAATTCCCGGCCCGCCTCAGCCAGGGCGCGGACGTTCTCCGGCGGCGTTTCGTACACGAGCGAGTTCGAGCCGTCCATCACATATCCGCCGCCGGGCATGTACGTGGCCAGCCGGTCTTTCACCATGGAGCGGATGCGCGCCGGGTCGCTTCGGTGGACCTCGTGCACCGCGTCGATGCCGCCCATCAGGCACACGCGATCACCGTACCTGGCCTTCATCTCGGCCGGATCCGCGTCGCCCAGCGGCGGGGGCGAGCAGGTCATGAGCACGTCTATGCCCGCATCGACGTACATGTCGACGAACGGCCGCATCTTGCCGTCGTCGTAGTAGATGTACAGAGCGTCGTAGCTGTGCACCAGATCCACGTGCCGGGCCAGATGCGGCAGGAACATCTCCTCGTAAATCCGCGGGCTCCAGCCCCCGCTGGGCGAGGCATAGAACCACCACGTCTTCACGAGCTTGAAGCCCGCCTCCAGAACATGTCTGGTCTCGGCCATCATGGCATCGGCGCCGATCCGGACGATCTCCCGGAACGCTTCCCGGTCGTCGTAGTAGAGCATCAGGAAATCGGCCTGTTTGAGCGCGTCCCGCGTGTCGAGAGGGCTGTACATGCTCGGAACGGCCAGCCCACGGTCGCCGATGCGCTGGTCCGCCCTCAGCGCCCCGTCGATGTCGATGCGCGACGGATCGGCCTGCATGTAGCGCAGCAGGGGCAGGTCGCGCTTGAGGTCCTTCACGAGTGGTTCGATGATCTCAGGCCCGCTGCCCGAGCCTTGCTCGACGATGAGGGCCTGCTTCACGTCATGCAGATCGCCGTCGGGCGTGTGGATCCTGCGCTCCCAGTAGTTGCGGCCGCCGCGGACCTCATGTCTCACTTCGACCTCAACATCATCCCGCCACGGCGTCCCGGTCGGCTGGAAACACGGTCTCGGCGGGTCGGCCACGTACTGCCAAACGTCCGTGCCGAACTCATCCTGCGCCTTCAGCCCCTGCTCCAACGAGTCCGGAGTATCCGGGTAGTGCTTGCGCAGGAACTTCCACATCCGCAGCGGCATGGGCACGCGGTCAGGTTGACCGCCGCGAAGGGCCGTCAGGAATCGCTCACGAGGGGTCATCGCTGTCCTTCCTGGGTCCGTTGGGGCCCATAGCTAATCTGCTCAGGCCTCGGGCCCCGGAGGCCGGGGCTCGCCATCTTGTCTCGGCGCCATTGAGCCACGATCTCCGGATCATGCTTCGGCACTTCGCCCTCCCGCCTCTCTCCCCCTTGCTGCGCTGATCAGGCCCGTGCCGCCCCCAGCGATCCCAGTGCCAATACCCCTGGCGACGCCCCACGCTCGGCCGATGTCAGTCTCTGGGCCCGCTGACCTCGAGACACTCCTCCGCCTGGAACCAGTTTGCGAAGTCGTCCCGTACGGCCCGTCATACGCGATCAGACAGAGCACCCCATCGATGGGGTGCTCTGCTGCGTTCTGTCGTTCCTCGCCGCCGGCAAGAGAGGCGTGGGGGTGGGATGGGAGGAAGGACAGGGCGCAACGATGTGAGCCCGCGCCGAGGCTGGAGAGGCCGGCTCGCGGACCGAGATGTGCTGGCAAATCTCCGGCAGAAGAATTACGCGAGGGGGCCGAGCAGCATGACGCTACACGCCGCCGGTATAGTCGCGCTGACCGCCCTTGTCTCACCATGGGCGGCCACCCAGGATGCCCTTGCCAAATGGACGTTTGACGACACGGTTGGCGAGTGGCAGTCGATCGACCCAGGCGGGCAGCTGTCTGTGACGAGTGACGAGAACACCGTGCGCGACGAAGGCAGCCCCGTCGCCGAGTACTCCTACACCACCACGCTCGGCGGCTTCTCGGGGGTGGCGGCACAACTCGCTACGCCCCCGGCCGGCGCCGAGAGCTTGCACTTCTGGATTCGCACGTCAGACCCGTCCCCGCTGATGGTGCAAGTATATGAAGCGGATGGCTCTCAATACATGGCGGGTTTCTACAGCCTGGCCGAACGGTGGCAGGAGGTGGCGCTGGGCCTAGATGAGTTTGCCCTCGACGACAACTCGACAGATGACAACGGGCAACTCGACGCCGACCAAGTCGCGGCCCTTGCGCTCATCGACGGCCTGGGCTTCCTGCAGCAGCTCTCGGTGGAGGTGCCGTTCATCGACCTGCCAGAGCTTGGACCACGGCGGCTGTGGCTGGATGAAGTCGCCTTCGAAGAGGGTGTGATCCCTCCTAGGTGGGAGGTCATCGACCTGAATGGCGCGCGTGCCGTTCGTCTCGACTCGTTCGAGAGCACGCCCCTGCGTTGGATGCTGATGGCGGGCGACAACGCGGAGGTCAACTTCGACCCGGACTTCGTGGCCGACGGCGACTTCAGCCTGCGGATGACCTACACCCTCACGCAGGACAAGCTACTCGCGTTGATGACCGGCCTGGGTAGGGCCCCAATCAAGGGAGCGGCCACGCTGCGCCTGTCGGTGCTGTCCGAGAATGCGACTACGATCCTGGTCGGCCTCAAGGAGAAGGACGGGTCGGAGTACCGTGCGATGGTCCAGCTCCCGGCCGGCGATGGCTTGGTCGAGACCGGAGTCTCGATCGCGGCCCTCAAACCCGACGACGATGACGAGGATGAGAACGGGCGGCTTGATCTCGATCAGGTGACGGAGTTGAGCATCGTTGAGGCCTCCAGCATGGTAGGCCAGGGCGTCGGCTGGAACACGTTGTGGATCGACGACGTGCTGTTCATCGAGTAGCGTACAGGAGAGAAGCTGATGCACGTACTATGGGGCACGCTGATGGTCGCAGCAGGCCTATTCATGGCGGTATGCGGGTGCCTGAAGAGTGATTTCGTGGTCTATCGCCTGATGGTTGCCCGCTCGAAGATGCTGTGGGGCGAGAATGTGCATGGCTTCTACCAGGTTGTCGGGGCCATCGTGGTCGTCTTCGGAATAGTGGTGGCTCTTGGGTACCTCTAACGCAGTACTCGTTCAGAACTGACCCGGTCCCTGCGGCAGCGTCCAGTGGGTGCCGGCGACGTGGGTCACGTCGTCCTTGTCGTTGAGGTAGTAGATGGTGAAGATGTGCCCGTCGTCCATCTGGACTGAGATGGGATACCCGTTGTCGCCGCCATGCCCGTGCCCGTCGGCGCGGATTACGATTTCGTTGAGACGGTCCCACGTATGCCCGCCATCCTCACTCAGGACCGCGCGGATCCCCATCGCGTCCCGCCGGTACCCATAGCTGCACAGCAACCGGCCGTCGCTCAGGAGGATGACGTTCGCGGGGTAGCCCCAGATCCCCGTGTCCAGGGCGGCGCTCCAGGTCTTCCCGCCGTCGCTTGAGAATGACTGGTGGGTGTTGTGCTTGCCGCCCTCCCCAGAGCGCATGACGCAGATGATCTCTCCCTGCCCGTTGTCGCACAACGCCGCCTCGCCCAAGCCGTGCCTGTCGCCCACTGGTCCGGCGACGTGCACGACTTCCCAGGTCTCTGCATTGTCCTCGGAGCGGATGACCCAGACGCCCGTCATCCCATCCGTGCCGGTCGCGCAGTAGATCGCCGTCATCCACAGATCGCCCTTACGCAGGAACGATGAGGCGTGGTGGTAGCTCATGCACCCGCCCGGAACAGGGCTGTCGAGCGTCAGCGTCTCGTACTTGCCGTCTGGATGGGTAATGGCGACCTGCGGGTCGCCGAGATAGGCGACCGTGCCTGGGCGGGCCTTCATCCAACGGCGGTTCCGCGCCTTGATGCTCGGCAGCTCGGACTCGTCCACATAGACCCACCCGCGGGCGTGGGGGACGAACTTCGTGCCATCCTCGCGCGTGTAGCGGGGGTGATCCGGGGCCTTGTCCACCGGCTCCCACGTGTAGCCTCCATCTTCGGAGATCATCCTCGCCGTTCCGCCCGTGTTGTCGATGTGGGATCTGCGCGAACGCGTGCCGAAGTTCGCGAAGAGGCGCCCGCCGGGCATGTGCGTGAGCGAAGGGAAGCAGGCGTAGATTCCCTCTTTGCGGTAGATGACCACATCCTCGGCGCCCTCGACGCGCTCCACCGGGATCGTGTAGGTCACGTACCGCACGTCCTTCCAGTAGGATTCGCTGATCGCCTTGCTGGAGATTGACCCAAGCACGGCCACCCGCCGGTTCTGGTGCGCGGGGCCAGTGAACTTGCCCCAGCCGTCGATGACCATCTCCCCATCCACCCACACCTCGATGTTCACCCCGCCTATCCGGACCTGGTACGCGTGGAAGTCATCCGTGGTGTCCATCGAGTGCTCGAGGTCGGCATTGTGGAGGCGGATGCGATCGGGGTAGAGCGTCAGCCCATCTTCGTGGACACCGTCGGCAGCCAAGATGGTGATCCCGGCGCGGTCCGTGTTTTGGACGACCCTGATCGCGGCCTGGATGATTGCCCCTCGGTCAGGCGCGGCCGGCCAAGAGCGGGAGAAGCAGTTGCGTTCGCCATCGGATGAGCTGGCGTCGACGAGGCGCAAGGCTCCGTCGGCGAGTTCCGCCTTGTTGCTCGGCCCGACGTCGGCACCCCATCCGAATTCCGCCGGCAGCCTCTCCGGGGTGTAGATGTGGTCCCACTCGATTTGCGCGTCTGACGCCTGAGAGCATCCGGCCACGCAGGCCGCCAGGATGAGTAGGCTGATGGATTCACGCATTCCGCGCACCTCCGTGTCGATGGCTCGCCGGGGGAATCCGTTCATCGTGGCGCTTCACCGCAGGTGCGAGACGGTCCTCCCGCAGTCGCGCCGCCTTGAGCCATGCCACGGAGGAAGAGAGGCGCGACGGTGGCGTTGGGGGAACGAGATGGCGGCGCATCCATGAGTAGAGGACGGTCAGGCACCATGATGGCACTAGCACTTGCGATTGGACTGTGCTCCACCGCGTCCGCGGCGGAGATCGAGGTATTGCGGGACGACTTCGGCGGCGACGCCCTCAAGCTGGAGGGCCAGGCGCAGGTAGTCTACGAGGACCCGCAATTCATGCCAGATGCGGGCCGGATTGAACTGCGCGTCTGTCCTCACGCGGCGATTGAGCCGCACCCGGACGACCTACACTGGATGCTGCTCACCGATGTGGGAGCCAGGGCGGCCTGGACGGGCGCGACCATCATCTACTGGGATCGCGATACGGCCGAGTTGGGGTACGGCGTCTACGACGGCGGCTGGCACTGGTTGACAGCGACGGGCGCGCCGTGGCCAGTCGGCGAGTGGCGTCATCTGACCTTCACCTACGGCCCTCGCGGCCGCACGCTCGAGATCGATGGGGAAGAGGTGGCGCGCGACGACTATTCGAGCGGCATTGCCCCCCGCGCGATGCATCTTGGCTATGTTGATACATACTCGGTCGCGGCGCCCGTGCTCGTGGACAGCCTTGTCGTCACGGGCGAGTTGGTGGATTCCCTGCGCGTGAACCGCGGGGTCGTCTGTCCGGAGCCGGACGGGATGCTGGACACAGTGTCCGTGAACTGGACCGTGGGCGAGGCCGCCCGAGTCGCGCTGGACCTGCGCGCCGCGGACGGCGAGGCAGTGGCGCCCATCCTGCCGGCGGAGCAGGTCGAGCCGGGCGTCTACACGACCGAGTTCGCGGGAGGCGACGCCGAGAGCGGCGACTATGAGATCCGGATGACGCTCGAGCGTCCCGAGGCTCCGACCGAGGTGTTGCGCGCCGCGCTTTCGGTCGAGCGAGATCTGCATTGTCGTCCCCAGCTCGGCCGCATGTCCGAGGTGTTCCCCATCGCCGCCTGGTACATCTGGGAGCACGACTGTGTCTACAATCGGACCCATGTCGACGATGAGCAGGCAGCGCGCGATTACTACGAGTGGACCATGGCCGACCTCGCGCGCCTGGGCACCAATACGATCATGGCGGATTGGACCCCTCGCGACCACCGCCACCTGGTGCTCGACGCGGCAGAGCGCAACGACATCGGGGTGATCGTGCACCTCGACGAGGTCAACGATCTTCTGTGGAGCCCGGCATCGCTGAGGACTGAGAACTTCGTGCCTACCTTCCGGGACGCCGTCGACACCGCGAAGGACCACCCGGCGACGCTCGGCTACTACATGGTCGACGAGCCGGCCCCGACGCCTGAGAACATCGCCAACACAAAGATGGCTCGGCAGCTTCTTCAGGCCCTCGATCCAGAGCACCCCGGATTCAGTTGTCTGAACTGGGGCTGGGAGGAGACGTTCCCCCAAGTCGGCTGCGAAGTGCTGCTGGTGGACATCTATCCCGTCTACTGGAATCGGCTGGAGGGCGAGGTGCTGGATGGCTACATCGCGGCGCTCGACCGAGCGCACCGCGCGGCGGGCGACTCGCCACTGTGGCTCATCCCTCAGTGCTTCGGTTTCGGCGGATCCAGCCCCCACGGCATCCCGGCGCCAAACGAGGTCTCCCTGATGGCTTGGGAGGGCATCGCCCACGGCGCCAAGGGCATCATGTACTTCCTCTACCAGTCCACGACCGACGTCCAGGGCGAGTGGCTTCGCGGGATTGTCGATGAGCGCCTGCAGCCGATGGACCACCGTTACAACGAGGTGCGCCGTCTCAACGCGGCGCTGGCTGCGGTCGCCGACACGCTGCTCCAACTCCGGCGGGACCCCGTGCAGATCGCTTCGGCCCAGGAGGGCATCGACGTGCAGGCGCTCACTCACTCCGACGGGACGCCGTATCTGTGTGTCGTCAACCAGGCCACGGATGCTTCCGTCGACGCGGACCTGCGGTTTGAGCCCGGCCATGCCGACCAGATCGCCAACGTGGTCGATGTGGGCAGTGGCCAGCGCTTGGGCGGAAGCGCGGGCGCCACCGTGCCGCTCGGACCAGGCGAGGGCAAGCTGCTGCGGCTTGCCCCATAGCGCTGGTGGCAGGAGAAGACGTCTGCGGCGATGAAGGAACAGACAGCATCACGTTGGGCGTTGGGTGTCAGACAGTTGAGGGCGGAAGCGTGCGAGGCGGGCCAGCAACGATGCGTCGCGGTATTTTCGCCGTTCCCCTCCGTATGGTGTTGGTCGCGGCCGCGATGGCCGCGACGTGTTCCTCCGCGTGGCCCCAGACGGAGAACTACTGCAGCATCAACAACTCGAAGATCGACACGCTCACCAACGCGACTCGGGTCACCCTCACCGCTGACGGGCACATCAAAGGGCGATACAACGGGCTCGATTTCTGGCAGCGTGAGGGCAATGACTACGAGCCGCGCTTCATGAAGCGCTTCCCCTTCCGACTCATGAACGCCCGCACCAAGTTGGGCAGCTTCATCGACGTCAGCACCTTCCCCATCAGCCACATTAGCATGGCGATCCCCCGCGAGTCGCGCGAGGGAGTCGGGCTGGACATGGAAGTCGTTCTCTACCGGCGAGCCCATCTCGAGAACATCCGCTTCACCAACTGGGGCGGCATGGGGACATGGGACACAACCGGCAATAACGTCCGCATCGAGCAGTCACGAGACGGTCGCAGCATCATCATCACCGCCCGCACGGGCCGGTATCGCGAGCCCGCGGCGACAAAGGAAGAGGTCGCCCCGGAGAGGACCAGCCTCCGGGTAACGGCCGACGGTGATGGCCTGATCAGCGTCAAGGCACTCAACGTGGAGTTGGGACGCGTCCTGCTCGCGGTGGCCGACGCGGGCGGGATGCAGATAGCCATCCGAGGCGGCAGCAACTATCGCTCCAGCATGTCGTTAGAGCGCGCGCAACCTGAGAAGCTCATGCGCGCGATCGCGCGAACGTATGGGCTGAGCGTCCGCTCCATCGGGGGGATCTACTACGTCACCGAGGGTCTGCCTACAGAGGTCGACTCGTATTGGGCGGCGCCCACGGCTGCGTTCCGCCTCAACCACATCGTCGCGTCCGAGGCGCTCGAGTTGCTGCCTGAGTTCCTCCTGCGCTATGTCCATATCGACCCCGAGCGTAACGCGTTGGTAGCCACGGGGCCACCCCAGCTGCTTGACAAACTGGCGTCTGATCTGCAGACCATCGACAAGCCCACTCCGGTGATTCAACTCTCAGCCCTCGTCGTCGAGAAGGTGACAACGCGCTCCCTGGACCTTGCCTCCGGCCTGATCTTCGCCAGGAAGTCGCACGAGTTCGCTACCAGTGGCGACTCCGGGCAACTCAGCTACCGCATCGTGCCCACGAGTCTGGACGATCTGCACGTGAGGTTGCGGGCGCTCGAGGAGGCTGGCCACATCAGGACGCGGATCTGCCCGACGGTCACGACTCTCAGCGGCACCGTGGCCGAGGTGTTTCTCGGCACCAGGCAGTTCTTCGCCTTCAGCGCTCGCACCTACAGCCGCGACGGGCCGCGCCAGGAAGTTGTGCTGGAGTCGACCGACGTGGGCTCGAGCATCAGAGCCCGTCCCTGGACCGGCGATGCCGAGCACGTGACGCTGAGATTGCGGGTCCAGGCGAATACCGTGTTGACGGTCGACCGCGACGGGCTGCCGCTGGTGGCCACCCGGACGGCCCGGGGCACCGTGCGTGTCACCTCAGGCGATACTGTCGTCCTTGGGGGGATGCTTCTCGATTCTCCCAGCCGAAGCATGCGCCGAGCGGGTGGCGCGAGAATGCCCGTCCTTGGAGGCCTCGGCCGCGCGCGGGCCCGGCAGCGGAACCTGACCGAAGCGCTCGTGCTCGTGTCGGCGAGGGCATCAACCACCGGTTTCTCGTGGCCGTCAGACCCCTACCCAGGCGAGGCCGCCGGGCCGTGACAGCGCAGTCGCCTTTCACTGCCCCGCGTAGCAGACCAGCTTGCCGTCCATGGTCGTCATGTACAGCCGCCCTCCGGCGACGATCATCCCGTCGAAGATCGGCGGCGAATCAAGCGGCAGTTCCGCGAGCTTCTCGCCGTCCTCGGGCGATACCGCCCACAGCACCCCGCCCTTCTTCCCGGCGAGCGAGTCATTCTGATCGTTGATGGCCGCCATGACCTCCGGGTCGAGAAGGTGCTTCTGCGAGTCTTCCTCATCCAGCAAATCCGGCGGGCCCGCGATGAACAGCGTGCCTGACGCGAGGACCATCGCCCGCGCGTAGAGCGGCACCTCGTGCGACCAGTCGTGAGTCACCTGCAGCGGGAGCCCGGTCATGCCGCGCTTCTTCACTCCGCGCGTCCTCATCCCGTCGACGAACTTGCCCTGAACCGGATGGGCGTTCTGCAGCAGGCCATCGTTCCCGTTGCCGGACTCGTCGGTGGCCTCCTTGTCATCGAACGAGAACGCCAGCACGAGGTCGGTGTCTTGCTTCGGCGCGCCGGTTGATGCCGCGAAGTGCTGCTTGATCTCGTCGGCGGCGAGGGCTCGGTGGTACACCCGGATCTCGTCGATGACGCCCTTCAGCCCGAACGGCGATGTGTAGTCGCCCACTGCTCCGCCCTCATCCGCGCCGACTTCCATCGGCTGGGCCGGGTCAGCCGCTATCATGCCAGCGGCCTCGCCCGAGCCCGCAAGCTCCCCATCGACGTACACGAGCAGTTTCCTGTCCTCGGTCAGCACGCCGACCAGGTGGACCCATCGCTTCGCGACGTTCTTCTCGCCGGCGGCCAGGAAGCGCTCGTTGCTCACCCGAATCGCGAACTGAGGCTTCCCGCCCTTCAGATACAGCGCGTACCCGTGCGCGTCGCCGCCGCGAGCTACCACGACGCCGTTGCCCTCATCGGCCTTGACCCACGCCTCAACCGTCACCGGCTTCTTGGCCGGGTCCAGGCTCTCGCTGTTGCTGACGCCGATGAACGAGCCGCCCGGTGGGCGCTCGGGCTGCACGAATTCGGGGATCTCTCGACTCGTCGCGAAGAGATGGTGCTCCAGCGGAGTCGTCCACTTGTAGTACTGCGGCTTTCGGCCGAAACCGTAGATGTTCTCGTCGTCGAGCACCATGATTCGGCCCGCCGGCGTCACGCGTCCCGCCTGGTAGTAGCCGCCCGCGCCTGACGCCATGCTCCTGCCGTAGACCCAATACGTCCGGTGCCACCAGGTGTCGTCCAGAAAACCCGTGGGCGAGAACAGGTGAGCGTCCTCACCGCGCTGCTCTTTGACGTCCACGTAGGCAACGCGCTTCTGAATCCCTTCCTTGTCAAACGGCATCGAGCGCAGGTAGACGTTCTTGCCGTCGCTGCTCAGGACATCGGGCAGCCCAACGGTCATGTTCAGGCCCTTCACGTGGACCTGTAGGTTCTCGCCGGTCTCTGGGTCCTTGTCATCCAGGATCGTCTCGGATAGCTTCGCGCCGGTCGCCGGGTCAAGCCGCAGCAACCGCAACCCGCCATCCAGGAACATCGACCGGCCCGCCACGCAGTAAATCACGCCGTCCTGCACCAGCACGTTCCCGTGAACCGGCCAGACGGACTCGATCTGCTCCCATGCAGAAAGTCGCCGGTCCTCGGGCGCGGCCCGGAAGCGCCAGATCAACTCGCCGTCTGCTGCCCGCACGCAGTAGACGTATCCGTCCGCCGACCCAAACAGCGCTCTTCCCTCGTAGACGGTTGGCGGGGAATCGACGCGCCCGCCCGCCATGTAGCTCCACGCCTCGTCGCCGGTTGCCGCGTCCATCGCGTGAACCGTGTGGTCGTCGATGGTCGCCACGATGATCTTGCCCTCGGCCACAACCGCCGTCGTCACCCGTCCGGTCAGTTTCTTCTCCCAGGCCTGGCTGAGTTCCGTGCCGACCGCCGCATCCGTCGATCCCGTCCGTTCGCCATCATGCCGATACGTGGGCCAGTCGCTCTCCGCCGATGCTGTCTCGACGGGCGCGCCATAGGCGGGGCCGCGCTCGATGCGGCCCTTGTCCGGGACTTCGCGTGGCACGGCGCGCGTGGGCGACGCCGGCGCCAGCACGTTCATCCCGTACTGCTTCGCCTCGAGGTAACACGCGCACGGGTGGGGCGGCGTGTAGATCATCCCGTTCGCCGGCATGATCCCATACAGGCACGCGCCGCGCACCCAGTGATGCGTCTCCCAGCTCTCCGCGGCAATATCCAAGAACTCGATGCCCGTCCGCGACATCAGCAGGTACTTCTCCGTCGCTTTCGCCCGGTAGCATCGGTGGTGGAACCAGTAGGTGTCGACATCGGGCGGGAACTCGACCTTCACCTCACCCGTATGCAGATCGCGGCCCGTGTGAATCCCTGACATTTTGCCGTTCGTCGTCGCCCCGGTCCAGACCAGTCCGCCCGCGACGAGAACATCCTCCGGGCTCTGGTAGCCGCTCGGCGGATGGGGCGCGCTCCAGAGCAAGTCGCCAGTTGCCGCCGCGTACGCCGTCAGCGCGTCATCGCCCGCGCGGTGCGGGACGAAGTTCTCCCCACCCGCGAACAGCACCACGTCGTCCTTCACGACCAGCGTCGGCGCGAAATACGTCCGGATGGTCGCCCAGATAGGCACTGGTTCGGACGACCAGAGCGGCTCGCCGTTTGCGCGGTCGAGGCAGACGACCTTCTCACCGTCGTGCAGGTAGGCGCGCTCTGCGTCGGCCGACAGCGTCAGCGGCGCCACCGGGGTGCGCGCGCGCCACAGCGTTTCGCCGGTCTCCGCGTTGATCGCGGCCACCGTTCGCATCATCTTGCGCCACGCGCGTTCGTTGGCTTCCTTGCGCACGTCCGCGACGGCGGCGAAGTCCGGTTCCTGGCTCGTGTCCTCATCGTCGATCACCACGTACAAGATCCCGTCGGCCAGGATGATCTCCTCGGTGCCGTCCGTGCCCTCGTACGTCCGGATCGTCTCGCCCGTGGCGGCATCCAGTTCCGTCAACGGCGCCTCCAGGCCTAGCGTGACGTAAACGCGCTCGCCAACCGCCACCAGCCTCCGCGCAAGCTGAACGGGTCCGCTCTTGAGCGGCCATAGCCGCGTGTGCCATTCGGGGATGTCGCGCTTCCAGAGAATCGTCCCGTTGAACGCGTCGCGTCCGATCAGCTTCCAGTCGGACGGGAGTTGGATCGACTGGCGCGAGCCCTCGTCCATCACGTAGATCAGGCGCTTGCCGGTCGTCACCATCGCGCTGACGCTGGACATGTGATCATGGTGGCGCCCGTACCGCGGGCTGCCCACCCACTGCTTGTGCCGCAGCGGCGCGACCACGTCGTCTTGTGCCACGGCGTTCCCCGTAGCGTCGTGCATGTAGTGGGTCCAGACATCGATGTTGTCGGGCCGCGGCTTCACCGTCTTCGTCCACTCGCCGCCCCGCTTGACGTATGCAACGCCCTCCGGCGCGAGCACGCGCGTGAACTCGCTCGCCGGGATCTTGCCTGGCGTCTCCGCTACCACGAGATTCACGAGGTTGTCGATGTACGGGAGTTGGCGGCCCTGGATGCGGTCGATCGCGACTTGGCCGTACAGGCCCGCCGCGAGAACATGCTCTCGCGCGGCGGCTACGTTCCTTGGATTCGCGTCCAAGCCGTGGACCATGTAACTATCGCTGGCGCGAAGCTCCGCCGTCAGCGTACCGTCGCCACACCCAATATGCACGATCAGCCCGCCTTGAATGCCGGTTTCGTCGAGGATCTCCTCGGCGGAAATCGCGGCCACCGAGGGGGCCGATACCGCAGCCAACGCAGCCAGTATGAGGGCAACTCCAAGCCAAACGCACCGCGTACTCATGGGAGGGTCTCGCTTTCCGCGGCACGTCGTGCCGCAGGGGTCACGCGCATCTTCGCGCGAAATTGCCCGAATCCCTGCGATCCCCCGCTCCCCATTAATTAGTGTCAGACACTAGTTTATCGGCCGTTATAGACCATGTAGCCCGGAATAATGCGAAAAAGAAAATAGTGTCAGACACTAGTTAATTGAGCGTCCGCCGCAGGACTCAGATACGGGCTCGCCGCTAGGCACTGCTGCACAGAGGCCTCGCCGGGCCCGCGACGAACACCACCGGGACACGATCCACACGCCCCAAGCATCAGGAGACCCGACTATGCAGTTCGACTGCTGGCTATCAACCGCGATGCAGCGTTGGTTCCCGCGCAGCACGCCCGCGACTCCCAAGCCCTTGCGCCTCGATGCCGCGCGCGGCGAGCAGGTCTCGTTCCAGGTCTGCGTGAGATACCCCCGCGGGTCTGGGACGATCCCCGTGATGGTGCCCGTGCTCGACGGAGATGGGCTGGACGTGCGCATCCGTCGCGTTGGGCACGTGACCGTCCCCCACCACAACACCGACACGCCTGTCCGTGAGCGTGACGGCGTCGGTCACATCCCCGGGTATGTGCCGGATCCGCTGTTCGATGATATAAAGAGCCTGCTTGCGCCTGGGGAGATCCTGAGCTACTGGGTTACCGTCCACGTCCCGGCGGATGCGAAGCCGGGCGACCGGAAGGTCAGAGTCTCGATCTCTGTGGGACCGAAGATCAAGCGGCTCACCGCCACCGTAAGGGTCTCGCCTGTGGTCATCGAGCCGCGCCAGAACTTCCCGGTCACCCACTGGTTCTACGCCGATGCCCTCTGCGACTGGTATGACGTTGACCCGTGGTCGAGGGAGTTCTGGCCGATCTGCAAGAAGTACTTCCGGAACTTCACCGACCATGGCTCTGACACGCTCCTCACGCCGCTGTTCACGCCGCCGCTCGACGGCGTCAAGCGACCGACCCAACTCCTGGGCGTTGCTCGCGATGGCGACAGCTACACCTTCGACTGGAGCGATGTCGACAGGTGGGTCAAGCTGGCGAAGCAGTCCGGCGTGAAGCAGTTCGAGTGGTCGCATCTCTTCACCCAATGGGGCGTCAAGCACGCCTTGCGCGTCTACGACGGCCAGGGACTGGATGAGAAACTCCTCTGGAAGCCGACCACCGGCGCGACGTCGCCCACGTACCGCAACTTCCTCGGCCAACTGCTGCCTGAACTCCACCAGTTCCTATCTCGCCGGAAGCTCATGGACAAGTCGTTCTTCCATGTCTCCGACGAGCCTCACGGCGCCGAGCACCTCAAGAACTACGTCGCCGCACGCGCGCTACTGGGCGAACTCGCCCCGTGGATGAAAGTCATGGACGCGTTGAGCGGGATCGAGTATGGGCGCCAGGGGCTAACTGACATGCCCATCCCGTCGATCAGCGTCACCAAGCAGTACCACGATGAGGGCATCCCGAGCTGGACCTACTTCTGCTGCGGGCCGCGCGGCGCGTATCTGAATCGCCTGCACGACACTCCGCTCGCCAAGATCCGCGCGTCCGGATGGCTCTTCCATCGCTTCAAGTGCCTGGGCTTCCTGCACTGGGGCTACAACTACTGGTACGAGAGCCAGACGCGCAACATGATCGATCCGTTCACGGTAACCGATGGTCTGCGCTGGCCGAATTGGGCTTACGGCGACACGTGCCTCGTCTATCCGGGGCCCGACGGTCCGATCGATTCCATCCGCGGCGAGGTGTTCAAGGAATCGCTTCAGGACATGGCTCTGCTTCAGACGCTGGGCGTTGAGCCCGGGGGAAAGATGCTGTCCGTCTTCCAGGACTTCGATGCATTCCCGAAGACCCAGGACTGGTACGTCAGCGCGCGCCGCAAGCTGCTGAAGTAGTCGCTGCGCCGCGCCGTCGTAGGACAGGCGTCCTCGCCTGTCGCCGCCGTGCTGCTAGCCCTGCGTCTCCAGCACTAGCAACCATCCCTTGCCCGGTTCGATGGCGATGGGGTCGCCCGGCGGTATCTCGAGTGCCGGCTGGAAGCCCTCAATCTCGGGCGCCGACATCGACGCGTCCCAATCGACCTCGAGCGTGACCTCCACGTCGCCCTCCGCCCAGCTTGCCAGCGCGATGACCGTCCGCTCCTCACCCACATACACGGTCGCCTTCACATCATCCCGTCCCGTCTGCACGGGGCAGTTCTCGCTCCACCAGCCGATCATTCGCGCGTCCGGCAGACCCACCTCGTCCCAGAACCGCCACAGCGCCCTGTTCACCTCGACCCTCGGCATGCGACCGGTCATGCCGAACACCATCCCGCGCCATGGATTCCCGCCGCCCTCCAGCATCTCGCTCATCAGCCCGAACGGGATCCCCGCGACCTCCACGAGCCAATACTCCGGCGGCTCGCTGTAGTCGAAGTACTCCCCAAACCACAGCCGGTCCAGGTACGGAAATAGCTCCAGATACAAGTTCGCGCTGCTCGCAAATCCGTCGCGCTCGTTGTACTGATTCGCCGAGTGCAGGTCGAGAATTGGCCGCTCGCGCCGGCGCGCAAGCACGCGTCGCGCGCGCTGCATCACCTCTCGCCCAAACCCCACATCATCCAGATACAGTCCATCGATCCCCACGTTCCGGGCCAGCCAGTCCAGCCCCTCAACGTAGAAGTTGTGCCATCGGCTCAGCACCCCATTGATGACCGACGTGTCCTCGACAGGCTCCGCATGCCACGCCGCGATGTAGTTCGTCGCCAGGTGCTCCCGCAGCCACGGGTGCCCGCCGCCGGGACCATTCACGATGATCTCATCGCCCAGGCTCTTCAGCGCGAACAGTTCCGGCGCCCGCGTCGTCAGCTCGCGCACCGTGTAGTAGATCTTCACGAAGTAGTCCCGCGCGTGCGCCTCATCGATGTAGGCCTTCATCCCCTCGGGCCGCAGGAACGGGTAGTTGATGTACGGGTTGATCTCGTTCGCGTGGTGGACGTTGATCGTGTTGGCGCCCGCCTCGGCAACCTCATCCATCGGCGCGTGGCTGTGGTAGTAGCGCGTGTTGAAGTGCGTCGTCGTGTCGATCGGCTTGAATGGTGTCAGCAGCAGGCGGAAGTCAAATCGCAGCTCCTCACCGGTCTCCATCCGACGCGCGCCACTATGGCAGGTTACCATGCACGCGCCGCCCTCGCGCTCGAATCGGATGCCACCCTTGCCCTCATTAGACCACGACGTCGGCATGACCAGCGGCTTGAGATGGTAGAAGTTCGTGTTCAGCGGACGCGAGTAATGCTCGTCCCTCAGCGCGATCTGGATGCCCGCGTTCACGTCGCCGATCCAGATTGAGTCATGGTTCTTCTCGACATCCCACGCCCACTCGAATCGATCCGGGCATGCGCCGCCCTTCCGGCCCAGTCCCGTCATCAACCTCGCCACGTCCTCGGGCAGCGGGACCTCCAGCCGGATGTCGTCGAGGTCGATTGCCTCCTCCGCTCGGACGGTGATGGCGTAGTCAACCATCCCGTCCAGTTCCATCCGCCCCTCGCATGTCATCGACAGACCCGAGGTCTCGGCCGTCGTCTTCCATGTCGCCCAGCTCCGGCCCGACCCCACCGGCGTCCGCGCGGTCTCTCGCCAGTCGGTCTGCGCGCCGTCTACCTGGACGATCAGCCCGATTGGCGCCGCCAGGATCTCGCGACCGGTCTCGATGATCTCCGTGACCTCCGGCGAGAAGAAGCTCGTGATGCTGCCCGGCAGCCCGCACGCGCCTAGCTCCACCTCCCGACCCAGTACCCGTAGCGTGTCTCCATCCACCCCGACCGTCGTGAACGGTGGGAAGACCTCGTCCTCGGTGCCCTTCCTGGAGTCGAGCCACCGCAACCGAGACAGTCGCCACGGCTCATCATCGCCGGCGTCGTTGATGGTCGCTTCGCCGACCGCGATCTCAAGCGTGACCGTATGGCGATGGCCCTCCGCCGACCGTACGGTCACGTCGCCTCGGTAGCTGCCCGCCGTCGCGTCGGTTGGGATGTCCACGCCGCAGTACAGCGCCTGCACCGTGCCGATTGGCACGCTGACGCTCTTCTCGAGGGGCTGTCCATCCCATCCAGTCCCGCCGGAGTTCACGCACCGGAAGCTGCCCGCCCGAATCGTGCCGCCCTCCGAAATCAGGTCCCCGAATTCGATCTCAACGTCCCTCGCCGTCCCTCTGGCCGCCCACAGCCCGAGTTGGAAGACGTAGTGCTCGCCTCGCAGCGCCTCGCCCTTGAACGCGCCGTCGAAGCCCTCGCTGGTCCAGCGTGCGGGCAGATCGGTCGTCATCCGTATCGGACGCGTCCTGTCCTCGGGGAAGACGATGAACTGCGCGTCGGGATGCCTCGCGAGCACTCCCTCCGTCTCCTCTCGGGTGGCGATCCACTCCATCTCGGTGAACGCGTCGTGCTCGCCGCTCGATTGGATCTCGACCACGCGCGCGGCCGGCGCGGCATCTACGTCGCTACGGTCCAGCCAGGCTGGGTCGGTCGAATCGGTCGGCGCTTCCGGTCCGGTCTTTGGGTAGGCAGACTTGGTCGTGCCCGTGTAGGGCATGAAGTAAACCCAGTACGCGCCGGCGCCGTCGATCGGCTCGAACGCAATGTCGCCAAACTCGCGGTTGATGTCGATCCTGACAACGTTCCCAACCGTTGCCCCGGTCTGCTCCGACACCACGACCAGCTGCTGCTTCTCCGGCTCGCGGTCGCGTCGCCGCCACGGGATCTTCGCGCGAGCCATGCCCGTCGCTTCGTCAACATGCAGCACGACGCGGTGGTACCCGAGGGGTTCGGGATCCCACGCGCCGATCGTCTGCGTCAGGACGGGAAGTCGCTCCACAGATCGCTGCCTCTCTTCTGCCACGGCGGTGTCGCCAGCGGTGCCTCGACTTGCTCGCCACCACTCCTCCGCCCTAATCCCACCAGAGGTACAGACTGTTCTCCAGCGCCATCTCAACCGCGAGCGCGTGGACGTCGCCGGCGCCCTGGTCCACCACGTCGGGACAGAACTCGTAGACCTCCGCCGCGAAGGCATCCATGTTCGGCGGCATCTCCACGAACTTCGCCTGGAGCCAGTCGCCACCCGCGCCGGTGATCTCAAACTCGCACTGCTTCTCCCATTCCTTCAGCTTCGCGATGATGTCGTCGTTCATGATGTCATAGTTGGCGCCGTCAGTCTGCACGGCGCGGAGGATGTCGTAGTGGTCGCTGCCTCTGACAGCTCCGACCTTATCGGGTCCCATGGCAAAGCCCATCTCGCTCTGGAAGACGAGGAAGCCCAGGGGCTCAAGGTCCGCATCAAGGCTCTCGCGTATGTCATCGATTTGCCCCTCGGGCACGGGCGCCTGCACGCCGGTCATCACGCCCTCCCAGTCCGTCACCGGCTCCAGCGGCGCTCCCGCCGCGGCCTCGATCTTCTCCAGCACGTCGCGCGTGAAGCCAAGGTCACTCGCCGCCTCCCGGTCGAGCCCGGGTGACGGCTCGCCAGGCGGCGTGGTCGCTGGTTTCCGCACGCAGGATGCACCCACGATCAGCGTGATGCTCGCCGCCGCCATTGCCGTCAGCCGCTTCATCGATAGCATGTTCCGTCTCCTCTCCGGCGCTCACCCACATGCACTTCTCGAAGTTGCAGCCGCCACCCGTCCGCGCCCCGGGTAGCAGCATCATCCGGGCGCTCAGTGGCGTCGACCACGAGTTGAACCGGTGGGGGCATCTCTCCTCCAGCCGTGGAGGCGGGCGGAGATGCAATTCGGGGTGGGGTCCTGAAACAACTACCGTGTCATCGGCCGTCTGTCGTCTTCGTCAGCAACTCGATGACTTCCGTGCTGCCATTCAGCCTGGCGCGATCGAGAGCAGTCGAGTGACCCACTGTAGCCGCGTGCGGGTCTGCGCCGGAGGCGAGCAACAGCCTGGCCACCTCCGCGCGGCTTGCCCCCGTGCCTCCGCTTCTGTGCGAGCCGGCCGCGACGTGCAAGGGAGTGGCGCCGAGGGCGGTCTGGGCAAGCGGATCCGCGCCGCATTCGAGCAGGCATGCTGTCATGTCGACCCGTCCGGCGAAGGCAGCGCAATGGAGCGCCGTCCAGTCGTTGCGCCACCGCGCGTTGACATCGGCTCCTCCATCCAACAGCTTCTCTGTCTGTCGGGCGGAGCCGTTCAGAGCCACCGCCCAGAGGTCGTCAACCGGATCTCGCCCCTGGATCTTGGCCCATCGCTCGTCGGCGTCCGCCTGAGCCGAACAGGTCTCGGTTAGCGCGTCGGACCTCGATCGCGCGTGGAGGAAACACACCGGCGCCCCAGCCGCGAGAATACACAAGAGTGTCGGTACGCCTCGCCGCATCCACGGTCTCATACGCCCCCCTATTCACACCCAATGACCGGCCTACTCCAGCCGTTTCAGCGCGTCCTCGCTGGCTTTGCGCACGGCGGCGTCTTCCGTCAGCGCGATGACCTTCCGGAACTCCTCCGCCGCCTCGGGCTTGCGGCCCTGGTCAGCCAGCGTCCATCCGAGCACGCGATGAGCCTCGACATTGCCGTCGTCCAGCGCGATAGCCGCCCGAAGCAAACCCTCGGCCTCCCTCAGATTTCCCTTGCGCTTCTCGGCGAGCGCTGCCGTGACGGCCTCGCCCGCCTCGGCCTGCTCCTCCCTACGCGAGGCATTCTCTTCGGCTGTCTCCGCGACGGCGGCAGTGGCTGGGGCGGCAACCGGTGGCCCGCCCATGCCCACGGGCGGGGCGTTTTCGTCACGCAGCACGAGTCGGATGTTGTCTATGTAGATGGTGAACGGCCCGGATGGTGGAGGGAACTGCAGTATCAGGTCGGCGATTTCGCGCGCCCTCGCCTCGCCGTCGAAGTACCCACCCCTCCACGACGTCTCCCCCACCAGTGCATCGGGAGTGAGCTGGAGGGAGATGTGGTACTCCTCGCCCGGCTGCACGGTGACGTCGTCCCAGATAGGCAATTGCCCGTGTCCGGCAGACGCGTGGTCGGCCGCCCAGATGCGGAGCCTCTGCGGCTCATCCGCGACCAGCAGGAGGTCCATCTCAAATCGACTGAAGCGCGTCCAGTCCTTATACTTCCAGTCCGCATCGAGAATGTGCGTGCTCAGGTAGTTGTCGGAGCCAGGGCTCGTCAGCTTGAGCGACAGGTCACCGTCTGTCGACCATTCATCGCTCTGCGTGAACTCGAAGGCAGTGGAGCACATGAAGGGCAGCTCGCCCACGTCGGCGATCGTGCTCATGGGCCTCAGGCTCAGGGGTCGGTCCTCCTCGAAGGATGCGATGAGACACGAGCCTTCCTCGTCGGCCTCGAGCGTCATCGCCGCGTCGCGCATCTCGAACGCGTCCGCGAGAGCCGGCTCAGCGGCCACCGCCGCCTCCCTGAGCAGCGACAGCGGATCATCGGCCCCCTCCGGGAGGTCGTAGATGAGGTCCTTAAGCCCATCCAGCCCCAACTCCTCATCGATTTCCAGCAAAGCCCGCGTCGCGGCATAGTCCGGGTGCGCGCTGGCATACAGAGGGTCCGTGACCACGGCAAACAGCCCCGTGGGGTCGTCGATATCGCCGTCAAGCCGCGCGTTGGGGAGGGGCTCGGTCCCGAGTTCGTCGATCACCGACGGGATCAGATACCTGTGGGCCACATAGCGCTCGAAGCCGGGCAGCCGCCAGAGGTTGCTCAACTCCACAATGCTCTCGCAGAGAATCGCGACAGGGCCGGCGTCGGGACGCCACCGCTCGCCGAAGCCCTTGCTCCCCACGCAGACGAAGATGGCGTCGGTGCGGCTCGTGGTCACGTGCTCGTAGTACCCAGGCGCCTTGCTCATCAGGACATTGACAGTCTCTGGCGCTATCTCCGGGAACAAGTCCTCGAAGGCTGCCCGCGCCGTCGCGACGACGTCGGCGACGCCGCCCGGGTACATCAATTGCACGTCATCCGCGGCGAGAAGTATCACGCCCGGCTTCTCGATGCGGTTGCCCTCCTGGGCTTGGGTCTCGGCAAGGGGCACAGACACCAGCAGTGCAACCATCACGTGAGCCACGCCGCCCTGGATCATCCGCATCAGAAGACCTCCCGTTTCGTCTCCGTCCGCACTCAATTCAGGTAGACGTTCACGACGGCGGGATCGTGACATGAATCTTCGCCCGCAGGCCTTGCGGTACCCTCTCGCGAAGGTTTTGGTGATGATCTGCTCCCTTCAGACGACTGTGTAGAACGGAAGATCTCCACGAGTCAAGGCGCGAGGGCATGCGAGAACCCGACGAAATCATCGTCGACCGGGTGCGCAAGGGCGACACCGAGGCCTTTGCCGGTCTTGTGTCGGCTTACCGGAAGCCGATCTACGCGCTCGTCTCGGGCATGACCGGTGAAAACGATGAGGCTGAAGACGTGACTCAGACATGCTTCGTGCAGGCCTACAGCCGACTTGGGGAGCTCCGGGATGGACATCGGTTCGGTCCGTGGTTATACGCCATCGCGCGCAACAGGTGCCGGGATTGGATTCGGCAGCGTTCGCGGCGTCCTGCGCTCGTGGATGATCCTTCCAAGCTGCGGAGTGACAGTGCCCCCGGGCTCCCCACCAACCCCGAGGATCAGGCGTTGGCGTCCCTCCGCGATGAAGCCGTCGCGTCGGCCGTCCGGAGCTTGCGCGCGGAGTATCGCACGGTCGTAACGCTCCGCTATGTCGGTGGGCTCTCCTGCCCCGAGATCGCCGAGGCCACGGGAGTGAGCGTTTCCGCCACAGCCATGCGCTGGCATCGCGCCAAGAAGATGCTCAGGCGACAACTACGCCATATTGACGACGACGAGACGGGGGAGGGATAGAGATGAACTGTAGACGGGCGGACAGGCTGATGTCAGACAGTCTGCGAGGCGACATCTCTCCCCACGATGCTGAGTCGCTCGACCTGCACCTGCAGGCGTGCGAGCAGTGTCGCGATGCGTATGAATCAGATCAGGCTACTCTTCAGCGCGTAGACCGGGCGTTGCACCGACCTTCCGACGACTTCGTGACGGAGACGATGAACGCCGTGCGGACCGCGGCAGCAACCGAAGGGCGCGACACCTCGCTACCGGCGGGCCGCGCGACGGGCCGGTGGCGTTGGACCACGGGTCGCGCGACTCTCGCGGCGGCCGCGTTCGTAGCTGTTGTGGCGATCGCCTCGTGGCTCCTGTACCCGCGCGCGCCGGCGCCGGGCCTGCCGCGCGAGACCCCGCGGGTCGCGGTGGATCAGGCGCCATCGCCGCCCGTGGAGCCCGCGGTCGTGGAGGATGAGCCGGCGCCCGTATTGGTTGCCGATGAGGAGTCGACAGAGCCGGCCCCGACGCCGCACGTCGCGCATCGCCCCTCGATCCGACGAGAAGCGTCCAGTGCCATTGCCTCGCGCGCGGGCGGGGCGAGCGAAGGGAGCGCCACGGACTGGCGAGCCCCCGGCAGCCATGGTGCGCTGAAGCCGGGTGACGTGATAGAGACGGGCGCCGATGGTGGCCTGCTGGTCGAGTTTGGCGATGGCTCCAGCATTGATGTGGCCGCCGAGACACACCTCGTGCTCGGCGACAGAGAGGGTTCAGCCGACCGCCCGAGCACGATGAAGCTCCTGCGTGGCGACATCATGGTCGCCGTGCAGCCCGGCGGAGGACGTTTCGAGGTGTGGACGCCCGCGGCCGTCGCCGAAGTGCAGGGCACGGAGTTCGTCTTGTCGGCGAGCGAGCACGCGACCGTGCTGGCCGTGCTCGACGGGACGGTCCTGTTTCGCAATGACACGGGGCGCGTGACGGCTCGGAAGATGGAGCGCGCGATAGCGGGCATCGGCCACGCGCCCACCGAGCCCTCCGAGCTTGTCGGTCGCGAGTGGGCCCGAGACTGGCGGCAGTATGCCGCCGGCGAGATGTGGCGGATTCCTGGCGCGGACGACCCCGCCGCCGAGGCGCCGCCCGAGGGAGCGGAACCAGGCGACACCCGCGAGCGCCCGCGCACATCCACGAGCACGGACGTGCTGGTGGTTCAGGCAACTGAAGCGCCCCCCGATGTCGACGATGCCCCTGATACCGACCGGACCGACCCGGTCGCCGTTGCCCGTGCCTATGTTGAGGCGTGTCGGAGTGGTGATGTGGACATAGCCGTGAGCTTGCTGATCGCGGATGATCCCTTCACGCTTCAGTTGCGCGACGCGGCGGCGGCAATCACCGGGGAGACGGAGTCGGAATATGCCGCGGCGTTCTCGCGGCTCTTCGCGGAGTCCTCATTCCTGCCGACGAGGCTCCAGCTCGAAGCCGAAGCGCCCGTCGTAGACTTGCCCGGCGATGGATCCGCTCGCGTGACGGTGAACCGCACTTGGGGTCTGGACCAGCAGCTCGTCATGCAACAGGCGGAGGATGGGACGTGGTCAATCAGGCCGATAGAGTCCATCAAGGCCACCACCAACTCAGATACAACGCTCGTCGAAGCGCAAGTGAGTCAGGCGTCTACTGTTGGCGGAAACGACTCGTACCGGGTGATGAGTGAATCGGAGAAGCGGCTGAGAACCCTGGCGCGAGGGTTTGATGAGTACGCCAAGGAGCACGACAGCACGCTCCCGCCGACAGCCACGTGGGTCGATGCCATTGAGCCGTACGTGCTCGACAGGCAAGCGTTCTCGTGCCCCGCTGCTCCCGATGAGGAGTACGGCTATGCGATGAACGCCCAGGCTGGAGAACTCCAGTTGCCGCCGGGATACACCGACCGGCGCAAGCTCTTCATCCTCTCCGAGTGGCGCGGCGGCGGGCGAAACGCCTCCGCCACTACCGAGGAGTTGAGGGCCATGGAGCCCTTGCACACCGACGGCACAATCATCATCGCCCACGCCGGGGTCGGGACGCGTCGGGTGTCGACCGAGACGCTGTTTGGTGGCGTTGCCACCGACGACGATGTGCGGGAGACCTGCGGCAAACACTTGGCCGCGCTCGAGCGGGCAGCTCGCGAGTTCGCTCTCGCCAACGGTGGCGTGCTCCCCGGCCCCGACACGTGGCAAGACGACATCGCGCTCTACTTGCTCGACGAGGCCGACGCTGGTGACGTCTTCACCTGCCCGGCGGCAGAGGGCATCGACTACGCCTACGCCATCAACTCCGACGTCGCGGGCACGAACGCCCGGGATCTGAAGGGCCACGACCGGATCGTGCTCTTTTTCGAGTCGGACCTGAACGTGCCGAATGCCTCGGGCGACCCCGACCGCGACGCAGCCAGGCCCGCGCGGCACTTGAGCCCATACTTTACCGACCGCGTGAATCGCGTCGAGCACCTCAACGGCAACGCCGGCTACCGAGCCCCGCCGCCGCTGCCGGAGGAGGAATGACCCATGCCGAACACTCGACAGGTAGGGAGGCCCGGAATATGAGACTCGCCCTGCTTGCTGCCATCGTCATCGGAGTCGGGGCCGAAGGCCAGGAACCGGCCGCGAGGGAGCCGGCCGCCATCGACCGCACGGACCCGGCGGCGGTCGCGCGCGCCTACGTCAGGGCATGCCGGAGCGGCGACGCTGATACTGCGATGCGTCTACTCACTCCCGGTGACCCCCTCACGTTGGCGATGGCCGAGGTGGGGGATGAGATGCAACGGGAAGCCGAGGGCGGCTTCACGCTCGCGCGCTGGATATCCGAGTCCGCGTGCCTGCCGTTCGGGATCGAGTTCGCCGCCGAAACGCCTGTCGTGCAGGAGGAAGCCGATGGGACCGCCCGCGTAACCGTCAGGCGCACGTGGGATCTCCGACAGCAGTTCGTGATGGAGATGGCGGAGGATGGGAAATGGTCGATCAACGCGCTC
>PVBE010025213.1_pt1 | contig 27593 bp, 26 predicted proteins | sample 1631181 | NCBI WGS metagenome assembly PVBE01 (sample SAMN08397723, study PRJNA350692) | Marine metagenome, whole genome shotgun sequencing project. | isolation source: water | place: Pacific Ocean | collected 2012-04
CGAATAGCGCTTGCGGGTCTTGCGGCGAATGTCGCGAATGGCTTTCTCAGCCGGGTCTTTTCTGCTCATGGATTTCTGCCTCATCTTCGTTCCCTTCGGTCACTACGATGAGCCAGAAATCCTCCCTTACGCAAACCCCTCAATGTGTCCCAAGGGCGCTGACGTCAGACAACTTTGAATGGAGTCGTAAAGCGTTTCCGCCTGCACCTGCGATGCGAACGTAAATAACCCGATAACCGCAAAAGCGGTTACACAAAATTTTCCAGGAAATTTAAGCACAGTCTGGTTTCAGTTCCTCATCCCGAGATTGGAATCGCACGTTCCCAGAAACCTTTTTTTTATACTTAATGAATCTTATACGACGCCGGGGCGAGGAAGTACAAGAAATTCCAAGGCCATAGGTAGATTTTAAGGACTCAGGGCTGGGGTATGTCATAGCCCGGTCGCTTCCTTCCCGTTGGCCGTTTCCCATAGCGGCATTTTTCTCCCCACATTGGTTCATTCATGCCCCCATCAGGACCCATTTTCCTCAGCGAAAAAAATTAAATAACTTATTTTTCAGTAGGTTGCATTGTTTTTCCGGTGTTTGGAAAAGTTTGGCATGCAGTTTGCTTCTACCTATCCCATGGACCAACACTTGCTCCAATTGAGCTTAACGGGAGAAGACCAATGCGGATGGATTTTGGACCGAGACACGATTTCGAAAACTTCCTGATGGCGGAATTCAACACCATGAGCGGCGCGCCGGCGCCGGCGCACGACCGATTTGAGGCCGGCATGTTGATCGTCAACGCCATCTCCGACGACCTGACCCTGGATATTTCCGAAGTCGATATCGACGACCTTTACTAAGCCTTCTGGGGCGAACGCTTTTAACGCCCTGTTGTTCATTGGATGCCTTCTGAGAAAGGGGATATGCGCGGTGCTGTCCCAACGGGAATACAATCGTGAAATGGCCTTCAGCTTGAAGATGTCCGTCGGATTGGATGAGGCGATAGACCAAGCCCAGCAGAATCAATGGGAAGGCGTTCTGGCGGAACTCCTGTCCATGCCCAAAGAAATCCCCCCCAAAAATCTTAAAAAAACGAGCCGATCCCGGTACTCTTAAGAGCCGCCTAAGAGTTTTCGGCCATACGTGATTGCGCATCGACCACGGCGAGGGCGCTCATATTGACGATTCCTCTAGCGGTGACCGACGGCGTCAGGATATGGACCGGCTTGGCGGTGCCGATCAGCATCGGTCCGATGGGCAAGCCGCCGCCCAAGGACTTCAGCAAATTAAAGGCGATGTTGGCGGCGTTCAGATCGGGCAGAATCATCAGGTTGGCCTGACCCTTTAAGCGGGAGTTGGGAAAGATTCTCTGGCGCAGGTCCTCGTCCAAGGCGAGGTCGGCCTGCATCTCGCCGTCGATCTCAAGGTCCGGGGCTTGTTGCGTGACCAATTCCACCGCCCGGCGCATGCGTACCGCAGATTCCGTCGGGGCGGCGCCGAAATTGGAGTGCGACAGCTACGCAATCTTCGGAACCTCGCCGAGCCGGGAAACCGCTTCGGCGGAGAGCCGGATCATTTCGGCCAATTCCTCCACCGTCGGTTTTTCGCTGACTTGGGTATCGCAAAGGAAGAAGGTGCCGCTCGGCATGATCAGGGTAGACAGCGCCGACACGCCGAGCACGCCCTCGGCCTTGCCGATGACGTCGAGAACATGGCCCAAGTGTCTGCGGTACTGGCCGATGGTTCAGCAGATCATGGCGTCGGCCTCGCCGCGCCATAGCATCATCGCCGCGATCACCGTGGTTTTGGTGCGGATGATGGTGCGCGCCGCGTCCGGCGACACCCCATTGCGTTCCATTATTTGATGGTAGCCGCGCCAATAATCGTCATAGCGGGGGTCGTCTTCAGGATTGACGATTTCAAAATCGGTTCCCAGTTTCAACCTTAAACCCAGCCTTTCAATGCGATTGGTGATGATTTCCGGTCGTCCGATCAGGATCGGCTGGGCCAGGCCGTCGTCGATCAACAATTGTGTGGCGCGTAACACCCTTTGGTCCTCACCCTCGGCCAAGACCAGGCGTTTGGGGTCCCGCCGGGCGTTATCGAATACGGGTTTCATCAACATGCCGGAGCGGAAGACAAACCGGGACAGTTGTTCAACGTAGGCGTCGAAGTCTTCGATCGGGTGGGTGGCGACGCCGCTTTCCATGGCGGCGCGGGCGACGGCGGGGGCGATTTCGATGATCAGGCGTAAATCGAAGGGTTTCGGGATCAGGTATTCGGGTCCGAACTTAAGTTCCGCGCCGCTGTATGCCTGGGCCACCACCTCCGAACTTTCGGCCATGGCCAGGTCGGCCAGCGCCCGGACCGCCGCCATCTTCATGTCTTCGTTGATGATGGTGGCGCCGACATCGAGCGCGCCTCGGAAAATGAACGGGAAACAAAGCACATTGTTAACTTGGTTTGGATAATCGGACCGGCCGGTGGCGATGACGGCTTCCGGGTTGGCCTTCTTGGCGGCCTCGGGGGAAATTTCCGGTTCCGGGTTGGCGAGCGCCAAAATGAACGGCTTGGCCGCCATTTTTTTGACCATGGCGGGTTTCAGGATGCCGGGCGCCGACAGCCCTAAAAACACGTCGGCACCGTCGATCACGTCATTCAGCGTGCGGGCCTCGGTAGCTTGGGCGTAGTTCTGCTTTTCCGGGGTCATTTCTTCTTTTCGACCCTTGTAGACGACGCCGGCGATATCGACGAGGGTAATGTTTTTCTTCTTCATGCCCAGGTGGACCAATAGGTCCAAACACGCGATTCCTGCTGCCCCGCCGCCGGTGGAAACCAGTTTCACTTCCTTTATTTTCTTGCCGACGACGCGCAATCCATTGGTCAACGCCGCCGCCGCGACGATCGCGGTGCCGTGTTGATCGTCATGAAATACCGGAATGTTCATCCGTTCGCGCAGTTTGCTTTCGACGATGAAACATTCGGGTGATTTGATGTCTTCCAGATTGATGGCGCCGAAGGTCGGCTCCAGGGCGGCGATGATCTCGACCAGTTTGTCGGGGTCGGACTCGTCAATCTCGATATCGAAGACGTTGATTCCGGCAAACTTCTTGAACAGGACCGCCTTGCCTTCCATCACCGGTTTCGACGCCAACGCCCCGATGTTTCCGAGCCCCAGAACGGCGGACCCATTGGTGATAACCCCGACCAGGTTTTGGCGAACCGTCAGGGAAGCGACTTCCGAGGGATCATCGACAATGGCTTCGCAGGCCGCGGCGACCCCAGGCGAATAGGCGAGCGCCAAATCATTCTGGGAGGCCAGCGGTTTGGTCGCCCTGACCGTAAGCTTTCCGGGCTGCGGAAGGCGGTGGTATTCCAAGGCTCTTTTTTTAAATGCGTCGTCAGACATAGGCTTTCCAGAAAAGAAAAAATAGTCTGCCGAATATTTCCGGCGGTGGCTCTGTTATCCTACCTTAAAGGAATTGACGGTGATGAAAACAAAATCAACATCCATTCCCAAGGTGATCGGCCATCGGGGTGCTGCCGGCCATGCGCCGGAAAACACCCTGGCGTCGATTAAGAAGGCCGGTGATCTCGGCGTCGGCTGGGTGGAATTCGATACCAAGATCACCGAAGACGGCGTCGCCATTATCTTTCACGACGATAAGCTGGAACGGATCACCGGGGTCAAGGGGGAGGTGGCGAATACGGCGTTAAAGGATATTCAGACCTTTGAAGTCGGCGCCTGGTTCGGTGAAGATTTTGCCGGTGAACGGGTGCCGACGCTGTTACAAGCGATCCAGGTATTGGCGGACCTTGGCCTGGGCGCCAATATAGAGATCAAGCCCAGCCCCGACTTAGCCCGGGAAACCGGCCGTGCCGTCGCGGCGGTACTGAACAGGGCATGGCCTGAAACCCTGCCCAAGCCATTGATCTCAAGCTTCGAGGCGCAAACATTGGAAGCCACCCGCGAGATCGCGCCCGATCTTGCGCGGGCGCTATTGGTGTTCAAAATCCCCAGGAATTGGCAGGCTCTTGTGGAGAGTTTGGACTGCGCCGCCCTGCATGCCCAAGCCAAACACCTGACGGCGGCAAAAGTCCGTGCCGTTCTCGACGCGGGGTACGCGTTGCGCGCTTTTACGGTTAACGAATCGGCCGAGGCCGAAAAGTTGTTCGGTTGGGGTGTCGATGCGGTTATCAGCGATTTTCCGGACCGCCTGTTGCCCATATAAGCCGCCACTGCCCGGAAGGGTCGGCGAAAGGGCCTTTTCTTTCGCCTTTGCAGGGACGAACATAGGCACAGGTTGTCGGCGTCATCCCTGATACGGAATTTCCCTTGAGCGCCATTTTTTTTGCCATCGTCCTGATCGCTTTTGTCGTCGCCGGGTTCCGGCAATTGACCTGGTCACCGTCTCCGGTTTCCGCAGACGCGGCCAAGACCGCCGAAGCCGGCGGGCCAATGCAGGATTTAGCCGTCGCCATGGTCGATGCGGCGACGGGTTCGGTGACCTTGGCGTTGGGGTTGGTCGGGGTGATGGCCCTGTTCTTAGGGCTGATGAAGGTGGCCGAAGAAGGCGGGCTTTTGTTGATCATCGCCCGTACCGTCCGTCCGTTGATGGTTCGCCTGTTCCCCGAGGTGCCCGCTGATCATCCGGCGATGGGCGCGATGATCCTCAACATGGCGGCCAATGCATTGGGGCTGGGCAACGCGGCAACGCCGTTCGGCATCCGCGCCATGCAGCAATTGGACAGTATCAATCAGACGAAGGGCACCGCGTCCAATGCGATGGTCCTGTTCCTGGCCATCAACACCTCCAGCGTCACCCTGTTGCCAACCGGCGTCATCGCCCTTCGCGCCGCCGCCGGTTCCACCGACCCGGCGGGGATTTTACCGACGACGCTGTTTGCGACCATCTGTTCGACGACGGTGGCGATCATTATGGCCAAGCTGTGTCAGCGGTATTGGCCGGTGCAGGCGGCTGACATGGCGGCGGCCGCCGCCGGCAGCGGTACTGGTGATGTGGAAACCGGTTCGCCCGACGCAGCAGCTAATGATGATACCGCCACCGAAGGCTATCCGGCGTGGGTGTCGATGCTGGTACTGGCCGGAATTGTCGGGATCATCCCGTTAACCATCCTTTACGGCCGCGCCATATCGCCGTGGATCATTCCCGGCTTGATGGTCGGGCTGTTGGGGTTCGGGGTGGTGCGCCGGATTAACATTTACGAAGCCTTCGTCGAAGGCGCCAAGGATGGATTTCAGGTGGCGCTCCGGATCATACCTTATCTGGTGGCTATACTGGTAGCCGTGGCCATGTTCCGGTCGTCTGGCGCCATGGATATGTTGGTGCAACCTTTAGGCGCCGTCACCGGCCTGGTCGGGCTTCCGTCCGAGGCCTTGCCGATGGCGCTGTTGAGGCCGTTAAGCGGTTCCGGCGCTTATGGAATCCTGGCCTCGATCATCCAGGATCCGGCCATCGGCCCCGACAGCTACGTCGGTTATCTGGTCTCCACCATCCAGGGTTCCACGGAGACGACCTTTTACGTGCTCGCCGTTTACTTCGGCGCCGTTGGAATCCGGCGCATTCGTCATACCCTGGTCGCCGCGTTGTCGGCCGATATCGCCGGGATCGCGGCCGCCGTCGCCATCGTTTCCTTCCTCTACGGGTAAGAGATGGTGACCGCTGTCCGTGGCTCCGCTGCGCCAGGCCGCGGCATTGCTCTCACTATCCTGGGCGGCGCGTTGCTGACCGCTAATGATGCCGTCCTGAAGTGGTTGACCAGTGATTACCCGGTCGGCCAATTGCTGTTCGTGCGGGGGCTTTTCGTGCTTCTGGCCATTTCTTTGATCGTTTGGCGATCCGGTGGGTTCTCCGTTATCCGCATCAACAGTTTCAAGGCCCAGTCCGCCCGCGCCGGATTCGCCATCACCAGCGGTTTTTGTTTCATCACCGGGCTTAGCTTCCTGCCGCTTGCCGATGCCCTTGCCATTACCTTCGCCGGGCCGCTGTTCATCACCGCCCTGGCGTCGCCGTTGCTGGGCGAAACCGTGGGTTGGCGGCGTTGGCTGGCCGTCTTTATCGGGTTTTTTGGGGTATTGGTGATGATCCGCCCGACCAGCGAGGCGGTGCAGTGGGCGGCGTTTTTCCCGCTGGCGGCCAGTCTGGCGGGCGCCCTTCGGGATATCACCACACTGCCGGTGTAATCGGGTCCGATCAGGGTGCCCGACTTTCCATCCAGCGCCCGTCTCATCGGCGTGGCAAAATCGGAGTCCAAGGCAACCGATGGTCTTTCGTGACCGCCGGATTTATGGACGCCGAACGGAAAAATAATCTTGTCGCCCTCACGTCGTCCGAGAACGAGTTCCCCGGTTTCAGCAAAGCCCTCGACATTCTCGTGGGTGGCGGAAAACTGGGACATGGTCTGAGCCATCACCTTGTCCGGTGGCATTCCCATGCCGGTGAAATGGTCGGCCATCCCTTCCATGGCCTGCGCTTGGCTCCGGGCAAGGTGGGACAACTGACTGCGTTTCTCGGTGAAGGCGGCTTGGTAAAGCAACCATATGGACAGCACGGCGACCGCCATGGCGACGCCGGTCATGATCCCTAATAGGACAAGCAATCGCTTGCGGTCACTCAATGTTTATTCCCCCATCAAATTTGGGGCCTCATAATTGCGCCTATTGGTATTGCCGGCAGGCTTTCTTTATATTGCTGCTTGAAATTATAAAGTTAAAATAATTCAAGTATATGTGCAAAATATGTCCATATATTTCAAAGATTTGGCATATTGAATTGCTTATTGGTTGAATATTTCCCTGGGTAATGCCTTCTGCAGGGTTTCCCGCGCCCGCATCGCCTTGTCGTCGCCCAAATTGGCGGACCGATCGATCCACATAAAGGCCTGGAGATCGTCTTTTTCCACCCCCTTGCCTTCGTAATAGAGGAATCCCAGGTTGTATTGGGCGGCGGCATGGTCTTGTTCGCCGGCCTTTTGAAACCACAGGGCCGCTTGGGCGTAGTCCTGGGGAACGCCTTGGCCCAGATAACTCATGATGCCCAAATTGTATTGCGCGCCGCTATGTTTTTTTTTGGCGGCGCGTTTGAACCACTGGGCGGCTTTTTTGAAATCCTTGTCGACACCGATACCCTTATAGAAAAGCAATCCCCGCTTGTGATCCTGATCGGCGCCGGCGTCCGTATCCGGCGACGTTTTTCTGGCAATTTTCCGGGGCTTCATTTCGGCGGTTTGCTTCGCCGCCGGTTTTGACTTGGGTGTTTTCGTCTTGGCCGGTGGCGATTTTTCAACGGCAGCCTTGAATTCCGGTTCTGCCGGCGGCGTCACCATGGCCTGGGGTGGCGGGGGCGGCGGGGCTGTTGCTTTGGACGATTGGGGCGGCGGTCGAATGGCGCCTTGGGGCGGCGGCGCTGATAAATCGATCACCACCTTTTTCGTCACCTTGTCGGCGGGCGAGGAAGAACCGAAAACATCCATATAAATCGAGTCCAGTCCGGCAACGGCGCCGGCGATGGTATCGGCAATGGCGTTGGCGGAATCCCTCTTGGCGGCGACGATTTGATCCGTATAAGGGCCAAGGACAGGGGCATCCCCGAGGAAGCCCGAAAGCGTCTCATCGTCAACGAACATGGCAACGCCTGGAACCAACAGAACGATGGCAATAACCAGGCCAGCGAGAATTTTTAGGATTGGTTTTGCCATTGGTGCCCGGTTCGCTATTTCCCCTCCTCTAGGGCCGCTTTGCGCAGCCCCGAAAGGGTCGCCACCGGTGAAATGGCATCCGGGTCGATGCGGAGTTCGATAATCGCCGGCTTGCCGGAAGCGACGGCGGCCTCAAATGCGGCGGGGAAGTCCTCGGTTTTTTCGACGGTACCGCCGTGCCCGCCGAAGGCTTCCGCATAGGCGGCAAAATCGGGATTAACCAAATCGGTGCCTGAAATCCGGCCGGGATAGTCGCGTTCCTGGTGCATGCGAATGGTCCCGTACATGGAATTATTGCCGACCAGGACGATAATATTGGCGCCGTGTTGAACGGCGGTCCCAAACTCCTGCCCGGTCATCATGAATTCACCGTCACCGGCGAAAACGACGACGGTACGATCCGGATGGGTCAATTTTGCCGCCACCCCCGAGGGAACGCCGAAGCCCATGGAGCCGCTGGTCGGGCCCAAAATGGTTCCGTAGGTACGGTAACGGTAGAACCGGTTGACCCAGGAGGCGAAGTTTCCGGCGCCGTTGCAGGCGATGGTGTCGTCGGGAAGCCGCTCGTTCAGCCACATCATGATCTCGCCCATTTGCACGTCGCCCGGAATTTCAGGGGGTTCGGTCCAGGCCAGGTAATCATCGCGGGCGGATTGGGTCCAATCGCCCCAGGCGGGTTTTTTGGGGGTCAGGGCACGAAGCGCCTTGGCAAAGTTTTTCATGCCGGCGTTGATGCCTAAGTCCGGCTGATAGACCCGTCCCACTTCCTCGGCGCCTTGGTGGACATGAACCAGGGTTTGTTGGGTATTCGGGATGTCCAACAGGGTATAGCCGCCGGTAGTCATCTCGCCCATACGGGGGCCGATCACCATCAACAGATCGGACTCGCCAATGCGGGCTTTCAGTTTCGGGTTCTGGCCGACGCCGAGGTCGCCGCAATAGTACGGAGACGTGTTGTCGAGGCGATCCTGGCAGCGGAAGGTGACGGCGGTCGGAATCTCGAAGGCTTCGACGAAGGCCCGGTAATCTTCACAGGCCTGGGCGTCCCAACCGCCGCCGCCGAGGATCGCCAACGGCCGCGTCGCCTTGCCAAGAAGGTCGTTCAGCGCCTGCATATCATCGGCGCCGGGATGGCCCTGGATTTCCGCCGCGGCTGTGATCGTTGCCGGTACGGCGCGGGCCTTGAGCATGTCTTCGGGTAATGACAGTACCACCGGTCCGGGGCGTCCCGCCTGGGCCCGGTGAAAGGCGTGGCTGAGGTATTCCGCAACCCGCGCTTCATCGTCGATCTGGCCGACCCATTTCGCCATTTCGCCGAACATGCGGCGGTAATCGATTTCTTGGAAGGCTTCGCGTTCGGTGTGATCGCGGGCGATCTGCCCGATCAGCAAGATCATCGCCGTCGAATCCTGATAGGCAATATGAACGCCCGCCGATGCATTGGTGGCGCCGGGGCCGCGGGTGACGAAACAGACGCCGGGCTTGCCGGTCAACCGGGCATGGGCGTCGGCCATCATCGCCGCGCCGCTTTCCTGGCGGCAGATGACAAGCTGAATCTCGGGAACATCATGAAAGGCATCGAGGGCGGCGAGATAGCTTTCACCGGGAACGCAAAATACTTTTTCGACACCGTTGATCTTCAGGCAATCGACAAGAATTTCCCCGCCTGTCTTGAGGTTGTCTCGGTTGTCCTTGGGTGACATTAACTTAGTATCCTTCTGGCAATGGCAGGGGTTCGATAAAAAAAAGACGATAACCCATTCCGACCGGTGGAACACCCGTCTGTTTTGCTAATTCTAAAGGATTTTTCAAGGGTGTGACGGCCATCACATCAGTTTTTTTAAAAATAGGGGATACTGCCCTCAGATATTCACTTCAGTCTCTCCTTCGCCGGGCCTCCAAACGGGTCCGGTCTTTTTTTGCCCGGCATCCTGGATGGCCCCCGGCTTCCCCAAGGGCCCGGTGACTCGTGGCCTTGGTCTGTGGTAAAATCCCGGCCGGGAGGAGTTGATATGCCGGCAGGCATGGAAGAGGCGGCGGTTGAGGATGCGCGTTTCAATCCCAGCGTCCTTGACGTCGAGCAAATCGAGCGCCGGGTTGAAAAGGGGTTGGTAAAACGAGTCGGCAAACTGATCGACGAATTTCCCGACCGGACCCTGCGAGTCGTCCGCGACTGGATGGCCGAAGGCTATTAGCCAACGCATAAGGATGCTGTTGCCCGTCGATGGATGCCGGGGTAGGCTCCGGCCATGTCTGAACGCACCTCTGGCCCCACTGGGCCGCTTTCCCGCTTTACCGTCCTTGACCTGACCCGAGTCCGCTCGGGCCCGACGGCGGTCCGCCAATTCGCCGATTGGGGCGCCAACGTCATCAAGATCGAGGCGCCGGAAAGCATTGATCCCTCCAAGGGCATGGGCGGTGCGCGCGACGGGCCCGATTATCAGAACATCCACCGCAACAAGCGCGGCATGACGATTAACATGAAGAACCCTGACGGGGTCGCCGTTTTCAAGCGTTTGGTTGAGGCGGCCGACGTGGTCGTGGAAAATTTCCGCCCCGGCGTGATGGATCGTCTCGGCATCGGCTATGAGACCCTGAAGAGCATCAACCCCGCCATTGTGCTGACCAGCATTTCCGGTTTCGGCCAGGACGGTCCCTATGCCAAGCGCCCGGGGTTTGACCAGATCGCCCAGGGCATGGGCGGGTTGATGTCGATCACCGGGCTGCCGGGCCAGGGTCCGGTGCGCGCCGGCATTCCCATCGCCGACCTTAGCGCAGGGCTGTACGCCGCCTTGGGTACCATGGTGGCGCTGTTGGAACGGGATGCTTCCGGCGAAGGCCAATGGGTGCAGACGTCGTTGCTGGCGGCGATGATCTCAATGCTGGATTTCCAAGGCGCGCGCTGGCTGATGAAGGGCGAAGTCGCCCCCCAGGCCGGCAACAATCACCCGACGTCCATTCCCACCGGGGTCTTCACGACGTCCGACGGCCATATCAATATCGCCACCACCGGAGACGCCATTTGGGTGCGCCTGTGCAATGTTCTGGACGCCCCCGAATTGGCGGATAATCCGGAATTCAACACCGCGCCGAAGCGGTCGGATAACCGCGACGCCGTCAATGACGCAATCAACGCGCTCATGAAGGACAAAACCAGTGTCGAATGGATCGCCTTGATGAACGAGGCGGGGGTCCCCTGCGGCCCTATATATACCATCGATGAGATGTTCGCCGATGAGCAGGTCAAGCATATCGGCATGGAGCATCCGGTCGAGCATCCTGAGCTGGGGTCTTTCAAGGTCTCCGGCCAGGCCGCCCGCATGAGCCGCTATCAGCCGCGAACCGGCGTCGCCACCCCGAAGCGCGGCCAGCATACCGACGAGATTTTGGACGAATTCGGGTTCTCTGCCGAAGAAATCGCCGACCTTAAAAAACGCGAGGTTTTATGAATAAAGATACTGCCCCCGACCTGACGTCGGCCGGGACCTTCCGGCACTGGACCCCGGTTAGCCTCAGGTTTTCCGACCAGGACAGCATGGGCCACATCAACAACGTTGCCTATGCCGCTTATGTGGAGCAATCCCGGGTCGCGTTTCTCGATGATTTTCTGCGCTCCCAGGGCGGTGGCGGCATCGATTATATCCTCGCCAGCGTCAACCTCGATTACCGCCGCGAGATGCATTTTCCCGGCAACGTCGACATCGGCGCCCGGTTGATGCGTATCGGCACCAAGTCCATCACCACCGCTTATGGATTATTCAAGGACGGTGAAAACGTCGCCACCGCCGGCAGCGTCAACGTCTTTTTCGATCCTCAGTTGGGCAAGACCATTCCCATCCCCGAAGATTTGAAAAAAATTCTCGAAGCGGAATCGGCGAAAGGCTAAACGCTCACCCGGCGTCTTGGCCCGCCGCGTCCCGAACCGCCGCCACCAGGCCGGCGATGGTTTCGCGTCCGCCCGCCGCCGTGCCGTCGGCCGCGTTTTCCAGTAGGGATTGGCAATGGGCCTCCAGGCGTTCGGCGGCTTGGCTAATGGTCATGAAACCAAAGGTTCCGGCCGAACCGGTCAATTTATGGGCAAGCGCGTACAGGGTTTCCAGCGCCTGGCGCGCCGCCGCGTCCCGGATATCGTCCGGTATATCGGCAAAGGCGGAATCCAGTTCGTCAAGGCGTTCGGGCAATAAGGATTCGTATTCGTCCCTGAGGGCCTTGATCTGGTCTTGCAGTTGTTGGTTGGGGTCGGTCATGGCGATGTACAGTGAAACAAATCGACCCGCCAAACCATGCTTTTTGGGTTGTTTTTAAGAATTAACCCTAATCAATACCCGTCAAAGTCATTCTATTGTATGGTTAGGGGATAGAATCGTTGCATTCGCCTATCCATGAATGCAGGCGCCTTGTTTTTGAGGGATACCGATGCACGACGCCTCGACGGTCATCGAACTGGTCGCCCTCATCGTCGTGCTGTTGTTTATCGCCGGCGCCGTCAGGGCATTCACCAAATGGGTCAACATTCCGTTTACCGTTGCCCTGGTGGTGGTCGGGATCGCGATCCGGTATTTAGCCGAACATGGGCCGGCAATCCTGCGCCCGTTCGCCGAGCACGAAATTTCCCCGGACGTCATATTGTTCGTTTTCCTGCCGACGCTGATTTTCGAATCGGCGTTAAACATGGACGCGCGCCAGTTGAAACAAAACCTGTTGCCGGTTTTGACCCTGGCGGTGCCGGGGTTGGCCCTGTCCACGGGCATGATCGGCGGATTGGTATGGTGGCTGACGCCGTTCGACTTGGCGTCGTCGTTGTTGCTGGGCTCCATCCTCAGCGCCACCGACCCGGTCGCGGTGATTGCCCTGTTCCGGTCCTTGGGCGTGCCGATGCGCTTGTCCATCCTGGTCGAAGGCGAAAGCCTGTTCAACGACGCCACCGCCATCGTCGCGTCGCGGCTTCTGATGGGCGTGGTCGCGGGCGGGTTTGTGTTGACCCCCGAATCGGCTTTTAGCAGCGGCGTCGATTTTTTAACGGTCTTTGTCGGTGGCGCCCTGGTCGGTTGGTTGGGGGCGCTGGCGGTAGGGCTGTTGTTGGGACGGGTGGATAGCGATCCATATATCGAAACCTCGCTGACCACCATCTTAGCCTACCTTTCGTTTCTGATCGCCGAGGAAGCCTTCCATGTCTCCGGCGTGATGGCGACGGTCGCCGCCGGGCTGACCATGGGCAGTTGGGGCCGGGCCAAGATTTCCGGCTCGGTCGCAGGGTTCCTGGAACATTTCTGGGAATACCTGGCGTTCCTGGCCAACGCCTTGATCTTCCTGTTTGTCGGCTTGCGGGTGAATTTAGGGGCGCTGTACGACTCGCTGGATATTCTGGTTTGGGTGATCCTCGCCATGCTGCTGTCCAGGGCCGTTGTCATTTATACCCTGGTGCCGCTGGTCGGCCGGTTTCCGGGGGCGATGCCGGTCGGGCGGGCCTATCAAACGGTCATGTACTGGGGCGGCCTGCGCGGCGCCATTGCACTCGCCATCGTGCTCAGCCTGAAAGACTTTGCCCACGCCGAAACATTCGTCGCCCTGGTTATGGGGGCGGTGCTGTTCACGTTGCTGGTGCAGGGCCTGAGCATCGAAACCCTGGTCCACCGGTTGGGGCTGGATAAATCACCCCTGGCCGATCAGGTCGGCAGTGCCGAGGGGTTGTTGAATGCCAAGAGGCAGGCGTTCGAGAGAATCCCGGAATTGCAATCCGGCGGCCTGTTCTCGGCCCGGATCGCCGAGGACCTGGGCAGCCAGTTCAATGGCGAAATGAAGGCGTTGCGCGACGAGCTTGAGGAACTGCGCTACCGGGAACTGGATTCCGAAAATGAACGCCTGTTGATTTATTCCCGCGCCTTTGCCGCCGAGAAAGCGATTTACTACGAGTTGTTTACCAGCGGCCACATTCCGGAACGGGTCTATCGGGATTTGGGCCATGCCATCGATCATGAGGCGGACGCCCTTCGCCACGGCCACGCCTTGTCACGCGATCCGCTGCATTTCAAGGAGGACCGGCCGATCGGCGACGCGCTTTACAAGGCCTTCGATACCCTGCTTGGCTTTACCGGACTGCCGGAGCGCGAGCGCTTGAACCATGTTTCGCGTGAATACGAGGAAGCCTGGGGCCGCTATCAGGGGTGTTCCCGCATCCTCGACAATCTGGACGGATTGGTATTCGCGGAAACGGCTCGGCCGGGCATCGTCGCCGAAGTCCGCAAACGCTATCGGATCTGGCTGGAGGTGGCACAGAACCATATCGACACCATGGCGGAAGAGTTCCCGGAATTCGTCAACGCGGTACAGGAACGCCTGGCGCGTCGGCTATTGGTGCATGCCGAAACCCAGATCATCGAAAGCGAGGCGCGCGTCGGTTCCATTCCCGCCGGCGTGCGCGAAACGGTGCTGGAAAAACTGAACAGGGAAATCCGCCTGCTCAGGGGTCAGGACATCAGCGAACTTCGCCTCGATTCAAATGAGTTGCTGCGAAAAGTGCCGTTTTTCCATGACATGCCTGATTTTGATTTCGCCCAGGTCGCGGCGCAGTTGGTGCAGCGGACGATTCCCGCCGGAAAGTCGATTATCCGTCAGGGCGAAAAGGGCGAAACCCTTTATCTGATCTCCCGCGGCGTTGTTCGCGTGTCCAGGAAGGCCAATGGCGAGGATCACGATCTGGCGACCTTGATCGCCGGTGATTTTTTCGGCGAGATGGCGTTGCTTCGTGGCACACCCCGCACCGCCACCTGCCGCGCCGTTTCACCGACGGCGGTCTACGAGCTTCGCCGCAAGGACTTCGACGATGTCTGCCGGTCGTGTCCCGGCATCCAGTCGGCGTTGGAGAAAGCCGACAAGGAACGCCGCGAAGAATTGGACAAACTTTAAACCGGCGGGTTTTCTAGATGCGTTAATGCCGGCCTATTAATGCAAACGTATTAATGCAAGCGTATTAATGTAAACGGGGTGCCTTGTAATAATCCTCGCGGCTGGCCGAGGGCACCCGGATTTCCTTAATGCCACGGTCGCGGAAGATAATCAGCGGCACCTCGACCCCGGCTTCGCCCAGCGCCCAGATGCGGCGCAGCATGTCGGCCATGCCGGTGATGGGGATACCGTCCACTTCCAACACCAGATCGCCGATCTCGATACCGGCGGTTTCCGCCGGGCCGCCGTCCCACATGCCGGCGACCAGGACCTGGCCGGTGGCTTCGGCGGTGAACATGCCGAGCCACGGCCGTTTCGGCTTTTGCGAATGGCCAGACGTCATCAAATCCTCGATGATCGGTTCCAGAATGTCGATGGGCACCACCATGTTGCCGTCGAGCGGTTCCGTTGGGGTGGCCGAGTCCTGAACGAACAGCGAGCCGATGCCGAGCAGGGTGCCATCGGCGCCGATCAAGGCGCCGCCGCCCCAAAACGGATGCGGTGGTGAGGTGAAAATGGCCTGGTCCAAAAGGTATTCCCAATAGCCGGCGAACTCGCGAATGGAAACGACCTCGGATTTCAACGCCTGGGTATGGCCGCCGTGACCGGCGAAGATCACCTTCTCGCCGACGCTGAGGTTGTTTGAATGCCCGATCGGCAGTGGCGTCAACCCGGTCGGGTCCAGGGCCTGGATCAGGCCGAAACCGGTTTCCTGGTCATAACCGACGACGTCGCCGGGAATGGCGCGGCCGGCGGCGTCCAGCATCCATATGGATGCCGCTTCGATTATCAAGTAGCCGATGGTCAATACCAGGCCGCCGTCGGCGATGACGACGCCGTGGCCGCGGCGCTCCGTTCCCAATGACCCGGCGGTGAAGGCGTCGTCGGGGATTTCGGTGCGGACCGACACCACCGATGACAATGCAAGATCAAGGTCGAAGGAAACGTCCTTCGGTTTGGGTTGCAGGCCGGCGGGAATTTTCGGGGGCAGTTCTTCCATGCCTTAATTGTTGATCACCGCGCCCAGGAAGGGAAGGGGTTTCGAATTTGAGCCTGTCGGGGCGGCCTTCTTATTTCTTTAGAAAGGGGATCGTAAAGACTTTCTCGGCGATGGTGTATTCCTGGTAGCCGAGCCGTGACAGCGGCTTGATGCGGGCGGTATCGACCATGCCGTCGGTGAGCGCCTCGTCCCGGATATGAACGCCGACGACATGCCCAATGCATATGGTGTTGCGTCCGCCTTCAATATCACACGGCAAATCCACGGTCTGGTGATACCGACATTCCAGGTGGATTGGCGAAGCCTTGACCCGGGGCGGCTTGACCAGTTCCGACGGTTCGGTCTCCAGGCCGGCCAGTTCGAACTCGTCGGTTTCCGGCAGCACCGGCGCACTGGTTTCTTTCACCTGCTGGCGCAGGTCCCAGGTCGCCATCGAACAAACGAACTCGCCGGTGGCTTCTACATTGACGATGCTGTCTTTGTGCCCGTGCGGGTGTTTGCCGTTGGCGGCAAACATCATCATCGGCGGTTCCGAGCAGAGCATATTGAAAAAACTAAAGGGCGCCAGATTGACGGTGCCGTCGGCGGCAAGTGACGATATCCAGCCGATCGGCCGCGGCACCACGCAGCTTTTGAGAGGGTCATGGGGAAGCCCGTGCGGCTCGTCGATTTTGTAGAACATTTTTGTGCGGTCCGTATTGTGAAGGTGCGGTCCATGATAAGGGACGGCAACCGGGAAAGGGAGTATAGCCCCCGGGGTTGAAATAAGGGCGTTTAAAAAAGATACCCATCGGGTATGGTCGCGGCGGCGTGGAATGCTATTTTTTGGATATTAGGTGGGGGTGCCGTCGAGCCTTGAAAGAAGAAATACTGAGCCTGGAACATTTTACCGATAGCCTGCGGGCGGTGATGAATTATTGGAGCGGCCTCGGCGGCGAAGACCTCCGCTGCGGCTGGAAGCAGTTTGATTTGATGGCGATTCCGAAGCCCCTTCTGCCGTCGACGATGGTGGTCGATATCGGCGCGACGATGGAGGATAACCGGTTCCGGTATTGGGGCAGTCAAATGACGGAGATTCGTGGCAGCGACAGGACCGGATGTTCGCCTTACGACATAACGCCTAAGGAACTGGCCCAGGCCTTTTACGACAGCCATGCGGATATCATCAACAATCCGCGCTGGACCGCACATTCGTATGAATTCGAATGGTCCACCGGCGTCGAGCATAAACATCATGTATTAAGGTTGCCGTTGTCCGATGACGGCAAAACCGTTAGCCAGATCGTCGTCATTGCCGATTTTAGCCAGTCCTACGCCAGCGGCAATGAAGAGCTACTTTACGGGCCGCCGGCCTAGGGCAGCGGCGACACTTAAGCGTTTTTCTTTTGATCCATGGATTGCCCCCATTAGTTGGCGTCCCCTACGGGACTCACATTATTGGTCCGTTAATGACCCGAAGCGAACTTTGAGAGGCACAGACGGGTAGTGATGATGAATATTCGAGGCAGGCAGGATCCCCAGAACGGTTTGTTTAGGCCGGCGCCAGGGCATTGTGGCTCCCTTGCTCCACATAGCGTGTCGTCGGCAGGTCTGTCCGATAGACCGGGTCGAGGAGCATCTGTTTCAAAAAGGTCAGATTGGTCGAAACGCCTTCGACCGAAATTTCACCGAGCGCCGACAGCATCCGTTCAATGGCATCCTTGCGGTCATCTCCCCGGACGATGACCTTGGCGATCATCGGGTCGTAGTAGGGCGTGATCTGGTCGCCTTCCCTGAATCCGTGATCGATGCGAAGGGCGCTATTTTCATCTGGCAGCCGGAACCGGGTTAGGTTACCGGGCGACGGCAGGAAATTCTTTTCCGGCCTTTCTGCATAAATCCGGCATTCGATGGCATGGCCTGTGGCGATAATATCCTCTTGGCTGGGAGCGGTGAAATTTCCTGATGCCAGGGCGATCTGGGCATTGACCAGGTCTTGACCGGTGATCATTTCGCTGGCGGCGTGTTCAACCTGAATACGTGTATTCATTTCCAGAAAATAGAACGCTTGCCTGCTGCCGTCGTAAATGAATTCGACGGTGCCGGCTCCCCGGTAATTGCCATGAGCGACCAATCGTAAAGCGGCTTCGTGCATTTCCTGGCGAAGGTTTCGAGGCACATCCGGCGCGGGTGCTTCCTCAATGACTTTTTGAAAGCGGCGCTGCACGGAACAATCGCGGTCAAAAAAATGTACGCCGCCGCCGTCGCCGAAACCGAATACCTGAACTTCGATATGGCGCGCCCGGGCGACGAGGCGTTCAAGATAAACCGTGCCGTCACCGAAACTCCGCTCGGCCAAGGCTTGAGTTGTCTCCACTTGGGCCTGAAGGGTATCCGCCGTTTCCACTAGCCGCATGCCGATGCCTCCGCCTCCGGCTGCCGCCTTGACCAAAAGCGGATACCCGACACTTTCTCCCGCCGCCGTCAGGCCGGCCAGGTCGCCGGGCCTGAAGCGCGGGCTGCCCGGCAAAACCGGCACACCGGAAGCTTTCGCGATATCGCGTGCGCGCTCCTTGTCGCCCATGTCTTCGATGGTCTTGGGCCGGGCGCCGATCCAGATGCGGCCGCTGTTTTCCACGGCGGCGGCAAATCGTGCGTTCTCGGCTAGGAAGCCATATCCCGGATGCACGGCGTCCGCGCCCGATGACTTCAGCGCCGCGAGGATCGCATCCTGGTCCAGGTAACTCTTTGCCGCCGGCGGCGGGCCGATGGCGAAGGCTTCATCGGCAAGAGTAACGTGCAGTGATCCGGCATCGGCTTCCGAATAAATAGCCGCCGTTGCAATTCCCAAGTCACGGCAGCTGCGGATTATCCGGCAGGCAATTTCGCCTCGGTTGGCAATTAGGATCTTGCTGATGGTCATCTTATGCCTCGGATCATGCCTTGGGGATTAGGGCGCGACGCCGGCCTTGGCGCGGAGACCGAGCCCGGTTTTTAGACGGCCTTCGGCAAGGGCAATGTATTCGCAAAGGATCGGGCGAGTTTCACGCGGGTCGATGATTTCCTCCACCGCCAGTGCTTCCGCCGTACGGAAGGGCGATGTGTAAGTCCTGAGTTCGGCCTCCAATTCCTTTTCACGCGCCTTCGGGTCTTCGGCCGCCTCAATTTCGCGGCGAAAGGCAGCAGCGACGCCGCCTTCCACCGGCAGGGAGCCCCACTCGCCGCTCGGCCAGGCCAGCTTCAAGTCGATGTCATTCTTATTGCATGTTGCCATGCCGGCCATGCCATAGCATTTGCGGATAACCAGGGTCAGTGTCGGCACCGATAGTTGACCGGCCATGTAGACCGCGCGCATGCCTTCGCGCAGCGTGCCCTCCTGTTCCGCTTTCAGGCCGACCATGAAACCAGGTACGTCGACAAGGAACACCAGCGGGATGTGGAAGGTGTCGCAGAGCTCCATGAAATGAATTTGCTTGCGCGATGCGTCCGCATCCATGGCGCCGCTGTAAATCTTTGGGTTGTTGGCGATGATGCCCACTGGGCGGCCGCCCAGGCGCGCCAGCATGGTGATCACCGCCCGTCCATAACTGGGACGAATCTCGAAGCCGGACTCCCGGTCGGCCACCAAGCTGATCAGCTTCTTCATGTCATAGGGCCGGGTGCGCCGTTCGGGGACGATAGTCAGCAGCTCTTCCTCGCACCGCCCTACGGGATCATCGGCTGGCAGCACCGGCGGCAATTCCCAAACGTTCTGCGGCATGAAGCTGAGGAACCGTTTGATCTGATGGAAGGCGTCATCCTCGTTTTCCGCCGTATTGTGGATGGACCCGGCCTTATCGACGGCGACAGCGGGTCCGCCCAAGTCTTCCTTGGAAATGGTTTGGCCGAGCGAGCGTTTGACCACCGGCGGGCCGGCGGCGAATATCTGGCTTGTGCCGTCGACCATGACCGAGAAATGAGACAGGATGGCGCGCCCGGCGGGGCCGCCGGCGGCGGTGCCGAGGACGGCAGACGCGACGGGCACCTCGCCCAGAAGCTCGACCGAACGCTCGAAACCGTCGACGCCGGGAAAGACGACAAACCCCCGCCGCTTGGCAGACGTGACGGTTCCCCCGGCGCCGTCGATAAGGTTGACCAGGGGTATTTTGTAGTAATGCGCCAGATCTTCAATATAACCGCCTTGCCCGCCCTTGCGCCGCTGGGCGCCGAAACTGGTGCCGCCGCGCACGGTGAAATCTTCGCCGCCGATGGCTACTGGGCGCCCGTCGATGCGTGCCGACCCTGCGACGTAGGTCGACGGCGTGACATTCTTCAGTTTGTGGTTCTCGTCGTATTCACCGGTGCCCGCCAGGGTGCCGATTTCGCGGAAACTGTCCGCGTCGGTGATCCGCGCGATGCGTTCGCGTATGGTCAAGCGTCCGGCCTTGTGCTGGCGGGCGACGTTCTCCTTGCCGCCCATTTCGCCCGCCGCATCCCGCCGGCGGGTCAATTCGTCGATCTGTTCGGTCCAGAAACCTGGACCGTCGTCTAGCTCTCGATCAGACACAGGATTTGATCCTCTTCTATTGATTGTTCGGGAACAACCTTGATTTCCGTCAGCTTGCCGGCAACGGGCGCTTCCACGGAAATTTCCATTTTCATGGATTCGAGGATCATGATCTCGTCCCCTTTAGTCACGCTGTCGCCGAGGGTCTTTTCGATTTTCCAGACGGTTCCGATGATATCGGACCGGACTTCGGTGATTGCCATTATGTGCTGCTCCCTTAGGTGATGGTCGTTAGTCCGGTTGGTTAAAAGGTCGTCGGCCAAGCGGCCATGCGGTGCTCGCCAATGCCACCCGTCAGCCGCAGGTTGTGAATGTCCAGTTGTTGGATCAGGTAGCGGCGCGTATCCACCGGGGAAATCACCGCTTGCACGCCATAGATTTCGGCCAAGTCATAGGCGGAACTATCCTTTTCCATGCGGGCGCGGATTTCCTCTTTCTTCTCCGCCGAGACCTGCTGGCCCCAGGTAACGATTTCAGTGGCGAAATGGGCGTCCATGAAGCTGATTTCGGCGGTCGGCCAGGCGGCCACGTCGTCTGAATTGCGTCCGCCGCCCATGTTCAGATAGGCCTGTCCGTAGGTCTTGCGCATGATCACCGACAGTTTCGGCACGCTGCACATTTGCAGGGCCTGCATGAAGTTCATGATCTTGCCTGGCGCCTTCTGTCTTTCACCTTCGATGCCGATGACGAATCCCGGCGTATCGACGAGAAGGATCAGCGGGATGTTGAAGGAATCGCACATCACAGTGAAGTGCGTTGCTTTTTCACACCCGGCCACATCCAACGCGCCGGCCTTACCCTTGGGGTTCGATGCAATAAAACCGACGCTGCGGCCGTCCAGCCGCGCCAGGCCGGTGACCGACGTGCGGCCGAACCTCGGTTTAAATTCGAAGAAGCTGTCCCGGTCGGCCAAGCAATCGATGATCTTGCGAACGTCGTAAGCGCGCGTTCGGCTTTCCGGCAGGATATCGAGAATTTTTTCCCCGTCCTCGCCGCTGCCCGCCGGCACGCTCGCGCGGGGCGGCGCTTCGTTGCAATGGGACGGCATGTAACTGAGGAACCGCTTGATTTCCGCAACCGCTTCCTCGTCCGTTTCGACCACACGGTCAACCAGACCGGACACTTCGCTGTGCAGTTTCCAGCCGCCAAGGTCTTCCGCCTCGACGTCTTGGCCGATGGCGTAAGACGCCAAACCCGGGCTGGCCACGGCCATGATCGCGCCCTTCCGGAAGACGGCGAAGTCGGCCAGACAGGTGTACCATGCAGACGACCCGTAACATTGGCCGAGCACGGCGGAAGCCCAGGGCGTTCGGCGGGTGCGTACGTATTGCTGCGGGTCATGGCCCAGGTTTGCCCCCATGCCCTTGGCGCCCATGTTATCGGGCATGCGCGCGCCTGAGGATTCGCCGAAGAAGACCAGAGGAAAGCCCCGTTCCGTGGCGACCCGTTTGACATGCCCGATCTTTTTCATGTTGGTGGCGCTTGACGACGCACCCTTGGTGGTGAAGTCGTTGCTGACGACGCCAACCCTGCGGCCGTCCACCTTGGCGAAGCCGGTCACCTTACCGTCGGCGGGGGTCTTGTCGCGGTCTTCGGCAACCATGGAGGAAACCGCCAACAGGCCCGTCTCCATCCAGCTATCGGCATCAATGAAGGCGTCAATACGCTGGCGCGCATCAAGCAGACCCTGGGTCTTGCGCCGCGCCAATTTGTCGGGACCGCCCATGGCCAAGGCCTTCTCTTCGCGGGCTTTAAGGTCATCCAACAATTGATCGAAACTCATGGCTCTTCTCCTTCTCCCGGCAAATCCGGGCCGGCGATGACGCCGGTGCGGGCCAGGGCGTTCAATTCCTTCACTGCCAGGCCCAATTCGCCCGTCAGGATGTTGGTGGTGTCGGCGCCGATGTCGCGACCGGCCCAGCGCACGGCGCCGGGGGTTTGGGACAGCTTCGGGACGATCCCCGGGACGGCCACCGGGCCAAGGACGTCGTCGGCGAGTTCCACCAGCATGTCCCGGGCCCGATAGTGGGGATCGGCGAAAATGTCAGCCACTGTGTAAATGCGCGCCGCCGGCACCTTGGCTTCCTCAAGCGCGGTCTCGAGCGCGCCGGTCTCAAGTGTCGCCGTCCACCGGGCCACGGCGGCGTCGCAGGCGTCGATGTTCTCGGCCCTGGTCACGGCGGTGGCGAAGCGGGGATCCTCGGCCATCTCCGGGCGTCCCATGGCGGTCGCCAGGCGGGCGAATACGGCGTCCGACGCGGCGGTGATGACCACGTGGCAACCGTCGGCCGTGGGGTAGATGGAGTTGGGTGCGTTCCCCGGCAGCCTGGGCCCGGCCCGCTCGGCGACGATACCTAACTGCTGGTAGACGGGAATGTGCGGTTCCATGAAGCTGAAGGACCCTTCATAGAGGGCCGAATCCACCACCTGGCCCCGGCCCGTGCGGGTCCGCTCGTGGATCGCCATGACGGCGCCGAAGGCGGCGTAGAGCCCGGCGATGTAGTCGGTCAGCGACGTCGCTACCCGGGGTGGCGGGCGGTCCGGATCGCCGGTGATTTCCCGGAGTCCGCTCACCGCCTCGCAGACCACGCCGTATCCGCCACGTGCGCTGTAGGGGCCGTCCTGGCCGAAGCCGCTGATGCGGACCATGACCAGGCCTGGGTTGGCGGCGCTGAGCGCATCGTAGCCGAGCCCCCAGCGCTCGAGCGTGCCGGGACGGAAATTTTCGACCACAATATCGGCATCCTCGCAAAGCCGGCGCACCAACCCGCGGCCCTCGTCCGTGCGCAGGTTGATAGACACGATGCGCTTGCCGCGCTGCATGGACGCATTGTAGAGCGACCGCCCATTGTGACGGTGGCTGAAGGTGCGCAGGGTATCGCCCTCGGCTTGCTCCACCTTGATCACGTCGGCGCCAAAATCGGCCAAGAGCCGCGCACAGAAGGGTCCGGCCACGGTCGAGCCCAGCTCGATGGCGCGAAGGCCGGAGAGCGGGCCGGCGGGCGGCGGCAAGGGTGTCTTGGCTGTCATGCCCGGGTCCTCACAACAGGTACTTGCGGTAGTCGCGGAACCATTCCCGGGCGCTCCGGATGTTATCGCGTTTGAGGCGCTCCGCCTTTTCCGCCTTGCTGGCGCGCATGGCCGCCAGGATTTCCCGGTGCTGGCGCATGCCTTCCTGGGCTCGGCCAGGCACCAGGACGAGACGCCGGATCAGCACCTGCGTGCGGTCGTAGAGGCTGTCGAGCAAGTCACTCAAGACCTCGTTCTCCGCCGCCTCAATGCATTGCCGCCGGAACCGGTGGATGGCGTCCTCGTAAGCGTCGAAGTCGTTGGCGGCAAGCCTCTTCTGCATGGCGGGGCCGAAGAGCTCGATCAGGCCATCCCAGCTTCCCTTCGGCGCCTTCTCCGTTGCCAGGCGGACCATCTGCGCCTCCAGCACCTCGCGCACCTCGAACAGCTCGTCGACCTTCTCTGGCTCCAACCGAGCGACGACGGCACCCCGGTTGGGAATGCGCTCGATCAGGCCGCGTTCCTCGAGAATGCCGAAGGTGTCGCGGATATGCGCGCGCGAGACCCCGAACTCCGTGGCCAAATCCTGTTCGCGCAGGGGCGCCCCCGGCGGTAAGTTATTGTTGGCGATGCGCCGCCGCAATTCCCCGAGAACCCGGTCCTCGCTGTCTTTGGGGCCGGTCAACAATGTGATCTCTATCTCTGGTTTTACCGCCGCCATGCCGGTTCCTCCCCTTGGATGGGAGTAAAGCCTGATCGGTTAAGGCAATATTGTCAACAATCTTGACGACAATATTATTTTCCTTTCGCTGCTGTATCGCGCAACGTCTTCTATTGGCTATCGGCAGGGCTGTGCGCGTAATCAGGTACTGGGCCCGCAGTTTATTGCGTATGTACTGGGTGAGATAGAGGATGGTCGGGAATATCACGAGGACAACCAGGGCCAGCTGCCAGTTGATCAGAAACATAAACAACAACATCGCCACCGTGTTAATGGAATCCTTCACCAGACTTAAAGCCCCGAGCACAAAAGCCTCGCCGATCGCTTCCAGGTCACTGGTCAAGCGGGCCAGGGTCACACCGTTCGGCGTTTTGTCGAAATAGGTTCTGGGCAACTGCAGGATGCGTCTGAACAGCGCTGCAGGGTCGGGACGATGGCCTTGACTGGCTTCACGTTTGCCCCGTTCTTTCCCGGAATGCCGTCCGGCGAACAGAACTCATTCTGCATGTCGACCACGATGAGGGCCGTTCTCTCGGGTGCGACGATTTCATCCAGGGTGTCGTATACGAGCTTGTTCTCGATGCGCCGCATGGTCTGAACCTCCCGCTTGCCGACCGTATTATCACATCATCTTCAAGATCACGCTACCGTTCGGAACCTTGGTTGCCTGGAAATCGGGCGGCACGACGACGGTGGTGTCGTATTCGGGCAAGATAATGGGCCCGACAGTGGGTGTATCCCCGAGGTCGCCGCGCGAGAGCACCGGAACGTCAAGCTCTCCGAACGGTGGACCGAACCGGATGGGCCACGTTTCCGATCCTCCGAGCGGACGGTACAGGCGCTCCATCAGGTGTTCGAGGGCATCGGGCGCCGCCCGCAGAGCCTGTGGGTCGGAGCGCTTGTACGCCACCACCCGGACACTCGTGACTTCCACGGCCTCTTCGGAGGAACGATACCCATACATCTTATGGTGCTCTCGCTCGAACCCGCGCCGCAGCTTGGGCATGGCCTCGGCGGAAGTCAGCGCCCCGCGAACGGGAATCGTGATCTCGTGGAATTGTCCCACGTAGTGAAGATCGGCGTAGCGCTTGAACCGGAGGCCTTTCGCAAACGAAGACACGGGCGAAGCGTCGCCTGCTGCCTTGTCCTCCAACTCACGGTAAAGCGACTCGAAACGTTCGCCTGCCCGCGGCTCCTCGAGGGGCACGTTCGCCGCCCGGGAGAAGTGGTATTCCAATGGCGACCACAACATACCAAGCGCGCTGAAAAGGCCCGGCACGGGCGGCACGGCGACGGTGCGAATGCCGAGCAAGCGTGCCACCTCGGCAGCGTGGCCGGGACCACCACCCCCTGCCGCAAAGAGGACGAACTTGCGAACATCCCGGCCACGCTCCGTGGACACCGCACGGATGGCCCGCGCCATGGTCGCATTGGCTAGAGTACGTACGGCATAGGCCGCCTCGGGCACGGAAAGTCCGAGCGGGCGTGCCACCTGTTTGGCGATCACCGCTTCGGCCTTCGATCCATCGACCCGGATATCGCCACCCAGCGGGTGGCTTTCGCGCAGGTAGCCGAGGACCACGTTGGCGTCGGTGATGGTCGCCCGCGTGCCGCCACGGTCGTAGCATGCCGGCCCGGGGTCGGCGCTCGCCCCCTCCGGCCCAACGCTAAGCGAGCCCTCTGCGTCCACCTGAGCGATGCTGCCGCCCCCCGCACCTACCTCGGCCGTATCGATTGCGGGAATGCGGAGCGCGTAGCCAGCACCCTTGAGCGATTGCCCGCCTACCGAGACCGGCGCCCCGATTTCTGTCTCCATCACCCGGTGGGCGACGCCTTTCTCGATCAAGGTGGACTTCGCGGTCGTGCCGCCCATCTCGAGGGTCACCGCTTCCCTGATGCCGAGGTGGCGGCCAAGCGTGCAGGTCGCCATGACCGCCGCGGCAGGCCCGGATTCGAGGCACAGTACCGCCCTCTCGATGGCGGCTTCGGCAGACATGATGCCGCCCGCGGACTGCATGACGTCGAGGGGACACACGATCCCGTGCTCCCGAAAATCGAGCTTGAGAGATTGCAGGTAGTCGCGCAGAATCGGCTTCACGAACGCGTTGGTGACCGTGGTGCTGGTGCGTTCGTACTCGCTCCATTCCGGCGAGACCTCGCTCGAGATGCTGACGGCGAGCGACGGGAATTCCTGGGCCACCAGAGTCGCGATCGTGCGTTCGTGGACCGGATTGACACAGGCGTTGATGAAGCAGACCGCGACCGTGCTGACGCCGCCCCGGACCAGCTTTGTGAGTTCCTGTCGCGCCTCCGTAAGATCGAGGGGGGCGACGATCGAACCGTCGACGCCGATCCTCTCCGTCACCTCGCGGCACAAACGCCGGGGCACCAGGGGTGTCGGCTTCTCCCAGAAGACGTCATAGAGCACGGGGTTCCTTTGCCGCCGGAGTTCGAGCACGTCTCGGAATCCCTTGGTGGTCAGCAGTCCCGTCTTCGGACCTTGCCGCTGCACCACCGCGTTTCCGAGGAGCGTCGTGCAGTGGACCACCTGCGCGACGTTCCCGGCCAAAATCCCAGCCTCGTCCAGGATGTCCAGCGTGGCGCGCAGGATGTTTTTTTCGTATGTGCTCGACAAATTGTCGACCTTCTTGACGATGATGGTTCCGTCCCGGGTCATCAACACAAGGTCGGTGAACGTGCCGCCGGTGTCGATGCCCAGGTAGGCCTGCGAGCGCTTCACGTCGGGTGTTCCTCCACTCATTCCTACGACGGCGTCGCGGCGCCGGCCGCATCCGAGCCCGCGCTGCGGGAACCGTCGGCGCGACGGTGACGGCGAAACCGCTCGGTCTCCACAGCGTTCACCGTTTCCGTCTCCTCGTCGAGGACGACGCCGTAATCAGTCCTGGCGTGATCGACGTCGATTTTCTCGTCCACATAATCCTTGAGCACCAAGTCGGGGTCGCGCTCTAGGGGATTCCCATAGCCGCCTCCGGACTGCATAATGGAATGCAGCCGGTCACCTTGATGGAGGGTCATGGTGAACTTCGCGGGAAGAGGTTCAGTCTTACCGTCCCGAATCAAATAGACGTCCGAATTGCGTCCGGGTCTGCCGCCCATGAGTCCCCAGGGCTTGAACTGGCGACGATCGGAACGGAAGGTGAGAGAAACCTCAGGCGCGAGCACTTCGAACTCGCGGTACGTGCACAGGCCGCCCCGGTATTTGCCCGGTCCACCCGAAGAGGGGAGAAAGCCAAACTTCGTGATCCTGATTGGAAAGTTCGCTTCCGTCACTTCCACGGAGGTGTTGTTGGCGTTGTAGACCCAGGCCGCCACCCCTTCCTGTGCATCCATCCGCGGCGTTCCGCCACGGCCGGAAATATGGTTGTCCACCCATACCTTGGCGGTGCCGTCGGCATCGCGCACGCCCCACGTCATCGGCGAGACCATGGCTTCAGAACACGCCGGCGTCCGCTCGGGAACGACCTGGGCCAGCGCGCCGAAAACGGTATCCGCTACGCGCGCCAGCACCAGCGCGCGATTGCAGGTGGCTGCCGGCTCCACCGGGTTGACCAACGTACCTTCCGGCGCGGTGATGTCGATGGGACGAAAGAACCCAGAATTGGTGGGCAGCCCGGCACTCATCACGCAACGGATGGCCGTGTAGCAGCCAGCGCGCGTCGAG
>PVBE011036389.1_pt1 | contig 27592 bp, 25 predicted proteins | sample 1631181 | NCBI WGS metagenome assembly PVBE01 (sample SAMN08397723, study PRJNA350692) | Marine metagenome, whole genome shotgun sequencing project. | isolation source: water | place: Pacific Ocean | collected 2012-04
CGCCATGCGAGCTCGAAACCCATGAGTACGTTTGCGCTTGATGTTGCTGGGCTGAAAAGTTCGTTTCATGACGGAGTCGACCCTGGTTCCGGTCCATAGAAAAAGTTTGAGGCAAAACAATAAGATGTGCTGGAGCGAGGGAGCACAAAACTCTACGCGCGGCGTTGAGCAGTGTCAATAGGGACCGTCGTCGATTAAGTTGTGGATAACTAGGGCGGTGCCGTTATAGACTGAGATCAACGCGAGGATACACACACTAACCGACCGACAACGACAACCGAAGACAGAAAAAGACCGTGACAGCGAATTCGGCGGTGCATCCGTCTCTGTGGACCCAATGCCTGCGGGCACTCGAACTCGAACTTTCCGAGCAACAATTTCATACCTGGATCCGGCCGCTTCAACCGGTCGAGGAGGGCGGCGGCCTGAAGTTACTCGCGCCGAACCGGTTTGTCGTCGATTGGGTCCAAGAAAATTGTCTGGATAAAATTCTCGAGGTCACTGGCCCGCTGCCCGTCGGTATAGAGGTCGGTAGCCGCAGGCCACCGTTGGTAGCACCAACGACCACCGTACCGACCCCGCGACCCAGAACACCCGTACTCGGTAGCCCGCTCAACGCGTATTTCACGTTCGATAACTTCGTCGAGGGTAAGAGTAACCAGCTCGGGCGCGCTGCCGCCCTCCAGGTTGGGTCGAATCCGGGGCGTGCCTACAACCCGCTATTTATCTATGGTGGTGTCGGTCTCGGCAAGACTCATCTCATGCATGCTATCGGTAACGTCATACTCGAACGCGACCCCGGAGCGAAGGTAGCCTATGTCCACTCCGAGCGCTTCGTTGGCGACATGGTGCGCGGTTTGCAGCACAACACGATTGCCGAGTTTAAACGCACCTATCGGACCCTCGACGCGTTACTTATCGATGACATTCAATTCTTCGCTGGAAAAGAACGCTCACAGGAAGAATTCTTTCACACCTTTAACGCGCTCCTGGAAGGACAGCGCCAAATCATCCTCACCTGCGATCGCTACCCGAAGGAGGTCTCCGGCCTCGAAGAGCGGCTAAAGTCCCGTTTTGGTTGGGGACTGACCGTTGCAATTGAGCCACCGGAACTCGAGACTAGCGTGGCCATTCTCATGAGCAAAGCCGCTGCCGACGGTATTGCTCTACCGGAGGAAGTTGCGTTCTTCATTGCCCAGCGAATCCGATCGAACGTTCGCGAGTTAGAGGGTGCTTTGCGCCGCGTTATAGCGAACTCTCAGTTTACCGGCTATCCGATAACGCTGGAGTTCACGAAGGAGGCGCTGCGCGACCTCCTCGCGCTGCAGGACAAACTCGTTACGATAGACAATATTCAGAAAACGGTAGCGGAGTACTTCAAGATGCGTGTCGCGGATCTTCACTCCAAGCGCCGTAGCCGGTCGATTACCCGTCCGCGACAGATCGCCATGGCACTGGCGAAGGATCTCACGACCCACAGCCTCCCCGAGATCGGTGATGCTTTCGGGGGCCGGGATCACACAACGGTACTGCATGCTTGCCGGCGCATCAAACTATTGCGGGAAACGGAAACACGTGTGGCCGAGGACTATGGAAACTTGTTGAGAACGCTGACAGGATGAATGGATAACCTGTGAACTATCTCGACAGCCGGATTTTTCCACAATTATCCCACAGGTTTAGTAGTGACCTATCCCACGGTTTGGTATGTCGTAACATATTGTTTATTAAGGGTTTTTAGGCTTATCCCCTTTTTTGCACGTGTCTAATAATAATCATAAAGACAAGGATCAATAGGTATAGTCATTATGAAATTCACTGCATCACGAGAAGTGATATTAAAGCCTCTACATGCGGTCATTGGTGTGGTCGAACGACGTCAAACGATGCCGATTCTCAGTAATGTTCTACTGGCTGCCGGGGATAATTCCGTGACGTTAACTGCGACCGACCTCGAGGTCGAGTTGCTGGCTAAAGCTGAAATAATCGTCGATTCACCCGGTGAAATTACGGTACCGGGAAGAAAGCTGCATGATATCTGCCGCGCGCTCCCCGATGATGCTGAACTCACGTTTACGGTAAAGGGGGATCGCTTGACCGTTACGGCGAGAAGGAGTCGTTTCACGTTGTCGACGTTACGGGCCGCGGATTTTCCGATGGTGGATGAGATAGCGACTCAACAAACGCTGAAGCTCGATCAGCAGGGACTGCGACGACTGCTTGAGCAGACGCAGTTCTCGATGGCGCAGCAGGATGTACGCTATTACTTGAATGGGCTCCTGCTGGAGGTGGACGGTAAGACGTTGCGTGGGGTAGCGACGGATGGACATCGCTTGGCATTGGCCGAGGTGGAAATGGCGGCACCGGCACAGCGAAACGAGCAATTGATCGTGCCGCGTAAGGGGGTAATGGAGTTGCAGCGTTTGCTGGAAGGTGAAGGAGACGTCGAATTGACACTCGGCGCGAATCACATACAGGCTCAAATTGGAGATATTCGGTTCACTTCGAAGCTCATCGACGGCAAGTTCCCTGATTACCAACGCGTAGTACCGGCAGAGCCACAGAATATCGTGATGGCGGATCGAGATCTGTTGCGGCACGCTTTACAGCGTGCGGCGATCTTATCTAACGAGAAATATCGGGGGGTCCGCTTGGCGCTTGGCGAGAATAACGTGACGATACAGGCCAATAACCCGGAGCAAGAGGAGGCCGAGGAGTCCGTTGAGGTGGAATACAGTGGTGAAACCATGGAAATCGGTTTCAACGTGACTTATCTGCTAGATGCGCTGAGTGCCGTTGATGAAGAACAGGTTCAAGTGGGGTTGGGCGATACGAATTCGAGTTGCCTGATTCGGGCGCCAAGTGGGCATGACAGCAAGTTCGTTGTAATGCCGATGCGGCTTTAAACTGTACAGCAGAATCGGGTTGCTCGTAACGTGCCTCTAAACCGGGTACGGATTCAGTCCTTTCGGTGCTTGTCTAACGTCGAGCTTGAGTTCGACACGAAGCAAAACTATCTCTTTGGTCGTAATGGCGCGGGCAAAACGAGTGTGCTCGAGGCAATTTACCTTCTCGGCCGCGGTCGATCGTTCCGGACACGGCAGAGCCGCCGCCTGATTCAGCACGGAGAGGCCGGTTTTACGGTCTATGGCGAACAGGAGTATGACGGTCATATGCACCGACTCGGCGTCGCGCTGGGCCAGGGTGGGCTGAAATTGAGGCTCGACGGCGAGCGGGCGCGGGGTATGGCCGCGTTGGCAGAGATTCTACCGGTACATGTCATCGAGCCGAATATGCACCGCCTCATCGAAGGAGGACCACGAGAGCGGCGCCGGTACCTCGACTGGGGAGTGTTCCACGTGGAACCAAACTATCTGGATAGCTGGCGACACTATCGGCGCGTGCTGGGGCAGCGTAATGTGGCCTTGAAACACGGCCAGGGATTGGATGCCTGGGATGAGAGCTTTCTCGAGAGCGCGGCCGCCGTAGACGGTGCTCGCTCGCGGTATGCGGAAAAACTCGGTGCTAGTCTAGCCGGGGTTGGCAATAGCCTTCTTGGTAGCGGTGTCGATATCGGTTACCGCCGTGGTTGGGCCGACGGCACGACCCTTGCGGAGGCGCTGAAAGCATCATTTGGAAAAGACCGAACGATCGGTCGTTCTCATGTCGGCCCGCATCGCGCCGACATGACCGTGAGCCTCGGGGCGAGGCGCGTTCGCGAGGAGGTCTCGCGCGGGCAGCAGAAACTAGTTGCCGCGGCGCTGATCCTCGCTCAGATTCGAGTCTTTGCCGATGGACACAGCGATGGGGGCGTCCTGCTCGTGGACGACCCTGCGGCGGAGCTTGATCAGATAGCGCTCGAGTCGTTACTGGCGGCGCTTGATGGACTGCCGGCGCAACTGATTTTGACGGGGCTATCCGAGGCGCGGCTTAAGCCCGTGGGCGGTGCTTCCGTGTTTCACATAGAACAAGGAAAGGTCGCGCAAATGCTATAATAGATCGGTTTTGTTAGGGGCCGATTCTCGCATGCGTCAAGAAGACTATACTTCCAGGAATATCAAGGTCTTAAAGGGCCTCGAGGCAGTTCGAAAACGACCGGGGATGTACATCGGAGACACCGATGACGGTTCCGGCCTTCATCACATGGTTTTCGAAGTCGTCGATAATTCAATCGACGAAGCACTCGCCGGATTTTGTGGTGAAATTTCCGTGACTATCCACGCCGATGAGTCAGTGACGGTCTCCGACGACGGCCGCGGCATACCCGTCGATATTCACCCAGACGAAGGCCGTTCCGCTGCGGAAGTCATCATGACGGTCCTGCATGCGGGCGGGAAGTTCGACGATAACTCCTACAAGATTTCCGGTGGTTTGCACGGCGTCGGTGTGTCTGTCGTCAATGCGCTCTCGGAGACTCTGATTCTTACGATCGAACGTGCGGGCAAGATCTACCGCCAGAATTACGCTATGGGCGAGCCGTTGGCTCCCCTTGCCGCGGCTGGCGAGGCTCAGAAAACCGGCACCTCAATTCACTTCAAACCGAGCCCTGCCGTCTTCTCCAACATCGAATTCGACTACGACATCCTGAAAAAACGCCTCCGGGAGCTGTCGTTTCTCAACTCGGGCGTCCGGATCGCCCTGACCGACAAGCGTGACGATACCACCGACGTATTCGAGTATGGGGGCGGCATCCGCGCGTTCGTAGAACATCTGAACCGCAACAAGACACCGATCCACCCATCGATCGTCCACTTCCAGGAGAGCCGTGCCGACGTGCAAGTCGAGGTTGCGTTGCAATGGAATGACGGCTACCAGGAAGGGACATTCTGCTATACGAATAACATTCCACAGCGCGACGGCGGTACGCATTTGGCCGGCTTCCGTGCGGCGTTGACGCGATCGCTCAACGCTTACATCGAGCGAGAGGGAATAGGCCGCAGGGAAAAGGTGTCGACAAGCGGTGACGACGCCCGCGAAGGCCTGACCGCGGTCTTGTCGGTGAAACTGCCGGATCCGAAATTCTCCTCGCAGACAAAAGATAAGCTCGTTTCCTCGGAAATCAAAGGCGTCGTCGAGTCCGTCGTCGGCTCTCAGCTCGAGGAATTCCTATTGGAGCACCCGGCCGAGGCCAAAGTCATCGTCGGCAAGATCATCGAAGCCGCCCGGGCGCGGGAAGCGGCTCGAAAGGCGCGCGCGATGACGCGGCGGAAGGGGGCCTTGGACGTTGCCGGATTGCCTGGTAAATTGGCCGACTGTCAGGAGAAGGACCCGGCGCTGTCGGAGCTGTTCTTAGTCGAGGGCGACTCCGCTGGTGGATCGGCAAAACAGGGGCGGGATCGCAGGACGCAGGCGATTCTGCCATTGAAGGGCAAGATCCTGAATGTCGAAAAGGCACGCTTCGACAAGATGCTGCAATCGCCTGAGGTCGGTACGCTCATTACCGCGCTCGGCTGTGGCGTGCGGCCGGATTTCGAGCCGGACAAGCTGCGTTATCACCGCATCATCATCATGACCGACGCGGACGTCGACGGTTCGCATATCCGCACACTACTTCTGACTTTCTTCTACCGGCAGATGTGCGGGCTCATCGAGCGTGGTCATGTCTTTATTGCGCAGCCGCCGCTTTACAAGCTCAAACGGGGCAAGCAGGAATATTATGTTAAAGATGATACCGAACTGAACGAGCTGCTGCTTGCTAGCGCGCTTGAAAATGCCGAGCTTCACGTGAACCCGGGAGTGCCGCCGGTAAAAGGCGAGCCGCTCGAGAAACTCGCCCTTCAGTATATGGAGATTAAAAGCATCATCGAGCGTTGGGGGCGCCGTTATGACGACAATGTCTTAAGGGCCATGATGTGGCTGCCGGAGATCACGTCAGATGAACTCAACGATTCGGCAGCATTCACGTCCTGGTGCGAGCAACTGGAAAAACGGCTCAGGATACTCAACGGCGCCGGACCCCGTTACCATGTGCGTGTTCAGCCGCACGACGATGATGCTAGTGCTTCGATCGTCGTCGCACGGGACCATCATGGTGTCACGACGTCAAAAATCATTCACCAGGGTTTCTTCCGCTCCCCGGAGTACCAGCAGATTGCCGCGATCGGCGCCGACCTAAAGAATCTCTTGCAGCCCGGCGCCTACGTGTCGCGCGGCAAGGAACAAGCAAGGGTCTCGACCTTTCCCGAAGCGATTGACTGGTTAATGAGCCAGGCGAAGCAGGGTCAGAATATTCAACGTTACAAAGGCCTCGGAGAGATGAACCCCGAACAGCTCTGGGATACCACCGTCAATCCGGAGACCCGGCGTCTGATGCAGGTTCGTGTCGAGGATGCCGTCGCGGCGGACGAGATCTTCACGACGCTCATGGGCGACCAGGTAGAGCCACGGCGCGACTTCATCGAACGCAACGCTTTGGCCGTCGCTAACTTAGACGTCTAGCATCCCGGCGACGGTCGTGTCGATCCACTGTTGAACTTCGTCGGTCAATTCTCTCGGGCTGCGGCCCGCCGTCTCGATAGGCTCGCCGATGATCAGGCGTATGGTACCCGGGCGTTTGAGCCAGCCTCGCCGCGGCCAATATGCGCCGGCATTGTGTGCGACCGGGATTACGGGACGGCCCGTAGCTATGCCCAGGAGCGCGCCGCTGAGGCCATAGCGTCCGGCCTTCCCGGAAGCGACGCGTGTCCCTTCGGGAAATATCACGACCCAATAGCCTCGCTCGAGGCGCTCGCGCCCCTGCGCGACAACCTGCTCAACGGCTGCTCGGCCCGCTTTGCGATTGATCGCGATCGGGCTATAGAAGCGGAGCACCCAGCCTAGAATCGGCGCCCATAGTAACTCGCGTTTCAAGACCCAGGTCTGGCGCGGAAAAATCTTGAGCTGAGCGATCGTTTCCCAGGCGGAGGAGTGCTTAACGAGGACGATGCAGTTGTCCCGTTCGAGGTTCTCCGTGCCTTCGACGAGGTAGCGGAGACCGCACAGGGTCTTCAGTAGATACAACACGGATCCCGACCACGCGACGGCCACGCCGTAGCTCAGCCTTCGCGACACGGTCCCGAGCAATATCGCGGCCGTGCCGTAAACGGGCACCGAGAGAAAGAGAAAGCTCGTGAACAGGACCGAGCCGATAAAACCCGCCACAGTGCTCACGCGTCTCGCTCCGCAAGCAGTGCGCAAGTGACGGCCGCGAGGTCGGCAAACGTTTCCGGCCCGGTAGCGCCAAGCGAAATCTTCGTCTCCTGGCCGTAGCCGGTCAGGACGAGAATCGGCCTCGCGCCGGCGCGTCGCGCGAGTTCCATGTCGGCGGCCTTGTCTCCGACGAGCGGGACGCCGTTCAGGGAGACCGCGAGGTCGGTCGCGATCCGATCGAGCATTCCCGTCCGCGGCTTGCGGCAGTCGCACTCGTCATCGGGATGATGCGGGCAGTAATAGATCGCGGCGATCTCACCCCCGGCAGCTTCGGCAGCTTCCGTCATCTTACGATGAATCCCGGTAAGGTCTGCCTCCGAGAAAAGTCCTCGACCGATGCCGGACTGATCGCTGACCACGATGACGCGGAAACCGGCGTCGCAGAGTGCGGCGATGGCATCGAGGCTACCCGGCAGCGGCCGCCACTCGTCGGCGGTCTTGATGTAATCGGTCGAGTCCTCGTTGATGACGCCGTCGCGATCGAGAACGATCAGTTTTTCGGTTACGGGCATCGACGGATCCGGCTACCTCATGAACTGTTAACGACCGATCTGCCCACGGACGTAGGCAGCAACTTCGCCGGCCGGAATACGAATCTGCTCGCAGCTATCGCGTTCCCGCAGCGTCATGGTATCGTCCGTCAAGGTGTCGCCATCGACCGTAATGCAGAATGGCGTGCCGGCCTCGTCCTGACGGCGATAGCGCCGCCCGATCGCGCCCTTCTCGTCGTAGAAGGTGCTGAACTGCGTACGGAGTTCTCGATAGAGTGACAGCGCTCGCTCCGGCATTCCGTCCTTCTTGACGAGTGGAAATACGGCAGCCTTGATCGGTGCCAGGCGCGGGTGGAGCCTCAAGACCGTTCGCGCATCGCCGCCTACCTCGTCTTCGGCATACGCATCGCAGAGAAAGGCGAGCGTCGCTCGATCCGCGCCCGCCGAGGGCTCGACTACGTACGGCAGGTAGCGGCGCTGCTCCTTGTCGGGTTCCTGGTCGTCGAAATAGCGTAGATCCCTGCCGCTTGATTCCATGTGCTGGCGCAGATCGAAGTCGGTACGGTTCGCGATTCCTTCCAGTTCGCTGAGCCCGAAAGGAAATTCATACTCTACGTCGGCACAGCCGGCTGCGTAATGGGCGAGTTCGTCCTCATCGTGTTCACGCAGGCGGAGCTTGTCGGTACTCAAGCCTAGATCGACATACCATTGGAATCGCCGATCGCGCCAGTAACGGTACCAGTCTTCAGCTTCCGCGGCACGGCAGAAGAACTCGATTTCCATCTGCTCGAACTCGCGGCTGCGAAACGTAAAGTTTCGCGGATTGATCTCGTTGCGAAAGGCTTTGCCGATCTGGCCGATACCGAAGGGAACACGGACACGGGCCGTGTCGCAGACATTCTTGAAGTTCACGAAAATGCCTTGAGCCGTCTCAGGGCGAAGATAGGCGACGTTGGAGTTGTCCTTGAGCGCACCCACGTGGGTCTCGAACATGAGGTTGAAGGCCCTTGGTGCCGTCAGCGTCCCGGGCTCGCTCGCTCCGGGCGCGAGGACGCGCGCGCGCAGATCGTCGTCCTCGAGCGCGTCGGGCACGGCAACAAGCCTAAAATCGCCGCCTTTCCTCGTGATCGACTTGATGCGTTTGCGATGCGTTGCGATGAGATCCTCATCCGGCGTGACGCCGGCTTCGCCGGGTGCGGCGAACAGCATCTGATCACCGCCGGCCGCATCGCCCTCGACCGGTTCCATACGAAACACCGCGAGTTGATCGGCGCGGTAGCGCGTCTTCGTCTCGCGGCAGTCCACCATCGGATCGTTGAAGCCGCCCACATGACCGCTCGCCTCCCAGACCGATGAGTTCATGAGAATGGAGCAGTCGAGCCCGACCATGTCGAAAGCCGTCGGCGCGCCGGGCGGAACGTCCGTTTGATCATGGCTTCCGATCATGTCCTCCCACCAGGCAACCTTGATATTGCGCTTGAGTTCGACGCCCATAGGGCCATAGTCCCAGCAGCCGCTCAGTCCGCCATAAATCTCGCTGGACGGAAATATGAAACCCCGCCGTTTGCACAGTGAAACGAGCTTGTCCATCGACACCATGAGTTATCTCCGACGCTTCTAGCGTCTGCGCGCAAAGCGCGCCAGTATAGCCAGCAATTGCTACGAAGGGAGATCGGGACCGTACCCTGAGATTCCCTTTGCGCAGTAATCTAGGGCATTATAGGCATGCGCGCGCACCATTCTGGAGCATACCGCTCCGGGATTGTGCCGCATCATCTAATTAAAACAATAGCTTACGGCGGCTTACGCGCTGGCACAAATGCTGCACATAGAGAAACCCTGAATCAGGTTTGCGCCTAGGCTTGGTCTTGCGTGGCTCAGACCGTCCCCACCTTGTCCGACAAGGCGTGGGCCAGTGCGGGAGTGGATTGAGCCACAGAAAATATTACCGACAACGGAAAGTAACGGAGGAAAACCATGTCGCCTACCGACATTCTCAAGCTGATAAAAGAAAAAAACGTCAAGTTCGTTGACCTGCGATTCACCGACACGCGCGGCAAAGAACAGCATGTCACCGTGCCCGGTCATGTCATCGATGAAGGTTTCTTCGAAAGCGGCAAGATGTTCGACGGCTCGTCGATCTCCGGCTGGCGGGGCATCGACGACTCGGACATGATCCTCATGCCGGATGCACCGACCGCGGTACTCGACATCTTCACTGAAGAGATAACGCTCAATCTACGTTGCGATGTCGTCGAACCGGCATCGATGCAGGGCTATGTACGCTGCCCGCGTTCGTTGGCGAAACGTGCCGAGGGGTACATGCGCTCGACAGGAATCGCCGATCAAGCATACTTTGGTCCGGAAAATGAGTTCTTCGTCTTCGACGACGTTCGTTGGGGCGCGGCGATGCAGGGAGCGTTCTACAAGATCGAGTCCGTGGAAGCGCACTGGCACTCCGAGAAGGAGTATGAGGATGGCAATATCGGCCATCGCCCGGGCATCAAAGGCGGGTACTTCCCCGTGCCGCCTGTCGATTCCTTGCACGACATTCGCTCCGCGATGTGTCTCGCCCTCGAGGAGATGGGGCTTACAACGGAGGTGCACCACCATGAGGTTGCCACCGGTGGGCAAGGTGAGATCGGCGTCAAATATGATTCGCTCGTCAAAAAAGGAGACGCAGTACAGATTTTGAAGTACGTACTCATGAACGTTGCCCACAGCTACGGCAAGACGGCCACGTTCATGCCCAAGCCGCTCGTCGATGACAATGGTAACGGCGCGCACGTTCACCAGTCTCTGGCCAAGGACGGTAAAAACGTCTTTACCGGTGATGGTTACGGTGGACTCTCGGACACGGCTCTCTACTACATCGGTGGGATTCTCAAGCATACGCGGGCGCTTAACGCGTTCACGAATGCCACGACCAACAGCTACAAGCGGCTCGTGAAGGGCTTCGAGGCCCCGACGCTCAGGGCCTATTCCGCCCGCAACCGTTCGGCCGCCGTGCGTATTCCGTATGAGGCGAATCCGCAGGGTCGCCGGGTCGAGGTCCGGTTCCCGGATAGCTGCGGCAATCCCTACTTCCAGTTCGCAGCGATGCTCATGGCCGGCCTCGACGGCATTCAGAATAAGATCCATCCGGGTGAGCCGGTCGACAAGGATCTCTACGATCTGCCGCCGGAGGTGGAGAAGGATATCCCCACTGTCTGTTTCTCACTCGAACAGGCCCTCGAAGAACTCGACAACGACCGCGAATTCCTGACGGCGGGCGATGTCTTCTCCGACGACCTCATCGACGGTTATCTGGAGCTCAAGGAGGACGAGCTGACGCTGCTTCGGAAATCCACGCATCCCGTGGAATTCCAGATGTACTACAGCCTGTAATCCGGCAGAGAAGCCCAAATTCTGTCAAATCGGGATGGACGGCGGGATTCCTTAAAATCCCGCCTAGTTCCGTGGCGGGAGGTGATTATTGGCGCTAAGCTTAGGGTATGTATAAGTGGCTGATTCTGATGTCCTTGCTGTATACCGTGGCCGACGGGCAGACCGCCTATACCTGGGTGGACGAGGACGGGCAGACCCACTACTCGGATCGCCCATACCCGGGCTCGACCGTGATCGAACTCGAGACCGCTCAGGGTTTCGTACCGCCACCGTCAACGACCACCGGGTCGGACGAGGCCGTCGAGGAGGTCGATCCAGCGGATGCTTACACCACCTTCAATATACGCCAGCCGACCCATCAGGAGACGCTGTGGAACATCGGCGGCATTGTCGATGTGACGCTCGAACTCGCGCCCGGGTTACAGCCGGGGCACCGCGTGGGAATCATTCTCGACGGGGCGTTAACGGACGTTCTTACGACCGTCTCGCAGTTTCAGCTCACGGAGATCTTCCGTGGCCAGCATACCTTGCAGGGCGTCGTCCTCGACGCCGGTGGCGGCGAGGTGCTGCGATCCCTGGCCATAACCATCATGGTGCAGCAGACTACGCTGCTAAACCCAAACAATCCAAACGTGGGCTAGTCCCCGTACGGGGGTCGTCCGCGGCGCCCAGTGCAGCGGGTGACCCCCTTCGCAGAACTCCGTCGACACGCTCAACCCGGGCACCGAGTTCGGACAGTATCCTCGGTGGATTGACGACGGCCGTTGCTGTCCTGGGCGCCGATCTCAAGGTCGTTTACCTGAACGCTGCCGCTGAGAATCTTCTGGGCGTCAGCCTGCGTCAGTCGCTCGGCCGATTCATCGGCGAACTCGTTATGCCGCCCGATGAGTTGACGGCCCTTTGCTGGAGAGCGCTCGACGACGGTCTAATCTACGGCTGCCGGGAGCTTTCGGCGCGCGTCGGTGATCACGAAGTCATCATGGACTGCCGTGCCTCGCCATTGGATGGTGTCGAGGGGCGTTTACTGCTCGAGTTATTCGATACGCAGCGGGATCGCCAGGTGCGCCGAGAGGCCGAGTTGCTCGCTCAGCAGCGCTTGAGCAGGCGAATCATTCACCAGCTTGCGCATGAGGTGAAGAACCCGTTGGGTGGTTTACGCGGCGCGGCGCAGCTCTTGGAACGGCAACTACCGGCCGCGGAGCTCAAGGCCTATACGGACGTGATCATAGAAGAGGCGGATCGGCTGGCGGCTCTCGTCGACGGGATCCTCAAGGCCGGCGGTCAGCCCAAGCATGAGACATTCAACCTCCACGAGATTACCGAGCACGTTGGTAAGCTGATCGAAGCTGAAAAACCGGAAGATATGGTTCTCGTGCGAGATTACGATCCGAGTCTGCCGATCACGACTGCCGATCGCGATCAGCTGATCCAGGCGTTCCTGAATCTCGCGAAGAATGCCATTCAGGCGCTGGGAGAATCGGGGCAGCTCATATTCCGGACCAGAGCGTTGACCAACTACACGCTGGGCGGTCAGAAGCATCGCCTGGTACTGTCTCTCGAGATCGAAGACAACGGTCCGGGTGTACCCGACGATCTCAAAGACACGATCTTCTATCCACTCGTAACCGGCCGTGACACCGGAACCGGACTCGGGCTTACGATCGCGCAGGATCTCGTCAGCCGCAACGGTGGCCTGATCGAGTTCTCGAGCCGGCCGGGATCGACGATCTTCCAGGTCAGACTGCCCGTGTCGAACAGGACGGATCCGGGGTAATGGCAACGCCCAGCCTTTCCGTATGGGTGGTGGACGACGATGAGTCAGTTCGCTGGGTGCTCGAGCAAGCGCTCAAGCAGGCAAACATGATTCCGCGCTGCTTCGAGACTGGAGAAGCCTTCTTCAATGCACTCGCGCTCGAGAAGCCCGATGTGCTCGTCACCGACATCCGCATGCCCGGCATGTCGGGACTGGAGCTCATGGAGCAGCTAGCCGACCAGGAGCCCGAGATACCCGTGATAGTCATTACGGCTCATTCCGATCTCGATAGCGCTGTCTCCGCATACCGTGGCGGTGCGTTTGAATATCTTCCAAAACCCTTCGACATCGACGATGCGGTGGAGCTCGTATCTCGCGCGGCCCGGCAGGGCAGCGCTGCGGCAGCCGGCGGACCTCCGGGCGGGGTACCTCGGATGATCGGACAGGCACCGGCGATGCAGGAGGTCTTCCGCGCAATCGGTCGTCTCTCACGTTCGAGTATGACCGTATTGATCACGGGCGAATCCGGAACCGGTAAGGAACTCGTGGCTCAGGCGTTGCATGAGAATTCGCCGCGAGCGTCGCAGCCGTTCATTGCACTGAATACATCAGCGATACCGGCCGAGCTCTTGGAATCCGAGATATTCGGCCACGAAAAGGGAGCGTTCACTGGCGCAGACAAGCGGCGAATCGGACGCTTCGAGCAAGCCGATGGCGGCACGCTGTTTCTGGATGAGATCGGTGACATGTCGGCGCAGCTTCAAATACGATTACTGCGAGTACTAGCGGAGAATGAGTTCTTCCGTGTCGGCGGCCAGACCGCGGTACGAGTCGATGTGCGCGTCATTGCTGCGACCCATCAGGATTTAGCCCAGGCTGTGGCGACAGGGCGTTTCAGGGAAGACCTCTTTCACCGCTTGAACGTGATGCGCGTCGAGGTGCCGGCACTACGAGACCGCCGGGAAGACATTCCAGAGCTTGCGCGATTCTATTTGGGCCAGGCAGCAAGCGAACTCGCGGTTGCAGCAAAGACGCTAAGTGCTGCTGCGGTCGAATTGCTAACGGCGCACGAGTGGCCGGGTAACGTCCGCGAACTCATCAACGTCTGCCGCAGGCTCACCGTGACCGCCGCGGGCCGGGAGATTACTGAGCAGGATCTTCCGCAGGAACTCGGTGGTGCCGCACACTCCCATACAGGGGTTGATTGGACGTCCGATCTGGCTCAGTGGGCGGACGGACAGCTTGCTGGCGGCGGCCCGCCGCTACTGGATGAGGCGCTGCCCGCTTTCGAACGCACATTGATTCAGGCGGCCCTACGACGTGCTCAGGGTAAGCGACTGGAAGCCGCCAAGTTGTTGGGCTGGGGCCGGAATACGTTGACCCGCAAGATCAAGGAGCTCGGCCTCAACGACAGTTAGCGCCCTCTGCGATTATACCGTGACGCTGATACAAGAGAGTAGGAGCGGCCGTTTGGCCGCGATCGACGTTGGCAGCAGTGGGCGGTCGCGATAGTCACCTCTCGCCATTGGTTTCTGAATTGTGTCGCACAATTGTTAGCGGCGTGCAGCAGAGACCATCCGCCTCGAGGCAACCATCACACCCGCCCACGATCGGGTAGCACGGCGTTGCGAATGGCGGGGATATCAAGCGGCTTATCGCGACCGGGTAGCCGATCAGAATTCCCGGCGCTCGATATCGGCGATGATGGCTTCCGCGAGTTCGAGTGCCGCCACGCCGTCGTGACCGGACACCTCACAGGGCATGTCATCGACGATGGCGCTGACGAACGATTCGACCTCGGTCGCCAGGGCATCGCCCTTCTCGAGACTCCAGCTCTCTTCGTTGAGTGCAGGCTGCTCTTCGCCGAGGGTGCTCGCATGTGTCACGAGCTGTACGTTGCCGGCACCGAAATCAATCGAAAGATATTGATGTTTCTGAAACACGCGGAACTTGCGTTGTGCGCTGGTCGAGACTCGCGACGCCGTGACATTCGCGATGGCGCCGGTATCGAACTCGATGCGCGCGTTGGCGATATCGACGCTCGAGGTCAGGACTGCGATTCCGACGGCCGATACCAACGACGGCTTACCGGCGACCAATGACAGAATGACATCCAGGTCGTGAATCATGAGATCCAACACGACGTTGACATCCGTACCACGACCTTTGAACGGCGCTAAGCGATGGCACTCGATGAACTGCACGGCCGTCAGCCGGCCTTGAGCGGAAAGTAGCGCCGGATTGAACCTTTCGACGTGGCCGACCTGAAGCTTCAGGTTATTCACAGCCGCGAGGTTCGTCAGTTCACGGCCCTCGGCGCTCGTGTTGGTCATGGGTTTTTCGACAAGGACATGGACGCCGTTTTCGAGAAAATACTTCGCTAACTCGTAATGTACGGAGGTGCTCGCGGCGACGATCACGGCATCGGCATTGCCAGCCAGGTTGCGATAATCGGCGTAGTAATCGACATCGCAAGCACGTGCAAGATCCTCACCGGCTACGGTGTCGATATCGCAGATGCCGACGAGCTTCGCCGCTGCAATGGCGTGAAGCTTTTGCGCGTGAAATCGGCCAAGATAGCCGGCGCCCACAACCGCTACCCGAAGCGTGGTCACACTCGTGCGATCCCTCTGTCCGATGTATTAATGAAATCCACGAGGTGCTCGATTCGCGCATTGGTATCGCACTCCGCCCGGATCTTCACGAGAGCCTCGTCGATCGTCAAACCCTGGCGAAGGATGATTCGAATTGCTTTATCGATCTCGCGAGTCTCGTCGTCCCCCTGCCCCGCGCGTTTCAACCCAACCTTGTTAGTGGCTTTCGGTACGGCCCACTGTCCTTCGGCGATCGTATAGGGAAGGATATCCTTATTCACGAGCGCGCCCGCCGCTACGAAAGAATACTCTCCGAGTCGGGTGTACTGAGACACGGCTACGACACCGCCGACAACAGCACCTCGTTCTATCGTTACATGGCCCGCGAGTTGCACGAGATTCGTCAACACGACTTCGTTTTCGATCCGGCAGTCGTGACCGACATGGGCATAGGCCATGATGAAAGTGTTGCTGCCAACTCTGGTGACGCCGCTGCCCTTGTTGCTGCCGAGATTGAGAGAAGCGCTCTCGCCGATGCGGTTGTGGTCACCGATCTCGAGTCTCGTCTGCGCGTCGTCGTAACTCCAATCCTGTGGCGGGCCGCCCAGCATAGCCCCGCTCTGAATATAGTTGCGTTCGCCGATCACGACTGTACCGAAACGACTACCGATTCGGACGTGCGAATCGATGATCGTGTGGGCGCCTATGATCACCTCGCCATCGATTACGGCGTACGGGCCAATCTCTGTGTCGGGCGAGATCTGCGCTTGCTCGGAGACGATCGCTGTGGGGTGTATCTTCAAGCTGCTGTAACGAATTACTCTAGGTTGGGGCTCTGATACACGAGTCGGTCGCCGTGAGCAAGTCGTCGCGGCGCAGCTAATGCATAATCGAGGTTAGAGGGAGTGATGCCCGCCAATCTGAGCCCAGATTACAAGAAGGCCGAGAAAGCGTTCCGCGATGCTCGGGATGAGCAGGAGCGTCTCGCGTGCCTCAAAGAGATGCTGCGGACAATTCCAAAGCACAAGGGCACGGAGCATCTACAGGCGGACATCAAGAGCCGCATTAAGCAGCTCAGCGAGGATCTCGCCGGGCCAAAGAAAGGCGCGAGCCGCAGCGGTCCCGTTCACTCCATTCGTCCCGAGGGGGCGGCACAGATCGCGCTTCTCGGGCCGCCGAATTCCGGAAAGTCCAGCCTGCACGTTGCGCTGACCGGGTCCAGAGCAAGCGTAGGCCCGTACCCGCACACGACGCATGAGCCGATGCCCGGCATGTTGCCGTTCGAAGACGTGCATTTTCAGCTCGTGGATTTACCGCCTATCTCCGAGGATTACATGGACAGCTGGCTTGTGAATGCGCTGCAGCCGGCTGACGCCACATTACTGATCGTCGACATCTCCGATCCCGACTGTACGGATCATGTCGCGACGATTCGAGATCGCCTCGACGAGAAGAAAATCACGCTCACCGATAACTGGCCCGGACTAGATGGCCATGGGGTAGACTGTGGGGACGAAGACGAAGCGGCGCTTGACCCATTTCGGATCTATCTGCCGACAATGCTCGTCGCGAACAAGATGGATCGGAATCCGGACCCGGATGATGTCGCCGTTCTGGAGGAGCTGACGGGAGTTCGGTTTCCGGCCGTGACAACGTCCGTTAAGGCCGGCGAGAACCTCGAGGACATCGGCGCGCTTTTATTCAAGGGCCTACAGATTGTACGCGTCTACACCAAGACGCCGGGTAAGCCGCCGGAGATGGATCGCCCGTTCACCGTACGTTCGGGCGCAACCGTTCTCGACGTCGCACGGCTCGTGCACAAGGATATCGCCGGTTCCTTCAAGTACGCACGAGCCTGGGGAACCGGGGTGTTCGATGGCCAACAAATCGGACCCGAGCATCCCCTCTCGGATGCCGACATCGTCGAGCTGCATATGCGCTAGCGTGCCACATCGATTCGAGGGGTAATCTTCGGATTGTGGCCCATCTCAACTCCCCGCGATGTCGAGGCTGCCGACGAGATCGGCCACGGCAGCGATGTTGTGCCTCTCTAGATACTCTTCGATGCCCGCATTAATCTTTTTTGCCGCCATCGGATCGTAGAAAAGACTCGTACCGAGGCCGATTGCGGTGGCGCCCGCCATGAGGAATTCGATGGCATCTTTAGTATTCCGGATGCCGCCTTGGCCGATGATCGGAATTCCCCGAGGGCCGGCTACCTCATAGACCTGGTGCACTTTCAGTAGCGCGATCGGCCGGATTGCGGGACCCGACAAACCAGCCTGAACGTTGCCAATTATGGGGCGGGCGGTTTCTATGTCTATCGCCATCCCCATGATTGTATTGATCACGGCGAGGCCATCGCTGCCGGCTTCGATACAAGCGCGAGCATTCGCAGCGATGTCGGTTTGATTCGGCGACAGCTTCGTGATGATCGGCTTGTCGGTCGCGGCCCGGCACGCCGCAACGACACGGGCCGACATGTCCGGATAATTACCGAAGGCCATACCGCCTTCTTCGACATTCGGACACGAGATGTTGATTTCTATACCGTCGATCGGCGACTTGTCGAACCGGCGAGTGACTTCGGCGTATTCGTCGATGGTCGATCCGCAGACATTGGCAAGAAACCGCGTTTCAGAAAAATCCAGGGTAGGCAGTATTTCGTCGACGACCTTATCGACCCCCGGGTTCTGCAGGCCGATGGCGTTCAACATGCCCTCTGGTGTCTCCCAGACGCGATGCGGCGGGTTACCCAGACGGGGATTCTTCGTCGTGCCCTTGAGTACGATCGCGCCCGTATCGCGGTTTGAGAAACCCTCAACTCGCGTGTATTCCTCACCGAAGCCCACGCAACCTGACAGGAGTACGACGGGGGAGGTTAGTTCTAGACCACAGAGGTTAACCGCCAGTTGATTCGCCATTACCGTCTAGTGTAACTGCTCACACAGCTTTTTCTCGAGAGACGGTACACTTTCTGTCGTGTTCGATCTAATTCTCTACGAGCCGGAGATACCGCCAAACACCGGCAACGTCATCCGTCTGTGCGCGAACGTCGGCGTAGCCTTGCATCTGATTCGCCCGCTCGGGTTTGAAATGGAAGAGCGCAGCCTCCGGCGCGCCGGGCTCGACTATCATGAGCTCGCGACCGTGTTGCAGCACGAATCGCTGGAGGCCTGCCTGCAGGCGCTCGAGCCTGCGCGACTCTTCGCGCTCAGTACCAAGGGGCAGCGAACGCTGTTCGAGCAGGAGTTCGCACTAGGAGATGCTTTCTTACTGGGTCCGGAGACTCACGGACTGCCGGCGGCGGTGCTTCGCTCCGCGGCTCTCGACGGCGTGCTGCGCGTGCCAATGCGCAAACAGAGCCGAAGCCTGAATCTATCGAATACTGCAGCCGTGATCCTCTACGAGGCATGGCGTCAGGTTGGATTTCCGGGCGGTAGTTAGAATATCGCTCAACAAGGGACCCGGCCACTTCTTGGGCGGCACCTTTTCCCTCGGTCGCGATTCTTTCGGCTCACTCGGGAGTGATCGGGCGGCGCATCAGCGCGATGACGGCTTCCTGGGGGCTCATGCCCTCGTAGATGACCTTGTAGATTTGTTCGACGATCGGCATCTCGACATTCAGGTGGGCGGCGACGTCGTGCACGGCGAGGGCGGCATAGTAACCTTCCACGGTTTGACCGATCGTCTTGCGCGCTTCCTCGATATCGGCGCCTTTGGCGAGGTCGAGACCGAAGCGTCGGTTACGAGATTGATCGTCCGTACAGGTGAGCACGAGATCCCCCATTCCCGAGAGTCCCATGAAAGTATCCTTTTGGGCGCCGAGCGCCAATCCCAGGCGCATCATCTCCATGAGGCCGCGCGTCACCAGCGCTATTCTGGTATTGGCGCCGAATCCGAGCCCGTCGGATATTCCAGCACCGATCGCCAGGACGTTCTTCGTGGCACCGCCGACCTCGACGCCGACGACGTCCGTTGACGTGTAGGCGCGAAAGTTGTCCGTCGCCATAGATTGGGCGAATCTGAGCGCATAGTCTTCATCCCGGGAAGCGATAGTGATTGCGCTCGGTAGCCCCAATCCGACTTCCGCAGCAAATGTCGGCCCCGACAGTACGGCTGTCGTGGCCTTTGACCGGAGTACCTCGTCGGCAACCTGATGCGGCAACAATCCGGTCTCGGCTTCGAAGCCTTTCGTCGCCCAGGAGACGTACTCGGGCGGTGAGGGCAAGGACTTACATCGTTCCAACATTTCACGAAACGCGTGGCTTGGCACGACGATCAGTAGATCCTTCGCGCCCGCGACGGCTACTTCGAACTCGGTTGTGACTTCGAGTTTGTCCGGAAACTCGACGTCAGGAAGATAGGTTGCGTTTTGGCGGGCCTTCGCCATCGCCTTAATCTCGTGCGTCTCGATGCCCCACATGATCGTCGGGCGTCCCGCACGCGCTAGCTGCACGGCCAGTGCCGTTCCCCAGGAGCCGGATCCTAAGACTGCAATGCGATCATTCGCGTTGATCGGTCTCGCCTCAAACTGGATCGACCAGCCTAGTGAGTGCTCGGCGGTTGCTGCACCGGTTCTCCGCCACCGTCGTTACGTTCTTTTACGGCCTGCGCGTACAAGGCATCGAAATTGATCGGCTGCAACAGCAACTGCGGGAAGCCGCCGCGCGTAACGAGATCCGAGATGGCCTCTCGAGCGAAGGGATAAAGCGTGCCCGGGCAGTAGCTGCCCAGCAGCATCTCCTGCTCCTCGCGCGAGTAACCCTGCATACGAAACAACCCGGCCTGCTCTATCTCGATGATGAAAAGCGTTTCGTCCTTATCGATTGCTTCGACCGTCAGGGTCAGGAGGACCTCTTGCGTATCCGGTGCGACTTCCATGGCGCCCGACTTGATGTTGAGCCGTGTCTGTGGGGATACTTCGCTGGAGAATACTGCTGGTGCTTTAGGAGACTCGAACGAAAGATCTTTGATATAGATCTTCTGCATGAGCAGTTGTTTCTCTGTATTAGTCTGACTTTCTTCTGCCATGATATTCCTTCGTTCGATGAGAATTCCTAAACGCTCACTTAACTAGCGGCAGGTTGTCGGCTTGCCATCCCCTGAGCCCACCTTTGAGGCTGAAAGATTTATCGTACCCGGCTTGACGCAATAGATTCGCTGCCTTACCAGAACTCGAACCATCGTCACAGACAGTCAGGAGGGTCTTGGTCTTCTGTTTCTTCGTGAGGACCTTATCGGAGCTCAGATCGTCGAGAGCGATGTTACGCGAGTTGACGATATGCCCTGATTTATACGACTCCGACGACCGCACATCGATGATCATCGCACCCTCGTTGATCAGATTTACCGAGTCCGTGGTAGTCATGTTCGTCAGTGATTGCGCTTTCAACCGCAGCTCATAGACCATGACAAGAATCCAGGCCCCGAAAAGACCGGAGACGAGAAGAAGATGGTCTGTGGCGAATTCGGCCAGTTGAGCCATTGGCGTACCTTTTGCCTGACGAGTGAAGCGGCGCGGCATTATAGCAGCCGAAGCTTTTCCTCCGGTTCCCCGGGCGCCCTCGAAAGGATTAGACTGCGTCTCGTCGTGACGTCCAATCGCCGCCATCGCCGATTCATCGGCATCTGTCTGGTCTCGTTGCTTCCGGCCGGCTTCGACCCTGCCCGCGCACAGGACGATGAAGCAGCGGCACTGTACGAGGTCCAGAGCGAGATTCGCGAGCTCGAGGATCGCCTCGCGGGCCAACAAGCGAAGCGGGAGGCTGGTTGGCGCGCGCTCAGGGACGCCGAAGTTGCTGCAGCTACGGCAGTGGGTGCGTTACGGGATATCCGCGAGCAGCTCTCTACGCAGCGCGGGCGCCAGCAGGAGCTCGTTGAGGAGAGTCGCCTTGCGACGGTGCGGCTCGACCACGAGCGTGATGCGATGGCGCAGCAAGTCCGAATGAGCTATGTCACGGGCCGGCAGGAAGCGTTGAAGCTACTCTTGAATCAGGAAAGCCCCGAGCAATTGGGACGCATGGTCGTTTACTACGACTATCTCAATCGGGCTCGCAGCCGACGGGTCGAGGTCATCGAGACGGAGCTCGCGACGTTAACGCAGTTAGAGAAGGAGACCGTACAGGTCGCCGGCGATCTCAGGCGTCTCGAGGTGACCCAGGCTACCGAGGTCGACAAACTGGAGTCATCACGGAACGATCGGCGAGCCGTGCTCGCGAGCCTAGAGCAGGACATTGCCGCATCAGACGAAGAGATGCGGCGGCTGCGAGCCGAATCGCAACGCCTCGGAGACCTCGTCGCGGAGATCGAGAAATCGCCGGAACTGTTCCCGCCAGAAGCACTGGGGGGTTTTCCGAGTGTCGAAGGCGAACTCGAATGGCCCGTTGCAGGTTCGCTGATCAGTGATTTCGGGGACGCACGCGCCGGTGGGCAGCTCCGCTGGAACGGCATCGTCATCGATGCGCCGGGCGGTACAGCCGTGCAGGCCGTCTACTATGGGCGCGTGGCGTATGCGGACTGGCTGCCGGGTCTCGGCCTGTTAATCATTCTCGATCACGGTGCCGGATACATGAGCCTCTACGGGCATAATGAGGCACTGTTGAAAGTAGCGGGCGATTGGGTTGTGCTCGGGGAGACGATAGCTCACGTGGGCGACTCCGGTGGCCAGACTCGGACGGCGCTGTATTTCGAGATTCGCCGAGATGGAGAGCCCATCGATCCGCATCGCTGGATGGCCCGGGATCCGTGAGATACGCTGTAATGGGGCGCGGCGTTATCGCTACATATTAAGGTAATCCGCCGATACACCGGCCTCCCCGGCTATGCTAAGGTGCTCAAAAGAACACCGTGGGGGTGATGACTACCGCATGTCTCTGAAAGTCAGAAGCGTATTGGTCCTCGTCGTGGGCACCGTTCTCGGTCTCACCGTCTCGCTCGGCAGTAATCTGCTGAGTGAGCGACAGTCGCGACAGGAATACAGCAGCAGCTCAGTGAGTATGCAGGATGTGCGGCTCCTGGCCGAAGTCCTGGAACGTGTTCGGCGTGAGTACGTTGACGTCATCGATGATAGCCAGCTGATCGAGAGTGCGATTCGTGGTGTTATCGGCGAACTCGACTCCCACTCCCGATATCTTGGGCCGGAGGATTACGAAGAGATCCAGATAAGTACCACCGGGAACTACACGGGCGTGGGGCTCGACGTCAGCCTCGAAGAGGGCCGAGTCATCGTCGTAACACCACTCGACGACACGCCGGCCCAACGAGCCGGAATCTTGCCGGGCGACATGGTCGTCTCCGTCGATGACATTCCCGTGGATGAGGATTACGTCGAAGACACCATCGGCCGGATGCGTGGCCAACCCGGGACTGGAGTCACGGTCGGTGTGGTTCGGGACGGTGAAGCCGAGCCACTTCGTTTTGCGCTGGTTCGTTCTGAGATTCAGGTAAAGACCGTTCGCAGTGAGTATCTCGGTGATGGTTTCGCCTACATCAGGCTCACTGGGTTCTCCGATAGTACTGCCGATGACATGACGGTCGCTGCGACAGAGCTTCAAGCACAGGCGGAGAATCAGCTTCAGGGCCTCGTGTTGGATCTTCGCAATAATCCGGGCGGTGTCCTGGATGCGGCCATAGATGTTGCCGATGTGTTTCTTGACCGCGGGCTGATAGTTCGCGGCACCGGCCGGGTTCGCGACTCCCGCTTCGAACACTTCGCGGATCAAGGCGACGTTCTGCGCGGCGTCGAGCTGGCGGTTCTGGTCAATGGCGGCTCTGCTTCCGCCTCGGAAATCGTTGCCGGGGCACTCAAGGATAACGATCGAGCCGAACTCGTCGGCGAAACGACCTATGGCAAGGGTTCCGTGCAGACCGTTATACCGCTCACGGCCGGCCACGCGATCAAACTAACGACAGCCAGATATCTGACGCCGAGCGGGCGGTCGATCAACGGTACGGGCATCGAGCCGGATCTCGTCGTCCATGCACGACATCCTCGAGAGCAGTATGGTCGCGCAGGCAGCATGATCGAACCCAGTGAGGACAATCAGCTTCTGGAGGCGCTTCGTGTCATCGGCTTCGATCCGGTAGAGCTCAGCAGGGCCCCGTGATAGTGGGCCGAGGCAGATGTCGCCACCTGGCCTCACCTAGTCACCCGGACCCTCAGCAAGAACTCTTTAGCGCAGCGTAGCGGCACGAGATCTTTCTGGTTATACCGTGTGCCAAGACCCGTTCGAGAGAGGACTCGATATCAAGCAGGCGCAGCTCCGAGGGGTTGCGCGCAGCATCGCCGAGGTTGAATGGTTACTTCTCGCTCTTGTGATGCTGTATCTATTCGTCACAGCTCCGGAGTACGTGAGCCGGATCTCCGTGATCAGAAGTCTCCTCATCTTCGCCGGGCTCGTGCTCGCGTTCCGACTGGCTCCGGGGCTGCGAGAGCACACGCTCTTCAAGATTACGCTCGAGACCCCGGTTATGGTCGCGTTCCTAACGGCGATATTCTTTCAGACTGGTGGGGAGGCGAGCCCGTTCGTTAACCTCTATCTACTGCCGATAATTGCTGCCTCTCTTGCGTTGGGTAAGCGCGCAACCGTACTCGTCGTCCTGTTGGTCTCGGGTTGCTATTTCATGCTGGCGATTCTCCGAGGGGGCGTCGAGGTGATGTCACCAGCGCTGGCATCTAAAGCGGCGGGAGTTCTCGCGCCATTCTTTCTGGTCGCGTTCTTGACGACTATGCTCGCCGACAATATTCAGACAGCGAAGCGCAGGATTCGCTCGCTCTCCGACCGAGATGAGTTAACGAATATCTACAATATCGGCGCCTTCATGCGGCTCGCGGAGGCGGAACACGCGCAATCGTTGCGAACGGAACGGCCTTACGCTCTTCTCATGGTCGACGCTCGAAGCCGGGCCAAAGATGGTACGAGTCAACGTCAGCGTAGGAGCCGCGAGCTATCCTGTCGACGGCGAAAATATCGAGGCGCTCATGAAGTCGGCCGATCGAGCCATGTATAGAGATAAAGAGTTGCGTCAGACTCCGAAGGACCAGTTGATCGTACAGAAGACCTGAGTGATCTGAATGAAGAAACAGCAGTCGAAGCCGGTGCTGGCGTTCATTGTCGCCGTGATCTTTCCTGGTTGCTCGCCTTCACCGCCCGACAGCATTTTGGTTCAAACGGCGGATCTGGTTCTGCGTGGGGGCAGGATCGTCACACTCGATTAGGAAGACATCAAAGGATCATTGGGCGTCGGCAAGCTCGCCAACATCGTCGTGTTATCGCAGGATATCCTGACGGTTCCGGACACGGAAGTGCTGTACACGATCAGCGGCGGCGATGTGAAATATCAAGCCGATCAGGTTGAGTCGTAAGTGCGGGCGACTATGAGACGCGGACAGGAGTCCGGCACGGGTGCCGCGGCGGTTATCGTCGGCATGATCTTATTCGGGTGCGCAGAGCCGTCACCGCGATCGTTGCCGGTAACAGCCGTACTGCAATGCTCGGACCCGCGCCCCGAGATTTGTACCCTGGAATACCTTCCCGTATGCGCAGTTCGCGACACCGGTGTCCGCTGCGCGACTACTCCATGTGAATCGACGGAACTTGCAACCTATAGCAATGCGTGCTCGGCTTGCAATGATCCCACCGTGCTCGGCCATTCCGAAGGCGCCTGTGAGGCGTTGCAGTGAATCGAGTACACTCAATCGATGTGTTCCAGGAGACTTCCAGGCTGTACACATTGACTATATCGTGATTCGAAATGCGCTTACTCTTTCCGGATTACTGGCTTTGTCCGTCGGTTCGCAGCTTGCCATCGCGCAAGTCCCGGAGTTTTCGGTTTGGCTCGAAGCACTACGTGCCGAAGCGATCGAAGCAGGAATCTCGGCCGCGACCGTCGGCGAGGCGCTCGCAGGTGTGTTGCCGGTCGAACGCGTCACGGAGCTGGACCGGAACCAGCCCGAGTTCAGACTCGACTTCTGGGGATATCTGGACCGTGTTGTGTCCAACACGCGGATCGACCAGGGACGCGCTCATCTCGCGGAGCATAGTGAGATGCTGGAGGATGTCGCGTCGCGCTACGGCATTCCACCACAGGTGCTCGTCGCGGCATGGGCTATCGAGAGCAACTTCGGACGGACACAGGGAAGTTTTTCCGTGATCAGTGCGCTCGTCACGTTAGCGTACGATGAGAGGCGAGCGGCGTTTTTTCGCGCCGAGCTACTGCATGCGTTGAGAATATTGGATGAGGGGCATATAAGCCTCGAAAATATGCTGGGATCCTGGGCAGGAGCGATGGGCCAGTTGCAGTTCATGCCCTCGACATTCATCGACTATGCCAGGGATGGGGATGGCGACGGCCGTAAGGATATCTGGACTAACGAGGCAGACGCGGTCGAGTCGGCCGCGAACTTCATGGCGAGAGCGGGGTGGCAGCCCGGCTATATCTGGGGACGACAAGTCACGCTACCCGAGGCTTTCGACACCGAGATGGAAGGACTGGACACGAGCAAACCGCTCGCCGAGTGGCAGTCTCTTGGTGTGCGCACGATCTCCGGTGCGGATCTGCCCGCTGTCGATATCTCGGGCTCGGTCGTGCTGCCGTCCGACGATATCGAGCCGGCGTTTCTTGTCTATCAGAACTACCGGACGATCATGCGTTGGAACCGCTCCCATCTATTCGCGATCTCGCTTGGGCACCTGGCGGACCGTATCTCCGGAAAGCCGCGGCTGCAAAACAACCACAGTGACGCTTCGGACTGAGGCCGGCGCTTCGGCGCTCATGGCATTGACCGCCTTCCCATGCAGGCATACAGTGCTTGGATCGCCTCCGGGCGGTGTTTGGCGATGACCGGCTGGAACAACTAAAACGGACACTGGCCGGTGTGTCTGGCAGTCGGTCTCACGCCGTTGATCGACCCGCTGTTTTCGGGGAGAAACGGCGTGAAAATTGGTGTCAATGAATATCTACGTCGGAAATCTGTCCTACTCGCTTAGTGAATCTGAACTCCGTGATGCATTCGCGGCTTACGGTGAAGTTTCCTCGGTAAGGGTGTTGATGGATCGGGAGACAGGGCGGTCTCGAGGCTTCGGCTTCGTCGAAATGCCGAACCAGAACGAAGCGGAGACCGCTGTCGCCGAAATCAATGGCAAAGAGGTGGGCGGAAGACCTCTGCGTGTGAACGAAGCTCGGCCGCGAGAAGCACGTTAGGCACAAGGGGCGGCAACCAGAACGGGCTGAACTCACTCTCGACTGAGTTCTCGCTCCAATACTCGATCCCTCATAGCCGCGGCTAAGGCTGTGGTCCCTCGGCTGCGTCGCTATAATATTCGGCCGGCCGGAAGAACCTACGCAGATAGTGACAGCATGATCTATTTAAAGTGGATACAGAGCGAACTCGCAACCCTCAAAATGGACGCGCTATATACCGAAGTTGACGAGGATGGCTGGGTTCAGAGGGAAATCGGTGTCTGTTCCCAAGGCCTAGTCATCCATCAACTCACGCCGAGCACGGGCCGCCCAGGCTGGTTCGGACTCGCGCGCCTGTCCCCCGCCTTATGTTAAATAGTAACGTGTCGAAAATGGAGTTTGAGGCGTTCTGGGCCGCTGGTCGCAGCGGCATCTGACGACGGTCGACTCCCGATAAGAACCTACACGGCACGGAGGATCGGCCCGTCGACATCTACCATCTCTGGTGCAATCTTGAGGACGGCGTCAGCGACACCGAGTTCGCGAGGGATGTCGGTGCCTATCTCGATCACCTGAAATCTCAGGGGCAACTTGAGGGCTTTCGTGTGACGCGACGGAAGCTCGGACTCGGCGGACGGCATCTCGGTGAGTTTCATATCACGATGGAGTTCGAGAGCCTGGCGCACCTCGACGATACGTTTCAACAAGTCGCGCAACGCACCGACCCGATCGAGAGTTTTCATCACACCGTCACGTCCAAAGTGAAGGACCTATCGTTCGCCCTGTACCGTGATTTCCCCGATGCTGTCCGGGAGACCGGACAGGAGCGATTCTGACGTTACAATCCTAAGTTCGCGCCCGTAGCTCAGTTGGATAGAGTGCCGGCCTCCGAAGCCGAAGGTCACAGGTTCGAATCCTGTCGGGCGCGCCATGGGTCCATGGGTCCATTCCGGGGACATGGGTAACACTTTTGGGATAAACGGGTTTCCGACACG
>PVBE010370207.1_pt1 | contig 27579 bp, 25 predicted proteins | sample 1631181 | NCBI WGS metagenome assembly PVBE01 (sample SAMN08397723, study PRJNA350692) | Marine metagenome, whole genome shotgun sequencing project. | isolation source: water | place: Pacific Ocean | collected 2012-04
AAAACCGCGGCTTCTGTCGATCAGTAGAAATGTAAACAGTCATTCCGTTACTAAGCCGGTGTATCGTAACCCCCATCTGAACGCTCAGGCCGGCGTCCATGGTCCTCGTTACCGGCGCATCTGGGCATCTGGGTGCCAACCTGGTGCGGGCGCTGCTGGAGCAGGGTCGGGACGTGCGCTGTCTGGTGCACACCGACGCGCGTGCTCTGGAGGGGCTGAAGCTGCAGAGGTGCCAGGGCAACCTGCTGGAACCGGAGTCCCTGGACCCGGCCATGCGCGACGTGGAGACCGTCTTTCACTGCGCAGCCCTCATCTCCATCGTGGGGGACAGGGATGGTCAGGTGCACCGGGTCAACGTGGACGGTGTCCGCAACACGGCCGAGGCGGCGCGGCGAGCTGGCGTCAAGCGCTTCGTTCAGGTCTCCAGCTGCCATGCCTTTGACCTGACCGGGCCCGTCGCAAACGAGCAGAGTCCCCGGCCGGGACCGGACCATCCCGCCTACGATCGCTCCAAGGCTCGGGGAGAGGCTGCCTTGCGAGAGCTGAGCGATCTGGACTTCACCATCGTGAACCCCGCTGGGATCGTGGGGCCGTGGGACTTTGCTCCCAGTCGCATGGGCGTCGCCTTCCGGGACCTGCGCGAGAATCGCTTGCCGGGGCTCATCGAGGGGGGCTTCTACTTCATCGACGTGCGGGACGTGGTGGGCTGCATGCTGCGGGCCGAGGAGTGCGGCGTGACCGGAGAGAACTACCTCCTCGGAGGGCACTACCACCGCGTCGCGGGCCTGCTGACCATGGCGTCGGGCATCTGCGGGGGGAAGCTGCCCCGCTTCACCTCGCCCATGTGGCTGGCACAGTTCGGAGCGCCCTTCATGACGGCCTGGGCTCGCGTGACGGGGCAGGAGCCTCTGTACACCTCGGAGGCTCTCTTCGCGCTGCGTGCGCCTCCCGAGAACTTCGATCAGAGCAAGGCGCGCGCCGAGCTGGGGCTGGAGCCCCGGCCCATGGAGGAGACCCTCGCCGCCGTCTATGAGAGCTTCCAGAGGTTGGGGCAATGAGCTGGCCACCCGAGAGCACCTACGAGTGGGGACTCGTCACCTACTTTGCGGTCTGTGTGATCACCACGGCGCTGGTGAGCTTCATCAACGCTCCCTATGGTCGTCACAACCGACCGGGCTGGGGACCCAACATGCCCGCTCGGGTGGGTTGGGTGGCGATGGAGAGCCCGGCCGTTCTGGGTGCGCTCGGCTTCTTTCTGTTCTACGGACCGAGTGGTCTGGTGCCCTGGATTCTCTTCGGAGCCTGGCAGCTTCACTACGTCCAGCGCACCTTCGTCTTTCCCTTCCAGATCAAGGCGACGGGGAAGACGATTCCGGTGGTCATCGCCGGCATCGCCTTCTTCTACAACATCTTCAACGCCCGGATGAACATGGGGTGGATCAGCCACTACGGCGGCTACGGCGTCGAGTGGTTGCAGGATCCCCGCTTTCTCGCCGGCCTGGCTCTCTTCCTGGTGGGCCACGCCATCAACCTGCGCAGCGACCAGAACCTCCGCACGCTCCGAAAGCCGGGAGAGACCGGGTACAAGGTTCCGCGCGGCTTCCTGTACGAGTACGTGAGCTGCCCCAACTACTTCGGCGAGATGCTGGAGTGGTTCGGCTGGGCGCTCATGACCTGGTCCCTGCCGGGGCTGGCCTTTGCGCTGTTCACGGTCGCGAACCTGGGCCCTCGGGCGGTGGCCAACCACCGCTGGTACCAGGACAAGTTCCCCGACTACCCCAAGAAGAGAAAGGCCCTGGTTCCCTTCCTGTTCTGAGCAGCCGCTAGTCGGTCACGGCGGCGAGCACGCGCTCCAGTACGCCGTTGTGCTCGATCTGCTCCCCGTCGATCATCAGCTGTTCGAGCATCACCAGGGGGGTCAACCACATCTCGGGATCGTCGTGAGGGGCAACCCCCATCCGCACGACCACCATGTCCAGGCTGGGGATGACCTCGATCATCTGTGAACCCAGTCCCACCGCGCAGAAGGCGTCGTCTGGAGCGAAGGGGTGCAGCTCCTGTCCCTTGTCGTGGAAGTCCACGCTGTCCAGGGTGGGCCGCTCTCCGTTGAGCCACCACCAGTAGCCGTAGCCTCGGTTCAGGTCGGTGCTCGAGGTGGTCGCCGTGCGCACCCACTCGCGGCTCAGCAACCGCTCGCCGTCCCAGCAGCCTTCCTCCAGGAAGAGCTGGCCGAACTTGGCGTGGTCTCGGCAGCTTGCGAGCACGTTCATGAACATCGCCGGGTGGCCTTCCTCATCCCTCATCCACTCGGCGTTCATGCCCATCGGGGTCCAGAGGTGCTGATCGATGTACTCGTCGGGGGCCATGCCGGTGGCGTTGCGCAGCACCGGTTCCATCATCTGCACCGTGTGGTTGTTGTACTCCCACAGCTGGCCGGGCTCGTTGTCCAGTGGGTTGTCCAGGGCCAGCTGGGTCATGTCCTTGGCCGTGGCGATGCCCAGGTTGTCGGCGATCAGTTCGAAGTGGAGCCCCGAGGTCATGGACATCAGGTGATGCAGGGTCACCGTCTCACGAGGGTCACCCCGAAGCTCGGGGATGTACTCGGCGATGCTGTCCTGCACCGAGCCCAGGTCCCCACGGTCCAGAGCCAGGCCCGCCGTGGTGGAGGCATAGCTCTTGCCCACCGACCAGCTCTTCACCGGGGTGGTGGGTTCCACGCCGTTCCAGGTCCACTCCGCCACGAGCACGCCGTGGCGAATGACCACCATGCAGTTGCTCTTGTTGGCTCCGGCATAGGCCGCGGCCTCCTCCAGCAGACGTGGGTCCAGGCCGTGATCTTCCGGTCGGCCCTCGAGCCAGTCCCCCACGGGGGTGCGATCGCTCTCCTCGCAGTGGTCTCCCTCCGGCTGCGAGGGGTCGTTGTCCCCCAGGGCGGTGTCGAAGGGGCGGGGCTCCATCGAGTCGCGCGGAAGGGGCTGAACAAGGGTCGTGCAGGCGAGCAGGAGCATGGCGGGGACCAGGTGGGTGCCTGGGTAAACATAGTGTTTTACCCCAAGCGTAGTCAACCGACTACACCTCGTTCAGTGCCCGTACCAGCGGCACCACCGCAGCCAGGGCATCGACCAGGTCTCCCCTCAACGTGATTCGGAACTCGCCGTCCCGAATGCTGGCCCCCTTTCCGTGGACGAACTCCAGCACCTGCTCCACCGCGTGATCGGGGACGTTCTGGCTGTCGATGAGCAGGTCCAGGACCGGGTTTCCGCTGCTTCCACTTCCTGGCACTGCACGGATCCTGTCCGGCACACGGGCGGTGATCACGGCGCTGTTTAGGTCTTGCACCACCTGGATTCCCTCGCCTTCGATCCGACGGAGACCGTCGGCCACCAGGAAGTCCAGCCCATGCTCCTCCGCCGCCTGTGGCCAACGTCCCGCCTTCATATAGACCGAACGAAGCTCCGCGATGCGAGAGAGCGCGGGTTCGACCTCGTCGCGGGCGGTGGGAAAGGTGAGCACCGCTCGTCGCTTCACGAACTCGATGTCCTCCTCGCGAGGCTGGCCGTAGGGGATGACCCCGAAGTCCACCTCCAGGGCGCTCTCGTCCTGGCGCAGGGTGACGAAGACCCCGGGGTACTCGTCGGACCGCATCCCCCAGCTGGGGCCTCGGAAGCCGAACTCTTCCAGCACGCGGCGCGTTGCCGTGACGTCCATACCGATGAGTTGGGTGGGGTCACCTTGATCGCTCGTGAACCAGGAGAGCAGGTCCCCCAGGCCAGAGGCCATGAAGAGGCAGAACAGCATGTAGAGGCCACCGAGACACCAGAACAGGATGAAGGCCATGCCGACCGCGTCGGCGAACCACACGGGCTCAGTCACGTGAGCGCCCGCCTGATGAGGACCATGGTCTGCAGGCAGAGCTCCATGTCACCCTCCCACAGCACCCGGATGTCGCCCTTCTCGATCGTCCCCCCCCGTCCATGCACCAGGTCGAGCACCTGCTCGACCACGCTCTCGGGAATGCCTTGGCTGTCGATGAGCATGTCCAGAACGGGGTTCCCGCTGTCGCCCTTGCCGGGCCGGGCCCAGACCGTCGCGGCTCTTGCTCCGGGCAGGTCCACCCACACGCGGGCCTTGTGACCCTCCTGTCGGATCGAAATCTCCATGCCCTCGTGGTCGCCGTCGATGGTCCGGAGTCCCGAGGCGAAGCGAAAGGAGAGGCCGTAGGATTTCGCCGCTTCGTTCCACTGGCCCGCCTCGCGGTACTCGTTGGCCACGGCCTTTGCCCGCTCCAGGGCGGGCTCGACGAACTGGCTTCCCGTCAAAAAGCGCACGAGCAGCGCGTCGGGGGCGAAGTCGACGTCCGCTTCTCGCGGCAAGGCGCCGTAGGGGGCTCGGAGAGTCGGCACGATGATGGTGCTCTGCTTGGGTCGAATCTGAACCTTGAAGTTGCAGTACTCGCCCCAGTCAGGAGCGCAGTAGAGCTTGTCGAAGGTGTTGGTGAAGCCGTGCTCCGCCAGTTTCTGGCCCGTCCGCCTCTCCGCACGGGTGGGACTACCACTACCAGGATTCTCGGCGGTGATCTTGTAGACCACCCAGATGAAGCCCATCATTCCCAGGATTGCGAGCCCTTCCACCCGGCTTATGTAGCGGACGAGTCGCGACGCGTCCGCCGCTTCGGGGAGTGGTAGCTTCGGCCAATGTCCATCCAACAACTCACGGTCGATCTCGCCAGCGAGGACGCACAGACCCGGATCAACGCGTCCGACGCCCTCTGCGCCGCTGCCGAGCAGGGGGAAGACGTCTCCGCGGCGATACCCGCCGCCGGGGCGGCGCTGAGTGACACGGAGGAGGCCGTACGGGCCAACACCGCCTGGCTGGTCGCTTTCCTGGCCGAGCATGGGGTGGACCTGAGCGCCATCCTCTCGGAGCTCGCTGGTGCGCTCACGGCCACTCCCCTGCCTGTGCGCAGCAACGCGGCCTGGGCGATTCGCTGCACGGCCACGAAGTCCGATGTCAGTGCGGTGATTCCGGCACTTGTGGAAGCGCTCGCTGACAAGGAAGCCGGGGCCAACGCCTCGGGAGCGCTGGCCTGCTCGGTGACCTTCGAGGCCTCACGCGAAGCCTCCTGTTCGTCTTTGGAGGAAGCGCTGGAGCATGAGAGCCCGGACGTGGTGCTCAAGGCCTCGGCGCTTCTAGGAGGCCACTACGGGGGACTTCGGGAGTGGGACCGTGTGCAAGCGCTGGTCCAGGACCCAAAGGAGTGGGTGCGCTTCGGGGCTCTGGTGGGCGTGGTGCGGGCGGCAAAGATCGGTGAGGCTCCCCCGAAGTCCCTGTTGGAGTGCGTTGGGAGCTGCCTTGGTGATGAGGGTGCGCGCATTCGGATCCGCGCGGCGACCACGCTCATCGAGGTCGCGGAGCTGGGCTACGAGACCGAAGCGGCCCTTCCGGCTCTGGCCGCCGCCCTCGTGGACGGCGAGCTCCAGCTTCGGAAGGAGTCCATCTGGGCCCTCTACTGCGCAGCTCGAAACGGGACCGACCTGGGCGACGCTCTCGCTCCGCTCGAGCAGTGTCTGGTGGACCCGGACAGTTCCGTCCGCGGCAACGCAGCCATCGGGGTGGGGCGCCACTACCTGAATGCTGGACGTCTGGTGGACGCGCTGGCGCTGCTGGAAAAGGAGACCTTTGGCGCCGCCTGGGCCTTTGCCGACCACTGCTGCATGACCGGAGACAAGGAGCCCCTGAAGAGGATCGTGAGGACCCTCCAGCCCGGGTTCGGCGCCCGAGACCAGGGCATCCGCCGGGGGATCGCGACCGCGATCCACAACGCGGCGGACAAGAAGCCCGACGGCTCGCGGGCGGTTCAGGCCGTCCAAGAGGTCCTCTCCGAGCTTCCCGACGAGCCGATCGCTCAGAGTGCGGTTGGTGGGATCTTCATGGCCTTGCGCCAGCTGCAACGCCGCTGACGACAGCGGCCTGTCGCCGGGTCAGGGACAAGGGTCCAGATCCTCGAGGGTGGTCGAGGGCTGCAGGACCGCCATCGCGTCCCAACTTCCGCCCACCCGGCCTGCGCAGAGCGCGCTCCAGTCGGGATGCTGTTCCAGGGTCCAGCGCCTTCCTTCTCGCCGTTCGTGGGTGACGATGGCCCCCTCGCTGCCTCCAAAGCCCACCTGGACCTCTCGCAGGTGCAGGTCCAGCAGCAGGGTGGAGGCTTCGGCTGCTGCCGTGCCTTCGAAGATGACGCCCTCGACGAACACCGGCTGGGGCCAGGAGCGGATGTCGTTCGCGATCTGTGTGGCGAGACCCAGGGTGCCCGGACGGTAGGGCTTGCCGGGCTCGGGCAGCTGTGAGATCGGAGGCCGGACGGCGAGCAGGGGCAGCAGCACCCACCGGGTGGGCAGTGAGGCCGCGCAGAGCGCGAGGGGGACCGTCAGCAGCCGCAGGTGGTGGTCGCGGAGATAGCCCAGCCACAGTCCGGCCAGGATCAACAGGAGGGCGGAGGCGCCGGTTGCCAGGGCGAGCCGTCTCCTGGTCCACAAGGCCACGAGCGGCGCGAAGAGCAACACCCAGGCCGCAGGACCTCCCTGCTCCAGCCAGGCGGGAAGCGCCTGCAAGGGGTCCAGACCACCGAGTTCTGTCTCGGATCCCGAGAGCCAGCGCGGCAGGTTGGGCAGGAGCGCCAGGACTCCGACCACCGACGTGATCTGAACCGGTCGCGAGCGCCAGTCGCAGAGGGCGAGCAAGGGAACGCAGCACAGAACGAGGGGATGGTTCATCGCCCCCAAGGCCAGGCAGAGGGGGGCCACCGGGCGAAAGGCCAGCGCCGCTCCTACCCAGACGGCACCGAGGTAGCCTTCGCTGCCCGCCAGGGCAGTGTCGATCAGCCCTCTGTCCAGCGCTACGAAGAGCCCTGCGACCAGCCCGGCGAGAGGCCTTGCGCCACGGGTTGCCAGGGGTGCGATCAGGGCCTGCAGAAGGAGCATCGCCGCCACCGCCGAGCGCAGGCTGTCCGCGAAGATCAAGCAGAGCGCGTAGGGCGGGTGCAGTGCCCAGCCGTAGGGCGCCGCGTGGGGCGCCGGGTTGACGGGGTTGGCCAGGGCTCGTAGCCAGGGTCCCAGCTGGTCGCTGAGGACGATGGCCGCATCCAGATCGCGCAGTCGTGCCCACGCCGCGATCGTGAAGACGGCGGCCGCGATGGCGATCTCAGTTGTTCGGGTTCTCCACACGGGCCAGGAAGAGGATGGCGCCTGATGGCTTGTCAACCACCAGGAAGTGGAAGGGTCGGTCCACGGTCATGTCGACGGGTGGCGGAGGAATGCTGGTGGGCTGCACCACGATGCCGGTCGCCGCAGCGGCCTGTGTGCCCTCTTCGTCGACCTGGATCCAGGCCTCGTGGACGCAGTCGCTGACGAGCAGGTCGGCGTCATCGCTGAGCCCCGACAGATCGGCATCGGACGAAAAGGCCAGACCGAGCCCCATGCCGCTCAGCGGCTCACGCAGGCTCGATCTCCAGCGCAGGGCGAAGCGCGGCATGGCCAGCCGCACGCGTGCGCTTTGGGTGGAGTTGGACCATTCCGAGAAGCTGCTCCAGTCCAGTGGCTTCTCCGAGAGCACCACCAGCGCCGACAGACGCTCGCCCTGGTAGGGGAGCTCCACGACCTGGATGCCCTCCGCCTCGTAGTAGGGGAAGCGGCCGGTCTGATTCATCATCGGCACCTGCACGTCGCCGGTGGGTGCGTGGAAGGTCTGCTCGGTGGTTGCCTGCAGCTCGAAGGGGCTGGCCCAGGTGCCCAGGAAGGCGATCGCGTTCGTGAGGACGATCCGCGTGTCCCCGCTGACGGACCCGGGTTGGAGGAGCTCGGGTATGCGCTCCTCGGTGTTCTCGGAGACCCAGGCGTTGATGGTCTCGTGCGCTCTGCTCTCGCCGAAGTCCACGAGACCCACATCCGCGCCGTAGCCCTCCGAGGCCACGGCGGTGAACTCGGGCTTCAGCGCGAGCCCCTCGTGGGCCCAGATGCGATTCGCCATCCTCAAGGTCCATGGCCCTTCGGCCGCGTTGATCTCGCGCTGCCAGCCACCGAAGGCTCCGGCCACGCCCCCCGATTCGAAGTCCGGCAGATGAAAGACCGTGGCGATGGCGGTCTCGGTGTCCCCGCGCGCCGCGACGTCGAGGAGACTCCACGCCGTCGAGAGGCTGGCTGGGCTGAACACGAACTCGTTCTCCAGCCGGGCCAGCAAGTCGAAGGCGAAGCGGTTCATCGCCTCGCCCACAGACGAGATCGCCGGGTTCTCCGTCAATGGGGGCTCCAGGGGAACGGGGGCTTCCACGACCTCTGCCGGAGGTGCCTGAGCGGCGAGATCCTCCAGATCCAGTCTCTCGTCTTCGTCGCCGCATGCGAAGAACAACAACAGTGTCATGAGTCTTCTGCTCCGAGGGCGCCCGAGACTATACGGAGGTGCCGCACAGGCTGCACACCTCTGTTCCGGGTTTCAACGCTGCGCGACAGCCGCGGCAGATCGCCCCCAGGCTGGGCGCTCGATGTGCAGGAATGTGTTGGGGATCGATGTCCTCTCCGGTCAGCTCGATCCAGGCCCGCCTCACCGGCTCGAAGAGGGTGTCCAGCGGCACCTGTTCGAAGCGCACACCGTGTCTCTCCATGTGTCTTCCGACGTCTTCTCGACATTGTCGATAGAGCCGCTCGATGGCCTCCCACTCATGATCTTCGACCATCGCGACCTCGCGTCGGCAACTGTAGCAGTACCCGATCCGCACGGAATGGGGATAATACGCCGCCTTCCTGGAGGAGACCGCATGTTCCCGATGTTGCTCGGAAGCGCCCTTGCCGGTGTGCTGCCCACCGAGGTCGAGCTTCACGAGCTCGACAACGGCCTGACCGTCTACCTGGCCCCCATGGACACCCCTGGCGTGGTGGCATGGCAGACCTGGATGGAGGTTGGCAACCGTAACGAGACACCCGAACAGAGAGGCTACGCTCACCTCCAGACGCGGCTGCTCGCCAATGGGAGCGAGACCCTCAGCCAGGAAGAGCATCTCCAGCAGGTGATGCTCACCGGAGCCGAGGAGAGCAGCTGGTCCTGGTTGGACGACAGCGTCTTCCACATCACGGTGCCGAGCGAGCACCTGGCTACGGTCATCATGCTCGAAGCCAACCGCTTCCTTCATCTCTCGTGGAATGACACGGATCTCGAGGTGGCCAAGGGGAGCGTCTACGGTAGCCACAACATGCGCCTGGCGAGCCCCGCGGAGCGTCTGGCCCAGGAGGTCTACCGCACCGCGTACACCACCCATCCCTATGGATGGCCGACGCTTGGCTACGAGGACGACATCCAGGACATCACGAAGGATGCCGAAGGGATCAGCGCCTTCCACGACACCTGGTATCGGCCCTCGACCACCCGCATCGTGGTGGCCGGTGACTTCGACGTCGAGGCGACCCTCACCCAGATTCAGCTCAGCTACGGGGTCTGGCCCGAGCCCGAGGAAGCTCTGCCCAGCGTGGAACCCGAAGCCGAACAGGAAGGGATCCGCCGCGTTGACGTGGGCTGGAGCGAGGGCCCGGTCGCACCCAGAGTCACCATGGCGTGGAAGACCCCGGGCTTCGATCCGGAGGACAAGGACGCTGCAGGGATTCGCGTGGTTCGGGATCTGCTCTTCTCCGAGGTGGCCGACCTGCGACGCGACCTGGTGGAGACGAGGAGCCTCATCTACAGCATGGAGGGCGGCACCTACAACTTCCACGACACCCAGCTCTTCCAGATCGATCTGGAGGTCAAGCACAAGGACGACCTGAAGGTCGTTGAGGAAGCCGTTCACGAGGCGCTGTCCAGACTGGCCGAGGGAGTGGCTGATGAACAGCTGGCGCTGGTGCGAGGCCACGCCCTGGCCAGCTTCCGCCTGGGTCTGGACAACCCTTACGCCGTGGCGATGACCATCGGCGAATTCACCTACGGCGGCCGGGACCCCGCGGTCATCGATACCTTCTACCGAAACTACGCCGACGTGACTGCCGAGGACGTTGCGCGGGTCGTCCAGACCTGGTTCCGTCCGGAACGTCTGACCATCGGCACCCTGGTTGGGGAGTAGACCATGCTGTTTCTTCTGAGCTGTGTAGGCATGAACGTCGAGACCGAGGTGCCCGTGGAGACGGGGCCGGTCTTCGAGCCCATCGTCATTCCGGTGGAGGGCTCGCAGGCCGTCTACCTGCAGGCCACCTTTCGCGCTGGCTCGGCCCACGATCCCGAAGGCTTCGAGGGGCTGTCCTGGATCACCGCCCAGCTGATGCGAGATGGCGGTTCCGGAGAGCACAGCGGCGAAGAGCTGGACCGTGAGCTCTACGCGCTGGGCACCGACATCGAGGTGATCGTCGACAAGGAGCTGGTCACCTTCCGTGGAAAGACCCTGAGCGAGGATCTGGACGCCTACCTGCCCTTGTTCACGGACGTGGTGACTCGGCCCTCCTTCGACGAGGGGACCTTCTATCGAGTCATGGACGATGCCACCGGGTACATCACCACCGGGGTGATGGACAGCGACGAGATCCTGGGCGACACCGCCTTCGACAGCGTCGTCAATGCAGGCCATCCCTACGCGCACCCCGCGCAGGGGACCATCAGCGGGCTGCAGGCCATCACCCTGGAGCACGTCCAGGGCTACTACCAGGCGGCCTTCACCCTGGAGAACGCCACCGTCGGCCTGGCCGGCGAGGTGGACGATGCCCTCACGGCGCGGGTGACGGAGGCCTTCTTTGCCCTTCCTGTCGGTGAGTCGACGCTCCGCACCCCCGCGGCCCAGGCGACCTTCGAGGCCCGGAACCTGATGGTGGTGGAAAAGGCGACCAGTGTCACCGGCGTGCACTTCGGTCATCCCATTTCCGTGGATCGGAACCACGAGGACTTCGCTGCGCTGTTCCTGGGCGTCACCGCTCTGGGTGAACATCGCGAGAGCTATGGCCGCCTCTTCAAGGCCATGCGTACACGCCGCGGTCTGAACTTCGGTGACTACGCCTACATCGAACACTACGTCGAGGTTGGTCGCGGTCCCAAGCAGGAGCTGGGGACCGTGCGGGCCCAGAACCAGTTCATGGTCTGGGTGCGTCCCGTGGACACCTCCGATGCCCCCTTCGCGACCAAGATGGCTCTGCGCATGGTCGAGGACTGGGTCGAGCACGGGCTCACCCCCAACGAGTTCGAGACGACCCGGACGCACCTGACCAAGCGGATCAGCTTGTGGGCACCGGACCCGGGGCGCCGCCTCGGCTTCGCCGTCGATGCCGAGGCTCTCGGTACCCCGAACCTCGTGGAGACCTTGCCGCAGCAGTTGGCTGAGCTGGAGTTCACCGACGTCAACGCTGCCATCAAGCGGCACGTTCACCCCGAACACTTCCAGATCGTGGTGGTCACGGGTGACGGTGGGGCCTACGCCGATGCGCTCCTCAAGCAGGAGACCACGCCGATGAACTACGAGAGCGGGGCCCCCGGTGGACTCCAGGAGACAGAGGACGAGGAGTACGCCGCCTACAAGGTGGACCCCGAGTCCTGGTCCGTGAAGCCGGCCGCGAAGGTGTGGAACTGATGCGAGATTTGAGAGGCGTTCCCATGTTCATCCAGGATCCTCCACACCCCGTCGACCTCTTTGAGGCGGACCTGCCGCTCCAGGCGGAACTGCGCCGCCACCTGCCCCCGGAAGTGCTCGCTGCCGAGCTGCCACGCCTCCAGGAGATGGGTCGCGACACCGCCGGTCTGCTCGCCGTGCTCAGTGAGCAGGCCGAGGCTCAGCCTCCCGTGCACGAACCCTTCGATGCCTGGGGCCGGCGGATCGATCAGATCCGGGTGAGCTCGGCCTGGGAGCGGCTGAAGGCCTACTCGGCGGAGAAGGGCATCGTGGCCACCGGCTACCAGGAGCAGCTCGGCCAGCACCGTCGGATCGTGCAGGCAGGTCTGATTCAGCTCTTCAGCGCGAGCAGTGCCACCTTCAGCTGCCCCCTGGCCATGACCGACGCCGCGGCACGGGTGCTGCTGGACGAGGCCGAGCCATCGCTTCGAGAGCGCCTGCTCCCAGGTCTTCTCTCTCGCGACCCGTCCACCTTCATCACCTCTGGGCAGTGGATGACGGAGCGGCCGGGCGGGAGCGATGTGGGCGGCACCGAGACCCGCGCGGAGTGCTTCGAGGACCACCATCGACTCTACGGCTGGAAGTGCTTCACCAGCGCCACCACCAGCGAGATGGCGCTCACCCTAGCCCGCACGAGCGATGCCCCACGAAGTCGGGGCTTGAGCTGCTTTGCGGTCGAGGTGAAGCGGGTGGATGGACAGCTTCAGGGCATCCGGGTGGACCGCCTGAAGGACAAGCTGGGTACGCGAGCGCTGCCGACGGCCGAGTTGACCCTGGACGGGGTCGAGGCCTGGAGGATCGGTGCTGAAGGCCGAGGTGTCGCCACCATCGCGACCATGCTCAACGTCACCCGCTTCTACAACGCCATCGCATGCGCTTCGGGGATGCGCCAAGCCACGGCGCTGGCCAGGGACTACGCCTCCCGCCGGGTGGCCTTCGGACGCAAGCTCATCGACCATCCCCTGCACGCCAGGACCCTGGAGGAGCTCGAGGCGGAGAGCGCTGGGGCCTTGGCCATGTGCATGGAGTTGGCTGTTCTGTTGGGACGGGCCGAGGCGGGCCTGGCCAGCGAGGCCGAACAGCGCCGCCTCCGAGGACTGGTGCCCATCGCCAAGCTGACCCTGGGCAAGCAGGCTGTCCGGGTGGCGAGCGAGGCGATCGAGTGCTTCGGCGGCGCTGGCTACGTCGAGACCACCGGCTTGCCCCGGCTGCTACGGGATGCCCAGGTGCTGCCGATCTGGGAGGGGACCACCAACGTGCTCAGCCTGGACGTACTGCGTGCCGAAGGCCGGGAGGGGGGCCTGTCGGCGGTGCTCGACGATCTCGGCCAGCGGGCTCGGGGGCCTGTCGCGGAGGCTCTCGAGAAGCTGCTCGCGAAGCTGGCTTCGCTCGCTGGTGACCGTGACGCCCTGGAGCGTGAGGCGCGTGTCATCTCGCTGACCACCGGGATGATTGCCGAAGCGACCTACCTTGGCGAGAACGAGGAACTGCAGCAGGAAGCCTCCAGCCTGGCGGCGCTCCTCCGCTGACCTCTGCTCAGCGACAGGGGTGGCCTTGAAGTACGTTACTGGGCCTTCCTACCGGAGAGTTCTCGATGTCTTTGTTCGTTCTCCTCGCATGCACGGGCACGTCTGTCCCCACGGACCGCAACCCCGTCGACGATACGAGCGTGATCGACGACACGGACGATCTGCCCGAGCCGGAGCAGATCTGCGACGACGGCCTGGACAACGACGAAGACGGCCTCGCGGACTGTGATGACAGCGACTGCGAGTCCACGAACTACTGCCAGTGGCCCTTCACCCTGCAGCACTCCAGCATCTTCGACTTCAAGGGTCGGACCATCGAGTGCAAGTGGAACGGCATTCCCGTGGACTACGACGTTCCGGACTGCCGGACGGCCCTGAGCAGCACCATGAGCATGACCACGGAGGACGCGTGTCCTCAGTGCAACCGCACCTTCTACGGCCCCTTCACCTACAGCGAGGACAGCTGTGAGGAGCTGGTCGGAGGGGACCGGCCCTCGGAAGGTCGCTACGGCCTGATCTTCGCCGAGAACAAGTGGGTGCTCTTCACCCAGGACGAGACCGGCCAGTGGCAGGAGGCGGTCGACCTGGTCGCGGATGAAAACGGCGGCTACAGCTGGCAGGAGACCGACGAGGTCCGGGCGGACGTCGAGGACTGTGGGAACGGCGAACAGTACCTGGGGGACCTGACCGCCAAGCTCATCTTCCAGCCGGTGGACTGACCCCTCCCAGGGCGCGTTAAGCCCGGCCCGTGCAGAACACCGTCCAGCTGGTTCCACTGCTTCCCCCGGCCCCCGAGTTGCGGGTGAGCCGCGGCGCGGTCTTTGTGAAGCCAGGGGAGAGACGGAGTCGCTATTCGCTGCCGGTGTCGCTGAGCACGGGCAGTCCGGTGGGCTACCGCTCCCGCGTGTCCTTCACCCGGGAGGAGGCCCAGCAGCTGCAGGTCCTGTTGAGCCTGGAACGACCCCATTCCTTCGTTGCTGCAGACCCGGTTCGTGAGCGTGAGCTCTTCGAGGAATGCAGCCTGGGCATCCTCTCCTCACGCCAGTCCACCAACTACCGTGGGCACCGCCAGATCACCCTGGGCTCCGAGCGGAGCGCGGAGGTCGCCCGATTGCTCCGGGATCTGGGCGGTCCGGAGCCGGTGCTCGAGGGGGCTTGTCACACCCACATCGTGCTGTCTCGGCCCTACCGGACCCCCTTCACACTTCTGCTGACTTTTGTGGGGCACAAGCCGGTGCTCAGCGCGGCCACCGTGCCACTGCGGGGGCTCCGCAAGCGCTACCAGCACGTCGATGACATCCCCACCATCGGCTACCTGCAGCACCTGCACCTGGGCATCCTGGCCGAAGGAATGGAGCGAGCAGCGCTCATTGCGAGCTCCGGTCGTCGCATGGCCAACGTGGTCCAGGCCCCCTTCTGTGAGCCGCGCTCCAGCGCGGCGATGACGGGTCTCGAGGCGATGGCAGGTCTGACACCAGCAATGCGATCTCAGGGTTGGCGAGTGCACCTGGTGGCGCAGGTGGGCCAGGTGGAGGACGGTCCCGACCTTCCGGTCTCCCTCTGGCGCAAGGTGGGCGCCAACCTGATGGCCTTTCGGAGTGAGCGCATCCAGCCCGGGGTCAACGCCGAGGACAAGGCACCTCCCCAGTACCAGACCCGGCAAGGAATGCGAGTCTCCGACGAGCTGGCCTTCTCCGCCGGACGGGCAGCCTACAACGCCTTCGAGCACTGGACCGACTGCGAGCGCGAGCGTGCGAAGGACCTGCTGCTGATGGAGCGGGTGGACGTGGTTGCGGGGGGCAAGACCCGGCTTCGGGAGATCCGCAAGCAGCTGAGTGAGATCACCGATCGCGTGGTCGCCAACATTCCACTCTGGGCCGACCTTCCCCTGATGCGAGCGCTCTCCCGCAATGCTGCGCGTGGTCGAAAGGCCTTTGCGCTGGCGGGACAGCGCATCTACATCGGTGGGCTCGATCGGGCTGCGATCGAGGAGGCGGGGCTGTCCTGGAACCGAGCCGTTCGTGCCTTTGGTGCCGCAGCGGCCCGTTCTTCGGTGACCTGTGAGTTGAGCGGCTGCATCGACCTGCCCGAGGACTGCGATCTGCTCGCAGGGATGTGTCTGATGGCCGGGCCGGTGAACCAGAACGACATCGGCAAGCAGTTCTACGGCTACGACGATCTGCTGCAGAAGCAGTACCCGGAGAAGGCCCCCACCAGCCTGCTGGTCTGGACCCTGAAGGCGAAGACCGTGGCCGATCCGGTGGGGAACGAAGAGCAGCTGATGAACCCCCGGCGCAAGGGGGCGCTGGTAGACCTGCGCCCGGCACCGCACGAGGTGGTCGTCGTGGAAGGCCGACCCATGCGTCAGCGCCAGGGTCGAACGAACCAGGAGCGAGCCTTTGGCGAGCTCGGAAACTTTGTTGTCTCTCCCGAGGGGGAGGAGATCCCTGGAAACCGAGGCTCTCCATGGCCTCGGGTCTGGTCCGAGGAGGTGATGTGGTGATGAAATTCGAGACGGCGCCGTCGACCCCGTGGCTGAAGCTGGCGACCAAGCGCGGCCGGTTGAAGGACGGACAGAAGATCCCGAACATCCAGGCGGAGTGGACGGGAGCCCAAAGTGAGACGGTGGCTTCCTACAAGGAGATCTGTGGCTTTGCGGGGTCGGGCATGCCCATCACCTGGCCGCAGGTTCTGGCGGCACCCGTGCACATGCAGATGCTCGCCAGTTCGGAGTTTCCGCTCTCGGCCATGGGCATCGTTCACGTCAGCCAGCACATCACCCAGCACGCCGAACTGGCGGAGGATGCCGCTCTGGACATTCACTGCGGTCTGGTGGACCAGCGCCAGGCCAGGCGAGGGGTAGAGCTGGACCTGAAGACCACCGCGACCATCGAGGGTGAGACGGTCTGGGAGGCCACGACCACCTTTCTGAGCATGGCTGCGGAGGGACACGGCAAGAAGAGCGTCGACGAGGCCCCCCTCCCCGAGCGCATCGAGCGCAGCGCGATCTGGCGAATCCCCGAGGACCTCGGTCGCCGCTATGGTGCGATCGCGGGCGATCGCAATCCCATTCACCAGTACGCCTGGTCGGCCAAGCTCTTCGGCTTCAAGCGAGCCATCATTCACGGCATGTGGACCATGGCGCGCTGCTGCGCGGAGTTGGACACTCCTCTGGTCAGCGTCTCGACGCACTTCAAGCGCCCGGTCTTCATGCCCGGCGAGGTGGTCTTTGAATCGGGCCCGTTCTCCGAAGAACTGGTCTTCCGGCTCAGCTCACCAACGTCGGGGAAGCTGCATCTGTACGGTCAGGCGAGAGCTCGCTGAGCAGCTTGGCGGCGCAGGGGTAGACCACCTGGCGCATGACCTTCTCGGCGAGCTTCAGCTTCTCCTCACCCGTCAGCTGCCCGTAGGCGCTGTCGTCACCAACCTGGACCGGCCTGGCAAACTCTCGCACGGCCTCGGCCCCCAGCTCGGGGAACCGGCCGAGCATCCAGGCCAGGGTCTTCCAGGCGAGCGCACTGTGGCGCTGCTCGTCCAGTGCCAGTTGGTGCAGAACCTCGCGTTCACGTCCCGAGGCACGGGTGCTGGCCTCGGCCGCGACCGCGGCCGCGATGGTCTCGTTGATGCAGGCTTCGCGCACCAGTGAACGGAGCACGGCTCCGGGCTCCGCATCCACCGCCTCGGTCGCGGGCAGAGGTGCGAGCTCCACTCCCGCGATCTCAGCGCAGAGCTCGGCGTGACGAATCTCATCGCTCATGGCGACAGAAGCTGCGGCCAACAGCTCCGACGGTGCTCCCAGGGCCAGGAGTTGCAGGATGTGCCGTGCGAAGCTGGCCACGCTGGCGTGTTCGTCAGCGGTGGCTCGCGCCCACGGACCGTCGGCGAGAACGACGCGGCGGCGCTCCCCGTTGATGATCAGGGGCCGCCCCTCACACATCTGCCCCACGGTCATCAGGTAGCAGCACTGGTCGGTGATGCTCTCTTCTGGGCCACACTCGAAATCCCCGTACCAGCCGCAGAACTCCTGGTCCGGGTGTTCTCCGAGTGCTTCGACCAGGAACTCCCAGGCGTTCATCTCGGCCGGGTCTTCGCAGGCCTGCCCGTCTCCTGCACAGACCAACCAGGGTCCCTCCTCGAAGGTCAGCAGGAGGGCCTCATCCCGGGTGAGCTGTGCTGCCTCATCACAGCTGCGCTCCACGCCGGTGTCATCGCTCGGAGCGCTGTCATCGGAGGGAGTACCGGTGTCGTCGGGGCCGCTTCCGATGAGGATGAGCTTGCCACATCCCGACAGCAGTCCCATGGCGGCGAAGAGTTCCAGGCGAATTCGTCTCATGGCCAAGAGGGTAGTCGCCAGAACGGGGGTCAACCGGACCTGTGAGAGACAGTGTGCAGCATCGCCGCACTGTTGCGTGCAGTTCTGAGGGAGCGACGCCTCTCAGACCAGCAGCTCCAGCCTTCCCAGCAGGAAGTCCCTTGCGACTACCATGCGGTGGACCTCGTCCGGGCCATCCGCCAGGCGGGCGCTGCGGCAGTAGCGGTACCAGGTGCTGAAGGGAAGGTCCTGGCTGTACCCAGGGCTCCGTGAAGCTGAATCGCGTCGTCCAGCACGCGCAGCAGGGTGTTGGCGACGTGGTCCTTGCACATGCTGCTGTAGGGACGAGCCTCCTTGGCCAGGCCCTGCTCCAGCATCGTGGCGCAGTGAAGGGTCATCAGGTTGCCGGCGTGGATGTCCCGGGCGTTCGTGGCCAGCTTGAGTTGGACCATCTGGTGCTCCGTGAGGACCTTTCCGAAGCTCATTCGTGTGCCGATGTACTCACGGCACATGTCCAGCGTGCGGTCGGCCAGACCCAGCCAGCGCATGCAGTGGGTCAGCCGGGCCGGCACCAGGCGTTTCTGGGCCAGGCGGAAGCCATTGCCCACACCCCCAAGCACCTTTCCGCGCACACCGTGAAAGCGGAACTCGGCTTCTCGGTGGGTCAGCAGGTCGGGGGCCATGACCGGAATGTCGCGCAGGTGCTCGACGCCGGGGTCCTTCCGGTCCACCAGGAACATCGAGGCGCCCGTGCGTGGGTCATCGCTGGTCCGGGCCATCACGATGAGGAAGGACGCCCTGCCGCCTCCGGTCGAGTACCACTTGTGGCCGTCGATGCGCCAGTGATCGCCATCCTGCCTTGCGCGGGTGCGGAGGTTGGAGGGGTCGCTGCCCGCACCGGGTGCTGGCTCGGTCATGCAGAATGCGCTGGTGATCTCGGCCTGGACCAGCGGCTTCAGCCACCGTTGCCGGTCCTCTTCGTCCGCGGTGGACAGGAGCAGGTCCATGTTGCCCTGATCGGGTGCGTCGCAGTTGAAGACCTTCGCCCCCAACAGGCTGCGTCCCATCGCTCGGAAGAGGGCGCACATGCCCATCACGCCCAGGCCCAGGCCTCCCAGCTCCACGGGCAGGTGCGGAGTCCACAGACCTTCGGCCCGCGCCCGCGTCTGCAGAGCTCGCAGCGTCTGATCGGAACCTGCCAGGTCCTCGTCGATGAGGGTCTGCTCGGCGGGAATGACCTCTCGGTCGATGAGGTGCCGGACCCGAGATCGAAGCTCGGAGAGCTCTGGGCTCAGCAGGAAGTCGCTCATGAGGAGCTCAGTTCTCGGAGGCCGACGGGGCCGTCACTTGGCGGCGACGAGTTCTTCGGTGTAGCTGAGTTGCCGGGCGGCGATGTCCCAGTCCCCGTCTTCGCGGGGCAGGAAGACACGACAGGTGCTCATCTCGCCCCCGTAGATGTGAATGGTGATTGCGGAACTCTCGCAGCAATCGTTCGCGATGGTGTGGTACTCGACGGGTGGAATGAGGGAGCCCGCGCATCCCTTCTCTTGCCGCAGGGCGGAGTGGGGGACGAAGTGAGCCACCTCGCCGCTCTTCCACAACATGTCGTAGCGGGTCACGCTGATGCAGCCGCTGTACACCCCTTCGACGCACCAGACGCCGCTGTGATCGTGGATGGGTGTCTGCTGCTCAGGCGCCCAGACCATGGCGACGATGGAGAAGTGGGGGGCACGGTGCAGCAGGCGGCGTGCGTAGGGCACGCTCAGGTCAGGCTTCAGGGCGGAGTCTGGCAGGAAGTCCGGGCTCCGAAGAGCATTCACCAGAGCGTTGCGAACGTTGTCGACCTGCTGGGGAACTCGCGAACCCCGAGCCACTGCCTGGTCGATGGTCCCGATGAAGTTGCTCAGATTCATGGTGTTTTCGTATCGAGGTCGTGTCGCGTGTTTACGTTCTTCAGCCAGTGTTGCGGAAAGCTCACACGCTGGGCGGGCTCTGAGAAGGCATGGGCGCTGAGCCCGCATGACAAGTGCATCTTGGCACGGTCAAGCCAGGCGGAGTCATAGTTTCCCAACAGGGGACATCCGTCGGCGACGTGGTCTGGATGCAGACGGGCGAAGGCCTCGGCGGGCAGGAAGGGTAGATCGCAGGGAGCCAGCATGCCGCCGCCCGCCTCCAGTGCAGCGACGACTCCGTTGAGGGGGTGCTGAGGACCGCTGGGATCTTCCACCAGCACCGGGCCCAGGTCTTCGAGCCTTCGATCTCGGGCCACGAAACAAGGGTCGAGGCCCGCCTGCTCCATGGCCCGAAAGACCCGGAGGGCCATGGGAATGCCGTCTACCAGGAAGCGCGCCTTGTCCTCGCCGAAGCGATGAGACCGGCCTCCCGCGAGAACGAATCCCCTAGCTCGGGTAGCCATGGTCCGTTTGGGCCGCCCAGTCCCATCGCAGGACCTGCACATCGATGAACTCACCCGCCTCCAGCGATGCGCTCGCTGTCGGGATCAAGGTCAGGCCGTCGGCTTGCATCATCGTCATCAGCACACCGGATGACTGCGTCGCGGTTGGGGTGGCGACCAATCCATCGGCATCCCAGGAGAGAGATACCCGCGCCAGCAGCACGCGCCCGGGCTTCTTGCGGAGAGCTGCGGTCAGCCGTGCGGAGCGGATGGGCAGAAAGGGTCGTGGATCGCCGAGCATGGTGCGGATGACCGGGCGCACGAACTCCAGGAAGTTCACCATGCAGCTCACCGGGTTGCCTGGCAGACCAAAGAGCGGAACGCTGTCCAGACTCCCGAAGGCCAGGGGCTTCCCGGGCTTGATGGCGACCTTCCAGAAGTCCAGCTGCGAGAAGACCTCGCGGACGATGTCGTAATCGCCCATGCTGACCCCGCCTGTGGTGAGCACCAGGTCCGAGCGGCTGCACCGTGAGAGCGCTTCCTCCAAGCCTTTGCGCTCGTCGGGGGCGATCCCGCAGTGATGTGCTTCGCCCCCGGCTTGCTGGACCAGAGCCGCCAGGCTGTGGGTGTTCGAAGACCAGATCTGGCCGGCCTGGACTGGCCAGCCGACCTCTACGACCTCGTCTCCCGTGCTCAGAATGCTGACGCGAGGGCGTTGAGCAACCAGAACCGAGGGGATGCCCAGGCTGCTGATCATGCCGATCTCGGCCGGGCCGAGAGAGCGACCCCGGTCCAGGACCATCCGTCCTTCCCGCACATCACCGCCGCGCGGTCGCACGTGTTGCCCGGGGCTTGCGTTGTCGGCGAGCTTCACGAAGTCGCCGTCGGGGGAGGAGCGCTCCACCATGACCACGGCGTCGGCCCCAGGGGGCATGGGCGCGCCGGTCATGATGCGCGAGCAGGTGCCTTGCTGCACCGACTTTGAGGGCATCTCGCCGGCGGCGATGGTCTCCAACACCCGCAGTCGACCGGGCACGTCGCCGTGCTGCACGGCAAAGCCATCCATGGCCGAGTTGTCCCACGGCGGAATGTCCCGACCACAGTGGAGCTCTTCAGCCAGGACGCGTCCCAGGGCTCGATCCAGAGATACACGCTCGGCGAGCGGGGGCCGAGCTGCGGCCATCACCCGCTCCAGCGCTTCGACCATGGTGAGCATCAATCCACCCGGATGCGCAGTTTCTGGCCTGGGTAGATGGTGCTGCTTTCCAGGTTGTTCCAGCTCTTGAGATCCGGGACGCTCACCCGGTGGGCGCTGGCGATCTTGCCCAAGGAGTCGCCGGACTGGACCACATAGGTCTTCCAGTCATCGCTCGGCCCGTAGAGCTTCAGGACCTGGCCCGGCTGGATCGCGTTGGGATCATCGATGCCGTTCCAGTCCATCACCTGCGAGACGGTCACCCCGAATCGGTCGGCGATGGCGCTGAGGGTGTCGCCTTTGCGCACGGTGTAGATCAGCTGCGCGGTCTTCTCGGGGCTTCCTCCCCGAATGACCAGCTTCTGGCCCACGGTGATGCGGTCGGCATTCCCAAGATCGTTCCATTCGACGATCTGGTCCACGGTGACGCTGTACCGGGTAGCGATCGCGGCGAGGGTGTCGCCCTTGCGCACGGTGTGCACGGTGGTCGTGGGCAGCGGCGCAGAGTCCTGCTGCTCGGGGTTGTCCAGACCGGGCACGGGGATGACCAGCTCCATGCCCACATAGATGCGGTTCGGATCCCGGATGCGGTTGAGCTTGGCGATCTCCTCGACGTCGACTTTGTACTTCGACGCGATGCCTGTCAGGCTCTCACCGCGCTGCACCTTGTGGCGGCGGTAGGTGATGCGCTCGCTGGGAGGGATCTTCTCGAAGGCGGCGGAGAAGGTCTCTGCAGTGCCTTCGGGGATGCGTACTTCCGTGGTTCCCTGGGGAGGGGTCGAGCCGCGGAGGAGAGAGGGGTTCAGGGCTTCGATCTCCTCGACACCCACCCCGGCGCACTGAGCGATCACGTCCAGGGTCACGGCACCCTGCACCTCGACGCTCTGGTAGCGAAGCTCGGGCTCTGGCGTGACCTCATCGAAGCCGTAGAGCTCCGGGTGGTGTCCGATGATCGCGGCTGCGATGAGCTTGGGGACGTAATTCCGCGTCTCCTCCGGAAGCGTCTCGTGCTCCACCAGCACCCACCAGTCCCGGGTGCCGTGCTTCTTTACGGCGCTGTTGATCCGCCCGGGGCCGGCGTTGTAGCTGGCCCAGGCCAGGTACCAGTCTCCCCACAGGTCGTAGAGATCGGTCAGGAAGGCGATCGCCGCAGCGGTGCTCTTCTCCGGGTCGACGCGCTCGTCCGCCCAGTAGTCGATGCGCAGGCCGTAGGCTCGGCCGGTGGGTGCCATGAACTGCCACAGACCTACCGCGCTGGCCACGCTGCGGGCCTGAATGCTGTAGCCGCTCTCGATCATCGACAGGAACACGAGATCTCGGGGCAGCCCGGCGTCCTCGAGCATGTCGTACATCATGGGGTGGTAGCGAGGGCCGCGCTCCAGGTAGCGCATGGTCCACTTGCGTCCGCGGCCCAGGAAGTAGCGCATCCACTTCTCGACCCAGGGGTTGACCACCACGGGGATGTCGAACTCGGTGGGGTCGATCGTGTCCAGGTGGAGCGGGTCCACGGCCAGTGCATCCACCGGGCCGAGGTACAGGTCCACTTCGGGGTCCTTGTGGAGCGCACCAGCACCCAGGAAGCGCTGTTCTTCGAAGCGCTCGTCGGAGAGTTCCTGGGCGGCCTCCAGTTCCTCGTCGGAGAGCTGGATCCCGCTGGACACCTCGATTGTCTCGAGGAGGTCCTCCGAGCCCAGCAGCAGTGCCAGCAACATTGCGCCCACGAAACGGCACCTATCGCTCGAAAGGTGCCGGGACAATACAGGGGGCGGCCAATGCCCATTGTCCTGGCCAGTGATGACGCCGATCGGCGAGGCCGGATCGCTGACCCCATCGTGCGTTCCGGAGCGCCTCTGGTGGCCGTCTCGGACTGGGCGGGCCTGGTGCGCGAGCTCACTCTTCCGGGCTGCAGCTTGTGCCTGGTGGACGGGGCCTTGGAGGGGCTTCGGGCCCACCTGCTGAGCGAGCTCGCCGAGAGCCTGCAGATCCCGGTTCTGGCCTTTGGGGCCTCGGTCGAGCCGATCCCCCGGCTGTCCATGCGTCAGCTCCCTGTGCTGGTCAAGCGACACGCAGCCACGCCCATCGATCGCGACGAGCGCCGCGAACTCCGCTTGCTCGGCCTGGGTCTGGACACCCACACCCTGCTCGCCGAGACGGCGGCCAGCAGCCGTCCCGTGGTGCTCTTCGGCGAGCGCGGTACGGGAAAGAAGCGCGTGGCGCGAGCGATTCACCGGCTCTCGGGTCGTCCCGGGCCGATGCTGTCGGTCAGTGGTGAGCCCGCGCCGCTGGAGGGCGATCCAGGCACCGTCTACCTCACCGGCCTGGACCTGGGGCGGCGAGAGCTGGTGCAGCGCTGGGAGCAGTGCTGCGAGGAGGCGGGATGGCATCTGTGCGCGGGTACTCGCAGGCGCCCCGGGCCTGCACTGGAACAGTGGGTCCCCATGCAGCTGCGGCCCCTTCGAACGCGCCAGGACGAACTCCGTGAACTCACCCGCCTCTACATCGAGCGCTCTCGGCGTCGTGCAGGACAGCCACGGCGCCGCTTCGACCGGCGGCTGTGGGCCATGGTCCGCGCCTACCGCTGGCCGGGGAACGCGCGCGAACTCGAGACCTTCGTGGTGCAGGCTCTGGCCAGCACGCGAGGATCGGTGGTCTCAGCTGCCGCGCTACCGCAGCGGGTTCGCGGTCTCATCCAGGGCAGGCCGGGTGGTGCGCTCCTGGAGCACGCGGAGGGCTTTGAGGCTCTGGTCGAGCCTCGCTTGCAGAGCCTCGTGGATGCCCTGGATCCCGAGGCACCCGTCCGGCTTCATCGTCTGGTCATCGAGGCCACCGAGCGGGCCTTGCTGGGCGTGGTGATGGGTCGCACCGGCGGCAACCAGAAGGGTGCTGCAGAGATGCTCGGGCTGGCTCGGAACACCCTTCGCACAAAGGCCATCGCCTTCGGCCTCGTCGAGCCGCGGAGGAGATCGTGATGCGTGGTCTCTACGGGATCGCGGACGCAGGCTTCGGCGACCCTGCAGTGCAGGCACGCATGCTGGCCGAGGCGGGGGCCTGGTGTGTTCAGTTGCGCTGCAAGGGCTGGTCGCGCTCCCGGGTCGAGGAGCTGGTCGCTGGCCTGGATCTCCCGGTTCCGATCATCGTCAACGACCACGTGGGTCTGGGGGATGGTGCCCACCTGGGTCAGGAGGACGGTCCATGTTCCTCGTCGGAGCTGTGGGGGCGTTCCACCCACACGCTGCCCGACATCGACAGGGCGGTGGAGGAGGGTGTCCACTACGTGGGTTTCGGTCCCGTCTTCGCGACCTCCACGAAGGAGGGTGCGCTGAGCCCACGAGGACTGGAGGGGCTGATCCGTGCGGTGGAGCACAGCCCCGTGCCCGTTGTCGCCATTGGAGGCATCAGCGTGGAGACCCTCTCGGCCGTGCAGGCGACGGGCGTTGCGGCGTGGGCGCCCATCTCCGCCATCCACGCCGCCGCCGATCCCATGGCGGCAGCCCAGGCCTTCACATCCCTACGAGAGCCCGCCGCAATGCGGTTGCCTTGACTTCACTCTCGTGCAGTTCGCGCTCCGGCACGCTGTCCGCCACGATTCCACAGCCTACGTGGGCCCAGGCCCGGGTTCCCAGGACCGTAGCCGTGCGAATGGCGACGCTCAAGCAGGCATCTCCACCATCGGCGAGGTAGCCGACGCAGCCCGTGTAGGCGCCTCGCGGGACAGGCTCCAAAGCAGCGATGGCACGCATCGCCATGACCTTCGGAGCCCCGGTCACACTGCCGGGTGGAAAGCTCGCTGCGAGCAGGTCGAGGGCATCATGGCCCGGCGCGAGCACGCCGTGAACCGCCTGCTCCGCGTGCAGCAGGGTCGGTAGGGCGTAGACCCTGCGGTCCTGTGTTCGGATGCTGCCCGGCGAGCAGACCCGCCCCAGATCGTTGCGGACCAGGTCCACGATCATGGTCAGCTCGGCGCGCTCCTTGGGGTCGCTCTCCAGCGCATGCTCCTGGCCCAGCGGCCGGGTTCCCTTGATGGGACGGCTGCATACGCGTCCGTCGCGGAGCTCGAGGAAGAGCTCCGGTGAGTTCGACAGGAGGGCCCCGCCTGGAACCGACACGAAGGCCCCGTAGCGAGCTTCCGCTCGTCTCAGCCGCCGATACACCTGCAGCGGTTCATCGACTCCGGTGAACTCCAGCCTGCGAGACAGGTTCACCTGGTAGTAGTCGCCCCGTTCGATGGCCTTCAGCGCGTGCTCCACGGCATGGAGAAAGGGAGCGCCCTCCAGCGGCGACTCGCTCGCACTCGGCATGGGCACGGGCGGAGCTTCTGTGGCGCTACGGGCGATGTGCACGGCTTCGGCGACGAAGTTCCGGGATCCAGCCGCGACCCAGGCACCGCCGGGCCGACGGATCAGCGCGCCGTCGTAGCGGCGCAGCACCAACTCGGGCAGCAGTCGAGGCTGGGGTTCCGGCATGCTCTCGAGCCAGCGCCCCGCTTCGTAGCCCAGGAAGCCCGCAAGCCCGCCACAAAAGGGCAGGCCGGCGACCGGTGCCTCAGCGCGGAGCAGCGCCCTGGCGTCCTTGTGAAAGTCGGGGCCTGGATGGAGCTTCTCCGATGCGCCCCAGACCAGGATGTCGTGCCCGCTGGGATCGTCGAGCCAGGTCAGGTCGCTCCGATCGCGTAGCGCCCATGCCACGGCCTCGGATGAGGGCTGCTCGGCGATAGACTTCACTTCGACCACGACGACGCCGTAACTTGGGGGTCAGTCATCATGCAGACCCGAGTGCTCATCGTGGATCGCAATCCGGGCCTGCCCGAGGTGCTGCGATCCATCCTTCCTGAGCTGGACCTCTGCTCGATCCAGGGTGGGGCGGCGACCGAGATGGCCTTGGAGGGCTTCCGCCCGATGGTCGCGCTCGTCGACCTGGAGACCCGGGACGTGGAGAATGCGCTGGCCATCCTTCGAGCCGAGGGTGTTCCGGTCGTCCTGGTGTCGGAGGAAGAGGACGCGGACAGTCCGAAGGTCGCCAATCTGTTCTCGCGTTTTGGGATTGTCCGGTTCATTCAAAGGCCCTTTCCCCTGCTCGATCTCGGGGATGTGTTGCAGGAAGCCCACGGCGGAAAGCGCCCGGGAGCGTCCGTCGTCCAACGCTCCACCCGCGAACAGCACCCCATCCCGGATGACGCACGGGAAGCGGAGCTGCCGAAGGCAGCGGCGGCGAAGGACCGACCGGCGAAGAAGCGCAAGAAGCGGCGCAAGCGCAGCCAGGCCTCAGGGCCGAACCTGATGAAGCTCTTGACCCGCGAGTGGCAGCTCACCGAGCAGGCCGAGCCGTGGACGGTCCTCGGTCTGCCTTCGACCGAGAGCCCTGAGGCCGTCCTCGTGGCCGGAAGACGGATGCTGAATCGCTACGAGCCCATCGCCCAGGATGAGAACGCGAAAGAGCCGCTGCGCCAGCTGGCGCGTCAGATCGCCGATCGCGTCCGCTGGGCGATGGACAACGCCAAAGCACCGGAACCCGAGAGCCCCGCGTCAAAGGTCCCGCGTGAAGAGATGATCTTCAACGCGGGTCTGGAGTCGATGGGCGGAAACGACTGGGAGTCGGCCCTTCGGTTTTTCCGGAAGGCCCACAAGCTTGCCGCCAACGAGCCCCGCTACATGGGCTACTACGGCTGGGCGTTGTGGAAGGTCGCCGAGCGGCAGGGGGGAGAGGAACAGGAGCGCAACCGTAGCGAGGGAGAGGAGCTCCTCCGCCTGTGCGACAGCCTGGACCCCACCATCGGGCCCTGCCAGCTCTTTCTCGTCCGTGTGGAGCTGCAGATGGGACTGAGCGATCGGGCCAGGGGCCGGGTCGAACGACTGCGTCGGCGAGGGGAGGGCAACCTGGACCAGGTCGAGGTTGAGCTCCGGCGGATCGAGCGAAGCAAGAAGACCTGAGAGGCGCTAGCGGTCGAGATCGAAGGGCTCCTCCATGCCGGGCAGATCGTCCGACATGCCTGGGCGTGGGGGCGGCAGATCCTCGTAGTCGTCGATGCCGCCCATGTCGTCTGGCTCCAAGTGGTCGTCGGGGTCCAGTCGATCGTCCTCGAACTCGTCCTCGAACTCGTCCTCGAACTCGTCCTCGAACTCGTCCTCGTCCTCGAACTCGTCCAGATCATCCTCGTCCGGTCTCCTGGGCCTGGGATCGGGCTCATCATCGCTGCGGATGCGGTCACGCCGTTCACGGATGCGATCCTGGCGTGCTCGGCGGCGCTCTTCCAGGTCATCCGGGTCCACCGAGGGCCGGTCATCGCGCTCCACCGTTCGGGAGGGGGAGCTTGTGCTCCGGGTGGGGCGACTGGAGGCCGTGGTCTGGCGTATGGGAGTGAAGCGACGGCGGTCCACGGTGCCTGTCACCCGGTAGTGGTAGACACCGTCGTCGTCACGGGCCCGCTTCATGTCCGGGAAGAGCTTCGCCATGTCGTCGAGGTCGCTGTCCAGCAGGGTGATGTCCACCGTCAGGTTCACGGTGCTCCTGCCGATGGGGTTCCGA
>PVBE011256293.1_pt1 | contig 27576 bp, 13 predicted proteins | sample 1631181 | NCBI WGS metagenome assembly PVBE01 (sample SAMN08397723, study PRJNA350692) | Marine metagenome, whole genome shotgun sequencing project. | isolation source: water | place: Pacific Ocean | collected 2012-04
GGGAGCCCGAAGCCCGGAGCCATGATTTCCGGTCCCTTCAGGATGAGGTGACCACCGAATCACGAACTGTGGTTTAGCAGCGCGTGCGGCGCTACTCCTTCTTTTCCAGCTTCGCCTCGACGTAGGAGATCTGGCCCGCGGTGACCTTGAGCATGGCGTCGTGCTGCTTGTGCTCCGGGCAGACGATGACCAGGGAGTGTTCGCCCGGGTCCACCCGCTTGATGGTCAGGGGCTTGCCCGGCGAGAGCCACCCCTTGGCCACGGTGTCCAGGGAGACCGAGCAGGCGGCCGAGGGGCGGGTGGTGACGATGATGGTGCCGCTGTCCTGGGCGCCGCCGCCCTTCTTGTCGACGTCGTCGAGGAACATCACCTTGACGATGAAGGCCAGCCCCACGACCACCAGGGTCAGGCAGGTGGCGACGATGATGATGTGGCTGCTGGAGAAGCCGGGCTTGACCTTGGTCACCATGCGCGTGCCCGAGATGTCGCGCTGCTGCGCCATGTTCGGGTTGTCCTGCACCGCAGGCATGGCGCCGTCGCGCTGCTGGGCGAAGTAGCCGGTCACCAGGTCGTCGTCCACGCCCTCCACCGAGACCGAGCTCTCGGGCGTGGGGCGTTGGGGCCGGGCCTGTACCTCCACGGAGCCGCCCACCACGGCGCGGTCCCGGCTATCCCCCGGGGCGATGGCCTGGCCCATGGGCGGGTGGCCGCCGCTGTCCAGCGAGCCACCCACCACGGCGCGGTCCCGGTGGTCGCCCGGCGCGATGGGCGTTGTGCTCGGGGCGGCGGGGCCGGAGGGGATGTCGAGGGAGCCGCCCACCACGGCGCGGTCCCGGCTGTCCCCCGGCGCGATGGGCTGCGAGACGGGCGGGTGGCCGCCGCTGCTGACTGAGCCACCCACCACGGCGCGGTCCCTGCTGTCGCCCGGCGCGATGATCCCGGAGCGCGCGCCGCCGCTGTCCAGCGAGCCGCCCACCACCGCGCGGTCCCGGCTGTCGCCCGGGGCGATGACCCCCTCGTGCGCGCCGCTGTCCAGCGAGCCGCCCACCACGGCGCGGTCCCTGCTGTCACCCGGCGCGATGACACCCGCAGATAGCTGCGACGGATCGGTGTCGTTGCCGAACTGCTCCCCGGCGTATGCGGGATCGTCGCCGCCTGGCGGGCCGCCGAGGTATTCCGGCGCCTGGGCCGCCGCCGGGGCGCTGCCCATGACGATGGCCTCCTCGTCGGTGTTGTCGCCGCCCTGCTCCTCGCCGTAGCCGACGCCGTCAAAGGCAGAGTAGCCGCCCAGCTCCGTGGGGGCTTCCTCCTGCTCCGGCGACAGCGGCGCGCCCACCACCCCCGGCCGGGCAAGCTCCGGTGGGAGGCCCATCTCGGTGGTGGCCTCCTCCGTGGCCGGCGCCCGGGGGGCCGGCGTGCCCAGCGCGGGCGTATCGGCGTCCTCGCCGTCGTCGTCTGCCACCGGCGGTGACGGGGTGCCGCGAGTCGGCGTCTCCTCGTCGTCGTCGTCCTCCTCGAAGAGGTCGGACGGCACCGGCGTCAGGCCCGGACCGAAGTCCGAGATGGTCTTGCTGCCGAAGGGCTCTTCCACCGGCTGGGGCGTCTCCATCTCATCGAACAGATCTTGCGCCACCTCGTCAGCGTCGATCCGGTGTTCGGCGACGGTGGCGGCCACCGACGGGGCCGTGGGGGGCGGCTCCTTGTGCGGGTCGGTCTCCTTTGCCGGCTCGAAGCCGGCGGGTGTGGCCCGCACCGGCCGCACGGGCGGCTCGACCACGGACTGATCCGTGGGCGTGGCGTCGGGCTGCGCGGGCTCCCCCGGGACCTCGCCGTCAGGGAAGCCGCCCACGGCCTGCACGCCGTTTACGGGCGTGGCCGCCATGTCGTCGCCTTCCTCGTCGCCCTCCGGCTCCTCGTCCGGTTCCGACGGTGCGGGGCCTCGGCTGGGCGGCGGGTAGGGCAGGGTGTTGGTCACCGACGGCGGCAGGTCGTGGACCCTCGGTTTCAGCGGAGGGCCAGTGGGCACCGCAGAGATCGGCGGCTCGGCGTCCGGCTCCGATTCCAGGGGCTGCTCGGCGTCCGGCTCCGCCTCCGATTCCGGGGCCTGCTCGGCGTCCGGCTCCGACTTCGGGGAGGGCTCGGCGTCCGGCTCCGGCTCCTGTTCCGGGGGCTGCTCGGCGTCGGGCTCCGGTTCCGGGGGCTGCTCCTCCTCGCTCACCTCGGGCTCCGCGGGCGGCGGCACGTCCTCGGGCGGCCCGGCCTCCGTCACGTCCTCCGGCTTCAGCGTGCGGATCTGCTGGCGCAGCTTCTGCTCCTTTGCGACCTCTTCGGCGAAGGTGGATTGCATCCACTCGGCCAGGTGGTTGGTGCCGAAGACTGTGCGCGAGCGCACCAGGTAGCGCTGAATGTCCTCCCGCATCTTGGACGCCCGGTCGTAACGCTGGCCGCGCTCCTTGGCCAGGGCGGTGAGCACGATCTCGTCCACCTCGGGCGGCACGTCCGGGTTGTGGGTCGATGGGGCGTCGACCTCGGCCCGCCGCACCTGATTCATGGTGTCGATCTGGTTCTTGCCGTGGAACAGATCCCGCATGGTCAACAGCTCGTAGAGCAGGATGCCGAGGCTGAAGATGTCCGAGCGGTGATCGATGGAGATGCCCTGCACCTGCTCGGGGGACATGTAGGCGATCTTGCCCTTGAGCCTGCCGGCGCGGGTGCGGGTGGCCCGGGCCGCGGCCTTGGCGATGCCGAAGTCGATGAGCTTGACCCCGCCGTCGTAAGAGACGATGACGTTGGGCGGGCTGACGTCCCGGTGGATCAGCTCCATGTCCGAGCCGTCCGCGGTCTTGAGCTGGTGCGCGTAATCCAGCGCCTGGCAGAGGCGCGCGCCCACGTGCAGCACCATGGGGATCGGCACCGTCGCCTCGGTGCCCTGGAGTCGCTGGCGGATCGACTTGAGGTCCTGGCCGGGGATGTACTCCATGGCGAGGAAGTACTGGCCGTTCTCCTTGCCGAACTCCAGCACCTGGGCGATGTTGGCGTGCGACAGCCGCGACGAGATCTTGGCCTCGTCGATAAACATGGTCGTGAATTCGTCGTCCTCGCTGGCCCAGGGCAAGATCCGTTTTATTGCGACGATCTTCTCAAAGCCCTTTACCCCTGCTGCCTTGGTCAGAAAGACCTCGGCCATGCCGCCAGTACTGAGCCTTTTGACCATGACGTACTGGCCGAATTTTTGCGGCTTTAACACCAGAATATGCTATATGGGCCAGCATCGGTCTGCAATATAGATGTCGTCTAAATTTAAGGAGTATATGACCGATGACCTCTTCCGTTGATGTAGCACTGGTCATGGTGCCCCCTTTCATCCCTGATGAGCCGCACCTGGGCCTCGCCCTGTTAGCCTCATACCTGCGCGGCAACGACTTCTCCGTTGCCGTGCACGATATGAGTATCAAGCTGTTCCACTCCTGCGAGGAGGATGACCGGCGCCTGTGGGATCGATCGGCCGCCACCGCCATCGAGTGGCAGCAGCGAGACCTGCGAGAGTCGTTCTTCAAAAAGTACTGGAACAACTTCGACGCCTACATCGACGAGATCCTGGCGAGCAAGCCGAAGGTGATCGGCTTCTGCTGCCACATCACCAACTCCGTGCTCTCCATGGAGGTGATCAACCTCACCCGGGCCAAGGCCGGGCCGGACATCACCCTGGTGGCCGGCGGGCCCGCCTTCTTCGTCAACGAGAGCGAGACCACCGGCGTGGGCTACGAGCTGTGTATGTACGGCCACCCCACCCGGGGCCAGGCCGAGCTGCGCCACGCGCTGGAGACGTGGATCTCCAAGCTCGACTGCCTGATCCTCGACGAGGGCGAGGCGCCGCTGCTGGAGGTCTGCCAGCGAGTGCGCGACGGCGAGGAGCTGACGGGCGTTGCCAACATGGTGCGCTGCTCGGGCCCGGGGGAGTACGAGGAGCTGACCCGTGGGCCCCCCATCAGGGATCTGTCCACCATCCCCTACCCCACCTTCGAAGAGTTCGACCTGTCGCTCTACACCAGGCCTCAGGTGCCGGTGCTGTTCAACCGCGGCTGCATCAAAAAGTGCACCTGCTGCGTGGAGCGCTACCGCTGGGGCAACTTCCGCGCGCGCAAGGCCGAGGACATCCTCGCCGAGCTGAAGCACCACGTGGAGGTGCTCGGCATCAGCTGGTTCAACGCCTGCGACATGCTGCTCAACGCCAACGTGCGGGAGCTTGCCAAGCTGTGCGACCTCATCGTGGCCGAGGAGATGTCCATCTACTGGGGCGGCAACGTGGTGGTGCGCAAGGAGATGACCCCCGAGCTGTTCGGCAAGATGCGCGCCGCCGGCTGCGGCTGGCTCATCTTCGGCATCGAGTCGGGCGCCGAGCGCATCGTCGACCTCATCGGCAAAAACTTCACCCTCACCGAGGGGGAGCAGAACCTCGAGGCGTGCCACCAGGCGGGGATCCGCACCTACATCAACATCATCATCGGCTTCCCCGGCGAGACCGAGGAAGACTTCCTCGAGTCCATGGAGTACGTGCGCCGCAACCGGGAGAACATCGACTGGATCATCCTGATGGCGATGTTCGAGCTGTTCCACCACACCGAGGTGGTGCTCAACCCGGAGCGCTACGGCCCGCGGTGCGAGGACGTCGCGGGGCTCACCGAGAACTTCGGCCTGGTGGACTGGTCCGACGAGACCGGCAACACCTACGAGGTTCGCCAGTACCGCTTCGCGCGCATGCAGCGGCTGCTGGCCGAGCTGGGGCTGCCGGACCCGACCATGCAGGGCGACGACCTGCGCCTGAGCCAGGTGCGCCAGGAGCTCACCGAGCACCCGGCGATCCACTCCATGATCGGCGCGGCCCTCGAGGTGGAGCCCAAGCTGGATCTGCCCCTGACCGAGGCCCTGGAGGGGAACCTGGCCCACGACGAAGAGAAGACCCGGGCCGGCGCCTGCCGCCTGCTCGGCATGCTCGGCAGCCGCAAGGCCGTGCCGTCGCTGATCGAGGCCCTGCGCGACAAGAGCGAGTGGGTTCGCGGCGAATCGGCCCGCGCCCTGGGGCTGATCTGCGATCCCACCTCATTGCCCCACCTGGAGTCGATCCTCACCGACGAGGGATACGCGGTCCTGTCCGGAGACATGCAATTGAGCATGGCCCGCATGCGGCGGCTGTACGAGGCCAGCCGCGACGTGACCGAGTTCGAACAGCAGCAGGACGCCGAGGACCAGTAGTCCCACCCCCCGCCTTCGCGCAAAACGTCTATTTTTGATAGGCTATAGGTCTGACTTAATTATCGAGGTGGACCGATGAAGAGCCGTCTGACTTCCAGAGTTTTCTGTGTGGTGGTGATCGCAGCCCTTTTGACCGGGTGTAGCGACGACGACACGTCCCAGTCCTGCACCAAGGACGCCGACTGCGGAACGGGCATGCGCTGCCTGGCCGGGGCGTGCGTTGAGTGCTTCATCGACGCCCACTGCGGCGCGGGCAAAAAGTGCGACCTGACCGCCAATCCGCCCAAGTGCGTGCCGAAATCGTCCACCGGCGATCAAGGCCAGGTCAAGGACGGCGGCGCGGTGGACAAGGGCCAAAAGGAGGGGGGCAGCGGCGGCGACCTCAAGACCACCTGCACCGACAAGGACACGCGCTCCTGCTACACCGGCAAGGCCAAGACCAAGGGCGTGGGCGCCTGCAAGGCTGGCACCGAGACCTGCGTCACCGGCAAGTGGAGCGGCGACTGCAAGGGCGAGGTGCTGCCCGCGGCCGAGACCTGCAACAGCAAGGACGACGACTGCGACGGCCAGACCGACGAGGGCGGGGTCTGCGGCAACTGCACCCCCGGCGCCTCCATGGCCTGCTACACCGGCGCCACCAAGACCAAGGGCGTGGGCACCTGCAAGGGCGGCACGCGGTTCTGCCTCATCGGCAACAGTTGGGGCGCCTGCACCGGCGAGGTGACGCCGTCGGCCGAGGTCTGTAACAACAAGGACGACGACTGCGACGGCAAGACCGACGAGGGTGTCACCTGGGAGGGATCACCCTGCATGGATCCGACCCGCAAGGGGATCTGCCAGGCGGGCACCTGGACCTGCAGCCAGGGCAAGATGGCCTGCAAGCAGACCACCACCGCAGCCGCCAAGGAGGTGTGCGCCAACGGCAAGGACGACAACTGCGACGGCAAGATCGACGAGTCGCCGCCGTGCACCTGCAAGGTCGGCGCGACCAAGGGGTGCTACAACGGCCCGGCCTACACCGCCGGCGTGGGCATCTGCAAGACCGGCCTGCAGATCTGCTCGTCGAGCCAGTCCTGGGGACCGTGCGTGGGCGCTGTGACGCCGCAGAAGGAGATCTGCAACAAAAAGGACGACGACTGCGACGGCAAGACCGACGAGGAGTTCCCGCAGAAAGGCTGGCAGTGCCTGGTGTCCGGCAAGAAGGGCGCCTGCTCTGTGGGCAAGTTCAATACCTGCACCGGCGGCGTGCTCAAGTGCACCGGCCCGACCCCCACCACCGAGTCCTGCAACGGCGTGGACGACGACTGCGACGGTTACATGGACAACGCCGTGGCCGGCAAGGGCGCCGTGCTGACCCGCGCCTGCTACAAAAACTCCGTGGGCTGCTCGCTCTACGGTACGAGCTACACCTGCAAGGGCACCTGCAAGGCCGGCAAGGAAGTCTGCGCCGGCGGCAACTGGCTGCCCTGCTTCGGCTACACCTACCCCGCGGCCGAGATCTGCACCAACAAGAAGGACGAGGACTGCGACGGCACGGTGGATGACGGCTGCAGCGGCGGCCCCGGGCCTGGGACCAAGATCTGTAAGCCCTGGGAGCTGCGCTGCAACGGCTTCGACGTGGAGATCTGTAATTCGGCCGGCACGGCCTGGTCCTTCCGCGAGGCCTGCCTGACCAGTTGCCTCAACGGCATCTGCAGCGGCGGCGGCTGTGTGCCGTTCACCCTGATCACCTCGCCGTCGACCCTGCGCGCCGACGCCAAGTCGTCGTGCCTCATCACCTCGGCCAAGATCGTCAGCAAGAGCGGCACGCCCGTGGCCGACGGCACCCTGTTCACCATCAGCTCCAACAAGGGCACGGTGCAGTCGGTGGACGGCGACCCCAACGTCAACGGCGTGCAGGTGCGCTCGGTCAACGGCAAGATCGACTTTTCGGTCACGGCGCCGGACCTGGCCAAGGCAGAGGTCACGGCCACGGCCACCGACACGCCGAAGTACGTCCCAGACTATGACAGCAAGGGGGTCAGCTCGAAGCTGACCATCTCCGGGCTGAACAACAAGGTCATCACCCTCACCGTGGCGCTCAAGGTGGAGCACCCGCGCAGCGACGACCTGGAGATCGTGCTGCAGAACCCCACCGGCACCAAGGTCACCCTGGAGGCGGCCTGCAACCCCACCTCGGGCACCTGCTCCACGACCAAGGACATCAGCACCACATACCCCACGCTGAAGAAGGCGGCCAGCGGCGCCATCAAGGACTTCTTCAACAAGTCGGGCAACGGCACCTGGACCCTGACGCTCAAGGATCCGTACTACGGACCGAAGAACTCCAAGGGCGTGGTGGACCCGGGCAAGCTGCTCTCCTGGCAGCTCAACTTCAACGCGGCCGCGGTGACCTCGGGCACGATGAAGGTCACGGCGTCCCACGCCAAGTCCGCCTCCTGCAAGGGCTCGCTGTCGGTGGCCTACAACGCCACGCCGATGACGCGCACCGTGGCCGAGGACTTCACCTCGTCCAAGCGCAACGACACCAGCGTCACCACCGCCCACTGGGACACCGGCCTCGGTCGCGTGGACCCCTTCCCGGCTGACTTCGGCACCGGGCGCGACGGCGACCTCAACGTCACCAGCGGCACCTACAACCTCAACCTCAACGCCCAGAAGGGGCGGCTCTTCCCCGACGCCGTGGCCTTCACCGTCACCGCCCTGGGCACCAACTCGGCCACCCTCAAGGGCGGCGTGGGCGGCCTGGTCATCGGCGACGAGGTGCTGCTGATCAACATGCAGGGCACCAAGTCCTACTACAAGAACGTGGGCAACTTCGAGATCAAGCGCATCGCCAAGATCGACTTCGCCAGCAACAAGCTCTTCTTCGCCACCACCCTGTCCAAGTACTACGGCACGTCGACCAACGCCTCGCTCTCCGGCCAGCAGGTCGTGGTTCAGCGGGTGCCGCACTACCGCAACGTCCACATCAAGGGGACGCTCACCGCCGACAACTGGGACGGCACGCGCGGCGGCGTGCTCTTCTTCAAGGCCAGCGGCACGGTGCAGATCCCCGGCTCGGTGAACATGAACTACAAGGGCTACCGGGCCTACACCGACAAGTCGGGCGAGAGCTACCACGGCGGCTACAAGGGGACCACCACGTCGTCCTTCGGCGGCGGCTCGGTGAGCGCCACCGACACCCACACCAACTGCGGCTGGTACAACTGCTGCGGCTACCATTACAAGTACCTCTACAACTATGGCGGCGGCGCGGGCTACGCCAGCGACGGCAAGAAGGGCTCGACCCAAACCCACCACAGCTCCTGCTCGTCCAAGACCACCTGCTACAAAAACGCCACCACGGCGGCGGGCAAGGCCTACGGCGACAAGACGCTGTCCAAGCTGTACCTCGGCTCGGCCGGGGCGGGAGGCTTTTACTGCCGCTACTACTGTTACTACACCAGCAACCGGGGCAACCACTCGCACTCCAGCTCCTCGGGCGGCAACGGCGGCGGCGTCATCGTCATCTGGGCCGGGGGCATCTCGGTCACGGGATCCATCCAGAGCAACGGCACCGGCGGCGGCAGCTACGGCGGCGGCGGCGCGGGCGGATCGATCTTTTTGCGCTCGCGCAGCATGAACGTCGGCAACAAGAGGGTCACGGCCAGGGCCGGCAAAAACGCCAGCGTCGGGCGCGTGCGCCTGGACTTCTTCGGGCTGTCGGGCATCTCTGATCCGGCTCACTACGCGGGCTTTTCGGGCAAGACCGTGGTGGTGACCAAGAACCTCAACTTCACCGGCAAGTCCCTGCTGTCGGCCCAGGTGGCCCGGGCCATCGAGGACCTGCGCGGCGGCTCGGTGGTCTACGCCCTGAGCGCCAACGGCGGCAAGACCTGGACCACGGTCGCCGCCGGCAAGGACGTGCTCTTTGCCTACACGGGCGCCGACCTGCGGCTGAAGGTCTCGTTCACCAACAAGTCTCTGGACCCGCTGTCGCTCATGGGCGTGCTGGTGAGCTACAAGACCAAGTAGCCCCGCCGCAGCCGCAGCCCCGGCGAGGACTGGATCATGCAGACGGCGCCGGCGGCGAAGCCGGCGAGGTGCGTCAGCGGCACCGAGCGCACGTGCCGGCCGAGGTCGAGGTGAAAGACCAGCGGGCCGGTAAACAGCTCCAACAGCAGGCAGGCGGGGAGGATCAGCGACAGGGCCACGATCCACGGCGGCGGCCGGCCGCGGGCGCTGCGCCACTCGTGCACCACGGCGGCGGCGGCAGCGCCGTGCACCGTGCTGGACATGCCGAAGTAGGCCACCATGGCGTCGCTGGTGGCGAAGGCGGCCAGGGGGGCGACGGCGGTGGCGCAGAGCAGCGCCGGGTCCAGGCTGGAGTGCGGGCTGAGATAACCGTACAGGTGCCGGCGACCGGGGTGGTCGCCGTCGCTGCGCCCGGGGCCCACCGCGAAGAAGGCGTAGACCTGGATCGAGTCCATGTTGATCACCTCCAGGGGCAGCACCTCCATCAGCGCGTTGACATACGCCGTCTTGCCGACGCCGGTTGGTCCAGTGATGACGAGTCGCCGTTGCAAGGTTTCAGCTCTCAATCTCTGTTGTCGGTCCTGGCCGGGCAGGCTTCGTGTCGTGCGCGGTGAGTCCGAAACTCACGCTCGAGCCACCGCCCGCGTGGCCGGCGGCCGCGGATGACGTCGCGCTGCCACAGAACCCGGAGTACACCCGGCGGCTCCTCTCCAGAGAGGGAGTATACCGCTGAAGCACAGGGTATGCGCCATGGACTTGCTCGAGGAACGCCGCGCGCAGCTCTCCATACACCGGCGCGAACTCCTCGTAGACCACGAGATAGATCAGGTCGGCCAGGATCATCTGCCGCTCGAAGTCCGTCTCGCAGGTGATCCCCACGGGGAAACAGCCCCAAAAGCAAAACGGCACCCGGGTCAGCACCTTGACCGATGCGCGGCTCGCGCCCTGGGCGCCGGAGCGTTCTTCGTACGGCAGGTAGGTGACCCCGGGGTCCGGTCGATAAGGGGTAAACAGGTTTACCTGCAGATCCTCCAGCGGGTGACCGCGGCCCGCCACGTCTCGGGCGACATGCCGTAACAGGGCCAGGTCCCAGCGCAAAGGCACGTCCGGAAGGCCGACGATGTAGCTCAGCTTGACCCGAGGCCCCTCGCTCCGCGTCGCGTCCAGCAGCCAGTACAGCTTCTTCATGTCCACGCGCTTGTCGAGGCCCTCGGACATCGGGTTCTCGATGCCCACGAGGAACTTTTGCACGCCGGCCTCGCGCAGCTCGGCGAGCCGCTTGTTGGTGAGGTTCTCCAGGCAGGTTTGCACCAAAAACGATACGCCCTCTTCACGCAGCACCCCCATCACGGTTTGCGCGTGGGGCAGGTTCATCAAAAAGTGCATGTCCGCCAGGGACAGCCGGGTGACCCCTCGGGCCTTGAACTCACCGACGATCTGCCGCACCACCTCGATGGACTTGAACGCGGTGGTGTAGATGAACGGGTTGCCGCAGAAAGAGCAGCCGTTGTCGCACCCGATGGAGGTGATCATGCTGTAGCGAATGGGCACCTGTCGCATCTGCGGCAGGACATGGGGACCATGATAGGTCTGCTCCATCAACTCCATGGTCGGCCTGAAGCTGGCAAACAGCTGCGTGTGCAGCTCCTCGTCGGTGGGGCGGATCGTTTTGCCCCGGGCTGCGATCCGTTCGGTGAGCTGCTCTTTGGCCGCCCTCGGGCAGGCCGAGTACTTCCAGGCTCGAGCGACCGGCAAACACCCTGGGGACCCAGTGGAAGGTCGAGCCGCTGGCCACGATGGGGACATAGGTCACGTTCTCCATCGAGGGGAGCAGCCACTGGCGGGTGTCGCTGTTGAGGCTGACGTGTGGGCCGCCGATGAAGATCTGTCCGCAAAGGCCCCCCTCTTGCAATGCCGCGGCGGCGGCCAGGGCGTCGCTGAACGTCGGCGTGGCCGAGGAGATCAGCACCACCGCCGGGGCCAGCGCGAGGGTCGCCTCCACGGGCGAACGGTGCCAGTTGGCGTCGACAACCGTCGTCTCGTACCCCAGGTTTCGGCAGGCCGTATGCAGGTAGTAGAGGTTCTGACCCGGCAGCCAGTTCTTGGGCGGCCTCCTCAGGTGAGGCATCTCCCCCGTCGTATGCCCCAACCGGGGCATGTAGACCACCACCCGCTCGGTCATCGGTGAGGCGCCGCGCAAGGGAAGCCGGGTGCCAACCCTGGTGGAAAACAAGCTGTCATGACCATGGATAAACAGAACACGCCTCGGCACCCCCCGCAACGGCGTGCCCGCGCCCCCCGTCACCAGACGGCGCAGGGTGTCCTCCTTGTGTCAGCGGGCGACCAGGCGGGCGCCGACCTTGCGGAACTCGGCGGCCTTGTACTTGCGCAACGGCAGCAGGGCCACGCCCCAGGGCTCGCCCGGGAGCATGCGCATCACGTCGAACAGGGCCTCGTCCTTGATGCGGACGTAGGCCCGCTTTTCGAACTCGGCCATGCGCCGGCGATCGGCCTTGGTGCGCGGGGCCCGCCAGTGCACGTGAGGGGCCACACGGGGCCCCCTGCGGGTGTCGGTGAAGAAGACGCGCAGCGCCCGGGCCAGCGCCGCGCTCCTGGCGTAGGGCAGTCGGCGCAGGCAGGCCGCCAGGTCTCGGGGCGGCAGCTTCTTCAGCCGCGCCACGAGCCGGGCCGGGGCCTGCTTGTCGCCCAGGCGCGCGTAGGCCAGCAGGAAGGCGAAGGTCCGCGAGTGCTTGAACGACTGCCGGCTCGGGCCGAGCCGCTTCTGCAGCTTGCGCAGGTCGGCCAGGTAGGCCCGGTCGCCCATCAACCCCACGGCCCGCACCAGGGTGGCCTGCATCATCTCCGGGAACTCGTCCCGGCCGATTCTCTTGCTGGCGGCCAGCCGGATCAGGTCGTCCTTGATCGATTTGGGGTGCAGCACGAGGAACCCGTTGATGGCGAACGCCCGGAGCTGCTGGTTCTTCTCGCGCCTGGCCACGGCCACCAGCATCCTGGCCGCCCCGGGCAGCCCGGTGGCGACGGTGGTACGGATGGCGGACTCCTTCACCGAAAACTTCGGCGAGCGCAGCAGCTTCCGTAGCTTGCGTAGCACGGTCGCATCGTTGGGCCGCATGTAGATGCTGGCAGAGGGGTCGCCCCGGGCCACCAGCGCCAGCACCTCGCTGGTTTCGTAGGTCCGCAGGTGGTTCGGGCTGGACGAGGGCAGCGCGAGCCCCGCGTACAGCCGTCGAACACCCAGGCGCCTGGCTGCCGCCACCACCTGGGGGCCGACCCTGTACCTGAAGCGGTACTCCACCTTGCTCGGCAGCGCGCCGAAGAAATGGCTGGAGCCCACCGCGAAGGCCCGCTTCCCCTTTGCCGGCAGAGGACGCAGCGCCAGCTTGAAGACCACCTTGCCCTTGTTGGCCTTGAGCGTGACGAAGTCTCTTCGGCTGATCGGCTTCGAGCCGCCCTGTGGCTTCCAGGCAACGAACGCGCCCCCCTTGCCCTTGTACTCGAGGGTCAAACAGGACGTCGACGCCACACAGACGCTGACCGGCCTTCGTGACCGGTGTGAGGCGGAGATCTCCACGTTGGGCAGCCCGCCCTGGTACACCACCCTGGGGTAGAAGAACACCTGGTCCCGTGCGCTGGCTGGCGACGGAACAAAACACAGGATCAGCGCGGTCGCCACCGCGGCGCCAGAACTCATTGTTTGTGCTGACGACGGACAGTGTGCCCTGGAAGACATGGAACCTCCTTGGACCGAGTCTAGCTCGGTCTAGCCCCAATGCCGATCGGTTAGGATTAAAATGTAGGGCGGGGGCTTGTCCCCCGCCACCAGCAAGGCGGGGGACAAGCCCCCGCCCTACGCTGACCAAGGCAATCCAAGGCTTATCCAACTGACATTGGGTCTAGCCCAGGTCGAGCTCCACCAGCCGGAAGTCGATGAAGTCGCAGGCCACACAATGATAGCGCACGCCGTCCACTGTGACCGTGGCCGGCCCCGGCCGCAGGTAGTGCAGGTGGCCGAAGACGCAGAGGTCCACGCCGGCGGTGGCCACGATGCCCGAGGCCTCGGAGGCGGCGCCCTCGAAGTCCACGGGTGGGTAATGGGTCACGCAGACCGAGCGGCGCGCGTCGGGGTGGTGCTTGCGGCCGTGGTCCAGGCTGAGCTGCAGACGGTTGAGCTCCCGCCGCAGGATCTTTTCGTCTCTGTCGGCGTCGTAGCCCTGGCCCTCGATCTCGTCCTGGCGCTGGCCGCCCGCGCTGTGAAAGGTGAGCCCGGGCATGTCCCACAGCCGGGCCCCGGTGAGCAGCACGTCGCCGACCAGCTGGCTGTCATTCCACAAATACGAGATGGACGGCGGCAGCAGCTTGCGGGTCTTGCTCGGCGAGCCCATCCAGAAGTCGTGGTTGCCCTTGATCATCACCTTGCGCCCGGGCAGCGCCTCGATCCAGGCCAGGTCCTCGGTGACGTCTGCCGCGCGCATGGCCCACGACGTGTCGCCGGCCAGCAGCACCACGTCGTCGTCACTCACCCGCGCCCGCCAGTCCTCGGCGATGCGCAGGTGGTGGTCCCGCCACTGCTCGCCGAAGACGTGCATCGGCTTACGCAGCTGGCCGTCTTGCAAAGAGAGGTGCAGATCACCGATGGCGAAGAGCTTCATGGCCTTTATGTAGTGCAGCCGGCGCGGCGGCGCAAGGGGGCCACGCTCTCCGAATTTGAAAGAGGCGCCCGGACAATGGAGCCGATTTGCCGATCCGTTTACTGAATTTCAAGGGGTTACAGCCGGTATGGATCGTGCACAGATGCCTGGCATGCAATACCTGCCGCGTACGAGACACCTGCTGCTGGCCCAGCTCGCCGGCCTGATGCTGCTGGGCAGCGCTGCCTCGGCGCGCCCGGCGCCCACCACCGGGGCGGTGGCCAGGGCCAGGCGCCTGGTGGGCCAGGCCGCCAACCTGCGCCAGCTGAGGGTGCCCCTGCGCCAGCGGGTGGCCAACAGGAACATCAACCGGGCCGTGACGCGGCTGCAGCGCATCGGGGTCAAGATCGACACCCGCACGCCCGTGGTGCTCGACAGCGGCCAGGAGTACGGCCTGCTGCGACAGGCCGGCAAGCTGCTGCGCGGCGCGCCCAGGGGAAGCGCGGCCTACGCCCTGCGCAAAGAGGCGCTGCTGCGGGCGCGCAAGCTGCACAAGACGACCTACCGCCTGCCCCGGGGCATGCGCGCCTACGCCAACGGCGACAAGGGGCACGCCGAGCTGGTGATCAACCTCGACAGCGCGTTTTACGCCAAGCCCAAACGGCTGCAGCCGATCCTGGCCCACGAGTACCGCCACATCGGCGACATCAAGCGGGCGCTGCACCTGGAGAAGGTGTTGCAAAAGCCCGAGCTGAAAAATGCCAGGCCGGGCACCCGGCAGCACGCGCGCAAGCTCAAGTTCCAAAAGCAGGTGGCGGCGCTGTGGTCCCACCCCCGCGCCGAGACCCGCGCCTTCTTCGCCCAGGCCCGGGCCCAGGGCCTGGCCGGTCAGCCCCTCGGTAACTGGTGGCGCGCACCCCAGGGCGGCGCCATGGACCGCACCTACCCGCCGGCCCAGCTCAACCGGGCGCTGATCGACGGCTACTTCAAGGGGCTGTCCCAGAGCCTGTCGTCGGCCATGAAGCAGGCCTCCCCCGAAAAGCGCGCCCTGGCAGGCCGCTACCTGCGCGGTTATCGCGGCGTGCTGCGCCAGCAGTCCAGCGCCTACTTCGCCGGAGTGCGCAAGGACGACGCCCGGGATCCCGCGGCCATCGAGCGCTACAACGCCGGCAAGACCTCGTTGCTGCGCCAGGCCGGCGAGGTGCTGACCCGGCCCGGCCCGCTCACCGCCGCGCGGGCCAAGATGGCCGGCCAGACCGACGCCTACCAGGGCGCCGCCCCCACCCAGCGGGTACTGCAGATCCTCGGCGCCTCCCGCTGAGCTCGGCCGTGAGCAAGTTCAAACGACTCAAACCCTCCGTCTCCGGACGGATGCTGCTGCTGTTCGCGGGGGTGATGTGGATCGGCGTCGGCACCATGCTGCTGAGCCTCGCCGCGGGCTGGCTGCAGCGGGGGCAGTTGGATCACCTCGTGGCGCGCGTCGCCGTGGGCGTGGTCGCCGCCCTGCTGATCCACCACTTCTGCTTCCTGCGCATCGTGGACAAGAACCTCCGCCGCATCGGCCCCATGGAGGGCAAGCGCTGCGCGTTCTCCTTCATGTCCTGGAAGAGCTACATCATGGTCGCCGTCATGGTGTCCCTCGGCATCGTCCTGCGCCACTCGCCCATCCCCAAGCCGCTGCTGGCCGTGCTCTACATCGGCATCGGGCTCGCCCTCATCCTCTCCAGCGTCCGCTACCTGCGCGCCCTGATCCGCTGACCCGGGCTGAATCAGCGGCGGCCTCAACCGCTGGCGCCCCGGCGCGGAGGTGCTAGTGAATTCGTATGAAGCTGTCCAACTCCTACGCCGACCTGCCCGACGCGTTCCACGAAAGGATCCGGCCTGCCACGGTCCGCGAGCCCCGGCTCCTGCTCTTCGACGAGGACCTGGCGCGTGACCTGGGCCTCGACGAAGCGCTGATCCAGGACCGCCAGGCGCTGGCGCGCTGCCTCGCCGGCAACGAGCTGCTGCCGGGATCCGAGCCCGTGGCCATGGCCTACGCCGGGCACCAGTTCGGCAACTTCGTCCCCCGCCTGGGCGACGGGCGGGCCCACCTGCTCGGCGAGCTGACCGACCGCGAGGGCCGCAGCCGCGACCTGCAGCTCAAGGGCTCGGGCCGCACGTCGTGGTCCCGCGGTGGCGACGGCCGCTGCGCCCTGGGGCCCGCCGTGCGCGAGTTCGTCATGAGCGCGGCGATGCACGCCCTGGGCGTCCCCACCACGCGCTGCCTGGCGGTGGTCACCACGGGGGAGCAGGTCTACCGCGAGGAGCCGCTGCCGGGGGCGGTGGTGACCAGGGTGGCGGCGAGCCACCTGCGCGTGGGCAGCTTCGAGTACTTCGCGGCGCGGCGGGATCGCGCGTCCCTGCGCACGCTGTGCGACTACGCCATCGCGCGCCACGATCCAGACCTGGCTGACCTGCCGGAGGCCGAGCGGCCCGTGGCGCTTTTGGACCGCGTGATGGACCGGCAGATCTCGCTGGTGGTGCAGTGGATGCGCGTGGGGTTCATCCACGGCGTGATGAACACGGACAACACGGCCATCTCGGGAGAGACCATCGACTACGGCCCCTGCGCCATGATGAGCGTCTACGACCCGGGCACGGTCTTCTCCTCCATCGACCACGCCGGGCGCTACGCCTTCGGCAACCAGCCCGGCATCGCCGCCTGGAACCTCTCCCGGCTGGCGATGTGCCTGGTGCCGCTGCTGGGCACCGACGAGCGGGCCGCGGTGCAGCGGCTCGACGAGCTGCTCGGCTCGTTCGGCGAGCGCTTCGAGGCGGCCTGGCTGGAGATGATGGGGCGCAAGCTCGGGCTGTCGGCGCCCGGCCCGGACCACGGGCCGCTGGTGGCGTCGCTGCTCGACTGTCTGCAGCAGCAGCGCCTGGACTACACCCTGCTCTTCGCGCGCCTGGCGGCCGCCGCCACCTCGGAGCCCGCTGCCCGCGAGCTGGAGCCCGACCTCGGCGACTGGGTCCACGACTGGCGACGGCACCTCGCTGAGCAGGACGCCTCATTGGACGAGGCGCGGGCGCTGATGAAGCAACACAACCCGCTGGTGATCCCGCGCAACCACCACGTGGAGCAGGTCATCGCCCGGTGCACGGAGACGCTGGAGGCCGCGCCGGCAGAGCGCCTGCTCGAGGCGCTCCGCTCGCCCTACGAGGAGCTGGCCGCCACGGCGCAGTTCCAGGACCCGCCGGCCGACGGTGACCGCGAGTATCAGACCTTCTGCGGCACGTGAGGCGGCGCGGCCCCCGCGGGCATTGCAACCGAACACTCGACCTGGCAACGTAGCCCGATGACTCCACCGGCGCGAGGGACCGCGGTGGTCCTGCTGTTCGTTTTGGCCGTGGCGTGCCCCGCGGCCAGCCTCGCCGACGCTCGCCCGGTGGCCCGCGCGGTGCGGGCGGCGTCTCCGCCAAAGGTGGACGGGCACCTGGCCGACGCCGCCTGGCGCGCCGCGCCCTGGCAGGGCAGCTTCGTCGAGCGCAAGCCGCGGCTCGACAGCGCGCCCCCGGTGCGCACACGCTTCGCCGTGGTGTTCGACAACGCCGCGCTCTACGTCGCCGTCCACTGCCACGACGACCGTCCGGACCTGGTGCGCGGCCGCAGCCGCTCCAGGGACAGCACCTCGCTGTTTCGTGACGACGCGATCAGCGTCAAGATCGACGCGGCCAGCGACGGCCGCACGACCCTCGGCTTCGTCCTCGGCCCGGCCGGCGCGCGCCTGGACTACCGTGGCATCAACGAGCGACAGTTCCGGGTGGAGTTTGACGCTGTCTGGCAAGGCGCCGCGCGGCGCACACCCGACGGCTGGGCCGCGGAGTTTCGCATCCCGTTTTCGGTCCTCGGGCTCGACCCGCGCAACCTGCCGAAGCGCGTCGGGCTCAACCTGACCCGGGACCACAGCAGGCGCAACGCCTCCTACGACTGGGCCCTGCTCCGCCCGCCCTTCGGCCCCATCGCGGCGAGCCAGTACGGCAAGCTCGTCGGGCTGGCCAGCGAGGGCCCGGGCGAGCCGGTCAAGTCCGGGCTGTCGGTGGCCGCCGTGCCCTATCTGTTGGGCGGGTTCGAGGGCGAGCGCAGCGCCGCGGGCGAGCTGGAGCACTCCGGCCGCTTCAACGGAGGCCTCGACGCCCGGGCCGAGCTCGGCGCGGGCTGGCGGGCCCACCTCACCATCAACACCGACTTCGCCCACGTGGACCTCGACGACCAGGTGGTGAACCTGACCCGCTTCGGCCTGTTCCTCCCCGAGAAGCGCGACTTCTTCCTCGGCGACCTGGAGGTCTTCTCCTTCGGTCAGCGGGGTGAGGCCCAGCTGCTGCACACCCGGCGCATCGGCCTCCGCGGCGGCTCCGCCATCCCCATCGCGGCGGGGCTCAAGGTGGTGGGCCGCGCCTGGGAAGGCCTGCGGGTCGGCCTGCTGCAGGTGACCACCATGTCCGACGACGGCGGCACCCGGCCGCTGCCCTGGACCTCACACCTGGTGGGCCGGGCGCAGCTCGAGCTGGGGGGCGGCTCCAACGTCGGCCTGATGCTGACCCACCGCCAGTCCCTGGAGTCCACCGCGGATCACAACCTGGTGCTGGGTGCCGACGGCGCCTGGCGCGGCTTCTCCGGCCGCCTGCTGCTGGAGGCCAGCGCGCTGATGACCATGACCGGCGCCGAGGCGGGCCAGGCAGACACCGCGGCCGGCGGCGACGGTCTGGGTCAGGGCGCGGACAGCCCGGCCCCCGGCGCGGCCGTCTCCATGAGCTGGCGCGGCCTGCTGCTGCGCCCGAAGCTGACCTACGCCTACCGCCACCCCGACTTTCGGGCCGACCTGGGGTTCTACAAGCGGGTGGGGGTGCACGTGGCCGGCGGCAGCGTCGTGGTCGAGCCTCGCTTCGAGCGCTTCGGCCTGGAGCGGCTGACCCTGGAGGCCTCGGCCGACGTGGTGGCCACCGCCGAGGGCCTGAGCCTGCTGGACTGGAGCGCGGGGGGCCTCGCCCAGCTGACCTGGGACGCGGGCTTTCAGCTGGGGTTTTCCGCCCGGCGCCTGCAGGAGACCGTGCTGCGGTCATTTACGGCCGGCGGCAGCACCACCGTCGACGCCGGCACCTACCAGGCCAACCGCTTCGTCCTCGACGGCCGGACGCCGTCGACGCTGCCGGTGAGCCTCACCACAGCGCTGACTTTGGGCGACTACTACGGCGGCAGCCTGACGTCGCTGGCCGCCAGCGTGACGGTGCGCCCCTCGGCGCTGCTGCGCTACGAGGTGGGCGGCAGCCACAGCGCCGCGCGGTTCGACCAGGCGGCGCGCAGCTTCTCCACCAGCCTGCTCAACGCCCGGGTCGGCCTGATGTTCACCACCGATCTCTCCCTGGACGCCTTCGCCGCCTGGAACAGCGCGGCCGAGCTGGTGAGCCTGCAGGCGCGCCTGCGCTGGACGTATCTGGCCGGCAGCGATCTGTTCGTGGTCTACCAGCACGACGTCAACACGGACACCGGCGTCACGCGGTTTCAGTCGCTGCTGGTCAAGGCCACCTTCCACAGGGCCTGGACCCGCAGATAGGGCGCTACTTGACCTTCACCATGGTGGTGCCCGTCCTGCCGAAGGTCTCGGGCCGGTACATCTCCTCGGCCTTTGTCGGCGCGGCGACGAAGGTGCCGAGGGTGGTGGCGCGGGCGAGGTAGGTGTACTCGTAGACCCCCGAGGGCAGCCGGTCGGCGAACATCACCACGCTGTCGTCGCGCATCTCCTTGTGGTCGAAGGCCAGCAGCGAGTACCAGGAGAAGAAGTCGTAGGCCCGCCGCTTGAGCTCGTTGCCCAGGCGGGACTGAGCCGAGGTGGCGAACGTCAGGTTCACCGCCTCGAGGCCCGCGGGCAGCGGGTCCACGAGGGCCACGTAGTAGCGCTGGTCCGGCACCACCACGGTGAGCCGCACGCGCACGGTGGCCCCGGCCTTGATCTGCCAGGTGCCGTCCTTGTCCCGTGTGACGGTGTCCTTTTTGCCTTCCACCGGTTCGTAGTTACGGGTCACGGCGAAGCCCTGCTCCTCGGGGCCGAGGCGCATGTCCTTGGGGGCGTAGCGCAGGCCGACGCGGTAGTAGAGCTTGCCCGGCCCGTCCTTGCTCAGCACCAGCTCCTTTTTGCCCGCCTGCTGCAGCGCGGCCAGGGGCACGTTCTGGCGCACCACCCGCATCTGCCGGCCCTTGAAGGCGGCCTGGCCGAGGAAGCCCTCCTCACCCAGCCAGAGGCGGGCGACGTAGTTGGGCACCACCTTCTCCACCACGCGGTAGTAGCGGGCCAGGGCGGTCAGGGCGTAGGCGTTGGCCTGGGTGGTGGACCAGCGGCCCTTGATGCGGGCCTGGATCAGGCCCCGGGCCACCTTCGGGATCAGGGAGTGCTTCGGGTCAACCTCCAGCAGGGCGTAGAGCACGATGGCGTCGCTGCGGTCCTCGGAGTGCATCAGCAGCCGCAGGCTCTCGGTCTTGATCTCGGAGAAGTGGGCCGCCGAGGCGGTCTGCACCGCGGCGTTGTTCAGCTCACCGAGCAGGGTGGTCACCTCGGGCGGGCGATTGGTCAGCTTGCCCTTGTTCAGGCCGCCGGCGCGGTAGATGGCCTGCATCAGCATGGCCCGGGCGAACAGCGGCAGCTTGTGGCGCAGGCCGAAGAGCCGCTTCATGTGCTTGCGCTCGTAGCGCTTGATGTCGGACAGCGCCCAAACGCTCAGCGTCTGCGTGGTGTAGGCGTAGGCCTCGCCGAATTCCTTGCGCGGGTAGTTGAGGATCCGCTTGAGGAAATAGGCGGCGCGGTTGAAGCGGTTGCGGTCGATCTTGTGGCCGTTTTCCCTGGCGCGGGCCAGGGTGAACACGGCGTAGGCCGTCAGGTAAGGCCAGCTGATCCGCGAGCGGGCCCACATACCCCAGCCGCCGTCGTAGCGCTGGTTGCGCACCAGCTTCTTGACGCCGCCGGCGGCCAGCGCCTGCTGGGTCTTGAGGTCGGACAGCTTGCCGATCTTGAAGTCCTTGAGGATGTCCTTGAGCGCGAAGATCGGCAGCACGCGGCTGGCCGTCTGTTCGGTGCACTCATAAGGGTAGTTCACCAGGTAGCGCACCGCGTCCTCGAGGCCGTTGAGCGCCGTGGACGACATGGAGATCTCCAGGCCGCCATAGCCGGGCAGCGCGTTGTCCGGCGGCACCACGGTCTGGGCCACGGACACGTCGGTCATGCCGTAGGTGGCGAAGGCCTCGGTGGTCACCGGCAACAGCACCGGCAGCTGCTTCTCCACCGCGTCGGTCTCCTTGCCCATGACCGCGGCGAACTGCACCCGCGCCGGACCCGCGGAGACGGGCGACATGGGGAAGCGCACCTCGGCGGCCTGGTGGGCCTTGATCTTGACCTTCTTGCGCCCGCGGCTGGCCAGCTTGAGGTTGCGGCCGCGCACCAGCACGTCGACGGTGGCGTCCTTGTCGGTCTCGTTGTGCACCATCACGGCGGCCTCGAAGGTGTCACCCACCGAGAGGAAGCGCGGCAGCGAGGGCCGCAGCAGCAGGGGCTTGCGCACCTTGATCTGGGCCTCGCCCTTGCCGAAGCGGTCGGCCCGCCCGCGGTCCAGGGCCACGGCCATGATGCGGAAGGTGGTCAGGTTGTCCGGCATCTTGACCTTGATCGTGGCCTTGCCGTCGGCCCCGGTGACCACCGAGGGGTTGAAGTAGGCGGTGGTGGCGAAGTTGGCGCGGGCGCGGATGCGCTGGCCACCGCTGGCCTTTGCCTTTCCTTTCTCTGCGCGGGCGAACCCGCCAATCTCGGCGGGGCGCGGCGGCGCCGCCTCGAGGGAGGGCGAGGCGTCGGCCACCAGCATGCGCGCGCGCTTGGCCGGGCCCCTCCTGCCGGCGAGGATCCCGCGGCTGCCGACCTTGTTGGCCGCCGACTGCCCCAGCGGCCTGGACCGCGGCCGCTTGAGCTTGGTCTCGCGCTTGAGCAGCACGTTGCGGTTGTCCTGCAGGCCGGTGACCGCCGCCCGCGCGGCCCAGAAGAAGGCCAGCGGGTTGGGGGTCTTGTAGGCCATCAACGACAGCACCCCCTCGTCCACCACCATCACCGTCACCTCGCCAGCCACGGGCTTGCCCGCGCTGTCGGTGGTGGTGAGGTTCAGGTCGAAGGTGCCCGAGGGGCGCACCGCCTCCTGCTTGGGCGACACGGCCACCGTGATCCGCTTGCGCGCGCTGTTGATGGACAGCTTCACCGTGCCGTGGGCCAGGGTCGGCCGGCCCAGGTCGCGGGCGGCCTTACCCAGCTTCCTGTCCTTGATCCTCCCCCTGGAGAGCGCCACGCCGAGGTGCACGCCCGGGATCCCCTGCTCGGTGATCGGCACGGTCACGACCTGGGCGTTGCCGTCCATGCGCAGCACGCGGTGCTCCATCATGCCGCCGCGGGAGATGGTCAAAAAGCCGACCGCCTTCTTCAGCGGCGACTTGACCAGCACGCGGGCGGTGTCGCCCGGCTCGTAGCTGTCCTTGTCCGGCACCAACTCTACCTGGGACTGGTTCTTCAGGCGCCAGGGCACGTAGCCCGGCCCGTGGACGTAGACCCGCAGGGTGGTGCGCGCCAGCCGGCCCTTGTCATCCTTGGCCTCGGACCGCACGAGGTACGAGCCCGGCTTGCCGAGGGTCAGGTCGCAGGCGGCGGGATCGGCGGCGGTGGTCACGGCGCAGGAGGCGACCTCCACCTCCCTGGTCTCCCACTTGTAGGTCCAGCCGCCCCCCTGCTTGACGGGGGTCATCTTGTTCTTCAGCTGCAGGGCGCGGATCTTGAGCGCCGCGCCCACCTTGCGCTTGCCGGCAAGGTCCACCAGCACGGCGGCCACCGACAGCGGCTCCTTGGCCTTGACCACGGTCTTTTTCGGGCGCAGGCCGACGTAGAGGCTGGCCGGGTGGGCGGTCATGACCTTACGATTTGAGATGCTCTGGCGGTTCTGGTCGAAGACCTGGGCCTCCAGGGTGAAGCTGTTCGGGCCGTGGCGCGTGTTCTTTTTGTCCGCCTCCAGCGCGGCCTCCACGGCCACGCGGCCGGTCTTGTCCAGCACGGCCTTGCCGCGCTTGACGATGGAGCCGGCGGCGCCGCTTGATCGGAAGTAGCCGCCGAAGCGTCCGCCGCGCCGGCCGCGGCTGTGGCGCCAGCGGAACCACCAGGGCAGCGACTCACCGAAGGTGAAGCCGTCGTTACGCGGCGGCGAAAACGAAGCCCCTGCCCGGCGCAGGGTCCAGTGCACCTCGGCCCCGGTCATCGGCGCGCCGAAGAGGTAGTCCGCGCCGACGCGGGCCTTGAGGGTGTCGCCGAGAAAGTAGGGTCGGTCCTCGGCCTCGACCTTCACCGCGAACTCGGGCGCGCGGTACTCCTCCACGCGGAAGTTGCCGTAGCCGCTGCCGTCGGCGCAGCTGACGTAGACCCGGTAGTAGCCGAGGTCGGCCCCCGGCGGGATCGGCACGTCCAGGGAGAACGCGCCGCTGTCGGTGACCTTGACGCCGTCCTTGCTCAGCAGCTTTTGGCCCCGCGGCGAGTTGATGCGCACGGTGACCTTCTTGGCCGTGGGTGCGCTGACGCCGCCGGCGGGCGTGGTGTCCTCCAGGCGCAGCACGCCCTTGAGGTGCACGGTCTCGCCCGGGCGGTAGGGCTGGCGGTCGGTGAAGATGAACATCTTGAGCCGCTTTTTGGCCGGGGCGCTGCTCCACTGGTAGGAGCTGACGTAGCCCGCGCCCACCCCGCGGCCGTCCAGCACGGCGAAGGTCTGGTCGCGGCCCCGGGCGCCCCACAGCACGTAGGGCGTGGGCGCCGAATGCTCGCGCCGGCCGGGCAGCACGGCCACGCCGTTTTTGCCGGTCTTGCCGGTGTGAAACGCCTTGCCGTGGCGGTCGCGCAGCTCGAGCTTGACGCCGGGCAGGGCCTTGCCGGTCCTGAGGCTGGTGGCCATGACGACGATCTTGTCGTGGTCGTAGCGGGCCATGATCCCGATGTCGGTCACGGCCACCACCAGGCCGCGGAAGGGGTTGGCATACTTGTAGAAGCGCTTGAGCTCGTTGGAGCGCAGCTCGATGTAGAGCACGCCGGGGCGTCTGCGCCCGAGGCCCTCGTCGGTGCTCAGGCCGAGGCGCGCCTGGCCGTTGATCGGCACGCCGGTCTTGAGCGTGCGGTTGACGACGATGCCCTTGATCCCCTTGAGCGGATCGCGCTTGCCGTTGTCGTCCCAGGAGTAGTTGGCCTTGTTCATCACCTTGAGCAGCTGCTCGCGCTTGACCCGCACCAGGCGCAGGCGCGACCTGGTCACGCTGGTCACCTGCAGGGGCACCTTGCGGTTGCCGTGCAGCTCCATGGTGGCGTAGCCCTGGGCCGGAAACGACATCGTCGGGCGCAGGTCGCCGGTGGTCAGGGTCCGGCTGTCGCCCTTGCGCAGGGTCTGGTCGTGGACGTCTTTCAAGCCCTTGCTCACCGAGACTGCGTACTTGCTGCGCGGCTTGAACCCGCCGCGAATATAGATGTAGCGGCCGCTGGCGGTTATCTCCAGGTCGCCCGGGTCGGGGGTGACCTTGATGAACTTGGCCGGGGCGGTGGTCACCAGGGGGTTGTTGAAGGTGACGTAGAACCCGCTGCGCGGCTCGCAGCGGCGATAGTTCGGGCAGCGGATGGCGGTCACCCGCAGGGGGCCGTAGGTCGAAAAGTAGTGGTTGATGGTGTTCTTGGTCACCAGGGGCCCCTCGCCCCGCAGCCCGGCGTTGAGGCGCACGGAAAACGACGTGGCCAGGGGCAGCGGCTTTTTGGGCTGCACCACCACGGTGCGGTCGGGGTCCCAGGTGCTGACGGTGTCGCCGATGTACTTCAGCTTGGCCCAGCGATCCCTGTCCACCAGATCAAAGTCCACGCCGGCCAGCTTGTTGACCCGCAGGTTCGCCAGCAGGTCCTTGCCGGCCACGGGCTGGTTGAAGAGGAACGCCAGGGCGGTGTCCGGCTTGGCCTGGTTGAAGTGGCGGTGCGGCGCGGCCCGCACGAGGCGGGGGCGCGGCGTGGAAAACTCCCAGCGCACCTCCTTGTCCAGGACCTTGCCGCTGATGGCCCTGGTGCCGGCCGGCACGCGGATCACGTAGCGCGTACCGTAGGGCATGCGCTTTTCGGGCTCGAAGGTCACGGTCTGGGTGCCGAGCCAGCGATAGCGCCCGGGGACCTTGGGCCAGATCTTCAGCGGCGCCTCGAGGTTCTTCAGGTGCTCCAGGGCGGCCACGGGAACCATGGGCTGGTTGAAGGTGGCGGTCACGGCGCCCACCAGCTTGTTGTCGCCGTGGGGCTGCTTGCGCAGCACCTTCAGCGGCGGCGCGGCGGGCTTTTTCACCTTGCCCGGCGAGGCCGGCGGCGGGAAGGGCAGCTTCACGGTCTCGGAGACCGACGGAGGCGGCGCGGGCCCCTTGCGGAAGGTGAAGGGCTGCGCCTCGTCCTTGCCCAGCTCGTCCAGGCCGCTGAAGGGGTTCACCGGCAGGGGCGGCAACGGCGTTTCATCGGGCTTGGTGTGGTGCGGCCCACAACGCAGAGCGGCCAGCATCACCAGCACGGTCAGGGCGAATAGACGAGGACGTGACATGGAGGCCTCCTTTGGGGGGGAGAGTATCAGGAGAGGGAACATAGCTTGATATGAACGATTACGGTAGCTCCAGGGTCTATTTCATGAGGGACACTCTGCGAGGCAGGATTCTTGGCACCTCGCCCACCCCTGCCCGCGCCCCCGCCCTTGCCCCTGCCCTCCCTTTCCCTCTCGGCCTCGCCCCGGCAGAGCGAGCATGTTTACGCGTGGGCGAGGCACGGTCCCGGGGGTGCCGTCCGGCTTCGCGCAGGCCCTGAAACAAGCGATTCGGCCTACTGCGGAGACCGATCCCGGCGGCGTGGCTGCGTTGCTCCTCCTCGCCGTACCTCTGGTACGCCTTCGTCGTCACGCCTTGCCACGCCTTGGCCTCGCCCTCCTCGCTACGGCCTCTTCACTTGCTTCAAGGCCGCTGTCGCTCGCGCTACCCACCCGCCCTCCAGGACGGCCCCCCCGGGCCGTCACCTCGCCCTTCAGCTTGGAGGTGATGGGCATGTCGAGCCCTGTGGACCGGGGAGCTACAGCAAAGTTCATGATTCAAGAATCAACTAATAGTGGCGCGGTGGCTTGGGGTGCTCGTCTTTTGCAAGGCTTGAGCGGTGAGCCACAAGCCTGTACCCCGCCACGCACCGCCGAGGCAACTGCAAGGCCAACGTAGGGCGGGGGCTTGGGGTGCTCGCCTTTTGCAAAGGCTCCGCGGTGAACCCCAAGCCTGTCCCCCGCCACGCACTGCCGTGGCGTGGTCATCCAAGCGGACGCCGCCACCGAACATGCCGTCCTTGATCCTCCTCGAGAAAAGCGAGAAACTTTCCCCGTACCAGGGAACAAGGAAACAACAGCAGCAAGACAACGGGGGAACGCTGAGACGTGTCTGCTGAAGGACCGAGGACGTGGAGCCGAGTTAGTGGGATGCACACCCGCGCATCTCGCCAGGCACACAAACGGAATCGTCCAGCACAGACGAGACACTGCACCCGCTCACCGGTCGAGCGGGCTGAGCCGCAGGCTCAGACATTCCGCCAACCTCAGGCCGCTGCCATACAGCAGCTCGGCCATCAGGCAAAAGGGTGGGCGCAACTGCTCCAGCAGCCGCCGCACCTCTCGTTGCGAGAGCACGTTGGGCAAGCGTTTCGGCCGCCTTGCTCGCACGAATTCCCGTTTACCCTCGATATCCATCTCCAGGACCTTCCTGTAGAGGAAGATGATGCTGTTGAGGGCCTGGTTCTGGGTGGAGGCTGCAACGCGACGCTCCGCCGCCAGGTGGTCCAAAAATTGGATCAACTCGTCGTGTCCAAGTTCCCTTGGATGGCGTATGCCGTGGAAACGGATGTACCGCAGTATCCACTTGCAATAGACCTCCTCGGTCCGTGGGGAGTAGTGACCACGCCGAAGGGTCATCCTGACCTGATCCATGAGTTTCATTGTGCTCCTCCTTTTCTTGCCGGCCCGGGGCAACACCCCAGGCCAGGGCTCGGGGCGGGAGGGTTATCGGATGAGATCAGAAAATGTTGCGTGCTTCCCGGTGGAAAATGGCATTACCGACTCTTTTTCTGTTCGCACAGGCTTACAAGTAAAATCAGCGGCAAGATCCCGCAGCAGCGAGTGCTTACCAGTCTGCGCGACCGGCAATCATGTGATGCATCCAGGGCCGTGGGTACAGATAATGCCGACCAGATGAGCAACACGTGGTAACTTCTCAATAACCCCGGGCGAAGGATGTGCCGAACGAAGGACTCCGGCGCTACGCGCCTCCGCTCTTCGCTCGGCACATAGATAGTGATCTATAAAGTCCGGTAGACGATGGCGAAGAGAACTGCCCCTATGGATCTATCGTTGACAGATGGGATCTACTGGCTGCTCGTGATGACCGCGTCGAAGATCAGGGAAAGACCGCCTCGGCTTGCAGTTGGATGAGGATGGGCAGGGGGGAGATGCTATCTTGACCGGAGATTCTGTCCTTGAGGTACGACCAAAAGGAGACACCCAGCTTTCGGCATGTCTTCTTCAA
>PVBE011197954.1_pt1 | contig 27561 bp, 20 predicted proteins | sample 1631181 | NCBI WGS metagenome assembly PVBE01 (sample SAMN08397723, study PRJNA350692) | Marine metagenome, whole genome shotgun sequencing project. | isolation source: water | place: Pacific Ocean | collected 2012-04
CTCCCCGGCCTCTCTCGCATCTTGGGCCGATTTTCTGTTGCGATTTATCCCCCGTGAGTTTGCGCGAAGCTCCGCCTTCTTGTCGTCTGCCTTGCCACCATCCGCGGCATCCTGGAGTGTTCTCCCCACAGCGGCTTTCCCCGTCGTGGAGGCGCGCCTCTCTTTTTTCAGCTTAGTTCCAAGCGCTTTTTCCTTCTCCGGGTCACCCTCGAGTCGCTTGCTGAGATCCTTCTTGAGCTGGTCAACCAACTTTTGCGCAGCGCGAGGGCCTTCTCTCAAGACCGGCTTCTTGTCTTTTTCCTCAATCCCATCCCTGGCGCTGTACTTGGAGTTCCACTGGTCCCTCTTTTTCTGGGACAGATCTCCTCGCTCAGGCCGCTTGCTCGACCTTAACGCCAGACGGTCGTTACTCGGCGCTGCTTTATCCCTGGCTCTGGGCTGGCTCTCGCCTCGGTCAGCAATGCCCCCCACAGAGTCTATCCGACCGGGCCTGGCTGGCGAACGCTGCAGGTCTCTGAGCAACATTATCGTTCCGCCACAGAGCGCCAAGGCAACCAGGCCGGCTGCCATTGCCGAGCGTGGAGTGACTTTCGAACGCTGCGGTTGTGCGACGACCGGCTGGTCACCGGATATGGCCTTGAGCGACGCACTGGACACACGCCGGACTCGTCCTGTTTTCAGCTTCTCCTCGTTCTTTTTCTTAAGCTTAATCAGTCCTGCACCCTCCCACTGGTTGTACTTGATCGCTTTCCAGATCGACTTCAGCAGATTCCCTGGGGCGGGAATCTGCGGCAGCGCCTTGAGCGCCGAGCGAGCCTCCTTCTGCAACGCCAACTCCTCCGCACAGACGGAACACTCCTGCAGGTGCGCTTCGAGCCACGCCACCTCCTTGGGGGGCAGCCGCTCATCCAGCAGTTCGGTCAGCCATTCGGACAATCCCTCGCAACTCATTTTTTCGCCGCCTTCCCATGCTGGCTCCTGGCCGGCAATTTCTTCTTCAGAGTCTCGATCTGCAGCTCGATCGCTGCAAGCTGGGCCTCACAGGCCTTGAACTGCCCGGGTGCCAGCTTCTTGGCTTTCTTCAGCAGGGCCACAAGCTCGATCAGATCCCTGACGCTCCTCTTGGGCTTGCTGCTCAGTTGCCGGGCCTGGTAGTAACACGCCCAGGCTCGGTTGGTCTGCAACGTCTGGTCCTTGGATCTCTCCGGAGCCTCATTCGCACCGGACGCTTTCTTCAGACCCTTGGAGGACCCCCCAAGGCGCCCGAGTGCTTTTGGCTGATCCGCGGCCGGGTAGGGCCGACCCTTCGGCCGGCTGGGCTTGCTCGACCGCGTTCGCGGTACACTCTTCAACTCGCGAGCAGACTCAGCCTTGGGCAGGTTGTACTCTTGCGAGCGTCGCTCGCCCTCGAAAGCACTCTCCTCCTGCTTTGCAAGCGCCCGCTTGTCATCGGACTCGGCCTCTCCCCGCCGCCGCGACAATTCCCCCTTCTTCCCCTTCGCGTGAGAAAGGGCCTTCCGCTGCCTCTTGGAGAACTTCAGCAATTTCCCGGCAGACCGCGAGCCCTGACCCGCTGCCCCCCACCGTAAGTTCGTACGCTCGGTGCGGAGGTGTGCGGACTGGGCCAGTGCGGACTGGAGGCGGTTGAGCATCTCGCCACTGGCCGCGCGCATGTTCGTGGTCAGGTCGTGCATACCCGAGATCCTCTGCCGGATCTGGGCTGGACCTTGATAAGCGAGCTGACCGGTCTTCTCCAGCAGTGGAGTCAGGTCGCTTGACAGCTTGTCGATCACCTGCAAGAACCGCGCACTGTCTCCGGAGCTTTGCACGCCGCCCACCAGCCGCAGTCGACCATCCTTATAGCGGTTTAGCGTCGCGTAGATCAGCAGTTTCTTGCCGGTCAAGACATAGCGGCCAACCAGCACCAGGCCGGCCCCCAGCCGGCGGGCCACGTGAGCCGGATCGCCTGCCGACTGCCCGGCCGCCTTGACCACCTGACTGAAGGGCACCACCTCGATACTGTTGCCCAGCTTCGAGAGGTTGATCCCGAGCATCTCGGGAAGCCCGCTCTGGAGCCACTTGAATTCAGCCGAAATCTTGGAGGGCTGTTCGTCGGCGAACCCGATAATCGCAAGCCTACCGGGCACGACGTTTGGCTCGCGCTGGGTGGGCATCGTCAACCCCTCCGGAGGCGAGAGTGCCGCCTGCAACGGGTTCAACTCGCCCGAACGCCCAAACATCAAGCCCACCAGCCCGCCCACCAGCAGCAACAGCACCAGCCCGGCAACGCCCACGGCTTGCATGGGACGACTGGCCAGCTGTCTCGAGGCACTTACCCCCAGACTGGGCGCGGCACCGGCGATCTGGGTGGCCTCATCGATGCCCACCCCTCCCGGCCGGAGAGAAACAGTCTTGTGGCTGTCCGCTTCCTCGACCGGTTCGCTAACCTGTTTGTAATAGCCTGCCAGATCCACTTTGCGGTGGTCGAACTGGCCGTCCAGGTCGTTGATCAGCTCTTGGGCGGTGGCATACCGTTCCTGTGGGTTCTTGGCCAGCATCTTGACGAGGATCCGATCCACTCCCTTCGAGATACCCCCATCCAATTGGCGAACACGCACCGGCTGCTCTTCGACTATCTTCTTGAACAGGCTGTATGGCGTCTCGGCAGCGTGCGGGATCTGCCCGGTCAGCATCTCGTAGAGACACACACCCAGTGAGTACAGATCACTACGCTGGTCTATTCGGCCCGCATCGCACTGCTCGGGAGAACAGTACTCCGGAGTCCCCAGGAAGGTCCCCGCCTCGGTGATTCGCTGCCCAGTGCGGATGTCGCGCGCCAGCCCGAAGTCCATCACCTTGATGCCCCCCGAGGGCTCGATTCGCAGATTATCCGGCTTGATATCGCGGTGTATGATGTCCTGCTCGTGGGCCTCGCCAAGGGCCATGGCAGCTTCGCGTGTGATCTTCAGGGCCACCTCGAACGGCAGCTTGCCCAATTTCCGCAACCACCAGCCCAGATCGACTCCCTCGATGTACTGCATTGCGATGTAGAGCGTACCGTCCTCGGCCCGGTCGATGGCATAAATCGCGGCAATTCCGGGGTGCTCGAGCTTGGCGGCAGTGCGGGCCTCACGGGTGAAGCGGGAGGCCCACTCCTGGTCCTCGGTCATGTGATGCGGCAACAACTTGAGGGCCACACGGCGGTCCAGAGACTCCTCGTACGCCTCATAGACCACCCCCATGCCCCCACTACCAATCCGCCCCAAAACGCGGTAGCGGCCGAAATGACTGCCCGAAAGGACTCCCTGGGGGCTCATTTCACGCTCGCTCTGTTTTTTGTGTTCGTTGTCCTGGCTCATCGTTTTTCGCTCACTACCCCTCTGACGGGAGAGTACCCCAGAAAGTTCCACCAAATCAGCGCCGAAACCCGGAAATCCATCATTCCATACCCATTGCGCCCCGGAGCTTGCGACCCAACTCCGCTCGGGCCCGGTGAAGACGGGACCTGACCGTGCCGATCGGACACCCCAGGATATCCTGGATCTCCCCGTAGCTATAACCCTCCATGTCTCTCAGAAGGACCACGGTCCGGTACTCTATGTCTAATGCCTGTATGGCCTCGTGAACGATGTCGCTGGTTTCCCGCCGAGCCGTCTTGCTCACCGGCTCATCGCGCAGATCGGCCGGCTCCAGGCGGCCCCGGCCATCTTCCGTGGCGACCGCAGCATCCAGTGAAACCGGCGCGTGCCTCTTGCGGACCGCCCGCTTGCGGTGTCGACTGAGGCAGGCGTTGACCGCAATGCGATAAATCCAGGTCGAAAAACGGGCATCGCGGCGGAAGCTACCAATGGCCTCAAACGCCTTGACGAAGGTTTCCTGTGCCAGATCGTACGACTCGTCAGCATCCCCCACCATCCGCTGAATCAGGTTGTAGATCCGATCCTGGTAACCGAGAACGAGTTTGTCGAACGCACCAGGCTCACCATCCTGGGCTGCGTGAACCGCGGCGGTCTCCCACTCGATTTCGCACACTTCGGCAGAAGGCACCTCGGGCTGAGGGCGATCTGTCGCCGGACCACCATTGGAATCTGCGGGTCTCATGCCTCTAATTGATACAGCCAGGAAGCCGCCAGGCTCCCGCTTATTCGCCACACGCTGATCCAAGAGTACCAACCCGCCAACTAAACTGCCATGACCAATCAAATGAGGCATTTGAGGTTAGATACGGCGCCTCCTTGAGAATATTCCTTCGGGGTGTCAATGGTGCAGTTTGGGCGGTCACGGTATAATCCGCCCATGGATAGCGCCGGCAAACGCATGTTCGGGTGGTTCTGTCTGGTCGCCCTGCTGGCGACGTTCGGCCTTTTCACCCAGCTCATGCTCAGGCAATTCAACAAGCAGTGGAAAGAGCGGGAGCTCACCAAGCACGCACCGGAAGAGCTTCCACCGATCGTCTGGGAGGAGGGGCCGGGCCCATCCTCTATCACCCTGCATGGAGGCGTGACGCTCGTCGGGCGCATCGAGGGCGTCCAGCACCCCAAGCCCAAGAGACAGGTCCCGGGACTCGTCAACATTCGCACCCCCGCCGGGGTCCAAACCGTCCCGTGGGACAAGATCAAGAAGGTCTACCGGGGTGCGCAAGATGGGAACTCAGCCGGCAAACGCTGTATTCTGACCTTCAAGAACGGCAAGACGATGGAAGGCTACGTGCTCGAACTCTCCGAACTGCACCTGCAGGTCCGCCTGATCTTGACTGGAGCCCAGGTCACACTCAAAAGGAATGAAATCCACAAAATCTGGTATTTCCCGGAGACGACGAAAAAGAAGAAAACGCAGTGAAAGCAGCAGGCAACCGGGTTACCAACCCCGGTAACCTCCTAACCACCCCACCCAGCCGGAGGCCCTCTAACACCGCTAGAAGGCAACCAACCCCCTGGCACGCCGCTTGCGACACAAGCTAGCGTACTCCATGTCCCAAAAGGAGAAGGACGATATGGTAGCCAGCGCAATTGGGGCCTTGCTAATGGGTGATAGCGAGATCCGGATGTGGTCTCTCCCGTTCACGATCGGGCGCTCATCCAAGAACACCTTGACGATTCGGGACCCCCATCTGTCCCGCTCGCACTGCGAGATTCATCGGACCCGTGAGGGATATGAGGTTCGCAACCTGTCCTCCCGCAACCCGGTCAGGGTGAACGGACATGAGGTCAGCACGTTTCTGCTCCACGATGGAGACGAAATCCAGCTCTCGAAACATCGATTCGTGTTCCGACTGGGCTGTGACGTAGAGGAGCAGCAGCGCACGCTACCGACACTGGAACAAGAAGAAAAGCCCGCCGCCACTTCCGTAGCAGAGGAGGAGGAGCCGGCAGCCCACCCACCCACGACGCAGACAGAAAAAAACACACCCGAAGACAGCGAATCGGCGGACCCGTCGGAGAAAACCACGGCCACCGAGAAACCCCCGGCGAACCCACGTAAAAAGACGTCAAGAACAACGTCGCAGACGTCCGGCCGTCGTCTGGCAACGCACACGCACGACCGAGCGTTCTGGGCGGTGATAGCCACGAGCCTCGGTTTCATCGGCCTGCTCGCCATGGGCGCCTTGATCCATCGCCAGGGCAACGGGTCGCGCAGGCTGGTACACGCCGGCGTAACCGAGATGCAGAAGATCCGCAGCGAGATCTCTCAGCTTCGAATGGAGCTTGGCCAGACCCGCAATGCGTACGTCCTGACCGAGAGAGAAACCCGCAAGCGGCTACGCAAACTGACCAGAAAACAGCAGACGGCCATGCTCCAGACAAACCCGGCCCAGACAGGCAGCGGAAAGTCTCCGGCACCGCGCAGGTCTCCCTCCGTGGTCACCGGCGCTGGAGCCCCCGCCAGCAAAACCGGCGAAGCCAGCGGGCGACGGGACCCCGATCCCGATGCGGGACTCGAGGCGGGCAGCAGAAAGTCGAGGGGCGGGAACGGCGCGATCAAGACGCCGAAGCAGCACACGACCCGGTCGCAGACCACACAACCGGAGCCCAAGGGCAAATCGCAAGGCCCGCCGATGATCCCGTTCTTCGGCCACCGGATCCTCAAGAAGCGAATCGCCTTCGTGGTCGACAAGTCCAGTTCGATGAAGCCGGTGATGGAGCAGCTCTACACCGAGATGGACTCGGCGATCGACAAGCTGACCGACGCCCATCTGTTCACGATCATCTTCTTCGACGGCAGCAACAAACACTTCAGTCGTAAGCTGATGTCAGGCACCAACCGCTACAAGTCGCTGGCCAAGAGGTTCATCCGCCTCCAGCAGCCCAAGGGGGCAACCGACCCGCTGCCCGCACTGAAGGCAGCCATGCAGTATCCTGGCCTCGAGGGACTGGTCTTCGTGACTGACGGGAACCTGACCGAAACCGAATTCTCTTTCCTGCACGCCTTTCTCCTGAGCACCACCAGCGGCAAGCTGACCAAGAACAGAGTTCGGCTCTATATCATCCACCTCGCCAGCATGATGGACTCGGCTCGCAGTCGGTCGGCCAAGGTCAGCGACCGACTGCAGAAGCTCCTTGATCTGGCAGAGAAGCAGGACTTCTGATCATGCCCGTCAAGCCCGCCACGCCATCCGCCGTTCTGCAGGTCGGGACCACGGAGGTTCGCCTCTGGGAACTACCCTTCTCGATCGGCCGCTCCTCGAAGAACACGCTGACGATCCGGGACCGGCACCTGTCCCGCTCCCACTGCGAGATCGACCAGACATCGGACGGCTTCGCAATCCGCAACCTGTCCGACCTCAACCCGACCCTGGTCAATGACAAGGAGATCCAGACCCGCTTGCTGGTTGACGGCGACGAGATTCGGGTCCACGACCACAAGTTCATCTTCCGGCTGGATCGGGAGGACCTGGACGAACCGGTGAAAGGTGACACCGTGATCCGGACTTCGCCAGGCCGCGTCCAGACGACGGGGCCCGAAGACCAGACGGCCGGGGCACCGCCTCAGACGACGGGGCCCGAAGACCAGGCGACCGCCCCCGAAGCCTCGTCGGACGCCGAATCAGCAGCCTCGCCCAGACCCAAGGCATCAGGTGTCGCTGCCGGTGCCGTCCCGGCGCCAACCCCGCAGAGCAAGGATCAACCGCTGGCCCCAGTGGTGATTGCGGGCCTGCTTTTCTTCGGACTCTTCGGCATGGCCGGCCTGATGCTCCACCAGAACGGCCAATCCAACCAGATGACGGCGCAGGTGATCCAGGAGTTGAGTGGCATGCAGCAGGAATTTGGCGCACTCCACAAGGAGATCCAGACTGCGCGAGAGGTCTACCTCGAAGAGTCCAAGCGCAACAACGAGGCCTGGAAGAAGCTGTTAGCCACGCGGAGCCAGTCGCCCCGGGTCGTTTCTCAGCCTCGCCAACACACCCCTCGCCCGACCCCACAAAAGGCGCCCACACCACCCACCAAGAAGAAACCGATACAGGCCAGCGAGAAACCACCGGCACCGACCAAGACGCCACCCTCGCCAGCCAACAAACCACCCACGACTGCCAGCAAGAAAAACCCCACCCCGGCCCCAGCCACGCCGAAGGGCGGATCCCAGGACGTGACCCGATCCACGTCCCCCAAACAACAGCCGCAGCCAGCCAAGCAACAAGCCTCTTCGGCCAAGAAGGACACGACTCAACAGCCCAAGCACAGCAAGGGAGTGAGCTTCTTCGGCCACCAGATCAGCAAGAAACATGTGGTCTTCGTCCTGGACAAATCCAGCTCGATGAAGCCGGTCATGGGACGCCTGCATCAAGAGATGGAATCCGCAATCGACGCCATGACCCCGACCACCAACTTCACGATCATCTTCTTCGACGACGTGCCCCATCTGTTCAGCCGAAAGATGATGCCCGCCAGCACAAAATACAAGCGGTTCGCCAAGACCTTCGTACGCCGCCAGCAAGCTCAAGGATATACCGACCCCATACCCGCCTTGAAGGCAGCGCTGGCCTACCCCAAACTGGACGGGCTGGTCTTTCTGACCGACGGCAACATCAACCCTCAGGAGTTCAGTTTCCTCAAGTCGATGCTCACGTCGATGACGAGCGGGAAGGGCTTCAAGGGGCGTAAGATCCGCCTCTATCTGGTCCCAGTGGTGCGCAATGACCGGATCGACGAGTTGCTGAACCTGGCCAAGAAGCAGAAATTTTAGGATCTGCCTCGCAGCACTCCTGTTAGACTAGCGCTTCGTTCGATGCGAAATCTTCTGGCTTATCTGATTTGCGCCATGCTGCTGGTGGTCCTGCCCAGCTGTACGCGCCGGCAAGAGTTGCTGGGGAAGGACCATTCGTCCACCCTGAAGAAGGCAGCTCCACCGCAGCAAAAAGGGAAACTCCCCAGCAAACCGGTCAGCCCGAAAACCACCCACGAGGTTTCCATAACCTCAAACAGCAAGCTGGTTCTGGGCACCTACAAGCTGGCATCCGGTGGAGTGGTCGACGGCGATACGATCCGCGTCAAGGGGGAGCGTAGGGCCCTCAGGCTGCTCGCCCTCGACACCGAGGAGTTGACCTACAGTGTCAAAGGGCACCAACTCGAGCTGATGCGCACCGACTTCAAGGCCTATGTCAAGCGCATGACGTCAGGCTATCGGATGCCAGCCAAGTTCGGCACACCGATGGGAGAGGCCGCCAAGACCTGGGCCCGCAACTTTTTCAGCGGAGCCAAGGAGTTACGACTCGAGGGAGACACGCCTGGGGAGGCGGTCGGAACCTACGGCCGGCTGCTCTGCTACGTCTGGGCCTTCTTCGCGGACGGGAAGCCGCCCAAGCAATACAACCTTGAGGCCATCCGAGCCGGTATGTCGCCCTACTTCATCAAATATGGCCGATCTCGCCGCTTCGATGCCGCATTCCGGGCAGCTCAGGCTGAAGCGCGCAAGGCCAAGCGAGGCATCTGGAGCCCGAACGGGGAGCACTACCCCGATTATCCCGCGCGACTCATCTGGTGGGAGAACCGTGCCGAGGCGCTAGACCGCTACCACAAGTTGATCACCGGCCCAAGACCACCGATCAACATGGGCGAGAAGGACACCATCCGCAAGCTCTCCGGCCTGATCGGCAAGGAGGTCGCGATCTTTGGCGTGATCGCCGACCATAACCCCCAAGCGGTGCGGATGCACGACAAGGGCGCAACGCTGCGTGTCGGTGGTCGCAAGGCGATCGAGGTCGAGATCGTCGGCAAGGAGCTTGCCGAGCGACTCAAGCCCAAGCAATGGCACGGCCTCTACCTACTGGTCACCGGGCCTTTGGACCGCGAGGGTTCAGTCCTACGCGGCACGCTGCGCTATATGCGGATCGTGATCACGGCAGCCGATCAGATCCAGCCCGGGCATCTGGCCAAGACACCCTAGCCTACTCCCGCTCGCTCAGCTCGAAACCGCAGCTCGGACAGAACTGCACACCCGGCCGAACCAGCAGGTCACCGCACTTGCAGCATGTCCGCTCCACCGGCAGGGGCTTCTGGCAGTCGACACACACACCCGTCGACAGTTCCTGAGGCGCACCGCAATCCAGACACTCGACGTAACTGGCGCTCTGGGGCGTCAGCCGCTTTGCCGGAACGATCATGCTACTCTTGCACTTGGGGCAGGCACCCTTCTGGCCCGCCTTCTCCACCGGCACCGAGATCTGTTTCCCACACAACGGGCACTTGAAGCGGATCGGCGCCAGGGCCTCGATCTCCTGGCGTTGCTGCTCTGCCTCGAGTCGCTCCCGCTCGGCCTCGGCAAGCTGCGCTTTGCGGAGCTCGACTCGCAACTCCTCGGCACTCGGCAGATGGCGGTCCGTGCCCTGGTCATCCCGCCAAACCAGCCCCTTGTCGGTAGAGACCCAGACAAAACGGGGGCCAGCGCTCGACGCACCTCGCCGCCTCCGGGCGGACTTTTTTCGACGACGGGCCACTAGCGGCCCTGCACCGCCGACCCGGACCGACGACCGCCGGTCGATGACCGGGATCGTGGCTGCCTGGCAGGTCTGCGCGCCCACCGGCTAGCCCAGCTCTCGGCCCCTGCCTGGCGCCTGTCAGTGAACCTGCCTGGCGTCTTCGACCTGGAGGACACGTCAGGACCTAGTCCGGCAGATGGTAGAGCTGCGAACCGGTGGCCTCGCCCACCACATCGGCCAAGAAGTGTTGAGCTTCGAGCGAGGCCGCGCAACCCATTCCCGCGGCGGTGATCGCCTGGCGATAGCGGGTGTCGTGCACGTCACCGCAGGCGAAGACACCGGGAATATTGGTACGCTGGTGCGGATCGACCTGGATGTAACCCTCGTCATCCAAATCGATCTGGCCCTTGAACAAGGCCGTGGTCGGCACGTGACCGATCGCCAGGAACATGCCGACGACCTTCAGATCGCTCGTCGAGTCGTCCTCCGTGCTGCGCAGCCGCAGCCCGGTCATCCGCTGGCCGTCGCCCAGCACCTCGTCGATCGTGTGGCTGTAGATGAACTCGACCTTGGGATCGTCGAAGGCCCGCTGCTGCATCACCTTCGAGGCGCGAAGCTCCTCTCGCCGGTGGATCACGTGGACCTTGCTGGCATACCGGGTGAGGAAGGTCGCCTCCTCCATCGCCGAGTCGCCCCCGCCAATCACGGCCACCTCCACCCCCTTGTAGTAGGCCCCATCGCAGGTCGCGCAGGTCGTGACCGACCCCGGGTGGCCGACACCGAAGTACGTGCTCTCCGACTCGATCCCCAACCTGCGGGCCTCCGCCCCGGTGGAGATGATGATCGAGTTGGCCAGATAGAGATCTTCTTCGATCCAGCACTTGAAGGGGCGCTCGGAGAAGTCGACCCGGGTGATCTGGTCCCGGACGATCTCGGCGCCAAAGCGCTCGGCCTGGGCGAACATGTTGTCCATCAACTCCGGCCCGCCGATGCCCTGCGGAAAACCGGGGAAGTTCTCGATGTCGGTGGTCGTCATCAGCTGGCCCCCGGGCAATTCGTAGCCCGCAAAGACCAGCGGTTCCAGCTCGGCCCGCGCATTGTACAGGGCCGCCGTCAGGCCAGCCGGGCCGGCGCCGATGATGATCACGTCTCGTACAGTGTTCTCACTCATGATGCTGACTTATACACCTGCTGAGCAGTCACCGCCACCGTCCGGTCCGGATCGGCCAGGCACTCCCCTGCGGCAGCCAATCCCGCCGCATCACCCAGCTGGGCCGCCAACAGAATCGCGTTGCGACGCAACCCCGTCCGACCGGCCCGCTTCATCGCGCTGGCCTGGAACCACTCCTGGTACTGGGCCTCGCTCATCCGCACCAGATCGGCCAGCGTGAGCTGCCCCAGACCTTCCCGCGCCCGCAGCTCCGAGTCGCCACGGACCGGCTCGCCATTCCAGGGACAGACCACCTGACACAGGTCACAGCCGAACAGATAGCCGGACAGCTCCGGGGCCTCGTCGAACGTCCCGCGATGCTCGATCGTCAAGTACGAGATGCAGCGGGTGGCGTCCAGCTCGTACGGCCGGGGGAAGGCGTCGGTGGGACAGACGTCGAGACAGGCCGTGCAACTCCCGCAGCGGTCGGCCGCCGGAAGCCCGTAGTCCAGCCGCGCGGACAGCAGCAGCACGGAGATAAAGAAATAGGAGCCCAGCCGCTGCGAGATCAGCTGGGTGTTCTTGGCGATCCAGCCCAGGCCCCCCAGCTGGCCCAGCTCTCGCTCGAGCAAGGGACCGGTGTCGACGTAGGCCCGCCAGCGCAGCTCCGAGTCGGCCTCGACCAGCCGGCGTCCCAGGTCCCGCGTGCGGCGATCCAGCACCTTGTGATAATCTCGCCCGCGGGCGTAGCTCGAGACACGCTCGAGCACGCCGTCTGCGCTTGACGGCTCGGCCGTGGGCGGGTCGTAGGCCAGCGCCAGAACCAGCGCGCTGCGAGCCCAGGGGAAACGTCGGCGAGGCTCCACGCGATCCTCGAAGGCCTGCGCCAGGTAGTCCATCTGACCGTGCCGCCCCCGGCCCAGCCACCGACGTAGCCGGGGCGCGGCGGCGCTACGCGCCAGCGGGGCGACGCCGGCCGCGTGAAAGCCCAGCTCCGCCGCCTGCTCGAGTGCTCTGTGGCTGGTCAGCATCAATCGATATCCATCGGGGTTTTACGGAACAAGACACGGCCCTGGCCCGTAGTCAGGGTAGCCCACTCTTGATTATAATAACTGGAGATGCCCTGGATGCGATTTCTGACGGTTCTGCTGGCAACCTCGCTGTGGCTCTGCGGCGCGGCCCAGGCTCAGCTGGACGAAGAACTGGAGCTCGGCCCGACCCAGCGCCGACTGACCCACGTGACGGTCGAGTTGCCACCCATTCTATCAGCCGGGCAGACCTTCGAGGCGCGGGTGGTCTTCCAGGTACCCCGGGGCTTTCACATCTACGGCCCCCAGGAAACCCGCTGGGGCCCGACTGCGGTCAAGATCGCCAACACCGCCAGCCTGACTTTCGGCAAGCCGATCTACCCCGCAGCGACGCTCAAGCTGATCCCTGACCTGGGCCAGACCGCTATCTACCAGGGGCGGGTCGTGGTGCGCATCCGCGGCACGGTCAAGGCCCGGCCGAGCTACCTCGACGGCCGGCAAGAAGTGGCCATCGTGACGGGCTGGAGCACTTGTAACGACCGTGTTTGCAGGGAGATACGGACCCTCACCCGGAACCCACATCGCCTTCGAGCTCAGACGCTCGTGGCCCTGGCCATCCCCCGGATGAGCGGCCCGGCACAGGTCACCGCGGGCCAGACGTTCCAGTCGAGGATCCGCTTCCAGATCCCCAAGGGGTATCATGTGCGGGGCGTCTCCCTCTCACTGTCCAAGGTGCCGGGCATCCGCTGGGGCAAACCGGTCTTTCCAAAGTCGGTCGACGGCACGTACCATGGCAGTCCCGAGGTGGCCGTGACCGGCGCCGTCGAGACCGGGGCAGCGCTCGGCCCGCGCACGGTGCGGGCCACGCTCCGCTGGGGCACGTGCGACGCGGAGGGCTGCCACGAGGCGGTTCTCGGCCACCAGATCACCCGGAAGATAGAGATTCGGAAGGCGCATCGATGAAACCCATGCGAATACTCTGGCTGCTCGCGCTGCTGACCTGCTGCGCGCCCGCCTGGGCCCAGCTGGAAGAAGACGGCGAGGCCAAGAAGGTCACGCTGATCAAGGCGTCGATCGAACCGACCAAGGCCCGAGGCGGCGAGGTGGTGACGCTCAAGCTGACCTTCAGCGTCGACGAGGAGTGGCACATCTACGGCTCCAAGGACGTCAAGGGCGGACTGCCGACCCAGCTGACGATCGCCAAGGGCGCGCTCGCTCCAGAAGGTAAGCCGGTCGTCCCGCCCGGCGAGGAGCACGAGCAATGGGACGAGGTCTACTTCTGGATCCAGGGCGAGTTCGTCGTGACCCAGCAGCTGCGGATCCCCCAGGGCACGAAAGCCGGCGACATCACCGTCAAAGGTCAGCTGACCTACCTGCCCTGTGACGCGGACACCTGCCTGCAGGAGCAGAGCGTGCCGGTCAACGCCTCGGTGACGGTCGAGGCGGGAGCCGCCCGCCCGGACAAGAAGCCTCCCGGGCCCACACAAGAAACCACGGCTCAACAAAAAACCGAGGCGAAAGAGGAGGGGCCCCTACCGACCGACCTCTGGAAGCTGATCACCCTGGCCTTCTTCGCCGGTCTACTGGCCCTGGTGATGCCCTGCACCTACCCGATGATCCCGATCACGATCTCCTTTTTCACCAAGCAGGCCGACGCCCGCGGCGGCAACGTCCTGCCGCTGGCCCTGACCTACGGTATCGGCATCGTCTCGATGTTCGTCTTGATCGGTCTGATCGTCGGTCCCGCAATCGTCGTGTTCGCGACCCACCCGGTGACCAACATCGTCATCGGCCTTTTGTTCATGATCTTCGCCCTCTCGCTGTTCGGGGTCTACAACCTCAACCCGCCGGCCTGGATGATGAACTTCGCCGGACAGGCCTCGTCGCGGGGCGGCTTTAGCGGAGTGTTCATGATGGGGGCCACGCTGGTGGTCACCTCGTTCACCTGCACCGCCCCGTTCGTCGGCACGCTGCTGAGCGTCGGCGCGACCGGGGGCAAGACGTCCGTGATCGTCGGCATGGGCGTGTTCGGCCTGACGATGGCCATCCCGTTCGTCATCCTCTCGCTGATGCCGGGGCGGATGCAAGCCATGCCGAAGAGCGGCGAGTGGATGCACGTGATCAAGGTCTCGCTGGGCTTCCTCGAGATCGCCGCCGCACTCAAGTTCTTCTCCAACGCCGACCTGGTCTGGAAGTGGGGCTTTCTCTCACGCGAGCTATTCCTATTGCTCTGGACCGGCATCTTCGGCGCCACAGCGGCCTACCTGTTCGGCTGGATCCGACTGGCCGGTGAACCGAGCGAAGGGGTCGGGCCGCTGCGGATGAGCATCGGCCTGTTGGTATTGATGTTCGCGATCTACTGCGGCTACGGCGCACAGGGCCACAAGCTCGACCCGATCATGCTGGCCATCGCGCCCAACTACTCCGGTGGAGGCGGCAGCGCGTCCGGTGGAGGCGGAAAGGCCAAGCTGACCACCCGCCATACGATCTACAAGGACGAGTGGGACAAGGCGCTGGCCCGCGCCAAGAAAGAAGACAAGCTGCTGCTGGTCAACTTCACCGGCTTCACCTGAGCCAACTGCCGCCTGATGGAAGAACATGTCTTCCCGCGTCCGGCAGTTGCCGACGTGCTCGCCAAGAACTTCGTCGAGGTGCGGCTGCACACCGACACCCACGGGCCGGAGTTGAAGCAGATCCTCGCGCTGCGCAAGCAGTACTCGGGCAGCGTGGCGATCCCGACCTACGTCGTCGTCGACCCCAACACGCTCGAGCGCAAGAGCCGGCTCCGGGGGCTCAAGAAAGAAGACAAATTCCTCGAGTTCCTCAACGACGGCCTCGGTCGCTGAAGCCGGCCGGCTGGCTGGTCGCCCTGCTCGGGGCGGGGCTGCTGGTCTGGGGGATCGACTGGGGGATGCCCCGCCAGCGCCCCCCCGCGATCGACAACCTGATCCTCGACGGGCTGTGGGCCCACTCGGGGCGGGACCTGTCCCGCGCCGCGATCGACGTCTATCCGCCGCTGTGCTACATCCAGATGTCGCTGGCCCGCACCCTCGCCCGGCCCCTGGCCGAGCAACGCACCGGCGCTGATCGAGCGGCGGTCCAGATCGTCGCGGCCCGCGCCATCTCGGCGCTGATGACCCTGGGCACCGCGGCCCTGGTCGGCTGGATCGGCTGGCAGCTGGGCGGCCAGCTGGCCGCCATCCTGGCCGCAGCGCTGCTGCTGTTCAATCCGGCCACGATCTACTACGGCCACACGACCAACGCGGAAGCGACCTACGTCTTCTACCTGACCTTGGCCTTCGCCCTGCTGCTGCGCTGGCTGGCCGACGAACAACAGCGCTGGCCGCTGATCGGCTTCTTCCTGGCCGGTGGGGCCGCCACCGCGGCCAAGGACCAGGCCGCCTTCCTGCTGATCGGCCCGATGCTCTGGACCCTCTGGCGCCGGCCCCGGCAGGCGGCTCCGGGGATGATCGCCGGCGGCGCCCTCTGGCTCGGACTGTTCCTGGTCGGCGGCGACGTCTGGCTCTTACCGCGCCACCTGATGGCCATGCGCGCGGTGGCCACCGAGTTCTACACCCACTCCACCGGCATCACCGACCTGGCCGGGCTGAGCGGCCGGTTCGGCTGGGACGTACTGCGGGTCGTCGGCCCGGTAGCCCTGATCGGCTGCCTGGTCTGGATCCACCACGCACGGGCCGATGAGCGGTACCGAGCCTGGACCCGGGTGCTGGCCTGTGTCTTCCTGCCCTACCTGCTGGCGATCCTGTTGCTGGCCCACCGGACCAACCCGCGCTACGCGCTGCCGCTGCTCCCGCTGGCAGCAGGCGCCGCCGGCGCGGCGCTGGCCGGACTGGCCCGCCGGCCACGAGGCGCGCTCCTGCTGGCGTCGCTGATGACCGGCCTGCTGCTGTGGGCCGCCGGACTGGTCCTCCATCTGCAACAGGACCCCGTCGACCAGTCGAAGCGAGCGCTGCGCGAGGCGCTGGCCGACGAGCAGATCCCGGCCAGATCCCGGGTCGCGCTGTTCACCGTCCAGCTGGGCAAGGTCTATCGGGTGGGCCCGGACAACACCTGGGTCCCGCGACGCGTCGCGCGAGACTGGAGCCGGGAGCGTTACGGCTGGGTCTGCGAGGGGATCACGGTGGTCGGCCTGCCCTCCGCACTGGTCGAGCTGGAAGGACTCAAGCCGGAGCTGGCGATCTACGCCGACCGGGACAAGGTGGCTCGGCCACGCCGTGACTATCTTCAAGCGGGCCGCTTCACCCCGCCGTTCGCTGGGTTCTACAACTACCTCCAGCGGCAGGAGGGACTGACCCTCTACATTCGGACCGAGTGATCCGCAGCCGTGTCCGACCGGGCCAGAGAACACTGCTGGTAAGCCCCCTCCGACCGTGCTACCCTTCGGCCAATGCGGATGCTGGACTTCGCCCTGGCGCTTCTGGCCCGCGCCTTCCAGGCTCTGTTCTGCATGCTTCCGGAGTCGATTGCTCTCGCCGGCGGCCGGCTGATCGGGGAGTTGATCGGGCTGGCGCAGCGCCATCACGTCGACCGGATCGCGACTCACCACACCTACCTGTTCGGCCAGCCCCCAGCCAACCCACGGCGCTTTCTGCGCAAGTACTACCGGCATCTCGGGCTGCTGTTCGTCGAGTTCTTGCGCATCCCGCTGATCACCGAGGGCAACCTGGAGCAAAAGGTCGACATGACGCCGCTGACGCCCTGGCTGGAGTACACCGGGGCGGGCAACGCGCTGCTGTGCACCGGCGGCCACGTCGGCAACTGGGAGTTGACCGGCCACACCGCAGCGCTGGCCGGCCTGCCCCTTCAGACTGTCGCCCGTCCACTGGACAGCCCGTCGATGGAGCGCTGGGCTCGGAAGGTGAGGGAGTCCGGTCGCCAACGCATCTTCTCCAAGTGGAACGTCCTGCGCGCACTCAAGCGCTGCCTCGCCGAGGGCAGCTCGATCGCGATGCTGGTCGACCAGCACGCCAAGGGGCGCAACGCCCTCTGGGTGTACCTCGGCGACAAGCTGGCCGCGACCGGCTCGGCGATCACTCACCTGCACCTGGTCTCACGGGCGCCGATCTTGATCGGCTCGGTCATGCGCCAGTCCGAACGTGGAGGGTACAAGCTGGAGCTCTGGGGCGTCGTCGAGTGGGTCGACGGGGAGCGCAGCGAGGCCAACCAGAAGCGAATCTTACAGGCGATCAACGACGGACTGGCGATCGGCATCCGCCGCTATCCCGAGCAGTGGCTCTGGAGCCACCGCCGCTGGCGAGAGCCTCCCGAGGAGGTCCGGGAGACAACCCGCTCCTAGGCCAGCTGCTTGTCGGCCTCCGGAACGACGTGCGGTTGCTCCGCTGCTCCGGATCGGTGCACGAGCCTCGGATCCCACACCACGAACAGCAGCCCGACCAGCGCCAGCAACCCGGCGCCGATCAGGAAGGGCGGCCGGTAACCCCAGGTCTTGACCACATAGCCGACCAGCGGGGTGAAGATCAGCGAGCCGATCTCGATCATGATCGTGTAGAGGGTCACCACCACCCCTCGCCGATCGGCGGCACAGCGGTCGACCACCAGCGCATTGAGGATCGGGAAGACATACCCGTGCCCCATGCCGGCCAGCATCCCGGCGACCCACATCCACTGGCGCGTGTGAGCCAGTCCGAGCACCAGCACGCCGGCACCCTGCAGCAGCAGCGAGGGCAGCAACAGGCGCGCCGGGCCCACGCGATCGGGCACACCACCGCCGACCAGTCGCAGCGCCACGGCAGACAAGCCATAAGGCAGGAAGAAGTGGCTCACCGAGGGCACTCCGCGGGCGGTGCACAGCGGCTCGAGGAAGGCGAAGTAGGCCCCGAGGACGATCCCCCAGACAACGCTGACACTCCAGATCGCACGCAGCGGGCGGTGGGCGAGGGCATAGCGCCAGGCCGCCCAGCCGCCGCCAGCGCCACTGCCACCGGCCGGGCGGGTTTCCTTGCAGCAGAGGCTGACGACCAGTCCGGCGAAGGCCAAGCCGGCCATCGTCCAGTTGTACGCCCCGAAGCCCCAGTTCGTGACCAGCCACTCACCCAGCACCGGGCCGGTCGCGATCGCCAGCAGCCCGACCGCCCCGAAGACGGCCAGCCCTTCGGTGCGGCGTGAAGCGGGCGAGATGTCGGAGGCGTAGGTGAACAGGGTGGGAAACAGCGCGCCCATCCCCACGCCATGCAGGACGCGCAGCGCAAACAACTCCCAGCCGAGGTGGGTGATTCCGTTGTAGATCGGGAAACAGAGTGCGGTCAGCACGCCGCCGAGCAAGAAGGCCCAGCGACGCCCCAGCCGGTCGAGAATCCAGCCGGTGACCGGCCGCAGCAGCAGGCCGCTGAAGATCGCGGCGGAATAGACCGCGCCGATCGCCACCTCGTCCCCATCCAGGGAGCGCACGAACACCGAGAGCACCGGTGGAATCGACAGGATCGAAACCGCCAGCAGCAGGTGAGCCAGCGACACGAGCCAGAATGTCGGCGTGTAGAGTGGTTCCTTCGACCGGCCAGGCATAAGCGGCGCCGGACTAGTGCTCTGCGGGAGGGTTCTCCTCCTGGCGCCCGATCTCCAGCATCCGCTCGACGGCCCGCAGCGCGCGCTGCTGAACGTCGGCCGGAATCTCGACCGAATAGACTTCCTCGCGCAGAGAGAACAGCACCTTCTCCAGGCTGATCCGCTTCATGTGCGGACAGATCGAGCAGGACTTGACGAACTCCAACTCCGGGTGGGCCGACTGGACATTGTCCGACATGCTGCACTCGGTGACCATCAGCACCCGCTCAGTCGTCACATCGTGCAGATGGTTGATCATCCCACTCGTCGAGCCGGTGTAGTCGGACGCCGCCACCACCTCGGGCGAGCACTCAGGATGGCTGAGAATCGTCAGGCCGGGATACTGGCGGCGATAGGCCTCCATCTGCTCGGCCGAGAACTGCTCGTGGACGATACAGCGTCCGCTCCAGGTGATCACCTTGACATCGGTCTGGGCCGCCACGTTCTGCGCCAGATACTCGTCGGGCAGAAAGATCACCTCGTCGGCCCCCAGCGACTCGACCACCCGCTGCGCGTTGGCCGAGGTGCAGACCACATCCGACTCGGCCTTGATGTCGGCGGGAGTGTTCATGTAGGTCACCACCGGCCGACCTGGATACTGCGCCTTGAGTGCGCGAACATCCTCGGGGGTGATGCTCTCGGAGAGCGAGCAGCCGGCGTCCAGATCCGGAATCAGCACCAGCCTGTCGGGACTGAGGATCTTGGCCGTCTCGGCCATGAAATGCACGCCGCAGAAGACGATGATGTCCGCTTCGGCCTTCTGAGCCTCGTAGGCCAGCCCGAGCGAGTCTCCGGTGTAATCCGATATCCCATGGAAGATCGCCGGCACCTGGTAGTTGTGACCCAGGATGACCGCGTTCTTCTCCGCCTTGAGTCGGTTTATCTCGTGAATCAGCGGGGCCTGGAGCTCCCACTCGAAGCGGGGTGTGGAGTCCCGGACCTTCTCGTAGATATGCTCGGTCGCCTCGGCCACACGGGAGTCGTAAACAGGTATCGCGGACATTGGAGCGGTAGGATATCACAATTCGTCCCTCCCGCAGTTACCAAATATCGATGTCACAGAGTCTGCTCTCCGGGCAGTTCGTCGGGCCCTATCGGCTGGCCGAAACACTGGGCCAAGGCGCCTTCTCGGAGGTCTACAGGGCCACACAGCCGGACGGGCACTCCGTCATACTCAAGCTGACGGCTCAGTCCAAGTACACCTGGATGCTGGTGCAGGAGGCCCGCTTCCGCCAGCAGATCCGATACCCCGGTATCCTGCCGATCATCGCACTGCGGCTCGACCTGATACCGGCGGCGGTGGTCTTTCCCGATGTGGGCGGCCAGACGCTGCGCCAGCTACTGCGCGAGCAGGGACAGCTCTCCCCAGCCCGCGCCAGCACCTTCTTGCTGCAGTTGCTGCGGATCCTGCGAGCGATTCACCGACGGGGCGGCATTCACCGCGACATCAAGCCCGAGAACGTGCTCATCACCCCGGACGACCAGGTAAAACTGATCGACTTCGGGCTGGGGCAGCTGGCTGGCCGGTTCTCGCCTGAGCGCCAGGTCGAAAACAGTCTGCGCACCGCCCGAGATGCGACAACTGCCGGCACGCTGGGCTATCAGGCCCCCGAAGAGCGACGCGGAGACCGTCCAACCGCCCAGACCGACCTTTACGCCACCGGCATACTGTTGTTCGAGATGCTCACCGGCCACCTGCCGGACCGCCTCCAGCTGCCCAGCCAGTTCCTGCCCGGCTTGCCGCCGCTGGGACTCGACGACTACTTTCGCCAGACCTGCTGCCGTCGCAGCCAGCGGTTCGTCCGGACAACCGACGCGCTACGCGCCGCGCGCAAGCTCGCCGCGGCCTCCCAAACGGGATACACCTCGGCTCATCAGCTGACGATTACCCAGTTCCAGCCAGCGCTCTTCGGACCGGTGCATGACCTCACACTGAGGGGCGATCGTCTGCTGCTGGCCTGCCCCGAGGCCTGGCTCGACGGTGCACTGATCGAACTCCACCCGTCAGGCCTCAAGCGCTGGGCCGCACATCGACGCGGCACCGTGCGGCGGATCTGCAGCACCAAACAGGCGTGTGCTGTACTGGACCAGGAAGGACGGATCGCACTGCGAACGCCGGCCGATAGAACCTGGCGCCTACTCCGCCTCCCGGAGCCCACCCGGCGTGAAAGCTGGTGCCGAGCCAACGCGCTGACAATCCGCGACCACGACCTGGCGGTCGGCATGAGCAATGGCGAGCTCCTGCTGATCCGTGGCTGGGACGTGCCGCGGCGACAGGTCCTCAGCCGGCGCTGCGCCCAGCACGCTGTTCAGGTCGTGCAGTTCGTGGCCGACACCGGCCACCTGCTGTCACTCGACAGCTCGGGGTCGATACAGCTCCTCTGCAGCCGAACCTTGCGGGTTCTGGCCAGGGAGCGCCGAGACGCGCCGATCGACGGGATGTGGATCGGGCCGAACCACGACAGCATGGTCGTCTCGTCCAGGTCGGTGCTCAGCCGACACTGCACGGCGACGCTGAACCTGCTGACCGAGCAGCGAATGCCTGCCCGCGTGCTCAGCCTGGCTGCCGGCCCCGAAGATCGTTGGCTCTTCACTGGAGATCGCCACGGGCGAATCCGCATCCATCAGCCACTGTCCCTGCAGCCGATTACGGTGCTGCACCAGGCCGATCAGCCGGTGGTCGGGCTGGTCGCCGGCCGGTCTGTGCTGCATGCCGCGCTGGAGGACGGATCGCTGATCACACTCGGGCCCGGCCCACGCCCCCGACAGTCCCGGAAGTCCCGACAACTGATCCCCACACCCCGCCAACCGAAAATGCAGGACCCGCCAATCCGCTTTCGCCGCAATCAGCGCATCGGGGGCTATCGACTGCTGTCACTCGCCGGCCGCGGGTCGGTCGGCGAGGTCTGGAAGGCCCTGGCCCCCGATGGTCGGGTGGTCGCGCTCAAATTGGCCAACGACAACCCACTCGGCGAGCTCTTGATTCGCTCTGCGCGCTATCAGATGGCATTCGGCCATCACCCCGGTGTCGTGCCGGTCGAGTCTGTGAGTCCCGGGCCACCAGCTCACGCTGTGATGCCGTGGGGCGGCGAGCTCACCCTCCGAGACGTGATCGACACGCCCACACGCCGGAACACCGCTCTTCCGCTGGCACATCAGCTGTGCGACATCCTCTGCGGATTGAGTCGCGCTGGCATCGTACATGGCGATCTGAAGCCCGAGAACGTGCTTGTTCACGAAGACACCAGCGGAAGGTTGGCGCTCCTGCTGACCGACCTGGGCCAGCCCTGTCGAACCCCGAAGAATGTCCCGCGCACCAACGGTGCACAGGTCAAGATGTCTCTGCTGAGCGAGGAAAGCTCGCAGCTGGCTGGAACCACGCCCTATCTCTCACCATCACGGCGTGGTGGGGCCGTCGCCACTCCCGAGGATGACTGCTTTGCGCTGGCGACGATCCTGTTCGAGTTGTTCACCGGAGACCAGCCAGATGTGCTGGAGTTGCCCTCCGACTACTCAGCTCAGCTGCCCCGAGACGTGAATCCAGACCGGCTGGACCTGGCATATCGGATCCTCTGTCGGACAACTCCGGGGCAGGCAGCTCGGGATCTGACCCGTGTCACCGCACTGCTGCGGCCCACCACAGGCCCCCCCCCAGCAGGCTGGCTTGTTCGGCTGATCCAGCTGCTCTGGCCGAGGTGGACTTGACATTCGAGCGCAAAATCGTAGAGTACATATGGCGGGGTTTTCAGGACAATATAGGATTCATCGATGACCCGCTTTCTCCCCATCACCCTGCTTTCACTGCTCGTTGCCCTCCCTCTCTCGGCCGACGAGCCCAGGCCCAAGCTCCCCAGCCTGAAGGAACTCGATCGGTTCATCACCCAGTCCAAGGAGATCCTGGGGTCCAACAACCGAAAGCAGCCCAGCGACAAGGCGCCCCTTGTCGTCGCGCCAAAGAAGAAGACGCCACCTCCCAAGAGAGAAACGAACACCGCAAAGAATCGCCCGCAGCCGACCGCGGAAGATCGGCAGGCAGCCTACAAGCTGGCCCAGAAGCTGCTCGAGAATCCGAAGATCGGTCACCTCGAACACGACAGCTACCACAAGGAGTTCATCGAGTACGGGGCTCCTGGTGTGCTGGCCATCCTCTATCCGCTGACCACCTACCCCTCCGAAGGCGAGGTCCGACGCCTCATCTTCAAGCTCGCGCAGGAGCTGCTCCCCAAGGTTTTTCTCAAGGACAAGACACCGGAACTCGAGCGCGGCCCAAGGGGCGAGCCTGGGAAAGGTCGGGATCGAGACCGGGATGGCGATCGGGATCGGGATCGGGAACGCCACCGGCTCTACGGTCATGATTCACAGCACCTGGCATTGCGGCAATGGATGACGCAAAAGCAGGTCCTCAAGGACCCGCTGCTGGCCCAGGAGATCAAGAAGCGGATCGACAAGACGCTCAAGCTGCTCCGCGACCTGACAAAGGCCAACGATGACGGTGTGGCTGACCGCATCCGACGGGCGCTGATCAAGAGCGGGGAGGAGTGGGTGGTCTGGCCACTGGCCCAAACGCGGCTACCCCACGAGCCCGCTCGCGAGGCGGCAAACGAGGTGATCGAACATTTCACCGGCTCAGACGTGACCCAACAAGTCGAGCGCGCCCACGGCAAGCGCAAACGAGGGAGCTGGGAGAAACGATGGGCACGCAAGGCACAGGCCATCGTCACGCAGTTCATCTTTCATAAAAGCTGTCCCTACTGCCAGACGATCGTCAACAAACACTACATCAAGAGCGGCGACTGAGCTCTGCCTGACCACCCACGAAAACGGCAGCGCTGGCTGCCATTACTTCTCCTGACCATGCTCTGCGGCTGCGGAGAGGAACGCTCTGGCGAACAAGCCGGTGCCGCAAAAGAGGCGGCCCGTTCCTCGAGCGGCACCTCCCGCCCAGACTCTGCCGAGAAGATCTCGACGAAGAAAGCCCGGCAGATCCAGGACGAGCAGGAGCGGATCGCTCGGGCCGTCCAGACCGCACCGGCGATGACACGCACCTACAAGCACCCCCTCGGCCCATTCTTTCTCTATCCGGATGGATGGACGCTGCGAACCAGCCAGAACGGGCTCATGCTGCTCCCGCCCAAGCCCCTCAAAATCGCTGGTGAGCTGGCGGAGGTCTATCTGTTGTTCGGTGACGACGCTGACGGGGTCAGCCGGGCGGATGATCCAAGGATCGCGGTACAGGGCAACCAGCTGATGGACAAGCTGATGCCGTTCCTCAAACGAGACGGCCAGCAAACGGTCCTCGAGCTGGCCGGGCGCAAGCTCTCGATGATCGCCTGGCGTGGAAAGCATCCCAAGGGGCCGGTCCTGCGAGCCCGGCTTTACGTGTTGCTACTCGGCCGCTACGCAATCGGGGTGCTCGCGATCTGCGCCCAAGAGACGTTCGAGGCACGGGACGCAATCGTCAGAGACATCGTTCGCAGCATCGGTTTCGAGAAGCCCAAGAACGACCCCAGGCTGCCGGGTAAATGGCGCTACAGCAAGACCTACATCTCCGGAAGCTTCTCGGCGATCACCGTGCGCTACCTGTTCCTCAACCGCGACGGCACCTGTCTCAGCGGTGGCAAGCTCTCGGCGAGCATGCAGCACAGCGACGCCGCCGGGAACTACTCCGGCGACAGCGCAGCCTCCGGCAAGGGCGGGATCGACGGCCGCGGCACGTGGCGGACGCAGGGCAAGACGTTGAGCCTCGACTGGGGCGACGGCAACGTCGACAGCTGGCAGTACTACAGCCAGGGTCGAGACCTGCTGCTCAAGCAGGGGAAGAAGACTCGGCAGCTCTGGCGCAAGGTGCGCTAACTCTCTCGGCCCAGCCCGGATCGCGCGAAAAAGCCGAAGAGGCTCTCAAGCCCCCTGCTCTACCCGGTTGGTCTCCCGCTTGATGCGAGCAACCTTCATCTTCTGGCGCAGGTTCCAGTTGATCCAGCAGAACAGCGCGACCAAGATCAGCATCGCCGGCACCGAGACATACCACTTGTGTAGTAGAACCTCGAGGTGCGCGCCGATCATGTGGGCACCGAGCGCCATACCGAACGCGCCGATGAAAGCACCGATCAGAATCCCCACCATGATCCGGGTACGGCGCAACCCCATCATCCGACCGAGCAGGGTCCCTCCGATCGCCCCCGTGCCGGTCAGCGGGAATGCCACAAACAGCATGACCCCGACGAAGGTCGCGCGGCGCATCCACGAGTTGAGCTCGAGAATGTCAGCGCTGGTCTTCTGCACCTCCTCCAACCGGGACCCGATGCCCCGCACCCTGTAGAGCCAGTCCAGATTGAAGGCGACCAGGAACGCGACGCAGGTGTCCATGTAGACGATCAACAGTGCGATGTAATAGGGCTGCATCGGATCGCTGCCATCGACCCCCATGAACACCGCGAACTTTCCGAGGGCCGTGAAGATCAGCAACATCAGCCCGATCAGCTTCCCCAGCTCCTTTTCGCCGAATATCAGGCCGATCGGAATATAGAGCCCCAGGGTCAGCAGGACCGGCAGGACCGAGAAAAGAACCCGAGGGAGCCACGTTCCCCTGGGGTCGTCTCTCACAGACTCCGACCGCAGCACGTCGCTCGACCCACCGGAGACCGGGGGAGGGGTGTGTGGTTCGATCTGGGACATCGCTCGGTGTGGGCTTACTTCTGACCGTTGGCGAAGAACACCTTCATCGCGGCTTCGATCTTGCTGACGGGCGCGCCAACTTCTTTCTCGAGAAGCGACTTGGCCGCTGTGCTACGCCCATTGCCTCGTCCGCGCACCCCTCGCAGATAACCCTGATCGATCTGTCGGCGGAAGCGCACGAATCCCTCGCGCCACTTCTTGTTCTCGGTCTTGCTGAGGAAGTAGAAAAGACCCCAAGCCTCCGAATAGAACGCCATCGCCGCCTTGCGGCTCTTGTTGATGCTGGCCAACGCATTGCCGCTCATCAACTTATCCAGCGGCAGCCAGTCTGGCGTGTTGAGGAACCGCTTGAGCCAGCGATAGCGGGGGCCGTTCCAGACGCCGGTCTTCAGCTTGTCGGTCCCCTCGACCCACTCGTGCGCCTCGTGGTAGGTTGCCATTCCCTCGGCGTACCAGGAGGTGATCGCCGGGGTGTAAGCCCGCCCGTGAAACAGGTGGGAGCCCTCATGAACGATCGTGCGAAAATAGAGCTTCGCGTTGCGCATCTGGTTCCAACACGCAAAGCGGTTTTCACTCGCGATCGCAACGCCCGCGGCGCCCAGAAGCTGCTGTCGCTTGTTGTCCAGGCACCACTTCTGCCAGTCTTGATAGGTCCGAAAGACCAAGGCATTCATCTTCTCGGCCGGCTCCTTGCCGCCAAAGAACGCCTTGTAGTTCTTGTATGCTGCCTCGAGGGTCTTGGCCACCTCCTCGACATAGTCATAGTCCATGTTCGAGCGGATCCGGTAGTGCTTGGTCTCGCGGACCCAGGCCTTCTCCCAGTCCGAGCGGATCTTGTTCAGTTCGGCCTTGGCGTACCACTTGCCCTCGTACTTGAGCATTCCCCGTTCGTAGAGCTTCTTCTCCTCGAGCGGGACCCACTCCCCCTTGTACTTGACGAAACCGGACTCGAGCTTCTTCTTGTCCTCCGGAGTGACCCACTGACCCTGGTAGCGAACCAGCCCCTTGGAGCGCATATCCTGCTCCTCGGGAGTGACCAACCGTCCCTTGTAGGGCCGAAAGCCACCCTGGGGCGGTGCGATTCCAATGCGGAAAGCCAGATAGCGGTCGAGTTGCCCCCGCTTGTTCGGGTACCGCAGATAGAAGTTGATCAGCGCGCGATTTGCCGCCTTGAGGTTGCCTCGCTCGTAGGCAAAGATGCCCGCCCCGAGGAGATTCTTCGAGGACTGCGGAAGAAGTTCGAACAGGCCCATCAACCGCACACCCTGCAGATAACGCCAGCGGTCGCTGATCCGGCCCCGGGCCATGCGGATCGTGTACTTGTCCTCGGTCGCCTCGGCCAGCCTGCCTCGTAGATTCTTGCCCGCCTCGAACGTCGTCTTCTCGAGCGGAATTCCCTCTCGGTTGATCTGCTTCAGCAACGCCTCGAAGAGAAACTTCTCCTGCTGCAGAACCTCCAGCTCCCGTGTCAGCTTTTGCTTCAGCGAAGCGGTTTCGACCTCCTCGATCAACTCCTTGAGCGCCGACTCCGCCTCGGTGTAGCGGAAAAGGCGGGTGAGGCTCATGATCTCACCCGCTTCGGCCAAGATCCGGCGTTCGACCACCTTCGGGTCTTCTTTGGGCACTGTCCGCTTGACCGGCCGCTGGACCGGCGGCGGCTTCACGACCGGCTTCGGCGCGATCGGCGTGTACTCCCTGGCAATCAGCCGCTCGACCTCACCGGGCGTCCAATCCAGCTCACGAGCGATCTCCGCCACGTCGTCCTTGCTCGCCCCACGGGACAGGAACAGCTTGCGCAGCGCATCGAATGCCTTCTTCTTGTGCCCCAGGAACCCCGCAAAGGAAGCGAATGCGAGCGGCTGCTCGAGCGACAGCTCAAGCTCCTGGTAGGCCGACATCAGCTCTGAACTGGCCAGATCGGCCCACTTGTACTTCACCAGCCGCTGACCGCCTGTTGCTGTCGCAATACTCAGGGTGAGCATGCTCTCGGAGACTGTTACGACGCGCACATCGGTGAAGTCGAACAGCTTCAGCTGCGTTCGGGTATCGCGCGCCTGACGTAAGTTGGCCAACATCGCCTCGAACAACCCGAGATGACGCGTGTATAGATTGACAACGCGCTGGGTGATCTTGTCCGGGTGGGCCTGAATCAAGCCCGCGGCCCCCGAGTAGTCGTGCCGCTTGAGCAGCGCCAGCACCATCTGCTCCTCGGC
>PVBE010696086.1_pt1 | contig 27559 bp, 23 predicted proteins | sample 1631181 | NCBI WGS metagenome assembly PVBE01 (sample SAMN08397723, study PRJNA350692) | Marine metagenome, whole genome shotgun sequencing project. | isolation source: water | place: Pacific Ocean | collected 2012-04
GTTAAAAGAAATTTGCGACTTGCCCGACCCAATTAATTCCTTAATAGAGATACACTCATAGTCAAGCGTGCCAAGTGCGACTGCGTCCATTGAATATCCAGAACGAGAGGCATCAACTATCCACGCAGCAATCAATGTATCGTGCAATTGCCCTTTCACATGTACGCCTGCATTTTCAAGTACCACCAAGTCGTACTTGATGTTATGGCCTATTTTTGCAATGTTTTCGTTTTCCAACACACACCGAAGTGCCTCGATAGCAACCGCTTGTTCAAGATGGTCATCTGGGCACATTGTAGGGATGTAGGCGCCGTCGCCTTCGCCGAGAGAAATTGAAACGCCACAAAGTTTTGCCGTCATTGGGTTCAACCCAGTTGTTTCTGTATCAATAGCAATAATTTTCGCGTTTCTACATTTCTTGACGAGTGCATCAAGTTTTTTCTTCGTATCAACAAGTACATATCCTGCGTGGTACGCTGGATGATTTCTATCTGGCCCCATATCAAAAAGTCCACCAATGATTGTTGGTTTAGATGAATCCTTTGGTTTCTCCTTAACTTCACCCTTTGCAAGAACTTTTACATCATCAGGAAAACGATTAAAACCCAAACCTTTAAAGAGTGTTGTAATTTCGGGAACTTTCCACTTTGTGCAATCAGAAACCGCATCTTCAAGATCGAATTCAAATTCAACATCATCTTTGAGGGTCACAAGAACACGGCTTGTTTTAAGTTGCTCCCGCCCTGCAAGCAAATTCTCTTTTCGTTTGCCTTTGATATGGTCAATGTTCTCGTAGATGCCTGCAATCGAACCATATTCCATAACTAACTTTGCTGCCGTCTTTGGTCCAACCCCCGCAACACCCGGAATGTTGTCACTTGTGTCGCCCATCAGTGCCAAAATATCTGCAACCATCGAAGGTGGAATATTCATTTCAGGTGTTTTAAACACATCATCAGGAGAAACCGTTGCTTCTTTATGCGCATCAAAAAGTTCTACTCGCTCATCAATCAACTGCGTCAAATCTTTATCACGTGAGATAATCCGAATGTCCATCTCAGGTTGTTCTTTACGAACCCGTTTCACGAGCGACGCAATGACGTCATCCGCTTCAACAACTGGTTCGCCCAGAATTGGAATTTCGAGCGCTTCAAGAATCTCCAAGCACCTATCAACTTGACTCCCAAAATCATCGGGAGGTGACTCTCGGTTTGCTTTGTATTCTGGGTCTATTTCTGTGCGAAATGATTCTTCATCACTTGCAACATCAATCACAACAGCAAGGTGGTCTGGCTTTTCTTCACGAAGCAATTTCAGCAACATCGCAGTAAATCCATAAACCATATTCGTCGGTTCACCAGTTGCTGGGCTGCTCATTGGTGTTCGTATTGCATAGTACGCACGAAAAAATTGCGCATGCCCATCAATGATGTAAAGTGAGGGCATTACGCTTCAACCAATTTTCTCAACATCGATTCGGTAGCGATATCAAGTTCTTTATTGCGACGAGCCATCACGGTTCTTGCAACATCTAGAAATTTTTCGATTTGATATGAACGTTGCCCTGAATCAGTTATCCAAGCAAAACGTTTTGTTGATAGCGGAACTGGAGTGGTCGTTGCAATCATCGCACCAGTTCCAACAATTGTTCCTGTCATTATCTTTGAACAAATTGCAAACTTCACATGATCACCAACAAAACAGCCAACAAACTGACTTCCTGTCTTATGTCGTTTGCCAGAAAGATCAGTCAATATCACATCACTATACGTATTCAGTAAATTTGAATTTGTAGTACCTGCACCAAGATTAACCCATTCACCAATTACGCTATCTCCTAAGTGTCCATCGTGAGATTTGTTCGCATAACCTTGAAAAATCGTTGCACCTACTTCTCCTCCAACTTTGCAATGTGGACCTAGAACGGTGTTTGGTTTAATTATCGCTCCATCTATGATGGTGCTGTTGCTTCCTATCCAACATGGACCACATAGAACTGCGTTCGGGCGAACAACTGCGTCCTTCTCAATCCGAATAGCTCCCCTGCTTGTATCAAATACAACTCCTGGGAATATTCGTGCTGACTGGTGTACATCAACGTGGTAGTCGCCATACTGCTGAGCATCGCAATCACAACCAAGTGGTTCAGCATGCTGAAGATCGAGAATCAATAGCTCTGGTAAAAAACGTAGGATATCCCAAGGCGTTTTTATAATAGGGTGCTCAACAAGTGTCGATTCTACCCCTTCAACGCGAGAAAGCCCTGTTCTGTGCGAGATCATCTTGGCTCGCAACTCGTCATCGCAAAGAAAACCTGATGGTGCACATCCCATTTGTTGCGTCAAACGTTCTAGGGTAGTCAGTCCACCGGTTCTTTGTTCAAAAGTCGCCCTTAAATCTGACAGAGGTGCGAGAGATTCTTGATATTCATCTTTTACATACCACGTAGTCATCTATGTTTATCTCCAAGTTGACCTTCTGCCTGTTGGTGAGTGGAACTTCCAAAGCCCTATTGTCGAAAGAAAACACCATCCTAGTGGTACGGCGAGAATGCCCGAATAGATCGCTGTTCCTAGAAGTTTTACCAAATCACCGAAATCACCCCCAGAAACGGATGGTGTCCACGGCAGAATACCTCTAACAAGAAATACTAACGCTTCCGTTGCGCCTGTTGTAAGCACTACTCCAACAGTCAGAGCGGCGATTGTAAAGACTCTTCGGCGGAAAACTATGTTTCGTATTTTTAACACAAACAAGGCGGAAAGAAAATAGCCAAGTGCATGTGGACCGATAAGGTGTGCACCACCTGCTAGTTCGCCATGCCCTGGTGACAAATCAACTAACACTCCAAGCATCAGGGCAATAAGAAGTGCCATTGTTTCTGGAGCAAACAATGCAATAAAAACAACTAAGCAAGGCATTGAGAGTGGAGTAATTGAACCAACAGAGCGCAATGTCAAAATTCCAGCGAAACTGGAGTCAAACGCTAAGGCAAGAATAGTTGCAATAATTACAATAAAGGCTCTCATTCTTCCACCTCCTCGCCAGTTCCAAGAACGATGACACGAATCATATCGCTCACTCGGCGACGAGGAACAACTACTATTCGCTGACGCAGTGGTGCTTCATCCAGTTGGAAAATATTCTCAACTACTCCAAGCGTAAGTCCAGAACCTGAGAGAGGCCAAGAAGGATCATCAAGTGTCACAAGATCACCAATTTGAACTTGGCTTGTCGCTGGAACATCAGCGATCATAGAAGGTTCACCCCTACTTTGTAAAATAATTTCCGCAAGTAACGGAGGTCGATTTTTTGTTGGGTGTGCAGGAACAACTGCTCCACGAGTTAAATCTGTTTCTATATGTGACGTTGGTCTCATTTCAATTCGAGTCATTCCAACCCTTGAAATTCTTCCCACAATGTCTCGACCAGCAATTACCAAATCACCCTCACGAATTCTTCCTGATGTTCCACGAACCATTTTTAACTCTACAACACCTGCACTATCATTTGGTCTTCTTCCAGTAATATCAATTGGGACAACCATTGGAGGTCTAGGATTGCGTAATGCTGAATCTGGCAATGCTTGTAAATCACGAAGTTGATCGGCAAGTTCAGTCGCACGTAACATTTGAGCGTGATAGAGTTGCCTGTAATGATCTCGTTCAGCAATCGCTAATGCATTTCGTTCTCTTTCATCTGTAGGCAGGTCCGATGGCTCGATGGCTGGACGTACCCACCCAGTAATCATAATTCCAAGATGAGAAATTGGTGTTACTGGTACGCGAACCAAATCTGATACATCTGACGTCCACCCCAGCCAAGAAGCCGGTACCAATGACAAAAATATAGTAATGCCTAGTACGACTGGTAAGACATTGGTGCTTTTACGAGTTATTCTGTAACTGTTCAACAGGTACAACGTCACTGAATCGGTGGACTAACTAGTCGTCCATATCCGATTCTAAGACGGCCTTCCAAACTTCAAGATTATCAAGATAAATACTTGTTCCTTTTGCAACGCAAGTTAGGGGGTCTTTTGCAAGTGTAACATCAAGACCCGTGGCTTCGGCTATCACAACATCAATACCCCTAAGTTCAGCACCTCCGCCTGCAATATAAATTCCGTTTTCAACAAGGTCGGCAGAAAGCTCTGGCTCTGCTCGTTCTAACGTTCTTTTTACTACTTCAATGATTGCTTGAATTGGCTCATGCATTGACTCTCGGATTTCTTCACTTGTTACAGTTGTTTTACGTGGCATACCAGTAATGTTATCTCGACCACGAACATCAATTGTTTTTTCTTTTTCCATCGGTGCTGCAGAACCTATTTCAATTTTGATTCTCTCAGCAGTTTGTTCACCAATAGTTAAGCTGTAATTTTTCTTCATATAACCAATAATGGCTTCGTCCAAATCATCACCTGCAACACGTACCGATTCACAAGTTGCTATATCTCCTAGCGACATAATTGCAACTTCGGTTGTGCCACCGCCAATATCAACAATCATTGATGCTGTTGGTTCAACAATTGGTAAATCCGCACCGATTCCTGCAGCCATTGGTTCTTCTACGAGGTAGACGCGTCTTGCTCCAGCGCGTTCCGCTGAATCAAGAACTGCTCTTTTTTCTACGGCTGTAATACCAGAAGGAACTGCAATAACAACACGTGGTCCAATAATTCGACCTCGACCACTCACCTTGCGAATAAAATAACTCAGCATTGCTTCTGTTATTTCAAAATCACTAATCACACCATCTTTCAGTGGGCGTATCGCAGTAATGGAACCGGGGGTTTTGCCAAGCATCTCTTTCGCACTAAACCCAACAGCATTGCCGTTATTCAAAACGCGATTCGTGCCTCGTTTTACAGCAACCACCGATGGCTCATTTAAAACAATACCCTCACCTCGAACGCAAACAAGCGTATTGCACGTTCCAAGATCAATCCCCATATCTACACTAAACCAACTAAGTAACTTGTCAAACACTTTATTCGCTCCTCATCGTAGCACCCAAGTTCAAACAACTCGAACTCAACTTCAGGGATGATACGGGAAAATGCCGGAGCTTATCGAGGAGTTATCGCTGATCAATCAAAACAAATGGACCGCCTTCGGATCCACCAAAAGAAGAATGCTCAGTATTCACTAAAAACATCCAAGCAACTCCACCTGCAAGCAGCAAGGTCGCCACTAGAAGAAGTGCGGTAAAGACATTCATGGTTGGTTTTCTAGTTGATGAAGAGGGATTTACCTGTGACATTGTCAATTACGCCCTTTCACCGCGTAGACAGCAGATCCGGGGACAACAAGACCTCTTGAGGGATCCTCAAGGGTTATACGTCCAATGGATCGATTGATATCCACTTGAACCACTTGGAGACGCCCTAGGAATGTGCCATCCTTACCGACAGTCATAATCCACCCATTCTGAACACCATCTCTTGATCCAGCACCCACTTCAACTAAAACATCATCGTTACTTCGAGAAACTGTCAAAATCGTAGAAGAAAGTGTTCGGTCTGGCGCTGTTTCATTTGAGACAGTCGCGACAGTTTCAAGCTTTCCATATTTGGAAACATATTCATCAAGTTGAGCTCGCATCGCATCAATTTGCTTTTCAATTGCATGGCGTTCTTCTTGCGCTTTTCGCTCTGCTCGAATTGCACCTTCCATATCTTGCTGTGCCTCTTCAAGATCATCTTCCATTTCCATAATCATTCGCTCTGCATCAATAACATTGTTACGTAGTGAATAATTTTCAGTTACAAATCGTTGTTTCAATTCGCTGTTCACTTCACTTGCACTTGAAAGGGCTTGAAGATTTGCGTTGCTCTGTGAAAGTTGTGTTTCTAAACGAGTAATCCGTGCCTGTAATGATTCTACTTTGGTTTGAGTACTTCCTTGAGCGCCTTGAAGTGTTCCTATAGTTACATCTCGTGAATCAATTTCATTTTGCATTTGCGTTCTCTGCGCAAACAAAGCAGTTTCTGCGTCACTTGCTCGAACCATCGCAATACGCTGTTGGCTATCTGCAGCATGGAATTTTGCTTGATAACTATCTTCATTTGTTGCATACGTCGCCACAAGTGGAACCATTGCAACTGCTAGGAGTGTAACGAGTACGATAAAAATTTTTGTTAAAATATGCACGTGTAAACCTCTTGCTAAACAGTAGTACGCGGGGAGACATGAGGGCTAACAAACAAAATGATAGTCCTACCCCATTTGCCCACTAATCAAGAGCAAGTTGTACCTTCATGAAGCCCGTCTGTCAATCCGCAATTGCCATAGAATCGGTGTTATTGATACGTAGAACCGCTCCAGCAGCCGAAATCTGCACTAGAGGGTCATAATCTTCCATCATTAATGCAAGGGGTCCCAGACTTAACTGATTACCCTGTACACCAAGGGCAATTGCACTTTGGGATCGCAAGTTTGCTGAATCACTTGAAGTAAATCTTAAGACTGCTTCCATTGGCATTCGACTCGGATTAATTTCTGCAAGAGCAGTCGCAGCAATGAGTCGTATTTCATCTGGATACCGATTAGGAGTCAGCATAATGCTTTCAAGAGTTGATGTAACTTCAATATCATGTAAACGCCCTGCAATTTGACATGCTATCGCTGTTAATTCTGCTTCTTTTGACGAACTAAAAATAGCCGCGCGAATTACTTCTAATTCATCCGTGTCGCCAAGTAGTACAAGTGACTCTGCTACCTGCAAGTTAATGAGACGTCGTCGAATCGGCGTAATTGTTGATGGCATTGATTGTAGAGCATCACGCAATAATTTTATTGATGATTCATTTCCCAATTTGCCAAATATCATTGCGGCGTTACCACGGAGTTCCGGATTTTTACTATTCAACATTGCGGAGAGCGGATTCAAATTTACTCTATTGCCACATTTATATTTTGAAAACATTGCCGCAGCTTGCACTGATTCCGACTCATCAAGAAGCAATGGTTCAAGAAACGGAGTGAGATTACAAAGGTGCTGTTCTCCAATTAACATTGTGGCTACGAATCGAACACCTCGATTTTCATCGCCAAGACCAATCCTTACTATAGTTTCTAGCACATTTGATTGTGCATAACGTAATGCTTCAATTGCGTTTGCTCGAATAAGAGGATTTGATGATTCAGTTGCTTTTTGAAGTATTGACAGAGCACTTTTATGTACAGTATCACCATCGACAACCATTGATAAATTGTTTTGGTTTCTTGCGCCAAGAGTTTGCTTTTTGGTACTCCAAGGTTCTTCACTTGCTCGTTCAATTGGATCTGGACCGCACGAGAAAAGCAGGAACATAATTGTCAGGCTACTTAGTACTTTCATCTTTGTCTTTACTCCTTTTTTTATAGGAACAGATTAAGAGCAGGATACTCCCAATCAGCGAAAGCCACGCAACAGAATCTCCGACAAATCGACTTAATGGTAGCCCGGCGCCTTCAAATACTCTTGCGAACATGATTGACGGACGGCGAATTGCTCTTTTGCCGTTTTCCATAGCCACTGCTTGCACAGTTCCGTATTGATTTATAGAACAACTCAACCCAGTATTTGCAACCCTTAGCATTGGTGTCATATTCTCAATACACCGCATTCTTGCTTCCCTTACATGTTGAAGTCTTGACCAGTCATCATCACCAAACCAACCATCATTACTCATATTAATAAGTGCACTAACTTTTCGCTTACTATCTTTCCAAACTAATTCACGAACAACACTTGGGACAGTGTCTTCAAAACAAATCGGGGTACCAAGCGTCATAACAGTTTTTGCATTATTCGCAGTTTTACAGTCCATAGTAAAAAGATGTGGGGTTCCTCCAGCATCAACATCAAATAGCATGGCTACTGCAACTTTTTCCAACAACCATTCTTGTAAAGATGGAAAATGTTCAACATATGGAATTCGTTCGCCAAAAGGTGTTAGAAAGGTTTTGTCATAACGTTCCGATGTTCCGTCTGGTTTGACAAGTACTGCTGAATTAAAATGTGAAGATTGTTCAACCTGAAAGTAATCTGCATGTTCAATGATATCTATATCAAGCCATGTATTTGCACCAATAAGAATTGGGACATTTAGTTCTTTTGAAAGTTTTCGAATCTCTTCTGCCCAAAACCAGAGAGGTGTAAAGTATTCATCCCATGGGGAAAAATCGAGCCGAGTTACTTCAAAACCGCTTCCGGGAAGCATTGTTTCTGGCCAAACGACAAGTGCTAACTGCTCTTCTGAGCCATGCACCGCTTTGTATGTCATGTTGATTGCTTGGGCAACATCTTTAAGTTGGTTTTCCCATGTCCACCCAATTTTATTACTTTGGGGGACGTTTGTTTGCACAACTGCGACATCCATTCTCCCCCCGTTATTTTTGGAAATACTAATTCCTTGAATGAAGAAATATATACAAACCACGCCGAGCGAAACCCACGTCCACCAACGAACTTTTGTTGCTGTTACCAATATCGTGGCGATCATCACAACCAACATACTTGTTAACCAAACACTACCAACTGAAGCAATTGAAGCGATTGGCCAATCAAGAATTCCTGTTCCTGCGAGATACCACGGGTATCCGTCAAAGATTATTATTCCGCGAATACATTCAATACCTACCCAAAGAACAGGCGCAGAAATGACCATCGAAACATGCACTCTTGATTGGACTTTACGTAGCAACCCAACAAATAGTGGTGCCCAAATCGACATGTACAAACCCACCCCAACCCAGCCAATTGCAGCAACACCGTACACCCAATGATGCAACCAAAGCCAAAGCGGTATTTGTGTCATAAAAACCCAAAACATTGCGCTTCGTGTTGAACGTGCGTGCAAAACAATAAGTAGTAGCAACACGATCGATGCAATAGTTGCAAACCCAGAACCAAATGGTGCCGTAGAAAATAACATGCATATTGCAGATGCAACCGCAGTTAATACCAATGTCCACGTTTTCATTATTTTCCTGCGTAGTCGATTAAACTAGATATTTCACTTCGTAATTCGTCGCGTGGAACCACACAATCGACGAATCCACACTCTTGTAAAAACTCTGACCGTTGAAAGCCATCTGGTAAATCTTGTTTAATCGTTTGCTGAATAACTCTTGGTCCTGCAAAACCAATTAATGCTTTTGGTTCTGCAAGAATCACATCACCTAACATGGCAAAACTTGCCGTTACTCCACCAGTTGTTGGGTCAGTTAACACCGAAATAAATAATCCACCCATGTCATCAAATCTTGCAAGAGCTGCTGATGTTTTTGCCATTTGCATAAGAGATAAACCTGACTCCATCATTCTCGCACCACCTGAAGCGGAAACGATGATTAGTGGCAAATCTTGATCTGCTGCTCGCTCAATCGCACGACGTATTTTTTCGCCAACGACGCTCCCCATGGATCCTCCAAGAAAGGTGAAATCCATCACACCCAGCACAACTTTGCGACCTTTGATAAATGCATATCCTGTTTGCATTGCATCTTTTGATTTTGTTTTCTTCTGTGCTGCAACAAGACGGTCTTCATACGATTTTAAATCTATAAATGAAAGCGGATCAAGTGGTGCAATATTGACGTCAAAAGCATCAAAGGTTTCTGGGTCAACGAGTTGTTCGATTCTTTGCTTTGCGTCTACTCTAAAGTGGCGCTGGCACTCGGGACAAACCCATAAATTATTTTCGACACTTCGGCGAAACAAAATAGCACTACATGAATCGCATCGCATCCAAAGCCCTTCTGGAATAGAGCGTTTCTTTGCGGGTGATGTTGCTTCATCTGCCCATTGCTGTGCTATTTCTTTGTTTTTCATGGATTTCTAAGAAGAAGGTATCGGTTAATGGCCTCTTAGTCCCGCAATAGAAGAAGCGTAGTCGTCTGAACCGAATATTGCAGAAGCCGCCACCAAAACATCGCAACCCGCTTCTTTGCACGCATCACAGGTTTTTTGACTAACTCCACCATCCATTTGAAGGCGTTGATCTGGACGCAAACGTTGCGAAACTATTTCTACTTTTGATAGGACTTCGGGAATGAATTGTTGTCCAGAAAAACCCGGGTTAACGCTCATCACTAAAATTAAATCAAAACAATCAATGTAAGGAATAATCGTCTCAACATCTGTAGGTGGATTAATTGCAAGACCAGCATCCATACCAGTAGAGTGAATAGCCTCCGCAAGTTCGAATGGATCATCATCTGCTTCAATGTGCCCAGTAAAGAGATTTGCCCCCGCTTTTGCAAAAGAATCAATATAGTTCATTGGACAATCCACCATTAAATGTACATCAAGGTATACATCTGGCATCATGGCATGGAGCGATTGGCAAAGCGCTGGTCCCATCGTGAGATTTGGAACAAAATGTCCATCCATCACATCAAGATGGAGTAAATCTGCTCCACCATCGATGACCTTTTGGCACTCCTTGCCCAATATTGCAAAATCTGCAGACAAAATTGAAGGAGCAACAAGGGGAAGAGATGATGGTGCAGTAATGATGCTCATTGTTTCTTGCGCTTGCATTTCTTACTCTTTGACTTCTGCGTGTTGTTGTTGCTGTTTATAACTTTCAAGAATATTTTTATGTTTAAATTTATCTTTTTTCTTGGCAGAAAAATACGCTTTTCGTTGGCATTCGACAGCTTTATCAATATCCCCATTTTTTAAATGAATGAATGCAATTGTTGAAAGGTATAGGGGATTTGTTTTTTTCTCTGTAAGTGTAAGAGCCATCTGAGCTGCTTGCATAGCAACATCCATTCGCCGCACATCATCAGGTATATCCTCGTTTTCAGCGATATCTCTTGCTATCCAAGTAAGCAATTCTGGATCTTCTGCACCACGCTCAGTAATAATTTTGTCAAGGTACGAGTACGCAGCAGTTGGATCTTTCTTATCAAGCAACAACATCTGAGCTTGCTCAATATACAAATGAGCAAAAATGAATGGGTCGATTGCAATGGCGTTGTCATACGCCTTTTTCGCCACTTTCCAACTCTTGCCTGATCTTGCAGATCTAGCTGCACTAATCGACGGGGCGGCATCTTGTTGCTTTTTCATGTTGTAGCGACCCGACATTACTTTGCCGAGAATATTTTCAAACTCGGGATCTGATGGATGCCCAATCCATTGAATAATTCGTTCCTTGTCGACAATAAAAGAAACTGGAATTCCTTTTTTACCAGCGGCATCCATCCACATTCGCTTTGTCCTATTTCGTTTATCAATCGCAACGATGTATTCCATTTTACGACCTTGTCGTCGTACAAATGATTTAACGAGGTCCACATCCTCATCTGTTGAAACACCAATGATTGCCAAACCATCATCTTCATACTCTTCTTGAATTTTTGTGAGGTGTGGAATTGATTTTTTACATGGGCCACACCACGTTGCCCAAAACTCAACAACATATACTTCTGCATCTCCAGACTCAAATGAACCCTTAATCCAATCAACCGTAAGTTGTGGTGCAGACGAACCAACTTCGAGCCGCGGTCTCCGTTGCGCAGACGCAACAGAAATAGTTCCTAACGATATAAGAAAAGCCATTACAAACATTCGTATACGCATAATCATTACACTCCTTTTACTACGAACTCGCTCAATTGTAATCATACGGCATCGTCAAGCAAAATTACACTTAAAAATCCTTTTCCTTCAAGCATTTGTAAACTTGCCCCCCCCCCAGTGGAAATATGGCTCATTTTGCCATCAAGTCCAAATATTGAAACAGCGGCGGCAGAATCACCACCGCCTACAATCGAGACCGCATTATTCTCAGTAGCAGATGCAATTTGCTCAGCGACCTGCCTTGTTCCCACATCAAATGGCTCTATTTCGAACACTCCCATTGGACCATTCCATACTATTGTTTTTGCAAGTTTGAGAAGATGCGTGTATTTCGCCACTGTTTCAAGACCAATATCTACACCCATCCACCCATTTGGAATTGCCCCTGTAACAACTTGAACCGGAGTTCCCTGTACTATTTGCTTTACGCAAACATGGTCTGTTGGCAAGAATAATTCAGTTGTACTTTTTTGAGCAGCACTGAGCATTTCCTTCGCTTCTTCAACACGATCTCGTTCAACCAAACTACTTCCGACTTCTGTACCTGCTGCAACGAGAAATGTATATGCCATTGCTCCACCAATAAGTATTGTGTCTACTTTACCGAGCAAGTTATCGATAGCTCCCATCTTGTCAGAAACTTTTGCACCTCCAAGCACAGCAACAAATGGACGTTCTGCATTCGAGATTGTTTGATCTAAATATTGTAATTCTTTTGCAAGCAAAAGACCAGCAACTCTGGGTTTTCCCTCCATTAGTGCAGGCACTGCGACCATCGAGGCATGATTACGGTGTGCAGTTCCAAATGCATCGTTACAATAAATGTCCGCATCACTGGCGAGTAACTTCGCGAATGTTTCGTCACCCGATTTTTCACCTTTGTTGAAACGTACATTTTCTCGAAGAATGATGGGAGAAGTTACATCCTCATCAGAACAAACAACTTCTTGACCAATCAACTCACTCAATCGTTTAGCGACCGGCTTTAAACTAAATTGTTCTTCATATCCGTTACCCGATGGTCTGCCTAAATGACTTAGCAAGGTTAGATTTCCGCCTCGATTGATGACGCTTTTGATGCTTGGCAGCGCCATTTTAATGCGTCGGTCATCTGTAATCTCCCCATCATGAATGGGGACGTTGAAGTCAACACGCATCAGAATCCTTTTATTGTCAACTTGAATATCTTCTATAGATTGTTTCATATACCCTATCTTATGCTCTTAGAATGAACTATATGCGGCCAATCATCTTAATTCTTGGACCAACTGCAGGTGGGAAAACTGCCCTCTCCATCGCGCTTGCAAATAAACTTGCTGAAGGTGGTGAATGCATCATTGCTGATTCCATGCAGGTCTACCAAGGTATGAACATTGGAACAGCAAAACCAACCCGCCAAGAGCAAGCAGAAGCAGTACACCATTTGATTGATATTGCCCATCCTAAACAAGATGGATTCACTGTTGAGACGTGGCTCACGCAAGCGGAAGCAGCCATTGAGGATATCCGAAGTCGAGGCAAATGGCCAATTGTTGTTGGTGGCACTAATTTATATGTGCAGTCCCTATTATTTGGATTGTTTGATGGTCCCGATTGTGATCAAAAAAAACGAGATATGCTCAACGCAGAAACGAACACATCCCTTCAGGATCGTCTAAAAGTATTAGACCCAGAAGCAGCAGAGAGAATACATATCAATGATAAACGTCGGCTTATTCGTGCGATTGAAGTGTGTGAAGCAACCGGAGCCCCACTTTCTTCCCTCCAGTCCCAATGGGGAAAGCCAATGCCTAGAGAAGATGCAATCATGATTGGAATGACTTGGCCAGTAAAAACTATCAATCGAAGAATTAATACAAGGGTTCGAAAGATGTTCGATGATGGTCTTCTTACTGAAGTCGAAGCGCTTCAACATCAACTCGGTAAACAAGCCGCTGAAGCCCTTGGGTACAAACAACTTCTTGCACATCTTCGAGGTGAATACTCGATTGATGACGCAAAAGAGCAAATCAAAATAATGACAAGGCGATATGCAAAACAGCAACGGACTTGGCTGAGAAGGTTCAAAGCCATGCCTTCTGCATTTTTTATTGATATGGACAACAAGGGCATGCAACATGCTGTTAATCAAGCGCTTACGTATGTTTCCGCGGTCTCTTCCTAAACGATATATAGATGTTTCGGGCTTGACAAACTGAAAAAAGTCGTTCCAATGCCTACCGATTCCACATGGCAAACCCATCTCTGTGCCGATGGAATCCGCGTAGATTCATCTCAACTCACTTTCTGGAAACTGTATTTTGGCGAAAAAAACTACTAATAATAAGAAAACGGCAAAGAAAAAAGTCGCTAGGAAAAAGCAGGCCGTGCCAGACGCTACAGGCAAGCACCTCGTCATTGTTGAATCTCCTGCCAAAGCAAGGACTATTAATCGATATCTCGGAGACGACTACGCTGTTACTTCCTCCGTTGGACACGTGAGAGATTTACCCGCCAGATCCCCAAAGGGAGAAAAACAGCCAGTTCCCGGTGTTGATTTGGATAATAATTTCAACCCAACATACGATGTGCTTAAAGGAAAAGGAACCCTCGTCGCAGAACTTAAGAAGGCCGCGAAGGTTGCGAAAGATGTTTGGTTTGCAAGCGACCTTGACCGTGAAGGAGAGGCAATCGCTTGGCATCTTGCTGAACTATTGAAAGTTGAGCCATCAAAAGCAAAGCGTGTTATTTTTAACGCAATTACAAAGAAGCAAATTGAAGAAGCATTTCAAGATCCACATCCAATAAATATGGATTTTGTCAATGCTCAACAAGCAAGAAGAATTCTAGACCGTATTGTTGGGTATCAAGTTTCACCACTTTTATGGAAAAGAGTTGCGGGTGGCTTGAGTGCCGGACGGGTGCAATCTGTAGCCGTACGAATTATCGTCGAACGCGAAAAAGAAATTGAAGCGCATATCCCTGATGAAAATTGGAGTGTTGTCGGTCGGTTTTCCCTCAACAACAATGAAATTGAATCCCTAAAGGAATCGTGGAAAGCATTCATCGAAACGAAAGACGAAAAAGGCAAAGCACCTACTCGTAAAATGATGAATTCTTTTTTATCCGAGCATAGCTCTGTAGAGGGAACGCTTGCCCAATTAGACGGCAAGCCATTCAAAATATTCCGAGCATCAGACTGCACCGAGGGCTTGGATAATCATAAGAAACAACTCGTCCAAGTTGCAGATGCAGTAGGTCTCTGCTCTTTTAAAGTTCAAGTAGAGGAAGATGAAGAAGGTAAAGGTCCTGCAAAACACAAAATACATTTGGTAGGCGACCTTGCCGATGGTGTGTCGTACAAAGTCAAAGATATAACGCAAAAGGACAGCTCGGTAAGACCACCTGCTCCGTTTATTACTTCCTCTTTACAGGCATCTGCTTCGACCGTTCTAGGTTTTGGTGCAAAACGAACAATGCGGGCTGCCCAAGCGCTATACGAAGGTGTCCGTATCAAGGGTGAGGGGCAAGTCGGTTTAATTACATATATGCGAACTGACTCAACACACCTCTCTATGGACTCTATCAACTCTGTTAGGACATACATTAGTAATAAGTATGGAGATGCGTATCTACCAGATAAACCAAAGTTTTATTCTTCATCGAATGAGTCCGCGCAAGAAGCGCATGAAGCCGTTCGACCAACCGATGCCGGGCGTCACCCAGATACCCTGCCTGCATCGCTTGATGAAGACCAACGAAAACTTTACCGGCTAATTTGGTCGCGGTTCGTTGCTTGCCAAATGACTGCAGCAAAATGGCACCGAACAGAATTTTTCTTTGAGCGAAATGATAAACAGACTGGAGTTGTTTTTAAAGTTGCAGGTCGAACCCTTGCCTTTGATGGGTTTTACAAAGCAAGTGGTGTTCCAAGTTCTGATTCTGAACAGAATCTTCCACCCCTTGAGGTTGGGAATGATTTATTCCCTTTTGATATCACACCTAAACAATCTTTTTCTTCCCCCCCCCCACGATATAGTGAAGCCTCTCTTATTAAGAAACTTGAAGCAGAGGGAATTGGTCGACCATCAACCTACGCTTCAATTATTGATGTTATCCAAAATCGTAATTACGTTGAAAAACTTGACCGTTCTTTCCACCCAACAGATTTAGGGGAAGTTGTTACAGAAAAACTAATTGAAGCATTTCCAATCTTGATGGGTGTAGATTACACACGTTCACTTGAAGAACGACTGGATAGTGTCGCTACTGGTGATGTTGAATGGACTGCAATGCTTCATGATTTCTATGGCAGGTTTAGCCAACGGCTTGAAACTGCTTATGATGAAATGTCGCATGCTAAAGCAGAAATGCAACCAGCAATTTATAAATGCCCAGAGTGCGGAAGTAAAACCGCCTATCGCTTTGGTAAGAACGGTAGGTTCTTAACGTGTGCTAGTTATCCTGATTGCAAGTATGCCTCTGCGATTGATCGCAAGGGGCAGCCAAGATTACCAGAACGAGTTGATGTCGCTTGCCCTGAAGATGGTTCACCGATGGAGAAGCGGATTGGACGCTTCGGCCCATTCTTGGCTTCTATTAATTACCCAGAAATAAAAACTGTTGTCAATCTAGATAAGAAAGGTGGAATTAAATACCCAACACCACCACCTCTACTTGTCGAATCCTTGATATGTGAAAAATGTGAAAGCTCGATGAACTTGCGAAACGGCAAACGAGGTCCATGGCTTGGCTGCTCTACTTTTCCAAAATGCAAGGGACGAATGGGCTGGAAAGCACTTGATGAAACACTTGTGAAACAATTAGAAGGTGATCTAGAAGAGCACGAAAAAGAAAACCCACAAGTTCTCGTCAAAACCCTTAGCGGCAAAGTGATTCCTGAAGGTACACCTATCGAAGATCTTCTTATTGAAGGCGGCGTTGTTGAACTTGAGATTTATTAGAACAACCTTATAGTGGGGGCACCCACTGGCATGTGTGGTATAAAAAGAGATAAAATATGTACATGTCACGCAAAATGACGAAGCAAATACAAGTTGGCGATATCGCTATCGGTGGCGAAGCTCCTATTTCTATTCAGAGCATGACTTCTGGATATACCCACGATGTGGATAAGTGTGTAGAAGAAATCAATGCACTAGCAAACGCTGGCGCTGATATCGTTCGTGTTGCGGTCCCAGAAAAAAAAGACACAGTAGTTTTAAAAGATATTATTTCGCAAGTCTCTGTGCCAGTTATCGCTGATGTGCACTTCCATTTTCAACGAGCACTTGAGGCAATTGAGGCGGGTGTTCATAAGATTAGGTTGAATCCGGGAAATATTAGTGATGTTCAACAAGTGCATGCTGTCATTGATGCGTGTAAAGATGCAAACATTCCAATCCGTATTGGTGTCAACGAGGGCTCTGTTGTCGAACGAAAAGATAAACAAAAAAGACAAAAGGAACTTGCTGCACTATTTGCTGATCATAAACAAGGACATCTCATTGCAATGATGATCGCAAAGGTAGAGGAGTATCTCGAAATCTTTGAAGCTAGGGATTTTTATGATATTTGCTTGAGCGCAAAGTTAATGGATGCTCGTTTGGTCATCGACATTTACCAAGAACTTTCAAAAAGATTTGATTACCCCCTTCATCTTGGAGTCACTCATGCTGGTCCAAGGGAAACCGGCTCGATTCGTTCCATCACTGCACTTGGTTCCTTACTTTCTCAAGGGATTGGTGACACCATCCGTATTAGTTACGCTAGTAATCCCATTTATGAAGTAGAAGATGGTGTTGAACTGCTTAATTGCCTTGGGCTGCGAGAACGAGTTGGAGCCGAACTCATCGCTTGTCCAAGTTGCGGTCGAATTCAAGTTGACTTATTTTCTCTCGTCAATGACGTTCGAAACCAACTAAAAAACGACATCGATATTCCCATCAAAGTTGCGGTCATGGGTTGTGTTGTAAATGGCCCCGGAGAAGCTGAGGGTGCTGATGTTGCTGTTTTTGCTGGTGACCGACGCGGTATTATCTACGTTCAAGGTGAGCGCGTTGCAAATGTTCCCGAAGAAGAAATACTCATCCGACTTCTCAAAGAATGCAAAAACCTTCAAGAACGTATTCGTAATGGCGAAACAAAACTTGGAAGTAAGTCTGTTTCTATTATTCCACCAACTGTAACTGTAGAGGGGCATTCCAAGTGATTCAAACGAAGCGTTACGGTTTTACTGTTGTTGAAATCATTGTTGTTGTTTCAATTGTTGCCGTTCTTGTTGCCATTCTCATCCCAGCACTTTCCGGAGCGAAAAACCGTTCGAAAAAACTTAAAGAACTTAATTTGATAAGCCATGTCGGCAAAGCGTGGACAATGTCTAGCGGTAATCATCTGGATAAACTATTGCCTGGATATTTAAGCATTGAGATGCAAGCACAAAAAAAACTTGCTTGGGCATTTCCAAATGAATCGTTAATACCACCTGCTCCTAATTATTCCGAAACTGACCCAAATTATGCGGGACCTTGGACATTTCGCTTGCTCCCCTACTTAGATTACGACTGGAGGTCGTTGCTTTTCTATCGCGATACGGAGTGGACAAGTAATGAACTGAGAGAAAACGCAAAAATAATCGCAACTCAACCTGCTTTTGGGTACAACGGATTTTATCTTGGTGGATGGTGGGAGATTGATGTGCATAGCGATAAACCTTTAGTTCTATTTGGTTCCGTTTCACTTGCTGATGGTAGACGTAGGAGTGTTGTCACAAAAAATATTTCAAGTATAAAAAAGCCAGAGAACCAAATTGTTTTTTGTAGTACTTTTTATTCCCCTGAGGACAACATATACAAATTAGAAGATACTACGACTGGAGTACATTTTTCTACCCCAAGTGTCCTAGCAAGAGTAGTTAGTTGGTTGCCACTTCCCGAAAATCAAATAGAAGCAAGAACTAATGCGTATGCTCCTATTGGAAGGTTTAACGGCGACCCTGCAATTTGTCTTGCTGATGGTTCTGTTCGTTCGGTAGAAACAGAAATCCTTCTTGATCAACAAATGTGGATTCCAGTCGCAGAAACTATTGGTGACAATCCCGCAGAAGATTTTTCACATACTATTGATTAATGACCCCGCGGGTCATTTATTTTTGGCTTCTTTTTGCTTATGTATCTGGTACTGCAACCTAAAACGCATTCGTTTTAAATCGCTTTCTTCCAAAAGAGAATCGTTTGGATTAACAGTCATCGCAACTATCCAACTATCCTCAACAGGAAGATAGCCGAATTTTGTTTGTAGCCTTGCAGCCAAATCATACATGTGACCAGCACCGTACAGAACTCCAATAGTAGATACACCATCAGCAGTTTCCAAAAATGCTGCAATATCTCCAAGAACTTTAGTATTTCTATCGACAATAATAACTTGAGCTAATTCTGGTTCAATACCGTCCATCATCTGATCCGCATTTGGCATCGTAAGCAGTTCAATCAGTAATAGACGAGCTGTTTCGCGAATCCCACCACCTGTAAGAGAATCAAGTATTGGGATTAACTTCATCATTCCGCTTGCAATTTTTGCTGTAAATGCTTCACCGGTGATTGTGTTGAGAATAGTTGGATCACCTCCCCGTTCCTCTAGTTTTTGCTCGACCTCACCAATTGTCAAATCACTACAAAACCAATTTGGGTCTTCGTACGATAATGCATCGAGTTGAAATTCAAGCCCCAAAGCATCAGCCATATCTTCTTGAATTCCCTGTTCTTTATCTTGTTCAGATATTTCCCCTTCATCAAAATCGTCTGAAATATCTACAGTCCTTTTCACCGTAATATCTGAAGCGCTACCTTCACCACCAACTTTTCCATCAGATCCAAAACACCATAAAGTAATTGTGTTTGTATCAGAATTAACCTGCATCGAATAAGGCCTCCCCCACGCACCAACTGAAGCATCTTCAACCCAACTTGAAAGCCGACGATCAAGTATCGCTGCGTCTGCAATAACATCTTCAAGCGATTCAGATATTTCACCCAACTCTTCAGCAGTTCTCTTTGCAACATCTGCTACAAAATCCATCGATTCCTTCGTTGTTGTAATCTTCGCTTCGTCAGTCACACCAAAAGGTTGCCTAGATCCGTTTGGACGAACCGATTCATAAAGAACAATATCCATCTCATCGAGCAAACTTGTGACTTCTTCATAAAAAGAAGAATCAGCAACGTGAGCAACCCCAATTAGCCACAGCGCTGGTTTACCCTCTGCTTCATATTTTCGGGAAGCCAGTTCAATTGATACAACATTTTCACCAGTCACTTTCCTTGTCCATTCCTCGAGTGCTACAGCAGGTGAGTCAATGGAATCCTGTAAAACTAGTGCGAAACAAAAACTTGTAACCAAAGCAATCATATGTCATCTCCCTGCTGTGCGGCGGCAATCACCGATTCCAATCGACCAATTGCTCGTGAAGACCAACCTCGAAAAAGCATGTATGGAAAAAGCGTAATGAGGGCGACTATCAGACCAAGTGCTGTTGTTAATAACGCTGCTGCAATACCGCCAGCGACCTCTGATGGGTCTGTTAAAACCGACTGTTCTCCAAGTAAACGAAACGATTGAATAATTCCAAGCACCGTTCCAAGAATTCCAAGTAATGGTGCTGCTGTGATAATGGTAGACAGCGCAACCATAAAACGATCAATACGTGGTCGTTGAAGTTCAACTGCTTCCATCGCAACTGCATCGCTTGGCCCATCTTTCAACATTGACTTCGCAACAAATCCATAAGGTGACGTATCTTTTTTCACCATATCTTTTGCTTTATCGAAATCACCTTTTCTTAATAGAGCATTCAATTGCTCTAAACGCTGCATAGACCCTCGCCCACCGACGAGTAACCAGAACCAGCAACGTTCTAAAATAAGCGTAACACTAAGAATACTCAAAAGGAAAAGGGGAACCATAACGTACCCGCCCTTGTCGATTAAAGACGAGATATCTTGCATAACTTCTTCTTGCATGTGTGGATTGTAGGTTTAGAACGTACAATCTGTGCGCAATGATGGCATCCATCCAAACACCGCCTGAAGAACTGCAGATAGCCATTTGTGCTATTGAGTCCCAACTTGACAAACAGTTGCGAGAATCAAATCTTCCTAAAAACCTCTTTGAAGCAACGCATTATGCAGTTGTAAACGGCGGAAAACGCGTACGTCCTGCCCTCACTATACTTGCTGCTGAAGCTGTTGGTGGAAGTAGAGAGCAAGCAATGTCCGCTGCGATTGCAGTGGAATTTATCCATTGTTTTAGTCTTGTTCACGATGACTTGCCCTCGATAGATGACGATAAACTGCGTAGAGGTAAACCGACACTTCATATTCATGCGGGAGAGGCTATGGCTGTACTTGCAGGAGATTTGTTGCTTCCACTCGCGTTTCAACAACTTTCAAAGGGCAAATATGACTCTAAGCAACAGGTTTGCTTGATGAATGAACTCGCTACAGCAACTAGAAACATGGTCGTTGGACAGGTATATGACACACTCGGGGGGTTACCATCGCATCTCTCGCCAATAGATGGTTTGGAAGTGATACATCAAAATAAAACTGGTTCACTTTTTCAATGCGCATGCGTAATGGGAGCAATCAGCGGTAATGCTTCGGCAGAGCAACTCAAGGCAATTGAGCAGTTTGGGCAAGCAACTGGTTTAATGTTTCAAATTGTTGATGACCTAATTGATCTTCAAGGTGAGGAAGAACATGTTGGCAAGGCAACCCGTAAGGACGCAGGGGCAGGAAAGATGACGTATCCCGGAATTATTGGTGTTGATGGCTCAAAAGAAGCAGTTTTATACTTGAAACAACAGGCAGACACCGCCCTTTCTACATTAGGAATGGAAGGAGAAACCTTGCGTTCTTTTAATCTTTGGATGGCTCATCGAACGCGTTAAGCATACAATGCGTACCTAAACCAAAGATGCAAACTGAACTTCTTGAAACAATTCAATCCCCCTCAGACCTTCGTAAGATTCCAATCACGAAATTACCTTTATTGGCTGCCGAGATACGCCATGCTATTTGCGAGCAAGTCAAACGATCTGGAGGGCATTTAGCACCAAATCTTGGTGTTGTCGAGTTGATGATTGCGCTTCATTACGTTTTTGATTTTTCAAGTGACCGCCTACTTTTTGATGTTGGGCATCAATGTTACCCACATAAACTACTTACAGGCAGATTAGCCTTACTTGACAAACTCCGCCAACGAGGCGGTATGTCGGGCTTCCCTTCACCAGATGAATCACCGTACGATCTTTTTTCTGTAGGTCATGCAGGAACTGCAATTTCAACGGCTGTAGGCATGGCTCGTGGAGACACATTGAACGGTGAAGCTTACGACCCAGAAACAAACCGAGATGGTCGCAGAGTTGTTGCATTTGTTGGAGACGGAAGTATTGTCAACGGCGTTTCAATGGAAGGTTTAAATAACGCTGGAACCTTGAAACGGCAAATGCTCATTGTCCTGAATGACAACGGAATGAGTATTGCGAATCCTCAAGGCGCAATTGCAGATTATTTCGACCACCTTCGTGTAGGTACAACGTACCGGTCAATGAAACGTGCTGCAAAAAATGTCATGAAGGGCTTGCCTGGTGGAGCAATGCTGGAGGGTATGTCCCATCGAATGACAGAGATGCTTAAAGATGCAATCTTTGAAGATTCATGGTTTGAACATTTTGGCATTCTTTCAATTGGACCTATAGATGGGCATGATCTTCCATCACTCATAGAAATGTTAGTTGAAGTAAGAGATGTAGACCGTCCACTGCTTCTTCATACACACACAGTGAAGGGAAAGGGGTTTAAATATACTGAGAGCGATGCAACTGCTTTTCATTCACCAAAACCATTTGAAATCGACCAAGCAAAAGTAAGGCGTAAACCTTCCGGTCGTTCGTTCACTGAAGCATTTTCAGATGCACTTGTTTCGATTATGAAACAAGACGACAAGGCTGTTGCTGCAACTGCAGCGATGCCAGATGGAACAGGAATTGACAAGGTAATTGAACAATTTCCAAATAGAGCATGGGACACAGGCATTTGCGAATCTCACGCGCTCGACATGCTCTCAGGTATGGCAAAAACTGGCTGTAAACCATTTTTCGCAATCTACTCCACATTCTTTCAACGCGCTTTTGACCAAGCGTTCCAAGAAGTCGCATTGCAAGGATTACCTGTTCGCCTTTGTCTTGACAGGGCTGGCGTTGTAGGTGGTGACGGAGCAGTTCACCACGGATTCTGTGATATTTCACTTCTTCGTGTCCTTCCAAACGCTGTATTACTCGCTCCGATTGACGAAAGCACTCTGAAACACGGCTTGCATTTCATGCATTCATACGACGATGGGCTCACCGCGATTCGCTATCCAAGAGATGTTATACATGAAATCACCTCAGACGCACCACCATTTGTCCTTGGGAAAGCGCATCAACTTCGCAGTAGTAAACAGCCAAAACTAGCAATACTTGGCTATGGAGCACCAACTATAGATGCGCTTGATGCGGCAGAACGTGTTGATTCCAACGCAATCGAGGTGTATGACGCACGATTCGCAAAACCTGTCGACGGTGAACTTATTGAATCTTTACTCTCCCGCTCTATTCCAATTATTACTGTTGAAGATCACAGTCTCATCGGTGGGTTTGGTTCCGCAGTCATCGAAGAAGCCGTAAAACGAAAACTTGACACTACTCTCATTACTCCCCTTGGTTTGCCTGACCGATTCATAGGTCACGGATCTCGTGCTGAACAACTAAGAGAGGCTGGTATCGATGCCGCTTCAATTGCAACAGTTGCTTCAAGAGTTCTCAGTTCACAACCAAACGAATCACCAGCCATCGTCACTTCTTAATACACTACTCATCATGTCCATTCTCATTATTGAACATAGCAATTTAACCGGATCAGATCGTCTGGGGCAACGACTTTTACAAGATGGGCACAAACTCCTCACGGTTCGAGTTCATCTTGGTGAACAATTACCAAAAGATCTTGATGAAATAGATGGAGTAATTACTTGCGGCGGTCCGCAATCACCAGATTGCAACGAAACGTGGACTGAGCATGAACTCAAACTTCTTCGTGAAGCGGATAAACTTCAGATTCCATTGTTTGGTCTTTGCCTTGGTTCACAATTGCTAGCTAGAGCCCTCGGTGGAGAATATGCGGAGGCATCTGAACCAGAATTGGGCTGGCATGATATCTCTCTTACGCCAGTTGGTCGTCAAGATATTATTTTCTCAGGTCAACCGTGGTGTACCCCACAGTTCCATTGGCACAATTGGGAAGTAACAAAACTACCTGAAGGTGCAACGATACTTGCAACAAGCGAGCGATGTAAAATCCAAGCGTGGACGAAGGGCATTAACATATACGCAATCCAATTTCATCCTGAGTGCACACCAGAAATAATTAATACTTGGATTGAAGATGGCGCTTCTGAAATGGCTGCTGCTGGTATCGATGGAAAAGCAATCCAAGAAGAAACTGTTACACAATTCGAGAACTATGAACGTTTAACAGACCGTTTCTTCGATGCAATTTCTCAGTTATTAATGCCAATGCAGACACGTCTGCAACGACAACGGCATTAGGTATGAAACACTCAGAATCAACTCCAGATTATTTAAAGGCCTATCAAGAAGCCGTTGACACACATGGCGGTACTTTTGATGCAACACTCTGGCGATCTAAGGAGGGGCAACTTCTTCGCTTCAAAACGTTCTGTGATTTAATCGATTTCACAGAAATGTCAATCCTCGATGTTGGCTGTGGCATTGGTGATTTTTCAGGATACTTAACTGAAGAAGAAATCAATTTTCAATCTTTTCACGGAATCGATGCAATGGAGGAGATGATTCAAACTGCTATTGAACGAAATTTGCCGCGGTCTTCTTTTTCAACAGTAGACGCCGTGCGCAAACCAGACACCTTTCGTGGGTACGATTGGATTACGTTTTCTGGAACTCTTAACGCTATGGATGAAGAAGTCGCTATGGATTTAATAGGTGTTGCTTTTGAAGCGTGCGGTAAAGGTGTTGGCTTCAATTTTCTCTCTGACAGGTCGAATCGAATCAAAAATAATGAAGACTTATTCCCAGCAAGCCGCTTTAGTACTCTTGCATGGATTGACAACGCCCTTTATTTGTCACCAAACGTTGATTTTACCCAATCCTATTTGGGTGGACATGATGCAACCATTGTCATAAAAAAGATACACGAAATACCGCAGTAATTCTTGGTCAACCAAAAAACCACATTATAATGCGGTTCGATTGGAGAAAAGAATTATGACTGAAGCTACACCAGCCACTATTAAAGTAGTCGCCACAACTGGCGGCTTTCGGACATTCGTCGCTTTCCTATCTGCGATGTTTATTTTTCTAATTGTTTTTCTTGTTGGAATTGTTGCTGGCGTCTCTGTCCTAATAACTGCACAGAAAAATGACGGAATTGTGCAGCATTCTGTTACGCAAAAAGGAACTTCTTCAACAATTGCCGTTCTCGATATTTCAGGCGTTATAGATGGTTCAAATGCTGCATACGCACATCAAGCGGTAAATGAAATAATTGAGAATAAAGATGTTAGAGCAGTTGTATTACGGGTTGATTCGCCTGGAGGTGGTGTTACGGCATCAGATGAAATTTGGCACGACATTCAAAAGATAAAAGAAGCAAAGATACCAATCGTTGCTAGTTATGGTGGCATTGCGGCTTCGGGTGGTTATTACATATCGTGTAACGCTGACCATATTATCGCTCAAGAAACAACTATCACTGGTTCAATTGGTGTTATCGCGAACATCATGACATTTCAAGATTTGCTTGAAATGATTGGCATAAAACCAGTCACATTGATAGCAAAAGATTCACCTGAAAAATCTGTTGCGAACGATGTATTCCGAAACTGGACCATCAAGGATAAGCAAAAAGTCACCGGCATCCTTAATGCTATGTACTCCGTTTTTTACAGTAGGGTCAAAGAAGGACGAAGTCACGTAATTTCAGATTCGAAAACATTGGAATCCATTGCGAACGGCTCGGCATATACCGCTCAACAAGCACTCAATAACGGTTTAGTTGATGGTATCGGATATCTCGATGATGCAATCACAATTGCACAACAACGGGCGGGGATTACGAATGAAAAGCCAACCGTTCTTCGGATAAGCAGAAGAAATATGATGTTTGGTGGCGTGTTTGGTGCGCAATCAACAAACGTAACCGCTTCTGATCTTAGGACAATGATTCAAGAATTATCAATGCCAAAACTCATGTATTTGTACAACAAATAATTAAGGAATTTTAATGTCAATACTATTTATTTCGGCGGCTCTATCAGCCGTCTGCGCGATAAGTGCGGCAAAACCTAATGATGCGGATGTCAATAACGCCATTACTATGATTGTCGATAAACTCGATGAAAGGTATAACGAAGATCGATGTTGGGATTCAATGGATCCATCAAGCGGCTGGCTATCAAAACATAGAGGTGGAACAACTGCCCTAGCAACTTTAGCCATGCTATCTGCTGGACAATCCTCACATTCACCAAAAATTCAGAGGGCACTAGATTACATCTGGGAAGTTGAAGAACCTAGTTCCTATTTGTTGACAATTCGAACTTCAATCTGGGCTCAACTTCCTGATACATATAGTAAGCGTCTTGAAAAGGACACAAAACGCCTCTTCAAAACAATGAGCATTAAATATGGTGGGTGGGGAATCGATGGGAGGCCTCCTCAATCCCAATCTGAAACATCTCCGCTAACACGTGAGTTTGGCATAATCGCTCTTCGTGCAGCACAACATCGTGGCGAGCGTATTCCAAAAATTTGTTGGACTTCAATTGCAAACGCAACTCTTCATGCACAACATAAAAATGGTGGATGGTCGTATTCACAAAAAGCAAACAGCGGAGACGCCACTGCGAATATGACTGTTGCCGGTTTAAATTGTTTACTTGGCGTCGATGAAGTTCTTGGAGCGACATTGAAACCAAGCGAATCTATGCTTCTTCAATCCTGTATTAACCGTGGGATTGAGTGGTTGGATAAACATGCTACAACAACCAATAATACCGGAGGAACCGCCCTGATGAGTTATCTTTATGCACTTGAACGTGCTGCAATGTCTTGCGGGCTATCTGAAATACATCATCAAGATTGGTTTACTAATGGAGCGCTTGCTGTTTTGGATGCACATTGTGGTGTGCGAAAAGCAAAAGGAAGCACAGTCAACTTATCCTTTGCTCTTCTCTTTTTAACTCGTGGTCGTGCACCAATTGCGTTTTGTGAACTAGTTCAAAACAAAGCGGAAGTTGATCCCCATCGAGTCGCGAACATAATTACAGACCGTGTTTCAACAAAAATCGAACGCACTCTAGCTTGGCAACTTGTCACCAAAGAAGAAAGTGTACAAACATGGCTAACTGCGCCATTTATGCTTATTCAAGATGTAAACGTGATTCCAGAGGATAGTACAAAGTGCAAGGAATACTTAGATAACGGCGGGATGTTTGTCATGCTCGCAACTGGTAAGGAATTACGGTGTTGTAAAAATTTTGCAAGTTCTCTTTGTCCCACTATTGAACCAATTGAAAATCATAAGGATCATTGGTCACATAATTTATTTGACATTGCCAAAAATGTACGGCTCACTATTTGGAATGATGGGATTCGAGATAGGATCATAGTCATTCATGGAACTGGTAAAAAAGTCGTGAAAAGCAAACGATCAAAGTTGTCGCTTCTGCTAACAAACCTTTGTTTAGGAGCTGCCGAATTAGACCAGTGGCGCTCACGGCTACACGTTGAAAAACACAATCGGTCAAGGAAACAAATTGTCGTTGCTAAGCATGCAGGTGATTGGGATGCAGAAATAACTGCTTTTAAAAAATGGAAAATAAAGACCATGTCACTGGATGCTGTGAAAAGAAAAAC
>PVBE012559778.1_pt1 | contig 27556 bp, 19 predicted proteins | sample 1631181 | NCBI WGS metagenome assembly PVBE01 (sample SAMN08397723, study PRJNA350692) | Marine metagenome, whole genome shotgun sequencing project. | isolation source: water | place: Pacific Ocean | collected 2012-04
CTGCGCGGAACTCGAACTCCTGGGACTGCATGTTGTAGATGTTTACGCCCAGGACGTCGCCGGGCATCAGTCCGCGATAGTGCGGCGCCGCCAAATTGTCGCTGGCGACGTAGTAGCGCGGCTCTCCGCGCGGAGTCATGTAGAGGCCGGTACCCACGTCGTACGTGCCGTGAGTCAGTAGCTGCATATTCATCAACGGATGGGTCGTGCCGCTCATCCGCATATTGATTTCGAGCGCGTAGCGCTCCCAGACGCCCGGCGACCGCTCGACGACGACGAAGTCCACCGCGACCCGTCCGACGACGCCGTTGCTGACTAGAATCTCACCAACTTTGAGTGAATCCTTCTGGATATCCAAGCGGTAGTCGGGGTTTGCGGGAAAGCGACAGCCCCAATAGGTTTGGCCCTTTGGACCGCCCAGCATTTGGTCGTGAGTACTGAGCGCAGCGAGTTCGCCCGTCGGGTCGATGCTCAGCTGGGCGCTAGGGCTGCGTTTCTCCGCGCCCTCTATGAATTCCTCGACGACGCCGCCTAGGCGATCGAACGCGGTACGAAAGTGCGGCCACGTTTCCTTTGTCCCACTGAAAGCGAGCGATCCGAGCGCCTCCCTAAGGCGATCCACGCGGGCGGCGTGAGAAGCGCGGCCCGGCGCCGCCTCAGCCGCGGCCCGGTATTCGAAGAGCGCGTTGCCTTCACCGCTGAACCCCTCGTTGAGCTTGATGACGGCTCGCCGCAGCTGCGGGTTCGCCTCCCAGAGTTCCGCAAGCCCCTCTGCGATCTCGCTTTCGCTGTGTAGATTCTCGAACCCAGGGGACATGGAGATCCCTGCTTGGCGGAAGACTTCCCGTGACCCACTCTTCGTTCCCAGGGGCAGCAAGTCCGGGTCGACGCCGTAGAGCGGCATCCCCAATCTGACCGCAAGATCGCGCTCAGCGTTACTGACAGTGAACACAGTCAGGTGCGATTGCGAGGTGGTGACCGCACTCCGAATTCGTTCCAGCAGGCGCGGGCGCTCCAGGAGTTTCTCGGAAAGCGGCCTCGGTGTGCCGTCACAGCAGGGGGCAAAGGTGAGGCGGGCGCGTGCGTGGGCCGTGGGGATCCCCCCGAGTAGCCCGAGGTGATAGTCGACCACGGATGGCAGCAAGGGTTGGGATGTGACGTAGACCAGATGCGTGCGCGGGTTTCTCAGGAATTCGAGCGTGAAGAGCATGCGTTCTTCGTAGTGGTTGACCGCTTGGACCTCGCTGAGCTGAAATCCATCGAGGGAGAGCGAGGGCACAACGACCACGTCTCGGCGCACGTTCGGTTCGTCTCGCAATGCGAGCCAGCGAGTCACCAGACTTCGTTGCAAGGACTTGAACGTTTGGATCTCTCGGCTGCGGTCCTGGGCCGATGCCATCTGAAAATCGAAATGGCTCCGCTGCGGAGTGACCTTGCTGTCTGGCGGGCGCGGAAGCGTGGCTTCGCGCCTTCCCGCCGCGGGCAGCTTGGCGCTCTCCGCGTCGCCCGATTCAGGAGCGGTCGCTTGCTTCAACGTTTCGGGACTCAACGTGTCGCGGCCTTCGGGCGTGCCTTCCCTCGACCCCTTGGTGTCCCCCTGTCCCGCCATAGCCCCCATGCTGCCGTCCGGGTGCCACACCGAACGATCTTCCCGCTTTCAGTCTGCCACGGGACGGCCTCGGGACCGAATCGCTTCGACCCTTGGGCCGTTTCTCGGCTCGGCTAGAGCGTTAGCGGGGCCCGAGCCGCCGCCGGATGCCCCGTCATGCCCCGTCTTGCGGACGTTAGCCCTTCAGCCAAAACACTGAGAACGCGTCGCCACCTTCGTCGGTTTCCGCTGCGCGCGAGTTCTGGACGTAAGGCGAGCCGTCGAGGTGCTGACGCACGGCTGCACGCAGCGCGCCTGTCCCGTGGCCGTGAAGTACGAACCCAGCCGCCTGCCCCTCGCTGAGCATCAAGTCCAGGTGAGCGTCGACCCGACTCAACGCCTCATCGACGCGCATGCCGCGGAGATCGCACGTATTGCCCTCCGTACGGACGGCAACTGGAGGCGCCGAGTCCCGAAAGCTAGAAGTACGGCGTGCTGCCGTTTTGGCGCTCGGCTTGGGCGCCGCCCCTACAGGTACGGGCTTCGTGCCCGGTGGTTTGCTCCCCGGGAGCGCCAGCGCGTCGATGGAAACCGATGTCTTGAGCGCTCCGACTTGAACCTGGACTCGGCCTTTCTGAGGCGCGCTCAGCACCTTGCCCGCGGCGCCCAGGGTCGTGACCTGAACTGTCATCCCCGGCTTGATCTCCGCAGCCGAGATCGCGGCGGCGCTGCTGGACTCCGAGCCCCCGCCCTGCTGGTCGTGCGCCGGCTTGGCCGCGTTCTGAAGCGGGCTCCCAATCGTCACCAATTTGCCGGCTTGGGCGACCTGCTTCTCTAGGGTTTTGAGTTCGGCAGGTTCGATACTGCGCTGTCGCAGTCGCGACTTCGCATGGTCGAGATGTGCGCGCGCCTCTTTGACCGCGGTCGTTAGGTCGCGGGTCTCTTTCGCGAGGCGTTGCTGCTCGTCGCGTCGAGCAACGCGCCGCTCGCTTTCGATCCTGGTTCGAAGTTTGGCAGCCTGAGACGCCTCATTTTCTACGGCCTCGCGAGCTTTGGTGAGGGCGGACTGTTCGGTCTCCAATCGCGTGAGCAGCTCTTCGCGTTCGACGCGGGTCTTTGGCATCAGCACGCGCGCTCGTGCGACGACACTCTCGGGTAGGCCGTAGCGCTTCGCCACTTCGAGTGCCGCCGAGGCGCCGGGACGATCGAGATAGAGGTGAAAGGTGGGTCGCAAGGTGTCGAAATCGAAACCCACCGAAGCGTTGTAGAAGCTCGGGTTTTCTTCACCCAATTGCTTGAGGCGTTCGTAGTGCGTTGCGACAACGGCGGACGCGCCTCGCGCCACAAGCTCTTCGAGGAGAGCCTGAGCGAGGGCGGAGCCCTCATCCGGATCCGTGCCCGCCGCGAGTTCGTCGAGGATCACGAGGGTCTCGGAGTTGACCATCTTGAGCATGCGAACCAGATTCGTTACCTGCCCGCTGAACGTGGATAGCGAAAGCTCCAGCGATTGAGAGTCACCAATGTCGGTGAGCACTTGGCCAAACCATCCCAACTTCGACCCCTCGTCGACCGGGAGCGGCAGCCCCGCGCGGGCCATCCAGATAGCGAGCCCCATTGCTTTGAGCGCGACCGTCTTACCGCCCGCGTTCGGCCCGGAGATGATCAGCCCCTGCGCCGCTTCGAGCCGCAAATTGTTTGGCACGACTTCATCCACGGCTCCGATCAGGAGCGGGTGGCGCATGTTATTCAGCTTCAGCCGTGGCGCGTCCTCCAGCGCAACGTATCGTGACGTGGTCGACGATGCCCAGCGTACGATCGCGCCAAGCGAGTCGGCCTTGCAGCAGGCGTCGAAAGCAGCCCGAACGTCGTCAAACTGCCGCGCGACAAGAACGCTCAGCTCGCCCAGGATGCGCGCCTCCTCACGCTCCACTTCGGCGAGCACCACGCGCAGCCGGTTGCCCAGCGCGGTCGTCTCCCGCGGTTCGACGTAGAGCGTGCCTCCCGAACCACTCGACCCCAGAACGATCCCATCGACCGGATAATGAGCGTCCGCGCGCACCGCCAACGTGAGGCGACCGTCTCGTTCGACGGGCGTCCCGTCTCGCAGCACATCGGCGAGACGCTGCGCCACCTTGCGGAGGGTTTTCGACAGCTCGCTTCGCACGGCGCGCACCTGCTTACGTGCCTTAGCGAGAGCGGGCGATGCGGCGTCGGCGACACTGCCGTCGGCGTCGATGGCTTCGTCGAGGCGAACCAGCAGCTGATCGAGTTCGCGGGGCGTCGACAAACACGCGAAGAGCTGCGGCGACGAGTCCTTCCGCGAAGCCATGTGCACGCGCAGCTTGCGCGCGTCGACCAATAGGATGACGAGGGTCTTCAGCTCACGGCCGGAGGCGACCAGGCCACGTTCGACGCTATCCAAGAGGTGGTCCAATGGGCCGGGCGCGACTCGAGGCAGCGGCTCGCCAACCTCCACGAGTTCCAGGGCCTCGCGAGTTTCCTCCAGCTTGGCGCGAGCGGCACCCAAGGAGTCGGCCGGGCGCAGTTCGAGGATGACCTGAGCGCCGCGCTCACTCTGGCAATGCCCGGCGACTCGCTCGAGCAGGGCCGCCCACTCGAGGTCGTTGGCGGTTTTCTCCGAAAAGGCCACGGGCCGGATATGCCACGGTTCGCGCCAAAGCGCATGATGGCAGCCCGCGCGCTCGCTCCGGATCCGCTCCGGATCGCCACTTTCAGCACCGCGGAAACGCCTCCCCCAGAGGACGACCGGGAGCGGCCCCGCGAAACGCCCGCTCACGCCGTCGCCCGCGCCGAGAGCGGTCTACCAGCACGCCGGCAGAACTTGCGGGATGCATGAGCCGCCGTCTAGGCTTCGTTGGGCCTCAAAAACGGGGCCGGGCCGCCCCATCAGCGCCGGCTGCCTGGCCAATTCGGAAACCGTTCCACTCGGGCTAACGTATAAGGTCAGGACGTGCCGAAACTCAATCGACTCTCACTCTTCTTGCTCGCATCAGCAGGGGTTCTTTGCCTGCTCGCTATCGGTGCGCCCGCGCTGGCGGGGGCAGCGCCGATCAGTGAATGCGGCACCGACGGTGGCACCGACGCGTTCACGGCGGCTATGAAGGAAGGGCAGATGTTCGTCGCGGCGGGCCTCGCCCTCGCGGCCGGCCTCGCCGTCAGCCTCACGCCTTGCGTGTACCCGATGATCTCGGTGACCGTGAGCGTATTTGGGGCGACCGAGAAGAAGACCAAGCGCGAAGGGCTTCTGCTCTCCGCCGCATTCGTCGCAGGCATCGTGGCGATATTCACGCCGCTTGGTGTTGTCGCTGGCTTGAGCGGTGACTTGATGGGTTCGTTCCTCCAGAACGAGTGGGTCCTCGTCGCCATGGCAGCGCTCTTTCTTGTGATGGCCGTGTCCATGTTCGGTGCCTTCAACATCGGGCTGCCTTCGTCGATCACCAACCGCCTCGCGCGGGTCGGGGGCATCGGATACAAGGGGGCCTTTCTCCTAGGGATTGCCTGCGGGCCCATTGCGGCGCCCTGCTCCGGCCCGCCGCTGCTCGCGATTCTGGCGTACATCGGCGAGTCCCAGGACATCATGTTGGGTGCGACCATAATGGCCCTCTTCTCCCTCGGTCTCGGGATGCCCTTCTTCCTCGTCGGCGCCTTCGCGATGCAACTGCCCAAGAGCGGCAAGTGGATGGTTCACGTCAAGTCGATCATGGGTCTCATCATGTTCGGCGTTGCGATCTACTACTTGCAGACGGCATTCCCGGAGCTCTTCGCATTCGCCGAACACACGACGCTCTTCATCGGGCTAAGCCTCGCGGCGGCGGCGCTCGGTGTCGTCATCGGTGCGGTGCATATGAGCTTCGACATGCCGGGCTTCGTTCCCAAATTGCGCAAGAGTGTGGGCGTGGTTCTCACGACCGGCGGGCTCATGCTTGCGATCTTTGGTTTCCTCACACCAACCCATAGTCTTCAGTGGGCGAAGATCGACGCCATTGAGGCTCAGGGCCAGGCAGCGGGCGAGTCACGTCCGTTGATCCTCGATTTCACGGCCTCTTGGTGCGCCAGCTGCAAGGAACTCGACGCGCAGACGTTTAGCGACGAGGGCGTTCGCAAAGAAGGCGGGCGATTCCTGGCGGTGAAGGTCGACATGTCGGACAACGATGATCCGCGCGTGCAGAAGTTCGAAGAGGAGTACGAGATAGCCGGGCTGCCGGCGGTGCTCTTTTTTGATTCCAAGGGCCAAGGCGTGTGCCGTTACAAAGACTTCGTTGACGCCGAGGGCATGCTCCGGACGATGAAGTCCGTGAACTGACCGTCACTCACCGCGCGGCGAGCAAGCTACGACCCAGATTTGGAGTCGGCGCGCGCGAGAGCAACGACGGCCACAACGCAGGCGCCGGCGTCCTCGAGTGCCTGTACGCACACATCGACGGTCGAACCGCTCGTGACGACGTCGTCGACGAGGATAATCCGCGCGTCGGTCAATGGGCGTCGCGCGACGATCGCACCCGCCAGCTGTGCGGCTCGCTCTGCACGGTCAAGTCCGGGCAGCGGACGCGTTTCGCGAATGCGCCGCAGCGCTCGCAGGCGCGCGGGCGTGCCCGTCGCCGAAGCGAGCCGAGCGGCAAGCAGCGCCGCTTGGTTGTACCCACGTTCGCGCAGGCGGCGCGGGTGAAGCGGGACCGGGACGAGAGCGTCCGCCTCGAGCGCAAGCTCCGTCCAAGGGTCGTGGAGCAAGTCGCCTAGGGGGCGAGCCAGGTCGGGGCGCTTGCCATACTTCAATGCGTGGACCGCCGCTTCCAGGGGGCCACGATAGAACCCCACGGCGCTGGCGGGAATGCAGTTGGCCTCCCAGCACACCGGGGCGCCAGGCGCGCAGGCATCGCAGAACGCTTCTGCCGAGCGCCCGCGAGCAGCCTCACCGCATCCGACGCAAAAGCGTGGCGCGAGGACGTCGAGCGACGCGAAAGCGAGAGCGCGAACACTGCGTCCAAGCCACGTGTCGGAAGCCCGAGCGGGACCCGATGTTACGGCAGCGGATGCCGCGCCCGCAACGCCACTTGGCGCCACGACAGGCGCTATCGCCGCGGCCCCACCATCCTGCCCGGTCGCCGCCCATTCCGAGCCGTTCGGAGCGCTCTTCATCAACGGTTGGTCGGTCGAGGCGCCCGCCCAGTTGCGTTCTGTTCGCGAAATAACGCCAGCGGCCGAACCCGGCCGCGGCTCGCACCCCCCTTCTCCACTGAGCTATGCGGGGTCGATGCCGAGGAGCTGGCTCATCGAACGCTCGTCCGCTGGCGTGAAGCCATACTTCTCGAAGTCCTTGCTCTCGACCCAGCGAAACGCGTTGACGGCGCGCTCGTGGGGGTCGCCGGAGACAATCGCGCAGTCGTAGAGATAGAGATCCACGATGTAGCGGTCGTACGCGTGACTCACGAAGCTGATCAGTCGGCCCACATCGATCTCGACGTCGAGCCGATGATGGAGTTCGCGCCGGAGCGCGCCCTCGTCGTCCTCCCCGGCCTCGACCTTTCCTCCGGGGAACTCCCAGAGCAACGGAAGCACGGCGCTCAGCCTTCGCTGCGTGATCAGATAGGCATTGTCGTGGGCAATGAGCGCAGCCACAACGCGAACGGTCGGCCGGATGGACGGCCCGGCGGACCCCACTCCTATTTCGGGGCCAGTCGGCCCGCTCCCGTGGCGATCGTCCCCCACGTTGCCCTCTACGTTCGGTTTACTCGCAAAAGCGCGCCGCCGGTATTGGCGGCGCGTCGATCAGACCTCGACGCGGAAGAGCTGCTGGCCCATCAGCAAGATATCGCCCGCAGCGAGCGAATGTTCCTCGCGGAGACGAGCGAAGGTCCCGTTCGAGCTACCCACGTCCGTGAGGTACATGTCGCCGTCAGTTTCGGGACCGACCTTGCAGTGCAAGCCGGAAACGTAGCCGTCGTCCGAGAAGAGAATGTCGCCGCGCTCGCGACCGCAATGCACGCCCTCTTTGGGGATCGGAAACGCGTTGCCGGTCGTGTTCCGGCCGATGATGAGCGCGAGTCGTCCGACGTAGTTGTCGGCGGGGCTGCCGAGCTGCCGTACGCCGTCGGCGCCGTTCTCGGCTTCACCAAGGGACTCGTAGCGGATGATCTCCTGGCCAATCCGGAAGACGTCCTGATCCTCGAGTTTCCACGGCGCGTTAGCGGCGAGCTTGATGTAGACGCCGTTGAGCGAAGCCTCGTCGCGGATCAAGATAGCTTCGCCACGACGGACGAACGTCGCGTGGCGCGGAGACAGGTAACTGTCTCCAGCGAATATGGATCCCGTGTCGCGACCGACGGTGATGTTCTCGCCCTCGGGTAGCGCGAAGCTACCCGCCTCGCTCCCGTCGGCGCGAAGGGCCGTGAGACGAACAGGCAGATCGTGGTTCACCGCGGGTTCTGCCGCCGGCGGGCTCGCTTCACGGAGCGCCGCGACATTGTATCCGCAGGAAGCGCAGAAGCGATTCGTCGGCGGATTCGAATGGCCGCACTGCGGGCACGAATCGTTCGCCGACGCGTCAGCTTCGGCTGCAGCCGGCTCCGCCGCGGCGGGTTCAGGCGTCGCCTCGACCGCGGGTTCCTCAGCGGGAGCAGGCTCCATCCCGGCCGGAGCTGGCGCGGCAGGCGCGACGGCTTCAACGGTGGACTCCTCAGCTGGTGGCGGGGCTTCTTCGGTCACGGCCTCGACACCCTGCGCGGGTGTGTTGGCGGTGAAGGGTTTCGGCTCAGAAGAACGGGGCAGCTCGGCGCCGCACCCCAAGCAGAACTTGTAGTGGTCCTGGTTCTCTTTGCTGCACTTCGAACACGCGATCACTTGGCGTTGCCTCCTGGCCCCTCCCGCGGCTCGATGCCGACGAAGAGAGGAGCCCTATTGGGCGTGGACAATACCCCGACGCCGCTCAGCCTTGCTAGGGGATTTCTGCCCGGTTTTCGCGACTCAGGCCCGCGGGGTCCCCCGGCCAGCGGGACGGCCCCCACGACCCATGGAAAGTCATCCCGCCAGGGCGGCCAGGGCTTCGCGGACGAGATCCTGCAGCGGTGCCGAGCCGACGCGGTCCCCGAGGGATTTCACGGCCCGCTCGGCCTCCGCGCTTCGATAACCCATTGTCGTCAGGGCGCCGATCACGCGTTCCCGGTCCTTCTCGGTGGTGGGCCGGCCCGGGGCCGCTGTGCTGCCGTCGCCGCCATGGGCCGCTGCGCCCATCGGGATGGCCCGCTCGAGCTTGCCTTTCAGCTCGAGGACCAGCCGTTCGGCACTCTTTTTGCCGATTCCACTGATTTTTTGCAGGCGCTTGACGTCGGCCCCCTCGATCGCGCTGGCGAGTTCTGTCGTCGGCAGTGCGCTCAGAACGCCCAGCGCCGTCCGAGGCCCCACCCCGGGTATGCCGATGAGCAGGCGGAACACGGCGCGATCTGCCGGCGTGGCAAAGCCGAACAAGTCGAGTGCATCCTCCCGTACGTGCGTGTGCACGTAGAGACAGACTTCGGGCTGAGGATCGGTCGGCAGGGCTGTCGGGACTGCGCCGAGGGGCGCGGAGAGCTCGTAGCCAACGCCGCGAACGTCCACGACCAGGCGCCCGTCGAGTTCGGCGTTCACGACGGTGCCCCGTAGAAATCCGATCATCGTGGCAGCCTATCCCAAGCTCCCTGGCGCGGGACCGATTTCGGACGTTGGCATCCGGCTTCCCCCCAAACGAGGCGATTCGGCGGGCGATGCGGCGCCAACAACGATTTGCTCGTCCTGGTGGGCGAAAATTCCCAGACCAAGGTCGGGCGTGGTAGCTGATCACCCAATGATTCCCCAGGGTTTTTCGAGATGCGTGCAACTTTCAGTGCTCGCTGCCGTCTCCGCTTGTCAGTCCTATCCAAGCGAAACGCCCCGACCCCGTCCGCCTCGTCCCGGCGCGCCTGCCGCGGCAGCACCAACGCCGAAAGCACCGGGCCAGAGCAGTACCGCCAGCCCGGAGAAGCTGCCAACGCGAGGCGCCTACGCCAAGCCCGCAGTCGCACCCGCAGCCCCAGCTGCAGCCGCGGTGGCGCCGCCGACTCAGTCACCTGGGGGCGAGAAGCCCAGCGAGGCGACGGCGGAGTCTCCCGGCGGTGGGTCACCGGAGCCCAAGGCCAAGGCTGAAGAGCCCAAGGCCAAGGCTGAAGAGTCCAAGCCCAAGCCAAAGACTGGGGAGTTCAAAGACGAGGTGCCGGAGGCGCTGCCTCTGCCTTAGGCGCTTAGGCGCCTAAGCGCCGCCGCCGAGCCTAGAAACGGCCCGTTAGGCCCAGGCCTAGGAAATCGTCGCTTATCTTCGGTGTGACGGCGTCCACGGTCGCCCACGTGCCCTCGGGCAGCGCGGCGCTTTCTTCGGCAGGTGCCGGCTCCGTGAGGAAGTACCAGAGCAGGCCGCCCGCGACGGCCGCACCGCCGATGCTGGCGACCACGATGGCCGCGGTTCGCCGCTGTTGGGCCGCGTTCGCGCTGGCCGCGTCCGCGTTGGCCTGCGCTGGCGGGCCTTGGCACTTGCCTCCCGGGCAGAGTTTCTCCCAGTCCGAGACGTTCCCGTTCTCGATGATGACCCAGACGACCCCGCCGATGGTCATCGCCCCGCCCACACCTGTCAGCACCAGCGCGCCTACGGGCCGGCCCTCGGGGGCTTCCCAGCCAGGCGGCTCAGGCTGCTCGTCTTGCGGGCCGTCCGCTTGAGTGGGCTCTGGTGCAACGGGTGGCGCCGCTTCGACCTGCTGATCCAGCTTGGCCTGGAGGGTTTCGAGGCGCCGCTCGACTTGATCTCTGTCAGGGGCGCTCGGGACGCGCGCGAGGTACGTTCTGAGCGCCGTCAGCGCATTCTTGAGCTGGCCGTCGAGCTGGTAGGCCGTTGCGGTGTTGAGCAGAAGCTTGTGGGCGGTGCAGTCTCGCCGGTACGCGTCTTCCCAATAGGTGAGCGCTTGCGTGTAGTTGGCCTCTCTGAAGTAGACCTGGCCGGCCTGAAACGCTCCCTTAGCGGCCGTAATGTCCTGCGCTGAGGGCGTTTTTGTGCACGGGGGATAGCCATCTCCCGTCTTGAGCGGCTGGGCCCCTACGGAATGACTCCCGAAGACCAAGCAACCCGCGAGCAACGTCGACTTCACAAATGCCCGCACGCACACGTCCTTTCCGAGATCGCCCGGATACCACAGTCACAGGCCGAGCGGCCCAAAAAACCCGCCCTCCGACCCAGAGGACAGGTCGAATCGGTGCTTGTGTCCTGAGCCGTATAAGGGGATCTTCCGGGCACTGTGAATCGGATGAGCGACTTACTACGACGTCGCGGGTGGCTAGCTCCACTCGCGGTGCTCGCGATTGCGTTGGCCTATCCAGCGTTCGCCGAGCAAGGGGCGGGCACGAGCGGACCTAAGATCGAACTGATCCGCCGTTACATGGAGGAGGGCCAAGGGCTCTACTTGGCGAAGGACTACGAGTCCGCTGCCAAGCGCTTCGAGGAAGGATACGAAGCGTATCCCTACTCAGCGTTCCTCTTCAACTTGGGGGTTTGCTACCAGAAGCTCGACAACATCGAGCTGGCGCTCCAGAAGTTCAATAAATACCTGCGGGTCGATCCCAATGCTCCCGATGCTGCCAAGGTGCAGGAGCGTGTGGCGCTACTCAGCAAGGTGGTCGAGGCACGGCAATTGGTCGCTGAAGCTCTCGCGGCGGAAGAGGCCCGCAAGGCGGCGGCTGAGGCCGCTGGCGACGCGGGCGTTCCGGTCGCAGAAGGTGACGCCGGCGCCGTGGACCCCGACGCGGCGGTCACGCCCCCACCCGCGCCGATCGTCGTCCCCGATATCCCCGACGATGACTCCGACGCCATGCGCTCGCTTGTTGTCATCGAAACCGAGACCGCCGGCGCTCCGGTTCGCTTGTATTCACAGTCCACGAAGAACGCTTCGCCATTCATCGTCGGTCAGGAGAACCCCGGCTGGACGCGCATCCTCGCGGCGTCCGCGCCAGCCAGCATGGCTCTTCCCGTCGGTCGCTATCACGTCGTCATCGACAAGTTCCGCGACTACAACACCAGCGACACCGTCATCGACATCTCCCCCGGCCACGTCCACCACTTCAAGGCGAACCTCTCACAAGGTGCGTTCATGTCGTTCCTCCGCGTCTCGGCGAATGTCCGCGGCGCGTACATCTATCTCGATGAGGACAAGAAGGACGGGCGCGAGTGGGGCACGACGCCCTACGGCGAGCTCGTTCCGGCTGGAAAGCACGTCGTCATCATCGAGTCGCCCGGCTTTCAGCCTCTGAAGACGGAGATCGACCTCAAACACGGCGAGCAGATGGAGCTCGACGTCGATCTCGCCCGCGTGAACTACGGCATCCTGCGCGTCGCCGCCGACGCCCCCGAGGTCAAAGTCGAGATCGATGGCAAGCCGGTCGGCGTCTGGAAACACGGCGAACCCCCGCTTCAGGTCAAGGTCCCCAGCGGGCCCCACCAGCTCGCCATCGAGTCCGACGGTCGAAAGCTCTTCGAAGGCGAGGTCACGGTGCCCAAGGGTCTCGTCTTGCCGGTCAAGGCGAAGATGATCGAGACCTATCCCCGCGGCACCGCTTGGACCGAGACGATCTTGGCAGCTGTTTTCATCGGCGGCGGCACGTACCTGACCATCGCCGCGAATAATCTCCACGAGGAGACGAGCGCGGACAACGAAATGGGCATCCTCAACGGCGACGACAGTCGTATTTCGAGGGGCAAGTACTACGACTGGGGAGCCGCGGCGAGCTTCACCGTTGGCGGCGTCCTTGCGGGGCTCGCGACCTACCACTTCCTCAAGGACCCCTACCCGGAGTCGAGTACGAAGTACGGAAACACCCTCGAATTCCACGACCCGAATTCGTTACGCCCCCGCGCTCGCTTGGAACGCAGCCCCATCACCGATGTGAAGGTTGGGTTTGGAGCCTCGGACGAAGGTGGCGGCATCAGTGTCCAAGGGAGGTTCTAGTCACATGACCAAGCCAGCACGTTTGCTTTTGATCGGCTCGTTCGCGCTTCTTGCGACCCACTGCGTTCCCGGTGCTCGCTTCGACGACCTTTCCGAGAATGCGCCCGTCGTCGTCATCCCTCGATCTGACGGAATGACAACCTTCGGGTTCTCTCTGGCGACGGCCTCGCGCGGTGCCGAGGCGGAGCTCGCCATTGGTGGCGCTCAGTTCGCGTCGCCGGTGGCTATCTATCGTCTTGGCGGTTCTGATCAGCCGACGGCGACTGCAACGAGTGATGGTTTTTGCGGTGGCGCCAATTGCGTCCTCGCGAAGCAATTCGCTGGCCGGGGCGCGGCGCGTCTAGCCGCCGAAGGCGATCTCGTCGAGCAGAAGTTCTGTTACACGATGGGCGCCGGGGAGACCTCACAGGCTGAGTTCCCAGGGCTGCTCACTCGCTGCTCGGGCGATAAGGTGCACCCGCTGCCGGTCCCCGACGAGGCGTCGGGGGTCATCGGCGCGCTTCTTGAAGGTGACACGCAGGACCTTGTCATTGTCACCAGCAACCACGCGAGTGACCAGCCCCTGCTCGTGGGCGCGAAAAGCTCGCCACTCGCCTGGTACTACCATCCGAATAGCACCGACGGAAAAGCGCTTCCGACGCCCGGAGGCGTGACTGGCTTTGGCGAGACGCTTGCGGTCTTGGTCAATGGCGACGAGGGGTCGATTCTCGCTATCGGTTCGCCGGCAAAGGACGAAGTGCGTTTCTACGCGGCTCCCTACGATAAGCCTGCCGATGGTGTCGACCCGACCGCCGTCGAGCAAGCGGATCCCACGTATCTCGGCTGCATCAGCGGTGGCACCCGTTTCGGCGAGACCATGGCGACGGGCGATATTGACGGCGATGGCATCGAAGAGCTGGCGATCGCGGACGAGACCGTGGTCACGGTTTTCTCGGGCGCTGGCTTTGCCGGGCTGAATGGCGTAGGCAAGGACCCACAAGACTGCGGGGACACGTTGGCGCCACTCGCGACCCTCGAGTGCGGATCTGATCCGGCCTTGGACGTGGGCTCGTGCGGCGGCGGGGACTTCGGCGAGGCGATCGCCATTGGCGACTTCGACGGCGACGGCGATGGCGAAGTGGCCGTTGGCGTGCCGGGCATGAAGGTTCGCGGAATCGGCGGTGCCGGCACCGTGCTCGTCTTTGACATCGAGGGCCAAGGGGAGGCTCTAGACCGCCTCACATCAACACTTTTCCTATCCTCCGGCGAGAAGGGCGACGAACTCGGGTCATCCCTCGCCGCCCCACGTCTTGGCAGTCGGCACGTTATCGCTGCCGGTGCGCCAGCGCCAAATGGGGAGGGCAAGGTTGCTCTTTTCTACTGTCCGGCCCTGTCCGGCAAGAGTGGTTTCTCACGTTGCAACTAGCAGCGCGCGACCACTGAGGGAGGCGGTCATGCTCCGCAGCCGCGAACAAGTCCTTGTTGTAGACGATGAGCCAAACCTGCGCCGCGTACTTTCCGCGCAGCTGGCGCGGGATGGATACGAGGTGCATACGGCGTGCGATGGCGAGGAGGCGCTCGCGACGCTGCAGGAGCATCATCTCGATCTCGTGATCACCGATCTTCGGATGCCGAAGGTTGACGGCATGGAGCTGCTTCGGCGCGCACGGAAGTTAGACGCCGACCTGCCGGTGGTGATCATCACCGCGCACGGCAGCGTCGACAATGCCGTGGAGGCGCTCAAGACCGGCGCGTTCGACTACATCACCAAGCCCTTCGACCAGTCCGAAGTTCGCAACGTTGTGAAGAAGGCACTGCGTACCCGCAGCCTGACTTCCGCTGATGCGTCGGCCGTCGAGGGCGGGCCCGAAAGCCGCTTCGGAATCGTCGGCCAGAGTTCGTTGCTTCAGGACGTCTACAACGTTCTGGATCGCGTGGCGGATACTCCGACGAGCGTCCTCGTCACAGGCGAAAGCGGTACGGGCAAAGAACTCGTCGCGCGTGCGCTGCACGATCAATCGTCTCGCAAGGATCAACCCTTCATTCGAATCAACACCGCGGCCATCCCCCGCGAGCTCGTCGAGAGCGAACTCTTCGGCTACGAGAAGGGCGCGTTTACCGGCGCGGTCGGATCCAAGCCGGGACGCTTCGAACTCGCCCACGGCGGGACGCTCTTTCTCGACGAAATCGGATCCATACCGGTAGAGGCCCAGGTCAAGCTCCTGCGCGCTCTGCAAGAGGGCGAATTCGAGCGTGTCGGGGGCATTCGTACGCTCAAAGTGGATGTGCGCGTCGTCGCCGCGACCAATAGTGATCTGAAACAACAGATCGCAAACGGGGCGTTTCGCGAGGACCTCTACTATCGGTTGAACGTCGTGGGCATCCATCTGCCGGCCCTGCGGGAGCGCCCGGCGGATCTTCCCTTGCTCGTTCATCACTTCCTCGCCCGCTATAATCAGCGTTTGGGGAAGGCCATCGGCAACGTCTCCGAGGATGTGAACGCAGCGTTTCGCGCCTACGGGTGGCCCGGCAATATCCGGGAGCTCGAGAACGTGATCGAGCGTGCCGTCCTCTTCTGTGACGGTGACACCATCGAGCTTGGCCACTTGCCGCCTGAGATTCTCGGGGGTCGGCTTGGCGAGTCGTCGCCGCCATCGTCCGGCGACGGGCTTCGGGAACAGGTGAAGGCAGCCGTCAATCGCGTGGAGAGCGAGCTCATCTTGCGAGCGCTCGAGCAGACCCGTGGCAATGTCACGCACGCCGCTCGCCTCCTGAAGATCAGTCGCAAAGGCCTTCAGTTAAAGATGAAGGAGCTCGCCCTGCGCGAGCGCGTTCCGCGGCCGTAGCGCCTGCGATTCGCTACTTCGTCTTGCAGATGCGCTTGGCGCGCTTGACCAACGTGTCCTGTTCGCGCTTCTGGCGTTCGAGCCGGCGTGACGCGCCGCCGAGCGCCTTGAGCTGGCTCTTCTCAACGTTCCTGGCAATGCTCCGCGCGGTCTTCGCCGTCTTCCCGTAGAGCTTTGCCATATCCTTGGCGACGGGTTTGAGCTTGGTGTCCGTCGGCTCGAGCGCCTCCATGGTTTTGCTCAGAGCCTCGTACGATTCCGCGATCTCCACGAGATGCTGGATTTGTGCGAGCGCGGTTCGGCCCGCGTCCGCTCCCGAGGGTACTCGGCCGAGGGATTTGGTTTGAGCCTCGATCTTCGCCAGCGCGGGGTTTACGGCTTCGGCGAAGGCCTCGCACTGGCGGGCCCGGTCGATGGGCGCGCAGGCCGACGCCAGAGCCGCCCCGACGCAGGCGGCTCTAGCCATTTGCCGCCGCGGGCCGGCAGTCTTCGCCAGGAGCAGCGCGAGGAAACGTGAGGTGGGCTGACGCACAGGTGCTGTCTAGCGGGTCGCGGCGCGGCCCGCCAGCGTCGCCTCAAACTTGCCCCAGAGCCCCCATCAATGGTCATGGTTGCGTCGGCTCCGTGGCAGAAACCAACACAATAATCAGTGGTCGAGGCGAAGCTTCGCTTGCGGACTTGCGTAAGCGCGCGGAAGAAATCGCCGCGTCGCGCAGAGAAACCGTCAACACAGCGCATCTCCTTCCGGCCGTAGCGGAACAACCCGGCGTAGCTGGCGAGCAACTCGCCGCGCGCGGCTTTTCTCCAGAACGTCTGCTCCAGGTCGCGCGCGCCGCGACGGAGGAGGACAAACGGGCGATGACGGATGCCCGGGACCGTGCCCGGGAGTTCGCAGGCCGCACCAACTCGGGCGAGGCGACCGCCTTGCACTTACTCTTTGCGCTACTCAGCGATCCCCAATGCGGGGCGTATCGCGCGCTGGGTCAGGCGGGTTGCGACGTGACCCGGATGCGCAATTTCCTCGCAGGCATGGCCAATTCCGGCGCCGCGCCGCGCCGGCAGGTCACGGCACGCTCCAGCGCCGCCACCGCCGGGCGGAGGACGGCCCAGACCGTTTCGCTCGTTCCGACGCCAGCCCCTCGTCCTGTGCGTACGCCGCGGCCCGGGCGCAGCGCACCGAAGGCTCTGTCGCCGACGCCGTCGCCATCTCCGGCGGCGCCGCCTTCGGAGGCCAAGAAGCCCAAGCAGCAGTCCCGTCCTGCACCTTCGCCTTCGTCTTTGGCGCCGCGCCGACCGCAGCCGAGCAAGCGGGGACCGACCGGCGGTGCTCGCTCCGCGGCCAAGTCGGCCAATGCGCGCGGCCGCGGCCGCGGCCCGAAGTCTGGCGAGCACGAACGTTTCGAGCTATCCGCCAAGCGCTTTCCGACGCTCACTGCGCTCGGCACGAACCTCACTTTAGCGGCGGCCCGCGGCGAACTCGATCCAGTCGTCCGCCGCGACCCCGAGATCGAGCAAGTGCTCGACGTGCTCGCAAAGCGTCACGGGAACAACCCGTGCATCGTCGGCGCTTCGGGCGTGGGCAAGACCAGTGTCGTGCGCGGACTCGCTCAGCGCGTCGCGGAGGGCAAAGCGACCGGGCCGCTCGACGAGCGGATCCTGATCGAAATTCGAGTCGGCGAGTTACTCGCCGGGACCGGCGTTCGCGGCGCCCTTGCACAGAAGCTCGGCGCGATTCGCAAAGAAGTGGCCCAAGCGGACGGTCACGTCGCGCTCTTTTTTGATGACGTTCACCAGCTCTTCTCTGGCGAAGCCGCCGAGGAAATAGGGGCCGAACTCAAGCTCGCACTCGCGCGCGGCGAGTTGCCGTGTATCGCGGCGTGCTCTTGGGAGGACTACCGCCGAACCATCGAGAACGACGGAGCGTTGGCGCGTCGTTTCTCGACCGTGGAGGTCGAGCCACCGAATCGTGACGACGCGTTCCTCATGCTTTCCGCGCTCGCTCCGCAATTGGGCGATCACCATGGCGTGCAGTACAGCGAAGAAGCGCTCGCGCTCTCCGTGGCGTGGACGTTGCGCTACTTGCCGGGCCGGGCGTTGCCCGATAAGGCCGTCAATGTGCTCGACCTCGCTGGCGCTCGGCAGCATCGCCGCGGCGAACCCTCGGTCGATCGCGAAGCGGTTGCTGAGGTCGTCGCGGAACTCGCCGACCTGCCTATCTCGCGTCTGCTCGAGACCGACGCGGATCGAATGTTGAGGCTCGAGGAACTCCTCGCCGAGCGAGTGATCGGTCACGAGGAGCATCTGCGCTGCATCGCCAAGATTCTGCGAAGAAATGCTGTCGGGCTCAACGATAGGCGCCCCATCGGTACATTCTTGCTGCTCGGTCCAACGGGGGTGGGCAAGACGGAGACTGCCAAGGCCATTGCGGAGACGCTTTTCTTCTCCGAAGCCGCGATGACCCGCATCGATCTTTCGGAATTCAGCGAAGCGCATTCCGTGGCCCGGCTCATCGGCGCGCCGCCCGGATACGTCGGGCATGAGGCCGGTGGTCAACTGACGGAGGCCGTGCGCCGCCGCCCCTATCAGGTCGTGCTGCTCGACGAGATCGAGAAGGCGCATCCGGAGGTCTTGCAGACATTTCTGGCGGCCTTCGACGAGGGGCGTCTGACCGACGGTCGCGGGCGAATGTGCGATCTGACCAACTGCGTCTTCCTGTTGACGTCCAATATCGGCTCGCGCGAAGCGATGCCGCAGCGTCGCGTCGGTTTCGGCGATGGAGCGGCGAGTGCGAGTGGACTCGAGAGCCGCGTTATCGGCGCCGCGCGCCAGACGTTGCCTCCCGAGCTTTACAATCGCCTCGATGAGGTTCTCGTCTACGCGCCGCTCAGCCGCGACGACGTGTCTCGAATTGCCGAGCGCATGCTTCAGCACGTCGGCGATTCCTTGGTGATGCGCGGTCTGTCGCTGGAGTTTGAGGCGGATGCGGTGGACATTCTGCTCGAGCAGGGCGGGTTTGAGCCCGAGCTGGGCGCGCGCCCGATGAAGCGGGCCATTGCCCGACTCGTTGAGGCGCCCCTGGCGGAACTCCTGCTCCAGGGTGCCGTAGAACGTGGCGATCGAATCGTGCTGACGGCGCGCAACGACGAGATCGTCGTCGAGCCCGCGCGCGGAAGCGCGGCGCACGTTTAGGCTTTCTCGGCCGCACTGACGCGCGCGGTCGTCTCCTACCAACCGGTTGCGGCTTGCCCACTAGCGGCTAGCCGATTTCGTAGTACACCTAGCGAGTCAGGCCGAGCCAGACGAGCCCAACGAGCCAGACGAGACGGGAGAGGGGTCATGCTCGATACCAAGATGCGGATCGGTGGATCGCTTCGCGAGTCCAAAGAAGTCGATACGATCACGAATCCGTTCGACGGTAGCGTGGTGGGTACGGTCCACCTCGCGACGCTCGAAGATGTCGACGACGCGATCACCGCTGCGGCGGCGGCTTTCCCCGTGATGCGAGCAATGCCCACGCACGAGCGGGCGCGTATCCTCAACCGTGTCGCCACCATGCTGGAAGAGCGACTCGACCGGTACGCGGAGCTGATGTCGAGGGAATGCGGCAAGCCCATCCTCGCGTGTCGAGGCGAGGTGAAGCGCGCCATCCTGACGTTTCAGCTCGGAGCATCCGAGGCGCAACGTTTGGGGGGCGAGGTCATGCCCATCGACATCGAGGCGCGAGCCGAGGGGCGCCTGTGTTTCTTCCAGCGCGTTCCGCGCGGTCCGGTCGCGGCGATCTCTCCCTTTAACTTTCCGCTGAACCTCATCGCTCACAAATTGAGCCCGGCGGTTGCGGTCGGCACGACCGTCGTCTTGAAGCCGCCGCCGCAGTGCCCGCTTACCGGGCACGCACTCGGCGGCCTCTTCGCGGAGGCGGGACTGCCGGCGGGGGCGCTCAGTGTCGTCGCGTGCGTTCCTGAGATCGCGCAACGACTCGTCGAAGACGAGCGGCTCAAGGTGTTGTCGTTTACCGGCAGTGCGGCGGTCGGATGGCGACTCAAGTCGCTTGCCGGGAAGAAGCAGGTCTTGCTCGAGCTCGGTGGCAACGCGCCGTGCATTCTCGACGAAGGCGCTGACTTGGAGGCGGCGTTACCGGCCATCGTCGCCGGCGCCTGGGGTTACTCCGGCCAAGTCTGTGTGAAGGTGCAACGAGTGCTCGCGCATCGCTCGCTCTACGACAATTTCGTGAAGCGTTTCGTCGCCGCGACGCGGTCGCTGAAGGTGGGGGATCCGCTGGACGAGGCGACGACGGTCGGTCCGTTGATCGACGCGGGACAAGTTGAGCGAGTGCTTAGCTGGATTCGCGAGGCCAAGGATGCAGGTGCCACGCTGCGGTGCGGTGGAGAGGCGGAGGGCAACTGCGTGCTGCCGACGGTACTCACTGACGTGCCGAGCGACGCGAAGGTCTGGCGCGAAGAAGTGTTTGGCCCGGTCACCGTCGTTGAGCCCTTTGACGATTTCGATGAGGCGATTCGCGCGAGTAATGATACGCGCTACGGCCTTCAGGCTGGCGTGTTCACGCCGAGCATTAGCCGCGCGATGAAAGCGATTCGTGACCTCGAATACGGCGGCGTCATGGTCAACGAAGTTCCGACGTTTCGCGTCGACAACTTTCCCTACGGGGGTTGCAAGGACTCGGGCATTGGGCGCGAGGGCGTGCGTTTCGCGATGGAAGACATGACGGAGCCGAAGCTCGCCGTGCTGCGCGGCCTCTAGCTTCTCCGATTTGACGACGGCGCTAGCGGCGGCGGCGTTGGCACGGTGGCGGACACTTGGGCGGACACTTCTTGCAGGGGCCGGCGGGACCGGAACCACCGATGAAGTCGACTCCGTGCCTCGAGCCGCCGAGCGTCTGCTCGCTGAGATTTCCGACCCAGACAACACTGGGCGGCACGTATTTCGACTCGGCTGACTCGTGGGAGTCGGGCGCGGTCGATACATTGCGACGAGTCGAGTTCATTCGCATCCGTGCGGTACTGTCAGTAGCGCTCCCTCCTTTGAACGGACGTTCTTCCGTCTGTCTAAAACAACCTGGCAGCGGGGTGGTGAACTCGCCTGCCTGGGCCGACTGGCCGGACCTGCGCAGCGGAACCCTTGCGAAATCGACGCCCAATCGCCGCGCTCTTAGCGCACGGCCGGCGTGGCTTCGATGGCGGCGAGGTAGCGATCACGCCGCGCTGGATCATTGAGCACTTCGTACGCTTCATCCACGACCTCGAGGATGAGATCGAGGTCGTCGGTGAGGTCAGCGGTACGCCCCGTGATGTTCCGCGTCGGGTCGAGTTCATGGCGAAGCCGGTCGTGGGCTAGACGGATCTCGTGATCCGTGGCTCCGCGCGCGACGCCAAGCACCGCATAGTAGTCGCCCTCTCGCACGAGGGCCAGGCGTGCCGCGATGCGCTCGCGAATGGCGGCGGCGTCGAGGGCGACGGAGTCTTGCGCGACGGTTCGTCGCTCCGCCTGCACCCCTGCCGTTGCGCGTCCGCGCCCACGCGAGATCTGTGTGACGCCCAGCAACGTCAGGGCGTAGAGCAGGGGCGCGTCTCTCCCCGCGGTACCCCCAAGCCGCGGCGCACGTCCTGCTTCGACGGCGTCCACGTTGGCACGCTGCGCGCTATCGAGTCCGCACTCGTTGACCAGGAAGCTCGCCGTTCCCGGCTCGAACGTCGCGTGGACCCCTCCGAGCCGCGCCGTGGCTTCTGCCGGCGAGAACGCGCGGAGCACGCCGTCGATAAGTGCCTCGGCGCCGGTTCCGCCTCCGAAGACGGAGGGCTCGGAGGCGAGCGCCGCAGGCACGTCGCTTTCGATGCTGATGACGCCGACCTCGACGCGCAGCACCCGGGTGAGGAGCCAGTCGGCGTGAGCGCGCAGGACTGGCCAGAGTTGGTCTTGCGCCAGGTGCCCGTTCGCGATCAACGCGGCAATCGCGTGCCGTCCAAAACGCGGTATGCGGCGCCTCAACGCGTCGCCGACCTCCTCGCGGAGACTGCCTCGCGCTACGAGGAAAGAAACGAGCGACTCGCTCTCGGCGCTCGAGACCACCGTGACGACATCGCCGTCATGGAGAACCGCGCGGCGGATGCTCTCTTGCGACTCGATCGCGAGCGCCCCGGAGAAACGCTCGCGCACAGCGCGCCCGAATTCTCGGGGAACGTCTCCCGGGCCGACGGTCGCCGAGGAGGGGCCCGCCCAAGTTGGCGCTGCACCGGCTGGGCCGCCGACGTTTCCGATCTGCGCCGGGCTGATACTCGCGGGTGGCTCGTCGTCCTGCAACGCGCCGGAAAAAGGGCTTTCGAACGGTGACGGGTTCGGTCCTCCTTCGTGCTCCGAAGAGTTCGCCGGCTCTGCGGCTGGCGATGGACCGGGCGCGCGACCTCTCCGTGGGCCGGGCGGAACCGTCGACGGGTGCTCGACGGCACCCGTCGATGCCCGCTCGGCGCTGCTCTGTTCCAGGCCATGCGGCTCAGAAGGCGCCGCCTCCGCAATCGACGGCTCAGCGGGACGCGGCTCAGCGGGAGGCGGCTCGGCGGTGTCGGTCGACTCGGCGCGACCACCGGTGACCGCAGTTTGACGCGTTTCGCGATCCGTATTCCAGCTCGCCGAGTCCTCGCCCGTGACGGACGTTCCGGTGGCGCGGTTTCCCGTGTCCGTGCCGACCCCTTCCGTGCGTGGCGGAGCTCCACCGCACTCGCCGTCTTCGGCCTCGGCGTCCGCGTCGAGGGTCTCGTCCAGCGATCGGAGCAATTCGTCCGGCAGCACCGCTTGGACTTCGTCTTGCGGCGACGGGCGATCGGCGTCGCCGGCGTTGCCGATTCTGGCCTCGGCGCGCTCCAACAGGTCCGTCACCGCGTCGCTCAGGACCGTCGCCGGCTCGACTTCGGATTCGGCCTCCGAGTTCGACAATGGAGGCTCGGACTCGAGCGTGGCCGAGCGCATCGCTGGGTCCGCGCCGAACGGCGCGAGCATTTCGGGTGGCGGCACGCTCGAGTCCGGCGCTAGGGGTAGGCGACTGGGTCTCGGTCCCGTTTGCGGGGGTCGGTGCGAGCCTGGTCCTGGCCCCGGGCCGATGAGGGCCTCAACCTTTCCGATCAGTGCGTGTCCGTCGACAGGCCGCAAGAAGAGCCCACTCGCCTCGTGCTCGATCGCGTCGCGTTGGGTCTCCTCGGTCTTGCCCGGGTCCCCAATGAAGACCACATCAACCCCGCTTCCCCCGGGCACATCTCGCAGTCGATGCGCAGCGTCCAGAGCGCCCTTCTCATCGACGTCGCACAAGATCAGGTCGGGCATTTGCACACGCACGCGCCCCACCAACATCGTTACCGGCACTTCGACGACGTCGTAGCCGCGTTCGCGGAGCCGTGTCGTCAGGCGGTGCGCTTCTGCCGAAACATCGCAGAAGAAGATGAGCGGCACTCCGCCTGCGGTTCCAGTCCCAGCCCCGGTCCCAGTTCCGGGCCCTGTTCCGGTCCCGGCCTCTGGCCCACTCTCCGGCGCTGGCGCTGGCGAATCTGATCCCTGCGGATTCGGCGTGTCCCGAGCCACGTCACCGAGTGTACGCGAGTCGTCATTCACCGCGCACGCCCCGTCTTATCCGATGGCGCCGTCTCATGGGCTCGCTCTGCCCCCGGCGTCCGGCCATCTGGCATCTGGCATCTAGGCCTCGGGCGGCGGCTCTGCCTTATCCTCGTCCTCGTCCTCGCCCGCGATGCGCATGGCGATGGCTTCACCGAGCGCCGGCCACCAGGGCGCCGATACGACCATCACGAGGATAAATACGATGACGAACAACTCGCCACTGGTGAGTCCCAGCACGCTCCCGCCATATCACAGTCAGGGTTCGCGCGCGTCCCGCGCGCGTCGCCATCGTGTCTCGACACCCCGGGGCGTGGCGCGCTCTTGGTCCTGTCTCCGAGCCCTTCTGGAGGCGCGTAGGCGTCAAACGTCGTCCCGGTGGGCTCGTTTCTCGCACTTTTTCCCCGCTGCGGTGGCGCGGCCAGGGCCAGAAGAATAGCCTCCGCGCGTGGATGTGGTCGTCGGTCTTGGTGCGAATCTCGGTGGTCGTCGCGACGCGCTTCGGGCCGCGGTCGCCGCGATGGCGGGATTCGCAAGCGTGGTGCGGGTCTCCAGCCTCTACGAGACCGAGCCCATCGGTCCCGAGCAGCCTGATTTCCTCAACGCCGCGGCGTTGCTCTCAGTCGAGCTCGTCCCGCAGACGCTCTTGGAGGAACTGCTCGAACTCGAGAGGGCCGAGGGCCGCGTGCGGCGCGAGAGGTGGGGCCCTCGCGTTCTCGATCTCGATATCCTGTGGATCGCTGGCTGTGCTGTCGATACGCCGACGCTCAAGGTGCCCCACCCGAGCCTCGCGGCGCGCGCGTTCGCCCTCCTTCCCCTCCTTGAAGTCGTTCCGGCGGCGACCGACCCACGGTCCGGACGTTTGCTCTCTGAAGCTCGAACGGACCTGAAAGGGCAGCGGATACGGGTCGTCGAGGGACCCCGCTGGTCCGCAGGATATTCGCCAAAGACGAGGGGTTCCCGGTCATGACGCACCCTGCTAGACAGTCATCCGCCGAGGTGGTACGAGCCGCGCGCCGGAACGCCGGGGCGGACGTCGCAGAAGCCCCCCTCCGTCGAGGTCTCTAAAGGATGTTATCGCTAGCATTTAGCGCGCTTAGCGCGAGTCCCCAGGTCAGCTTCGTGACTCCGCTTCTGGCGTCGTCGGGGCAGAGCCCGATCGAACTCGATCTGAACTGGACGTTTGTCGCCCAGATCGTTCTATTCACGATCCTCGGGTTCATCCTCAAACCCTTGCTCTTCGACCCGGTCTTGAAGATCTTCGAAGAGCGTGAGCGCCGCACGGAAGGCGCGAAGGCAGAAGCTCGCGAGATGCAGGAGCGGGCCGGCGAGATCCTCGAGAAGTACGAGGAGGAGCTGGCGAAGGTCCACCGCTTCGTCGCTGAGGAGCGTGACCATATGCGCGCCGAGACCGCGAAGCTCGAGGGCAACGTCTTGGACGAGGCGCGCGAAGGCGTAAATCGCGTCGTCGAGAATGGCCGCCAGAAGCTCAACGACCAGGTTCTTGCAATCCGCAAGGAGCTCGCCGACCAAGCAAAGGCCGTCGCGAGCGGTGTTGCCGCTCAGGCGCTTGGCCGCGAGGTGACCGGATGAAGCCAGCAGCGAAAAAGGCCCTGATCATGGCCGCGGCCATGATCGCCGCCGTCCTCCTTGCAGGCGTAGCCTTCGGCTCGCCGGGCGGCGAAGGGGGTCACGGCAACGGGCCCGGTGAGATCAACTGGATTTGGGGGCTCATCAATACGAAGGAAGGCCTCCAGGAGCCGAACCTTCTCTGGCGACCTGTCGGCATGCCGGCGCCGGTCCTCGCATTCGTCATCAACGCCGCGATTCTCTTCGGTGTGATCTTTTGGTTTGGAAAGAAGCCGATTCAAGACGCACTCAAGCAGCGCCGCGATCGGATCATGGGCGGAATGGATGCTGCCGCGAAGATGAAGGCAGAAGCGCAGGCCCAGCTCGCCGTGCATGAAGCCAAACTGGAGTTGGTCGAGGAAGAAATCGAGCGGCTCAAGTCGGAGATGCGCGAGGCGGCGGAGGCCGAGCGCGAGCACGTGCTTCGTGAAGCGCGTGACCGAGCGGGCCGGATGCAGCGAGACGCCGTTCACCTCGTCGAGCAAGAGATGAAGGCAGCGCACCAGGAACTCGTCAAGGAGACGGTCCGGGTCGCATTTGTCGCTGCCGAGGAGATGATCCGCAAGCACGCCAATGCGGCGGACCATCAGCGCATCGCCGACGACTATATCGCGGGTCTACCCGACGCGCTCGCTAAGGCGGGCGGAGGTGAGGCAGCATGAGCTACGAGCAAATCGCCGAGCGCTACGCGCGCGCCATCTACGAGCTGGGTGTCGAGACCAAGCAACTCGCCCCCCTCTCAGACCAAATCAAGCGTGTCGCCGCCGCCTACAGTGAGAGTCGCGAGCTCCGGCAGGTTCTAGAGAACCCGCTTGTCGCCGCCCCGGAGCGAGAACGCCTGCTTAAGGGACTCAGCACGCGCCTCGGCGTCGGGCCCCTCGCTCTGAACTCGATTCGGCTCATTGCACAGCGCCGCCGTCTTCGAGCCTTGCCCCAGATCGCCAAGACGCTCGGGCATCTCACTGACGAGCGCAGCGGTGTGGTTCGAGCGAGCGTTACCACCGCCAAGATCATGCCCGAGACGTACTTCGCGAAGCTCAAGGGAGAGCTAGAGAAGAGTCTCGGCAAGCGCCTCATCCTTGAGCGCAAGCAGGATCCCAGCCTCATAGCCGGCGTGGTCACGCGCATCGGCGACAACACCATCGACGGCAGTCTCAAGGGCCGCCTCAACGACCTTCAGCAAAGAATGCTCGCCGTCGAATAGACGTTCGCTGACCGCGGTCAGCACCCCGAACCCATCAAGCTTCAAGCGCGCAAGTACTCCCAGTCAGCAATTCAGCGCCTTTCCGGAAAAATACCATGCAGCTCAGCGCCGACGAGATCTCCAAGATCATCAAGCAGCAGATTCAGAACTTCGACAAGGCCGCGCTTGTCACCGAGACGGGCACCGTGCTCGCCACGGGTGACGGCATCGCGCGGATCTACGGCCTCGAAGGGGCCATGGCCGGCGAGCTCGTTGAGTTCCCCGGCGAGGTATTCGGCCTGGTTCTCAACCTCGAGCAAGACAGCGTGGGTGTGGCCATCCTCGGCGACGCCACCGACATTCGCGAGGGTGACACGGTCAAGCGCACGGGCCGCATCGCAGACGTCCCGGTCGGAGAAGCGCTCGTCGGTCGCGTGGTCAACGCGCTGGGCCAGCCGGTGGACGGCAAGGGACCCATCGAGTCAACGCACCGCCGCCGTATCGAGCTCAAGGGTCCGGGCATCATCGATCGCCAGCCCGTTACCGAGCCGCTTCAGACGGGGCTCAAGGCCATCGACTCGATGATCCCGATTGGTCGTGGACAGCGCGAGCTCATCATCGGCGACCGCCAGACCGGTAAGACGGCCATCGCCATCGACACCATCATCAACCAGAAGGGCCTCGGCGTTCATTGCTTCTACGTGGCCATCGGTCAGAAGGCGTCCACGGTCGCGCAGGTCGTTGACAAGCTCACCAAGCACGGCGCGATGGAGTACACGACGGTCATTTTGGCGACCGCCATGGAACCGGCGCCGCTCCAGTACTTGGCGCCCTACACGGGCGTCACGATGGGCGAGTACTTCCGCGACACGGGTCGCCACGCACTGACTATCTACGACGACTTGTCGAAGCAGGCCGTTGCCTATCGTCAGATGTCGCTGCTGCTTCGCCGCCCGCCGGGTCGCGAGGCGTATCCGGGCGACGTCTTCTACGTTCACTCCCGCCTCCTCGAGCGTGCGGCCAAAATGGGCCAGCGTTGCTTCGTCGTCCCCAAGGGTTCTGAGGTGACGCCCGGCGACCACAGCTTCCGCGGCGTAGACGGCAAAGCCTATATTGGCGCGGACGCGCAAGAGCAGGCCGAAAAGGCCCTCGCGGCGAACCCGCAAAAGGCGGGCCTCGAGGTAAAGACCGACCCCTACGGTGGCGGATCTTTGACCTCCCTGCCGATCATCGAGACGCAGGCCGGCGACGTCTCGGCGTACATTCCGACCAACGTCATTTCGATTACGGACGGTCAGATCTTCCTCGAGTCCGACCTCTTCAACTCCGGCCTTCGCCCCGCCATTAACGTCGGCATTTCCGTCAGCCGCGTCGGCGGCAATGCGCAGGTCAAGGCGATGAAGTCGATCGCCGGTACCTTGCGCCTCGACTTGGCCCAGTATCGTGAAATGGCGGCCTTCGCCCAGTTCGCGAGCGACCTCGACGCCGCAACGCGCGCTCAGCTCGAGCGTGGTGAGCGTCTCACCGAGCTGCTCAAGCAGGGCCAATACGAGCCCCTGCCCGTCGAGCGACAGATCGTCATCATTTACGCCGGCACCAACGGCTACGTGGACGCCCTACCGGTAGCGTCGCTGGGTGAATACGAGCAGATGCTCTTCCAGCACATCGCTTCGAAGCACCCAGATATTTGGGAAGACATCAA
>PVBE010163738.1_pt1 | contig 27550 bp, 19 predicted proteins | sample 1631181 | NCBI WGS metagenome assembly PVBE01 (sample SAMN08397723, study PRJNA350692) | Marine metagenome, whole genome shotgun sequencing project. | isolation source: water | place: Pacific Ocean | collected 2012-04
AGGTTACTTCATTGATGTCACCGCCCGGGCCGGCATCGCTGTACCGAGCCGACAACGCACGCGCTTCGGCGTGGCACTCGCAGACTTCGACAACGACGGTCGACTCGATCTGTACGAGGCCAATGGCAAGGTCGACGGGGACCCAGCAGCGGTGCCGGACGCCTTCGCGGAGCCCAACAGCCTGTTCCGTGGTCTTGATGACGGTGCCGGTTGGGTCCGGTTCGACCCGGTGCAGCCGCCCGGAGGCGTGAATGGGCCCATGGTGTATACCAGCCGGGCACTGGCGGTCGGTGATGTGGATGACGATGGGGGTCTGGACCTGCTGGTGGTAAACCGCGATGGCCCGGTGCATCTACTCATGAATCGAGTGCCGATGCGTGGCACATGGGTGCGGTTCCGGGTGGTGACCGAAAGCGGCCGCAATGCCCTGGGTGCCAGGGTGTCCGTTCGTATCGGCTCCGAAGAGCGCCACAGGACAGTGCAGGCCGCCGGCAGCTACTTGGCATCCCATGACCCCAGGGTCCACTTCGGTCTGGGTTCGGCCGCCAGGGTGCGCGCGGTCAGGGTGCGATGGCCGGATGGTGCATTGGAGTCTTTCGGAGACTTTCAAGCGGGCCAGACCTTCGAGCTAAGCCGGGGGTCGGGGCGCCCCGGGGCTTCCTCGGCAGCGCCGTGAGGCCCCGCCTCTGAGGCTGATCTGCCGGGGGTGCGGGGTCCCGGAATCGGTGATCATGGTGATCATATAGTCCCGATCATGTCTAATATGATGGCGCAAATTCTTATCGCGAAGGGTGTTGACTTGCTGGAACGTCTCACGTAAATTGACCATTGGCGGTGGTGGGATTTGACTAACACCGATACCTAAAAATATACAAAATTAATCAAGATACAATAATTAGGGGGAACCCGATGCACAAATCATTCAAGCACATTCCTGTGCTGTGGCTTGCGCTTTGCTGCGGCAGTCTCAGTGTTATTGCGGCAGACGACGAGGAAGTGATCGAGGAGGTCATCGTTACCGGGTCCTATATCCGGCGTGACAATTTCGATATACCGTCGCCGATCGATGTGACCACAGAACTCGACCTGGAACTGGCTGGTACGTCGGATCTGGGCGACATCATCTTCGATCAGACTTTCCAATCCGGGGTCAACGCAAACGCGACGCCGTTCGAGGGAAATTCTGCGGACGATCAGCAGTGGAACCAGGGCCAGGAGGTCTGGGCTAACCTGCGGGGTCTCGGCACACGTGCCACCATGACCATGATCGATGGTCACCGTCTGCCGGCGGACACCAACACCTGGGGGCGGCGTGCAGGCGTGGATATCAATGGCACCTACCCCACCAATGCCATCGGCCGCGTCGAGACGATTCTCGACGGTGCCTCAGCCCTATACGGCGCGGAGGCGGTTGGCGGCGTAATCAACCTTATTCCCAAGAAGGACTTCGAGGGTGTGGAGATCAGTTACGACATCCAGCAGGCCCTCGACGGCGGTTCGCCCAGCGAAACCCTGGGTTTGCTGATCGGGGTGCAGGGCGATCGCGGTGGTGCGGTATTTGCGGTCGAACTCAAGAATCAGGAACGGATGCGCATTACCGAACGCCCCAAGTATATTATGGCCCCTGCAGATCCCTGGCTGGGCCAGGACTATGTGGCCTGGTGGCACGACCCGGACATTCGCAGCGTTCCGGCCACTTTCGCAGTGCCGATGAGGAACGATGAGGGCGAACTGGTCCCCGTCGCTGAGGGAGATGTATGGATGCAGGATGCCACAGGCGCGTGGGCCCAGTATCTGCAGGACCAGAAGTATGGCGCCACCCCTCTTGGGCCAGGGTACAAGAATGTTGCTGGAATGGCTGAAGGCGACGGAATCTGGTCTTGGAACAACGCCACCGCGCTCGGACATGTGACCACGGGCCAGATATTCGGTGTGCTGCGACCCGATCCTGGCTGTGCGTACGGGTTCGCTGCCGGTCACGATGACTGGGGAACGCCCCCGGACGAGTTTAAAGCGGCTTCAAATACTCAAGGTGTGGAAGGCAATCGCTTCTTAAACGGTAATTATGCCTACAACGATCTGGCCAAGCACGGCAATTTCATGAATGGCTGGATAAATGTGCAAGCCAACACCTGGTACCCCCCGCGGTGCCGCATGACGATTTCCGATATGCAGGACATGCAGGCCGAGTCCGATCACAACAAGGCCATGGCGTATTTCGATTATGAGTTTAACGACTACATCAAGCTGCGCGGCGAAGTCGTCATTTCCTCGAACGACTACAACACGCGCGACGTCACAGGCGGATTCGATGAACACGATGACGATGAATTCTTCGGTCCCTTGTCCGCCGTTGTCATCGGCCACAATCCGGGTAATCCGTTCCGGGCCTATGCCGACGGTTCGACCTACGATCCGACCGGCACGTCAGCCTTTGCAGGCATTACGAACGGCTTCCTCGACTGGGACGACGTGAATGATGACGGGCTCTACCAGTACGGCACTGAGCCGGGCGAGTTCTATCTCTTTGCGCCGGACTCCGACGGCGACGGCCGCCCGGACCGGACCTACAACAACGACGGCAGTGCCGACCTGTCGGGTCTTGCGCAGGCCGATGTGCGGGCCGAGGTGATGCTGTTTTCGCTGAACGATACGGACGGCAATGGTGTGCCGGACCGCTTCGACGAGAGCTGGGCGCTGGCCAATGGCGGTGTGCGACTGTTCGAAGATGTGCGTGTTCCCTATAACGAAATGAACGTGTTCCCCAAGCAGCCGCGCAACAACACCTTTGACGGCGCCTACAACGACGATGGCATTCTGGTCTACAAGCGGCGTTTCATCCGTGAAAATCTTCGCATCCGTCTGGGGGCCGAGATTGTCATTCCGAATACCGACTGGATCATCGATGCCGATTACGTATGGGCCAAGGGTCACCGCTCCAACAATTATCCTGAGCCGCTAATCTACGGCTGGGTCCATGCGTTGCGCTGTCAGGGAGGCTTTGACTTGAATGACCTTTCAGAGGCCGAGGCAACCGATGTATCTCCCATCAGTTCTGGTGGTACGGGCCTGTGCTGGAATCCGTTCAGCACGACCTACCTCAACTCGACAGTGGACGGGCAACTGACCGGCGACGAGTCCATCAAGTTCCCCGCCGACAACGATCCGGGCTGGCGTCCGTTCTACAAGGACGAGGCATTGGGCATCATCTCTGACGAGGTGAATACGTCGGAGGAAAACCGCAACGCTGGCGTCGTTTTTGACTACCAGCTTCAGGACATCGACATGAAGATGCTGGATCTGATCGCTTCCACCGGCGACCTGTTCGAGTTGCCGTGGAATGATGAGCCGGTGGGATTCGCGCTCGGGATACACTACCGCGTCGAGGGTGAGGAGTTCAGACCGAGCATGGTCAACCAGGCGGGCATCGGTGGTGGCAGGCGCGGTTGGCGGATCAGCGATCAGACGACCTCGGCAGTCTTCGCCGAGTTCCAGTTGCCGCTGATCGAAAGCCCGACCTTCGGCAGCATGGAGCTGCAGTTGGCCGCCCGTTATGCCGAGATCGAAACCGTTGGCCGTGCCGGTCAGGAAGGCCAAGCGAAGTTCACGACCACCATTCCCAAGATCGCGGTGCGCTATTCGCCCAGGGACTGGATTGCCATTCGCGGCAGTATGACCCAAGGCTTCGTGACGCCTGGACTCTACGCCATGTTCGGCACACCGCTCCAGTACAGCGGGCAGGGAACCTCGGCCGGCGCCCCCGCCGTAGTCAGTGATTACATCTGCGACTACCTGCCGGAGATTACGGATTGTCAAGGGGCAAGTATAGGCGGGAGCGTCCCCGATGTAGCGAGCGGCAGTACGCCGAACGCGAATCTCGATGCCGAGACATCCGATCTGTGGAATGCCGGCATATCCCTCCGCCTGCTGGATGGCGATCTCGTCCTCGATCTGGACTATACCTCGGTCGAGTTCAACGGTCGGGTTGAGCAGATCGGCGGCTCGATCAATGTCAGGAGCAACGAGGTCGGCTTCGAAGACTATCTGGAAACGGCGTGCCCGGGCACTGTTGCCGACTGGGATAACGCGCTGAAGGCGGGTTCGGACCCGGTCCTTTCCGCACTCACGGTCGACGAGTACATATTGCAGACCTCACAGGCAGAGCTGGATTGCCGTGTGGCTGCGGCGCTTAGCTGGGTCACCACCGATGCCAAGGACGGGCTAGGCGAGTCGGGGATTGGCGGCTCGGCCCTCCAGCGCGGCGACGGTCCCAACGGGCTTGGCCTGTCGATTGCCGAAGCGCCCTGGGTGCAACAGGGCGCACAGGAGACAGAGACCATGATCTACGCCCTGCGCTACTCCTTCGACGGAGAGCAAATCCCCTTCATCGGTGGCGACTACGGTAGCTTCCAGTGGAGCGTCAGTGCAACCCAGATGGTGACGCAGGCCATCACCAGGTATGCCTCGTTCGGTTGTCCCGCTGAACTGAAAACTGACGCTGGTATCTGTCCCGGAGACCACCCATACGCGGGCATCAGGTACGATGGTGTGGGTAATGCCAACCGTGGCGGCCACGGCGGTGCCGGTCCGGGCATAAACCTCCAGGAAGTCCTAGCGCCGACACCGGAGTGGCGCGTGAATACGTCCCTGCGCTGGTTCCGGGGCAACCACATGGCGCAATTGACCGGTCGGTGGCACGATGGCATCACCAATGTGAACGGCGCCTGGAATTTGATGGTGGAGCGTGGTTTCGTGACTGGCGCCAATGCCGAGATCCCGGAAAGTGATCGCTGCATAATTGGGCCGAGCTGTATCGGCCCCTTTGGTGCGGAGGCCTATTGGGACGTGAGCTATACCTATATGCGCCCGGATGTCATGGGGATGAACCTATCGCTGAACCTTTCAGTGCGCAACATCTTCGAGACCATGCCGACGCCGCGCACCATGCCGGCGGGATTCGAAGGCTATCTTGACAATATCATGGGTCGTATCGGGTTTGCCAGGCTGACCTTGAGTCTGTAACCGAACCCATAACCAAACGGAGGACAGCGACGGTTTTACCGTCGCTGTCTTTTTTTATGTCAGCTATGTGCTCCGTATCCAGCTTTTGACAGAAGGAGGCAACGACTGAGTACCATCGATCGCTCAACAGTACAATAAGAACGCACGCGGAACGGAGAACCACAGCGGCAAGCAATTCCTAGATCATCTGCTCGATCATTCGCGCACGCAATGGGCCGATGGACTTGTTAGAATGGGTCATGATTCCCCGCCTGTACATGGCCAAATCCCTAACGGTCAACATCACGTTAGCGGTCGTCACTCTTCTGATGACTGGCGTGGCTGCCGCCAACAACGTGCGTTTTGTCGAGGTCTCCGAGCAGGCCGGTCTTGACTTTACTCACGTCAACGGCATGATCGGTAACCACTGGCTGGTGGAGATCACTGGCGCTGGTGTCGCTATCCTGGATTTCGACGGCGACGGACGCATGGACATATGGATCGTGCAGGGCGGGCCCCTATCTGATCGGACCGGGACGTTACCCGCCGACCAGCTATTCCGGAATGTCAGTGCTGCCAGCGAACTTCGTTTCGTCAACGAGACGGCAAAATCCGGAGTCAGTGCGACCGGCTACGGCATGGGCATCGCCAGCGGCGACATCGACAACGATGGTGATCCGGATGTGTTGCTTGCCAATTTCGGCGCCAACGAGTTGTACGAAAACCTCGGTGACGGACGCTTCCGCGATGTTACCCGGGAATCCGGGTTGGCGGGAACCGACTGGTCCGTCGCTGCCAGCTTCGCGGATATCGACGGCGATGGCAGGGAGGACCTATACGTTGCAAACTATGTGGAATTCAGCCTCTCTGGACACAAGGTCTGCCACGACCTGGCGGCGCGACCCACCTACTGTTCCCCGGAGGTATACCCGGCAACGTCGGATCGCCTGTATCGCAATCTTGGGCGTAGCCGGTTCGAAGACATAACGACGGCTGCCGGAATAGGCTCGGCGTACGGGGCGGCGTTGGGTGTCGTCGCGGCAGATTTCAACGGCGATGGCCGAACGGACTTTTACGTCGCCAACGATGCGGTGGAGAACCTCCTCTGGCTGGACCGAGGCGACGGCACGTTCGTCAACCATGCACTTTTGGCAGGGGTGGCAGTCAATGGCGACGGCCAGTCCGAGGCCAGTATGGGCGTCGATGCCGAGGACTTCGACCACGATTGCGATGTCGATCTGTTCATGACGAATCTGGCTGCCGAGACCAATACACTCTATGTCAACGATGACGATGGCTGGTTTATGGACCACTCCAACAGTTCCGGTATTGCCGCCGGCAGCGCGCCCTTTACGGGGTTCGGCGCGGGCTGGCTGGACGTCGATAACGATGGCGACCTGGACCTGTTCAGCGCCAACGGTGCGGTGACAGCACTTCCTGACCAGCTCGCCGCCGGTATGCAACACCCCTTCAGGCAAGTCAATCAGATCTGGTTGAATGACGGCCGAGGACGCTATCGTGAGACAGACGCTGGGCCCGCTTTCCAGCTTGCGGAAGTGAGCCGTGGTGCCGCGTTCGGCGACCTCGACAATGATGGTGATATCGACATCGTCGTTTCCAATAACCAAGGTCGGGCTCGCATATACCGCAACGACTCCCCGCGAGCCCATTGGTTGGGGCTACACCTGCGGAATGGCGCCGGCGGAATGGTGACCGGTAACCGGGCCCGGCTCGAATCGGATTCGTGCGGTTACCAGCGTTCCGCCACCGACGGCAGTTACGCGTCAGCCAGCGACTCGCGCTTGCTGTTCGGGCTGGGTGATGATGACACCGCGCAGCAAGTTCGCGTTCAATGGTCTGATGCCAGCGAGGAAACGTTCGGCCCGCTGGAGACGGACCGCTACCATCGCCTGGTTCGTGGCCAAGGCAAGGCGCGATGATCATGCGCATTCCCACTTTGCTACTGTTGTTGCTGGTTGTAGCAGCATCTGGCGCTGTGGCAGGCGAGGATGGAATGCGCTTTGAGGGACTCTCACCCGTTCTGGCCGAGACACTGCGAAATGCGCGTGATGATACGGCGCGTCGGGTGGCCACACTGCCGGATGCCGCTTCACGGTCCAGGGAATGGGGTCGGCTGGGTATGTTCTATCACGCCCAGCACTTGCCCTATGCAGCAGAACTGGCCTACGGCAATGCGCTTGCGGAGGCAGAGGACCCGCGCTGGCGCTATCTGAGGGCAATCGCGCTGGGCGAACGCGGCGAATTGGATCTTGCCCTGAGCGACTATCGGGTTGTCTCGCAGACCGATCCCGGCAACATGGCCGCTTGGTATCGTCTCGGCGCCGGGCTGCTGGTAAGAGGAGACCAGGATGCTGCCCTGGCGGCCCTCGAAGAGGCCCGCAAGTTGGCGCCGGATTCGGCAATCGTGCTGTCCGCTCTCGCCGACGCTGCGGTGGCGCGCGAAGAGTGGCCGCAAGCGCTGGAACTGCTTGAACGTGCACAGGCGCTGGCGCCGCAAGCAGGGCAACTGGCCTACAAACTGGCGATGGTGCATCGTCGCAGCGGCAATCTGGCCAAGGCAAGGGAGTGGTTGGCCCGGCGTGATGGAAACAATTCAACGCCGGAGATCGATGATCCGGTGTTGCTCGAGGTGGCACAGATGAGCCGTAGCGGACGCTTTTTTGTCAAAGCCGGCGAATGGGCGTTGGAACGCGGTGATCACCAGCAGGCACTGCAGGCTTTCGAGAACGCGACGTCACTCGCGCCTGAAGACACATCGGCTGCTCTGGCCTTCGCCTATGCGCTGTCGCTCAACGAACGTGGCGTGGAGGCCCTGCGAGAGGTCAGGCGGGTATTGGGCAGGGATCCTGATTCCGCCCGCGGTTGGTACACGTTGGCGTGGCTGCTGCGGACCTCTGAGTCTCGTCAAGACCAGGAGGAAGCGCACGGGGCCGCGCGTAAGTCTCTGGCGCTTGCGGAAGACGAGAGGACCCGCACACTGGCGGCAGGTCTATCGATGCGCGGGGGTCGCTTCAAAGAGGCCGCCGCGGACTATGCACAGTTGACTCGCCTGCAACCAACGCAAGCCTACTATCGCTTCTGGCTCGGGATGGCGTTGCTGGGGAGCGAGGACTGCGCCGCACGGCCGGCCCTTGCCCAAGCAGTGCAGCTGCAAAAGAATTGGGGTGAAGCCCACCTCGTACTCGCCCGCGCTGAGGCGATCTGCGGTCTTGGTGAAACCGCTCGACGTCGAGTGGAAAGCCTGCTTAGAGTCAAGGATGATCCGGACACGCGCCTGACACTGGCTTTGGCCGAACTCAGCCTGGGTCGGGAGAGCGTGGCGCGCCAGATGGCCACGGCGGAGTTGCCCCACCCGGATGCGAAAGCCCTGCTCGATGCGTTGGATCAGAAGACGATGCCGCGTTTGCCCTTCTCACAAGAATCCGCGTGGTGGTTACCGGCAGAGATCCGATGACCGGTTGCGACTCGCTGGCCGCTAGCTCGCTTCGAATGATTCCCGAGTACACGTCAGCTTAGGCAGCAAAACAGTGGCAGTCCGTTAGCCTGATCGAGCAAACGAAACCTTAGGCGATTCTTGCGCCAAACCATCGAGCTGCGTCCCGCGCCGGAAAGTGCTCAGACGGACAATAATGAGTGTTTCAACCGTGACTTCAGTCGCAGCGGCGAAGCCCAGTCGCCGTATCTGACACCTTCTTTACAAGCGCATCCTGTTCGCGCAATATAGCGGCTGCATTGTGATCTTTGGCTTGACCATGACGACATCTAACCGTTCCTGCGCCGCGTCTCATCGAACATCCGTACCACTCTGGCGACTATGGATATCGCTCCTGCTGGTGGCCAGCACATCCAGCCCGGCACTTGCAGGGATCCTTGATTGCGACCGACTGAGCGGTCGCCAGCAAACCGTTTGTGAGGATCTTGTGCTCTGTTCGTTAATCGAGGATTCAGAAGCGCGTGGGCAGTGCTTCAACGCTGTCTTACAGGCCGGCGGCCGACGTGTGCAGCCACCACGCCCTGCCGCGGAATCCGAGGTAGCAGAGGCAACGGTCATACCGATTGAGGCGCACATACCTACAAAACCGGAGGCAAAGGCACCGGCATCAGGTAGACTGGCCCGGCGGTTCTCTGCAAAGGTCAAGAACGTCAGGGCACTGGTCCGTGATCGTCAGCTGGTCCTGCTCGACAATGGCCTGCTATTTGAAGGTGAGGGACCGGCTTTCAAGATCGGTGACAACGTCGATGTAGTAAAAGCACGATGGCGCTGGGGCAACAGCTACACCATTGGCCGCCCCGCGGGAAGACGGATGCAATTCCAACGCCTGCAATGCGAGCTAAGTGACGCAGAACTGAGTGCAGATACTAGCCGTAAGTGCGCCGCGCTGACGGAATCCTAGTGCCTTGCTGAACGCTTGGCTGATCGGCGGATAAGCCAGCGTGCACCAGTTTAGTTTTCCAACCCATATGATCCTGGGTGAGGGTGCCCTGGATGAGATGGCGGCCGCCATTCAGAAGCAGGGGCACGGGCAAGCACTGATCGTTACCGACAAGACCATCCTGGAAGTCGGCCTCGCAGCCCGTCTTAAGGATGCTCTCGACTCGTGCCAGTTGGCCAGCACCATTTTCAGCGAAGTTCATCCCAACCCGCTGGAGCAGGACTGCGAAGAGGGCATCCAGTGCTACATGGACAACGGCTGTGACAGCCTGATCGCTTTGGGGGGAGGCAGTGCCATGGACGTTGCCAAGACCCTCAAGATTCTTGCCGGCCATCCCGGTCCGATCGCGCAGTACGATGAAGCAAAGGGTGGTGATCGATTGATCCTGAATCCCATGCCACCCCTTTACGCCATCCCGACCACCGCCGGCACCGGCAGTGAAGTCGGCAGAGCTGCAGTGGTAATCCTGCGAGAGACGAATCGCAAGACCGTCTTCTTTCACCCGCAACTCATGCCCACCATGGCGGTGCTGCAACCGTCTCTAACGGCAGGGCTGCCGGTTGCGCTAACCGCTGCCACGGGCATGGATGCTTTCACGCACGCAATGGAAGCCTACTTTGCACCGGATTTCCATCCGATCTGCGACGGTATCGCACTGCAGGCGATGCAAATGGTGGTCAAATACCTGCCCGTCGCCTGTGCCGATGGCAGTGATCTGGATGCGCGTCAGAATATGCTGCTGGCAGCTTCCATGGGTGCCATCGCTTTTCAGAAAGGTCTCGGCATGGTCCACTCCCTGGCTCATCCTCTGTCCGCAGAATATGGCACTCATCACGGCCTCGCCAACGCCTTACTGCTGCCGGATTCCCTCGCACTGATCGAACAGCGGGCGAGTCATGTGGATCAGCAACAGCGCATCCGGGACGTTCATCAGATCTTCACGAACGCAGGTCTGACGGCCGCATCCCTGGTCCAGTCGGTGCGCTTGTTGATAGAGAAAGTCGGCATTCAGATGGGGCTCGACAAGCAGGGCATACCTGCCGGAGATCTGCCCATGTTGGCAGAACTGGCCTTTGCAGACGGTATCCATCGAACCAATATGGTACCGGTCACCAGAGACGACCTGCTGGCGGTATACCGATCCGCATTCTAGATTCCAACCACCGAGGGAAAAAACGCAAATGACAGATTCCACCGAGCGACCCACCGGTTCCACAGAGGGGAGTGACTCTCCACAGCAGGCCCGCAATGCACTCGGAATGCGCACCAAACTCGCGTTCGGCATCGGTTCCACCGCCGAAACCCTGTCACTCTATTCTTACGGTGCACTGGTTATCCTCTACTACAACCAGGTTCTCGGGCTCGAAGTGTGGATGGCAGGTCTGGCACCCACCATTGCGATCTTTGTGGATGCGATTTCCGATCCATTCATGGGATCTTTCTCCGATCGCTGGCGCTCGAGACGCTGGGGCAGACGCCATCCATTCATGTTCATCGCACCGATCCCAATCTCCCTCGCATTCTGGTGCGTATACAACCCGCCGTCCGGCATGGGCGAGAACGGCCTGTTTATCTGGTTGACGTTCTGGGCTATTGCGCTGCGGACATTCATGACCATCTACCACGTACCCCACCTGGCGTTGGGGGGTGAGCTATCCAGAGACTATACCGAGCGCTCCAGGGTAATGAGCTACAACAACTTTTTCGGCTGGCTGGGTGGCGGCGCAATGTTCAAACTCAACACGCTGATCTTCTTTGCCAGCGGTGCTACCTACGCCAACGGGCTGCTCAATCCCGACGCTTATCCGGTCTTTTCTGCCAGCATGGCCCTGGTGGTCGTATTCGTTCTGTTCAGCTCAGCCTGGTTTACCCGCGACCGGATCCCCTTTCTACCCCAACCACCGGAGGAGCTACCAAAATTCCGTGTACGCGATTTCGTAGCGGATCTCGTCACGGCGTTTTCCAACAGAAATTATCTGTTTCTCATGATCGCCTATTTCTGCCTCAGCCTGATGCTCGGCATAAGAGGCGGGCTCGGCACCTACATGAGTGTCTACTACTGGGAGCTGGCTTCCGAGGAGATCGGCACGCTGGTATTTGCCAGCAGTCTGATCGGCTATGTAGCGGGATTTGCCTTCGCCGCCAAGCTGCACGGTAAATTCGATAAACGCGCTACCATCGTGATCACCGCTGTGACCTTATCAGTCTTCCCTGCCATGTCGGTTACGCTGCGGCTCTTCGGTTGGTTCCCGGAGAACGGCAGCGACATCCTGCTCACATGCCTGATATTCTTCGCTGCCTTGGGTGCCCTGTCCGGCAGCATACTGAATATCAGCGTTATGTCCGCACTGGCAGACATCGCCGACGAAATCGAGCTAAAACACGGCATGCGCCAGGAGGGAATACTCTATGCAGCTCGGACCTTCTTTGCCAAACTGGACAATTCCATCGGCCACGGCATAGCAACCCTGGCACTATGGGCTATCGACTTCCCCAAGGATGCAAAGCCGGGACTGGTGGACGAGGAGATCATCTGGTGGCTCGGCTTTATCGAGGGTCCAGCAACCATTGCCGCGGGACTCGTCGCTGCCGGCTTCTACGCTCAGTACCGCATCAACAAGGACAAGTACGAAGCCACCAAGGATGCCCTGGCCAAGCAACGGTCACCGACGCAATAAGAACCGGGACTGAGATGATCAGCCCACGCTCTCGAGGGTCCAAGTCGTCGCTGTAGCGGCAGCAGCCACCATCTTAACAACGTTAGCTGGCAGTAGATTGGAACGGCGGATCACAGTGTAGGGTAAACTTCTGTCTGGTATGCGGATGGACAAAGCCCACATAGCTGGCGTGCAACATCAGTCGATCGGCCATCTGCAACGCTTCTGCATGGGCGTAGAGATCGCACCCCAGAATGGGGTGGTCAATCGAAGCGAGATGCAGCCGCAACTGATGGGACCTGCCTGTCACCGGGGACAAGAGTAATCGGGTTCGGTTGCGCTCGTGGTCTCTGTGCAGGACGCGGTATCGAGTGAGGGCGGATTTGCCACCTTGATGATCGATGCGCTGTCTGGGTCGATCGATCCATTTCCTGCTGATGGGCTTGTCGATTTCCCCCTGGTCCGACTCGACCAGCCCGAACACCTCAGCGACGTAGCGTTTCTCCACCGTGCGTTGCCTCAGTTGCCGGTTGAAATCACGCAACGCGGATTTGTGCAACGCTATGATCATGATTCCGGAACTGTCGAGATCCAATCGGTGCATGATGCTGGCGGTGGGGAACTCGGTCAGGATTCGATTCAGCACACAATCTTTGACAAACCTGCCCGGCACGGACAACAACCCGTCCGGCTTGTTCACCACCAGTAGATGCTCATCCCGGTAGAGTATTTCCACCTCCTTTCGGCAGGGCGGCGGTATATGATGAGTATATGGCTCCATTCGGCGTTGAGGTAAGCTGGCAGTCCACTTATTATATCTTAACTTTCTTGGCCTGCTGCCTGAATCCCTTTATCTACACGGCATCTACATGTCAGACACCGAAAACGATCCGCTGCTGGAGTGCATTACCACCCTGATGCCGATCCTGCTGAATACCATGCAGGCATTCGATCAGGTACAGCGCGCCCTGCATCCACCGAGATTCCAAAAGCTGGCCGAATTCCTGCAGCCTTACTCGCGGCAACTGACCGAAGCCAATCGACAACTGCAGCAGGTGCAGTTCCCCGCTCACGTCGAGTCGTTTCATCATCAGCTGCAAGAGGCGACCACCCATGCATTGCGAGCCTGTGAGAATTTTGCAGCCAACAGTGGCGGCCAAGGGGGCCTCGGCCAGGTGATGCGTGCCATGCGATGCCACTGTCGTGCACAGGAGTCGATCTATCCCCTTGCGCCGATCATGACACCGGTCAGTGAGTATTTTCTTGAGATGCCCTTCAGAAAAAACAAGGAGCTGATTGCCAGCCTGGCACAAGAGAATGGTAACGGTGGCATCATGCACGCCGACAATGACAGAGAGTCGAGGGGCGGTTTTTCCCTCTATGTTCCCGAGCACGCAGATGCCAATACGCCACTCGCGCTGGTCGTTGCCCTGCATGGCGGGGCCGGTCACGGCGCGGATTTTCTCTGGAGTTGGTTGCGGGAAGCTCGCGGCAGAGGCTTCATCCTGATAGCTCCCACTTCTCAGGAGGGTACGTGGTCCCTGATGGGGAGCGATTATGACAGCAAGCCGATCAGATCGATGCTGGACTATGTACAGGACAACTGGTCGGTGGATACGCAGCATGTTCTACTCACCGGCCTTTCCGATGGTGCCACCTTTGCGCTGCTGTCAGGGCTGCAGCAGAATTCACCTTTCACGCACCTGGCACCGCTGTCCGGTGTGCTGCATCCGGAGAATTTCATCAATGGCAATATGACTCGCGTCAACGGCAAGCCCATCTACCTGGTCCACGGAAGTTTGGATTGGATGTTCCCCATTGAATCCGCATACATGGCCAGAGACGAATTGACTAAGGCTGGCGCGGAGCTGGTCTTCAGGGAGATCAAAGATCTATCTCACAACTACGCCCGCGGCGAAAACGATGCCATTCTAAGCTGGTTCAATCCCCTGCTGTCGCTCCCGCACGGCTGACCTCCACCTTCTCAGGCCGAGCACCATTTCGAACTGATCCTACCCGGTTCTGTTTCGCCTACCAACGGTTCTTCCATGGGGCGAGCGCATCGCCGAAACGGAGGGGAAGTTACGGATCCTGAGCGGCAAATCCTCGGCAACGTGGGTTTCTTGCTAACGATTACCCGAGCGGAGGCCAACTATGCACTGGCAAGAAACTCTCGGGAGAGACTCAAGAACTCATCCAACTGGTCGTGATGTACCCAGTGGCCTGCATTCTTGACGGTCACGTGCCTGGCATCCCTGAACTGCTTGCCGGGATCTTCCCTCGCTGCCCTGCGATTCCAGCTCTCGGCGCCGCTTATCAGCAGCAGCGGACACTGAATGCGCTGCCACAACTCCCGGGTCTCCTCTGCGTTCATATCGAAGGGAGCCATCACGTGGGTATAATTATCGAACTTCCAGCTGTAGCTACCATCTTCATTCTGGTCGCTGCCGTGAATCGTCAGGTGCCGGGCCTGGTCGATGCGCAGATGGCTATTGGCTTCATGCATTCGCTCAAAGGCATCTTCCAGGGACTCGTATCGCTTCGGCAGGCGACCGGAGATCTTGCGCGCAGATTCGATCCAGTTGCGCATGCGCATGTGAACCGGCACTCGACGAACCATGGAAGATGGTCCTCCGACGCCCTCGATCACGATCATCTTGAGGACGTTATCCGGATATACACCTGCATAGCGCAGGGCAATGCCACCCCCCAGGGAGTGGGCAATGATATTCAGTGGTGCCAGGTGCTGCTGATGGATCAACTGGGCCAGGTCGTATACATATTCACTGTGGGTGTAACTGCTGCCGATCACCCATTGGGAATCTCCATGCCCTCTAAAGTCCGGCGCGATGACGTGATAATCATCCCGCATTTCCTGGGCGACCCAATCCCAATTGTGACAGTGGTCACGATTGCCGTGCACCAGCAGCAGGGTCGGTGCTTCGTCATTACCCCAATCCAGGTAATGCAATCTCAATCTTTGCGAAAAATAGGAGTGGGACGTGGGCGTCGCCCTTTCTCTTGCCATGTCATGTCGTCACTGGAGGGAGCATAATGGTCGAATTATACCTGATATGAGAAGGCGTTACGGTCAGCCCGGATGCCTGCACAACTTGCTCCATTCCCTGCCACGGGTAACGGTGTCATACTGGACGAAAGTAAAGAGCTCGAAAACACTCTGGACAGAGTGACCGCACCCAGACAGGACAGCACTATGACAACGCCAGCGGACAGGGAACATCGTGTTGAATCGCGACTGAAACTGGCGGAAACCATTTTCATTGAGGTGCTGTCAACTGCCGCCGACCACCAAGAGGGTTCGCGTATCGTCATCTGCAATTCTCTGGATCTATCGGCAAACGGTTTACAGGTGGTCGTAGATGAGGAGATACCCGTCACAAGTAGGTTGCGCCTCTGCATCGACATACATGACAGAGACCCCGTCTACCTTGTTGGCGAGGTCATCTGGCAAAGGCGCGATGATGAATCCGAGGGCCATCGTATCGGCTTCTCCCTGTTTGAATCGGATGACACCGACATTCGATCCTGGCAGGAAGTAATAGCGGATCTGTTGAACTAAGGGGCCGGCACGGTCAGTTCGGCCACCGGCGCCAGTGGCAAGTCATCGTAGTCTACCTGCAGATAGCAGGCCGCGGTTCTGCTCAGTCAGGCAGACCCAGAACCCGCTTGGCAATGATGTTGAGCTGCACCTCCGATGTGCCACCCTCGATGGTATTGGCCTTGGATCTTAACCATGCCCGGGTATTGGCAATTTCAGTATTGCTGAATCCTTCGCCCTCCCAACCCAGCATCTGGCTTCCCATGGCTTCCATCAGCAACTCCTGCCGGGTTACGTTCTGTTCTGTTCCATAATACTTGAACATGGATGAAGCAAAACTGGGTGCCCGCGTGGATTTGGATTCCTCGCCAGTTCTGCGCACCGTCAAACCGAAGGCTTGATCGTTCATGAGCACGCGCGCGATATTGTCGCGCAGGATTGGGTTCGCCAGTTTGCCGTTCTCTTCCCCAACATAGCGCTTGGCTATTTCGTACAGGGGTGTGGGTCTCGGTCCTCCTCCGCCACCGCCGCCACCGCCGATGGAAGTCCTTTCATATTGCAGCAGGCGCTTGGCGACGGTCCAGCCCTGATTTACCTCCCCGATGACATTCTTTCTGAGTGCGCGCACATCTTCGAAGAAGGTTTCACAGAATGGTGACATGCCACTGATCAACCGAATCGGTCTGACGCTGACACCCGGTGACGCCATATCGAACAGAATAAAGGAGATACCGTTGTGCTTGGGCACGTCGAAATCTGTTCGAACCAGGCAGAATATCCAGTCTGCCGAGTCGGCTCCCGAGGTCCAGATTTTCTGTCCGTTGATAATGTAGTCATCCCCATCCAGAACCGCTTTGGTCGCCAAACTGGCCAGGTCGGAGCCGGAGTTGGGTTCGCTATAGCCCTGACACCAGGTGACTTCGTTGCAGGCGATCTTCGGCAGATGATCCAACTTCTGCTCTTCGTTACCATATTCCAGCACTGCCGGACCGATCATGGTGACGCCCATGCCGCCACCCGGGGTACGGGCACGGATGCGACCCAATTCCTGTTGCAGGATCTGGTTCTCAGCCTGGTCCAGTCCGCCTCCACCATACTCTTTTGGCCAGGTGGGTACAGTCCACCCCTTTTCCGCCATGCGTTCCAACCACAATTTGGCATCAGGACTGCTATAATTGGCATTGCGTCCCGCTCTTGCATACCAGCCCTGCCCTTCGGCAGTGCGCAGAGATTCGGGACAGTTTTCCTCCAGCCAATGCCGGGTCTCCTGACGAAATTCTTCCAATGCTGGCACCACGACCTCCTTCAAATGTTCCACTACGGTCAGCCTTCTATTAAACACCAGATGGCGCCGTTTTTCGAGACAGACGGCACAACTTGAGCGTTATTTTCCCAGGTGCTGCGACCTGTTACTGGTGAGATGGTTCGACTTCAAACAGGGTGATTTCGCTGCGCGTTCCCAGCCTCATCACCGGGCCCCAGGTGCCGGTTCCCGTTGAAACGTACAGTAGAGCATTGCCAAATCGGTATAGCCCCTTGCTCCGTTCAAACACCCGGTTCACCACCAGATTGAACGGGATAATCTGCCCGCCGTGGGTATGCCCGCTCAGCATCAGATCGACCCCGGCTGCTGCGGCGGCTTCGAGCCCACGCGGTCGGTGATAGAGCAGGATCGTGTAGCGGCGCGCATCGACTGTCATCTTCGATAGCTCCCTGCTCACCTGCAACGCGTCATCCATGTCATCTATGCCGATGAATTGCAGCCCGTCTACAGATACCGTTTGATTGCGCAACACCTGCACTCCTAGATTGGTCAGTGTCTCCTCAATGACCGTCACCTGTTCGTATTTTTCGTGATTACCGATGCTGAAATAGATGGGGCCAACGACACTCTTCAGCGAGCGCAGCTGGTTCTCTGTCAACCCGGCGGAATCTATGAAGTCGCCGGTGATACAGACGAAATCCGGTTGTAGCTGATTGACTCGGTGAATTACGTTCTCCAGAAAGGTCAGACTCCTGGAACCGATATGAACATCCGAAAGCTGCACGAAGCGCAGTGGTCGATCCAGTTTGTCACTGCTTAACTGCACCCGTCGCACCGACGGCGTTAGGGCATTCAGGACGCCAAGGAAGGCAACGGTAAGACTGATCCCGATTACCCAGCCGGCTGCTGACACCTTCGTTATGTCGGTTGCGAGTACAACGACTTCAAACAGCAGCAGCACACACACCGTTAGGGGGCTGATACCCAACCAAAGGTCTGCCAGTCGTCTGAGCCAGACGGCCGGGCGGGACTGGTTGTGACGCAGATAGATCCGAGCAAAGATCTGACTGAAAAAGATGGGAATGAAGACGATGGCAGTCAGCCACCAGCTCAGGTCCAGCCACGCACAAAGTCTAAGTACCGGATAAGCGAACAGGGGGATATGCAAGATCAAGGCGCCAAGCAGGAAACGGCTCCAACCCCGTGCCCGGGTGGCGATGGTTCGGACTGGCGTTTCAATGGTACTTGCCATGCTTCAGTTCTTTGGCTGTCTCAAGTTATTGCAGCTAACAGTTCATCTATGCTCGATCGCACTCTGGCCTATCCCCTATGCGCACCAGCTAGCGCCAATCCATATTTCAAGTCCGTACTTCGGGTGCCCATCTCAAGCTATTTATTCTACAGCAAACATTTTTACCCTGTCGCATTGATTTCGCCAAAGACACCCATTTCTGGATGGACACTAGCTAACGAGTCATCGCAGTTGGGCTGCTCATGTTAATGCCTTTACATAGCTTCCCATATCGAAATAGTCACGCCAAATCCTGATCTTACCGTCAGCCATCTCAAATATTCCAAAACAGGGCAGTTCAACAAGCTTATCTCCGACCCTGGTTCGATCCACTCTCTCCACCATGACCAGTTCGCCATCGGCAAGCAGGTTGATAATCTCCCACTCGGTCGAGGTCCAGTCCCCTGTAAACCCGGCAATGAACTGCCTTAGCCGGGCCTTCCCCGCGACCGGATCGGTCGGCATATTGTGGTAAATACCGTCTTCTGTGAAATACTGCGCCAATTCGTCCGCGTCCAGTCTGGACCAGGCCGCGATAAAACTCCTGATAATCTGCGCATTGTTGGCCATGCTTATTCCTCCTAGTATGCGACCGGATTACACCAGACAATCGTGCATGATGACAAGCAAATGGTGCGGTCGAGTGCTCTGCCATAAGTGAACTTGTCACGGCAGTCTGAAATTGTAACCTGACTTAGCAGACCAACAGGGCCGCTGGATCCGGAGCGACTAACCATCCAGCGCAGTTTTGCGCAGCTTGAACAAGGCCCCTAATCGTCTGCCAATGCCTGCAAAGCTTTGCGGCAGCATCAACATGGCTGGGGTGACGATCAGTGTCAATACGGTGGCAAACGTGAGTCCCGATACGATGGCACTGGCCAATTGCACCCAGAATGATGCGATCGGGCCACCAATCTCGACCTCCCTCGCCAATAGGTCCACTGATACGCCGGAAGCCATCGGCAGCAGACCAAAGCCGGTGGTGAAGGTCGTCAGAAACACCGGCCTCAATCGTTGTGCGCCGGTTCGAACGATCACGTCGGTGAGATCCCAGTCCGGATGCTCCCGTCGCAGATAGTTGAAGGTGTCGATCAGAACGATGTTGTTGTTGACAATAATTCCGGCAAGAGCTACTACACCCACTCCTGTCATGATAGCGCTGAAGGTGTGATCCAGAATTACCAGTCCCAGCAACACACCAACGGTAGACATGATCACTGCAGAAAGAATCAACAGAGCCTGGTAGAAACTGTTGAACTGGGTTACCAGCAGGATTCCCATGAGTAGCAGAGCCAGAACAAATGCTTGCGTGATAAAGGCCATCGATTCAGCCTGCTCTTCATTGGATCCCCTGAATTGTACTGTCAGACTCGGATCCAGATCTGCGCTTTCCAGCCATTGACTGATCTCCTTAACCTTATCGTCGGCCAATACACCCTCCGCCGTATTGGCACGGACTAACATCACCCTGCGTGCATCGACACGGTTAATACTGGTCACCTGGGGTTTGGGTTCCCGCTTTACAAAACTGCTGATAGGAATCAGTCCCTGCAGCGTGTTTATCCTGAGCTGATCCAACTGGTGAATACCCCTCTCGTCTTTTGGGTACCTGATGCGTATGTCGACCTCCTCTTCCGCATCGTCAGGTCGATACTGTCCAATCATCACCCCATTGGTGAGCAATTGGACTGCCGTACCAACGGTCGTTATGTCGGCGCCGAACATTGCAGCCCGGGCGCGATCCACCGAGATCTGCCATTCAATGCCCGGTACCGGAGTGGTGTCATCGATAGCGAATAGACCCTCTACGTTTTCTTCAAGATAGTGTCTGATACGCCTTGCTTCGGATATCAATACTGCCAGGTCATCCCCTGTCAGTTGAATCTGCACTTCCTTGCCGACCGGTGGCCCCATCTCCTGTTTGACCACTTCAGCGCGCACACCAGGTATGTCCCTTAATTGTTGCCGATGCAGTTCCTGGATCTCCACGCCATTCAGGTCACGATCGCGACGATCCGTCAACTCGATGAATAGGTTGCCAATCGTGTCACCGGTGCTGCCACCCCCACCACCCGGGCTGAAGCTGAGCCCCCGTTGGCCGGTTCTGGTATACATGCTTTTGACGTGACCGACGCCAAAGATCCGCTGTTCGACATCGACGACGATGTCGCGTGTCTCTTCGGCAGAAAAATTACCCCGGGCATTGATGGTGACCCCGGAGAATTGCGGATCCACGCTGGTAAAGAACTCCATACCACGGCCCTGTTCGAGATAGAGCAGGATTATTCCGTACAGCACCGCTACGGTCAGCGCCACAATCGCGAACGGGTGTTGGACGGCAAAATGCAACAGCCTCGCGTAAGCACCTGTTATGCCTCCGAGGGTGGTGGCATCGCCGTGTTCCAGGGTATTAAGATAAAGGATCGTTTTCTCGTCCTCGGCACTCGACTTGCCAAAGAGTGCACCCAATACAGGGGCAAACACTAAGGCGCATGCAAGTGATCCGAGTAGCACGGCGAACACAGTCACCGGCAGGTAGCGCATGAAGCCTCCCGAAACGCCCGGCCAGAACATCAATGGCAGAAACGCTGCCAGGGTGGTTCCGGTAGATGCCACCACCGGCCAGAACATGCGTTTGATCGAGTAGATGTACGCTTCGCGACTGGTTTTGCCTTCAGCCATTTTTCGGTCGGCAAATTCGACCACGACGATGGCCCCATCGATCAGCATACCAAGGCCAAGCAGCATGCCGAACATCACCATAAAGTTGTAGGTATACCCCAGTGCATTGATGACGATGAAGGCAAACAGAAAGGAGACAGGTACCGCAATGGCCACCAGCATACCGGAGCGCAATCCCACGGCTGCCACTACGACGGTCAGTACGAGAAACATTGCAGTGGAGATGTTTCCCTGCAGTGTGTTGATCTGATCAAGGGTATCCGGTGCCTGATCCGCAATGTAGCTGACCTCAACGGCGGCCGGATAGGACGCCTTCTCCCTCTCGACTACGGCTTTGACGCTGTCCACTACCTGGATCAGATTAGACCCGTGCCGTTTGGATATCTCCAGTGAAATTGCCGGGGCCCCGTTGGCACGCGTGTGGTTAACCACATCTTTAAAGGTGCGTCGAATCCTGGTCACGTCTGACAGTGTCACTACACCATCATCGGTGGCCTTCAACGGTAAGTTCAAAACATCGCGGCGGCTCTCGATCAACCCCGGGACCTTGACGGAGAAACTCCCCCTGCCCGTATCCAGAGCACCGGCAGCAATCAGTCTGTTGTTATTGGAAACTGCCCGGATCAACTCTACATTGGTGATGCCATACTGCTCCAATTGGGCAGGATTTATAACGGCCTCCAACAGTTCCTCCCGATGACCTTGCAGCCTGGCAGTCAACACGTCCGGAATCCCCTCCAGTTCGTCTCGCAGAGCCATGGCATGATCGTAAAGCACCCGTTCCGGAACGCCGTCGCCGCCCAGACTAACCGTAATGATCGGGAACTCCGCAGCGACGACCTCCTGGATGATCGGTTCCTCGATCGTACTGGGCATCTTTGCCTTGGCTTTATCCACCGCCTCACGCACATCTACCAACGCCTGATCCAAATCAGAATCGTAGTCGAACTCAACGGACAGGCGGGCGACTCCTTCACCGGAATGGGAGCTGATTTCATCCACGCCATCGATGGAGCGGAGTTCGATCTCCATCGGTTTCGCCAACAGTCGTTCCGCGTCTTCCGGCGAGATACCTTCATGTGGGATCATGATCATCACCACCGGGACGGACACATCCGGGTTAGCCTCCAGTGGAATGTTATTGTAGGCGATGATGCCAGCGAGGAGGACAACTACCAGGATATTGAGCGTGGTGCGCGATCGATCAATGGCAACCTTGATATAATTCATTTGGATCCATCACTCACCAGAGTCGTCAGGGATGTCAAATCTATCTGGACCAGCTGCCCGGCAAATACGACCTCCTGACCCACCGTAATGAGATCCGTCTCGTCAGGTAACCCGGTTATCCAGATCCCATCGGACCCTTCACTGATAATCTCAACGTGGTGAAACTCAACGGTGCTGTTAGCATTGACCGTACGAACACCCAACTGACCTTCGTCGTCCAACACCAGGATTGCAGGTGAAATCCGGTGAGCCAAATGGGTTCCCACCGGTATGACTAGCTCGCTGGTGATTCCAGCCCTCAGGGTAAAACCAGGATTTGCCACCTCCATCTCAATTCGGTACGAACGGGTAACCTTGTCAGCAGACTGGCCTATAAAACTGATGCGACCTTCGACCGCCTCCCCCGTTATCAAGCTTGCAGACACGCTCTCGCCAGGCACGATCTGACCGATATCCTTCTCGGCGACCTGTCCCACCACCAACATGGGATCCGTATCCAGAATGGTGGCGCACTCACCTCCAACGTTGAGGAAATCGCCGATCTCCACCGGTTGCCGTTCGATAATTCCAGCGAAGGGGGCTATGATTCTGGTATTGCTCAAGGCAAGCAACGCTCGACTCACCGATGCATTGGCGGATTCGAGTTTCGATTTCGCCTGGGCGATGTTGATCTCGGATTGCAATCCCTTTTTTGCCAGATCGATGGCTCCCTTATACTCGAGAGATGCCTGATTCTGCATGGCGCGCGCTTCGATCAGATTCTTGTCTTTGCTATCCAGCGCCAACCGACAGAGAACATCTCCTTCGGCAACCCTGGCACCTTTTTCGACGGGAAGCTGCAGCACCCGTCCGCTGACCTCGGATCGGACGTTTACCAGCCGATTAACTTCAGTACGACCCCTGACGGTCAGTTCGATCCTATGGGGCACCGCCTGACTGCGTACACCCCGGACCACGATGACCTCCTTGACAGCATCCTCCTGGAAAGGGCTGCCAGCCTGCTGATCGCCGGGCTGAGATTCACTCAACTGACCCGTAAAGAGCCAGCCCGCCATCGCGGTCACTATAAAAAGCGATATCAAATACTTCTGCTTCAACCAGAAATCTCCTGCGTTTACACTGTCACACAACATGTTTCGTGCCAACATCTGGCACGAACGGCTTAAGTCATTGTTTTCCTTATTATTTATGTTGGGCCGCTGCAGATCCGCTCAAGTGCTACCCATGCACTATCCGAATCGAAAGTGGGGTATTTGACCAATCATTGCCAGATCTGTCGATTGCGGCACCGATTGCGACCTGGGTTTTGGTTCACTACCTTGGTGGAAAACAAAGACCCTCTATTATCTCTCATGCCAGACAGGAAACAAAATTGGATTGCAGCCTGAAGATCGCTCTGCGACAGAGTCGATCGGCCGTCAGGCAAAATCAATTGCGGTAATCTGATTTCGTTGCATGGCGTGTTGCTACTTTTGTGTAAAATGTAAATCCCCATCCGAATCGATGAATGAACTGATCATGGCTGGAAGCGGATCGCCACCGGGCGTATTACGGAAACTGCCCCCGAAGTTACTGAAGCCACTGCGTTTCGCTCCCAAAGGCGTGCAGCGTTCGGTGCTCGAATTTGCTCTCAGGCAGTTCTTCCAGGAAGCCATGACGGCAGGAGAGCTGGCGATATTGGAGGGTCGTTGGATTCGATTGGAGATTGCCGATGCAGAACTCTCCTGGTTGATCGGCGTTGTCAATAATACACCGGTTGTCAGCATGGAGGAGCGAGCGTCGGATCTAGTGATCCGCGGCAATCTGGAGGAGTTTGTGCTGCTGGCAAGCGATCGTGAAGACCCGGACGCCCAGTTCTTCCAACGACGATTGGTTGTGGAAGGAGATACCGAACTTGGCCTGGAAGTTAAGAACTTGATCTACAGCCTTGATCCCGAACGGCTGCCCATGTTGGTCAACCTGGTCCTGAATCAGCTCGGCTGGTTAGTTGAAAAAACAAAATCGAAAGGGCTTTGAAGATCTCTCTACCGCGACCGGTGGCTAACGCCGGTCCATGCCCGCATTGCCGAACCAGTAGCCATTGCACACGACCGTATCGTCCGGCAACGAGATGGCTTGGCCGTGTCTGGCCCGGTCGAATCGATCGATGATCGAGGCCATCTGCTGCACCCCCGGTTCAGGGCTCAAGCGCACGATGTCCACGCCCAACTGGCCCATGGCTGACAGTTCCTCGACCAGGTCGATCTTCAAGCCGGATTGGGTCTGGATGCCGTTGATGTTAAATAGAATCTGATCTTCCTGGCTGCGCAGCGGCAGGCCCGACGGGTAGTTCCCACACACGAATTGGCAATCATCCTTCGGCAGATTCTGCGCTCTGGCGGTAAAACATCTGGCCGAGTAGGCCAGCGGCAGATGACCGTAACTGAATACTTCCGTTTCCACTTTACAGGTGCATTCAGTCAGAATAGCACTCAGTGTTTCGCGACCCAGTTCGATCGGCAGTATCCATCTCTGCAAGCCCTGAGCGCCGAGAAAGTCTAGGCTCTTGCCGTTATAGATGTTGATCGATGGGCCGCCGCAAAACGATAGGTCGTTCTCGCTCAGAATCTGAACGGCTGCCATATCATTGGCTTCCACCAGAAACTCGCCGTTGCCGCAGATCTCTTTGACAGCGCCCAATTCCGATTCAGCTTCGATCAGCGTCAACGTGGAGAGAATTACCTGTTTCCCGGTTTGGGTCAGGTCCCGAGCCAGTTCCAGCCAATCGCTGTGGCTCATGGCGCGTCGTTTTGAACAGACGGTCTCACCCAGATAGATGATATCGACGGGTAGCTCAGCCATCGCCAGGTAGAACTCCCGAATGGCTTCCCTTGACCAATAGTAGAGCAACGGACCCAAAGCCAGTTTCATCATTGCAGAACCCGACACTTGGGATTGCCCATTATTGCCACGGCCTGTGATAGGCACCGAGAGTAGTTTGGCTCCCCTCGGATATTGCCGCCAGGGCAGATCGCCAGGTCGACTTTTGGACGAAGTCTTGCGGGGACGCCACACACAGATCTATAGCCTCGCGCCATACGCTGGTGACTTGGCCGACGTAGGCTGGACTGCGTTGCCGCCCCTCGATCTTTATGGCAGTAACGCCGGCGCGATACAGATCAGGTAACAGGTCCAGCGTGTTGAGGCTGCTGGGCTCCTCAAGCGCATTGAAGAGATCGTTCTCCACCTTGAATCTACCTTTACAGAGGGTTGGATAACCGGCGTTCTCATGTTCGGCAAAGCAATCGATCAGGACCTCGTTGAGACGTGCCTCCAGCCCCCTCGGCGTCCTCGACCATCGAACTGCGGAGCCAGGCGAGCAGGCACCAAAGGTGTTGGGCGATTGACCGGTGACGTAGGACGAAAGCAGACATCTGCCCTCAGCCATGATACAGAGGTTTCCGAATCCGAATACCTCCAACTCTACCGGACTCTTGTCCGCTAGATTCTTCACCTGCATGACCGACAGGACCCTGGGCAGAATCGCTCGCTGAATATGGAAGTGGTCTGAGTAGAATCTCAGTGCCCTCTCGTTGGTAGCAGATCCCTGTACCGACAGGTGCAGCCTGAGATCAGGGAACCGCTCAGCAGCAAATTGCAGCACGCCTATATCGGCCACGATAAGTGCATCGACGCCGGCCTCCGCTGCCGTACAGACAGCCCTTTGCCACCTGTCCCAACCCTGCGGTTGAGGATAGGTATTGATCGCCAGGAATAGATTCGCACCACCGGTGTGCGCATAATCCACCGCCTTGCCGATATTGGCCCGGGTAAAGTTCAGTCCGGCAAAATGGCGGGCGTTGGTGTCGTCCTTGAATCCCACGTACACCGCGTCAGCTCCCTTATCGACCGCTTGTTTGAGGGAGGGGAAATTGCCGGCAGGACAGATCAGTTCCATAAACTCGAATACCCTCTAGATGAAATCGCCCGCAGAATCGCTCGCAGAGTCGTTCGCCAAATCGCTTGCAGCATCGCTAGCCAATCAGCTTGCCAACCAGATGACCGAAACCGGTTTCATTATATCTCTCTGCAGAGGTCATCACTAACACTTGGAGATGGGGTGTGTTATTTTTAGCAGCAACCCGGTTCAAGGTAGAAATAACAGGCCGAATACGCAGTCAAAAGGGCACCTCATGCAATCGCGCAAGAATCTAATGGAACTCATCGGTAATACGCCTCTTGTGCGGCTAAACAAGGTTTCAGAGGAAACCGGCTGCGAAATCCTGGGCAAGGCTGAATTTCTGAATCCAGGCGGCTCGGTGAAGGACCGAACCGCCCTGGGCATTATCAGGGACGCGCAGGCGACCAAGCAGCTGCTCCCCGGCGGCAAGATCGTAGAGGGTACAGCGGGGAACACCGGTATTGGGCTCACCATAGTGGCCAATTCACTGGGCTATACCACCAGCATAGTCGTTCCCGAGGACCAGAGTCAGGAAAAACTCGACGCGCTCCGGCTGCTTGGCGCCGAATTGAAAACGGTTCCTGCCGTTCCCTACAAGGATCCCAATCACTACACCAAAGTCTCCGAGCGACTGGCACAGGAGTACGCCGCCAAGGAGCCAAACGGTGCTATCTGGGCCAACCAGTTCAACAATATTGCCAACCGCGAGATCCACGCCAGGACGACCGGACAGGAGATCTGGCAACAGACCGACGGCAAGTTGGACGCCTTTATCTGTGCAATCGGTACCGGTGGCACGCTACACGGCGTTGCCCTGGCTCTCCGGGAACACAACCCCGCTGTTGTCATCGGACTTGCCGATCCCATGGGAGCAGCCATCTATAGCTACTTCACCAAAGGCGAATTGGCTACCGAAGGCAGTTCCATAACCGAGGGGATTGGCCAGGGGCGTATAACCGGCAATATCGAGGGGTTGGAAGTGGACTATCCATATCAGATCAGCGATGCCGAGATGCTGCCCTACCTGTTCGATCTGACCCAATTTGAGGGTTTGTGTCTGGGGGGCAGTACCGGCATCAATGTGGCTGGTGCGGTACGCTTAGCGAAGCAGATGGGACCTGGTCACACCATCGTCACCATTCTGGCCGACTACGGCAACAGGTATCAGAGCAAACTGTATAACCCCGAGTTCCTTGTGGAGAAAGAACTCCCCACCCCGCCCTGGTTGCCCTGAATTAAGGGGACAGTTTACTTAGAGTCTGCTCATAAAGTTGTTAAGAAGGTTAAGACCCCATCGCCCAGCCAGCCAACCCGGAAGCTGGGTTCTTCCTGCACCAACCTGACAATATAGCAAGGGTGTGTTTCAGACAATTCAGAAACAATATGCCATTCTGAATCGCGAGCAAATAAATAACCTTCAACAGAATCAGAAGATTCATCACCAGAAAGATACTATTGATCCAAGCGCTGGA